>Ga0307373_10002486_pt1 | contig 33185 bp, 31 predicted proteins | sample OX2MG_FD_202534 | JGI IMG/M metagenome (GOLD analysis project Ga0307373, IMG submission 202534) | Soil microbial communities from Risofladan, Vaasa, Finland - OX-2 | ecosystem: Environmental > Terrestrial > Soil > Coastal area > Acid sulfate soil | place: Finland: Risofladan, Vaasa | collected...
GGAGACTTCCATACCCAATGGGACCTGACAGGATGCAATACGCCGTACCCGTCCGCGCCGCTGAGCATCACATCATCGGTTCGTGTTACGTGACGAGGTCGATGTTGGCTGGGGAGGACATTGGCTGGGGAGGAAGGATTCGAACCTTCAACCTTCTGATCCAGAGTCAGCTGCGCTACCGTTGCGCCACTCCCCAACAGACCGGGCCGCCTATTCTAGTTTGAGGGGGAGGTCCCCCCTCAGGATGCCGCCGGACATACCCCTTCTGCTGTGCTCGGTGCGGCCTCCTGCCAGGTTTGTTATCCACAGTCTGTCCCCAGGCAAGCTTTGGTCGCCTACCGCGGTCCCGTCGCCAGGATGGAGCCGATCCATCAGGTAGCCCGCGATCCTGAGCGATCACAGCGGGGCGACCTCGATTCGCCGCGGGGGCCACGCCGCCACCCGCCGGCAATCCACAGGCTAGTCCCGGTCCTGCACCCTCACAGTGGAGCGGCGGGACAGCGGGCGCGAGGTCATTCGAATCGAGAGCGGAGGCGGCGTCCCCATGAGCCTCTCGAAGCCAGCCTCAAGCAGGCCCTTTGCCCGGTAGAGGTTGATCGCCCAGCCGACCCCGAACACCCTGTCACTCAGCAGTGAATCAGAAGATGGATTCCAGTAGGCGTCGCGAACCTTGTCCCACGATGGGACTCTGAAGTCATAAGGCACGATTCCGAGGACCCGACCGTGCCAGTTCCGTTCTTCCTCCGGCTTGGCCAGCTCGGTGGCCACGGCGCCGACGACGAGGGCCACAGCGGTGAGCCGGATCAGCCGACGTATGCCGCGCAAAGTCCCCATACTTCAATTGAAGCGTAGTTCACAGTAACCGTGCACGTTTTGAATCCGTTCCAGCAAGCGGGGTAGATGGCCACAAGGCTCCAATCCACGACGCGACTGCTTCGGTGGCTAACGCCTGGTCTCGAGATCAAGCGGTGGCTTCTGCTCCTCATGTTCGCCGAGCTGGTGCTGGTCCTTGGATTCGCCTACGGGCTAAAAGCGGCTTACAGCACGCTCGAGCTACCACACGAGTTCTATTACGTAACCCTCCAGTTTTGGCCGTACCCGGTTCGCGCGCTGATTTTCGCCACGGTGGGCATCGGGATCTTGATCTTCAGCTACTTGAAGCTCACGCAGTCGGTCCTCGGTCCTTTCCTTCCCGGCAATGGCTCCAGCAGCATGGTCGAAGTCATCCACGCGTTCCGATTGAAGAGTCGCGGTCCTCGCATCGTCGCCATCGGCGGCGGCACCGGGCTCAGTTCGCTGCTGCGCGGGCTCAAGGCCTATACCTCGAACCTCTCGGCCATCGTCACCGTGGCAGACGACGGCGGCTCCTCAGGCAGATTGCGCGACGAGTACCGAATCCTTCCACCGGGGGACTTCAGACAGTGCCTCATCGCGCTGGCCGACGCGGAGCCCCTGATGAAACAGCTCTTCGACCATCGCTTCAAGGAGGGGTCGCTCGACGGCCACTCGTTCGGAAACCTTTTCATCATGGCGATGGCCGATGTGACAGGAAATTTCGAGCGCGCCTTGCGCGAATCCGGCAAGGTGCTGGCGGTCAAGGGCACCATCATCCCTTCAACTCTGCAGGACGTCACCCTCGTCGCCTCAATCAACGGCCACGTGGTGGAGGGCGAATCCAAGATTCCAAAGCAGAATGCGCCGATCAGCCAGGTGTTCCTCAAGCCAGACGGAGCGCTGCTGAACCCTGAGGCTCTGCAGGCGATCATGAACGCCGAGCTGGTGGTGATCGGTCCCGGCTCCCTGTACACCTCGATCCTCCCCAACTTGCTCGTGGAGGGCATGGTCGAGGCGATCAAAGCCTCGCCCGCGCTCAAGGTCTACATCTGCAACCTTGCCTCTCAAGAAGGAGAGACCGAGGGCTACGACGTCGACGACTACCTGCGCGTGCTCCACGAGCACATCGGCGTCAACCTGTTCGATTTCGTGCTCGTCAACTCCAACAACTCCCACACCCCCACAGGCGGCCAGTCGCAGGTGATCTTCCGGCCCGAGGACTCCACCCACCACCCTGAGGTTCGCTTCATCGGAGCCGACGTGGTGAACGTGCGCATCCCTTCTCACCACGACCCCGACAAGTTGGCCCGCTCGATCATGCGGAAGGTGTGGCAGGCGTAGCCCGACGCGCTCGCCGGCGGCTTACGGTTTCGACAGTCACCGTCGCCGCGGCAACGTAGAGGACGGCCGCCAGCGCGTCAACGACGTAGTGCTCGCCGAGATACACGACCGAGACGATCACTCCCAAAGTCCAAAGCACCAATCCCACTGACAGCAACCGAAACCGCTGCCACGCGTAGACCGCCGCCAGCATTGGATAAGCCGTGTGCAACGACGGAAAGGCGGCAAAAGGATTCGGATTGAAGCTGTGGTAGATCGGTGTGACCAGGGTGTATCCCCAGAGCGCGCGAACCGTGTAATCGTTGATCTTGACCACGTCGTGCAACTGGTACCAGGGCGGAGCGCTGGGCCAGAAGAGATAGGTCGCGAAGGCGAGGAAGCTCAAGAAAAGAAGAGCGGCGACGAATCGCCAGTAGTACTCGCGGCTGGTGACCCAGAAGATGAACCCGACCACGATCGGCAGGACGAAGTGCATGAAGTAGAAGCTCATCGCGACGATGTCTTGCGGCCCGACCACTCCGGGGTGGTAGAACGCGTGTTGCAGGACCAGGGTGGGAATCGCACCACCGAATAGCCAGCGTTCCAATCCCGAGAAGTCATGCGGTTGGAAGTTCGTCTTCGCCGCGAAACCCCTCATGGCCTCGTAGGCCAAGAACAACAGGAGGAAGGGAGTCCAGTCGGCGATGAAAGTCCTGCCGCGGCCCAGCGCCACTGCGATGAGCAGTAGGACGAGGAGCACCCACTCGGGCTCGATCGATATGCCGCGCCACAACATGACCCCGAAGATCAGCGCCAGGTAGACGATGCTGCCGATGAGGAGCAGTCGAGGCCGGCGCGCGCCCACCGGCTTCGGTTCAGCGGGCGCGGACAACTACCACCGCGGCAATCTCAACCGTGACGGAGAACGGAAGCGAGCTGGCTCCGAGCGCGGCTCGGGAGTGCCTGCCCGCCTCGCCCAGAACCTCGATCAGGAGGTCCGAAGCAGCATTGATGACCTTGGGTTGATCGCCGAACTCCGGGGTCGACAGCACAAATCCAATCAACTGAGCGACGCGCTCGACGTTGGCAAGGCCGGCGGCCGCCTCCATCTGCGCCAGCAGGTTGATCCCGCACGCGCGAGCTGCTTTCTGGGCTGCCTCGACGCTCACCTCGACTGGACATCTTCCCGTCAGCCGCTGGCCGTCGAGCGTGGACACCTGGCCGGCGATGTAGAGGAGCGATCTCCCATCGCCAATCGGGACGAGCACGGTGGGCACGTACGACGCCACCGGGGCCGGCGGAGCTGGGAGCGTGATGTCGAGCTGGCGTAGACGCTCGTATGGATCGGTCAACTCGTGGGAGTCTAGTGACTTATCCGCGCCGGCTGCGGAAATGGGAGATCACGGCGATCAATATGACGATGAGCGCAACCAGGCCAATGGCTATGTACGGCGTTCGAGCGGAGAGCAGGAACTGGCCGATGCCTGAGGCCCCAGCCGCTGCCGGAGGGCTGGTGCGGCTGCCGCTGGCGATTGGTGTCGGCGTTGTCGGTGCGCCCTGTGGAGCGGCGCCCGTGTCGGAATAGGCCCAGAGGGCTGCGACCTGGTCAGCGGGCTGGAACGTCGCCACATAAAGGATGGGGGTTTCGTCGTTCGAGACCGCCAGCGCAGTAACCGACGACAGCGGGGGCGCCAGCGAGGCGAAATGACGGGCCGCGTCACGGGTTCGCCACAGTCCGCCCGACGCCGAACCGCCGCCATCGCTCGCGGTATAGAAGCGGTCGAAATGGGTGGTGACGAACGCGATCTGCGTGTAATCGGTCGACGGCAGCAGGCCGCCACCACTGATAGGCGTGAAAGTGACGCCATTGTCGGTGGACGTGAAAAGGCCGGTGTTGGTGCCCACGACGAGCGGCCTGATCGTGCTCGTCGGCGGCAGCGGGCCGGCGGCCAAAGATGAGATGACATTGCCGCTGATCCCGGCTTTGATCTGGACCCACGTGACACCGCCATCGATGCTCTGGAAGAGCGGGCCGCCACGCACCGGGGCGTTGCTCCCGGCGACCAGACGCACCGGATCGTGGACAGCGGCGACAGTCAGCGCTCCGACGCTTATGTTCGGTAGGCCGGACTGCCTCCAGGTCAGGCCGTCGACGCTGGAGAACACGCCGTGGTCGGTGCCGGCAACAACAAAGGTGAGCGCGAAAGCGAAAACCCGGACGCTGCGGCCGCTCAAGCCGGTCACCGGTCCCCATGTGACCCCCCCGTCCTTGCTCGCGACGGCGCCCCCGCCGCGTAGACCCACGAGCACGAGGCCGCTTGTCTTGGAAGGGCTGAACGCGATGGTCAGGACCGAAGGGCCGGGGCCGTGCACCACGCTCCATGTCGATCCTCCGTCAGCGCTCCGGAGCAATGCGCCATCCGACCTGCCCGCGATCACGACCTCGTTGTTGTACGGATTGACGCCGAGCGCAAAGATCGCGCTCTCGCCTTGATTGGGCAGTGGCGACAAAGCGACCCAAGTCGAAGCAGGAAGAGTGCGCGAGAGGGCGGCCACGTCCCCGGCACGGACTTGCATGGTCAGCGCCGCTGAGCCGCCCCACCCGCAGGCCAGTAGCGCCACAAGCGTCGCGACAAGACGTTGGGGAGAAGGCGACACGAGCGTGCCGATTATCACCCAAGCCGGTGGGCCGGCGGGGGGAGACCGTGACAGCACAAAACCGCGCCCTGGGGGGTGATTGCCTACAATCCCAGAGTGCTGGCTCGTCCCAAAGCCTGGCTGCACAGCGCCGCGGCCTGGCTCGACCGGGCAGCGTTCAGCCCGGCTTCGCTTCCCGACGACTTGATCAGTGGCATCGCACTGGCCCCGATGGTCGCGGCCGGCCTCATCCTGTTCCGGCTCCCAGCCCTCGAGATGCTGCTGGTCGCCATCGCGCTGGGGCTCGCCGGGATTCTGTTTGCGCGGTTCGTCTGGTGGCACGATGTACCGCGTCCACATCCGAGCCCTTTGATCGCCGCCCTCGTCGGTGTGGCGCTGGTGGGACCTGGGTCATCGCTCGGGATCGCGATCGCGGTCGCAGCCACGGCGGTCATCCTCGAGCTGCTGAGGGCTCGTTACATCCCCGCGATCCGCGCCCAGACGGGCCTCCTTGCGTTTGCCGGCCTGGCAGTCGTCTCCGGAGGCGCGCCCTTGGTTTACGTCAACCCGGCGAGCCACAGGTCGTTTTTTCCCGATCCGATCGCATTGTGGTTTACAGCACCTTCACTTCCGAGCTCATACGACTCCATCACTCTGTATGTCGGCAACGTCGCGGGGCCTGTTTTCGCGACCTCTTTGCTGGCGGTAGGCATCGGCATGGCGTGGTTGGCTTACGCGCGGCGCCTGAGCTTCGCGGTCGCAATCGGCTTCCTCGTTGGCGCCGTCTTCGCGATCGTGGCCTACCGTTGGGAGTACGTCGTGCACCTGGACAGCGGACCGCTCTGGTTTGTCGCGATGCTGCTGGCGGACAAACGCTACCTCCCCGCGTCCTGGACCATCCGGCCCGTGCTTGGCTTCTGTGCCGGCCTGCTGTCGGTGGCTTTGCGGGTTCGGGGCTATGGGATCGAGGCCGCGTTCCTGACCGCCGCGGGGGCGCAGGCGGTGATGGCCGTACTGGTAATGGTGCTGTGGGCCGCATCGTTTGGGTCCGAGCGCGTGCAGAGGAATCGCAGGCTGCGCCAGCGCGAGGCCAACCTTCGGATCGTCAAGACCTAGGCGAACTTCACGTCGACGGCGGCCAGGCCGCGGGTGCCGGCGAGCTCATCGGCGCGTGCGCGAATCTCTGATCGGACGTTGGACGGTAGCTGGTCGAAGGGTCGACTTCGATACGGAGCTTCCTCTTGGCCACCGTGTGCGACCAGGTGCCTCCTCCACCGGAAGGTCGAGATAGAAATCGATAGATCCGGCCCTTGGCGGCCGAGGGCCATCGGGCTCGACCAGCGGGCCGATCAAGGATTCGAACGCGACATCATCCCCTGCGAGGGCCCGCTCGAAGAGCGAATTCTCCCCGCCTGCCGTCACGACTTGGGCCACACCTATCAAGACACCGCGGGAGGCGGTTTGGTTACAAAGCCGGGCCCGACCCGGTTCAGTCGAAAAGCTTGTGGCCCCGAGTGACGAACTGGTCACGACGCGGGCCGGTGCCGATGAGGTCGATGGGAGCGCCGATGAGCTCGCCGATCCTCTCGATATAGTCCTGGCACCTCGTAGGCAGGTCGTCCCAGCAGCGCGCGGCGCCGATGGGCGTCTCCCAGCCGGGCATTTCCTCGTAGATAGGGATGCAGTGCTTGTAGTGCGAGATGTTCGCGATCGGGTGGTTCTGCCGCTCGCCACGGAAGTCGTAGGCCGTGCAGATCTTCAGCAGTGGTTGCTCGTCGAGGATGTCGAGGCGCATCAGGGCGGCGCGTCCGACCCCGTTGATGCGCACCGCGTAGCGCCCGACTGCGGAGTCGAACCAGCCGATGCGCCGTGGGCGGCCGGTGACGGTGCCGAACTCGTGGCCGCGCTCGCGGATTTGGTCCCCGACGCCGTCCAGGAGCTCGGATGGAAAGGGGCCGTAGCCGACACGCGACGCGTAAGCCTTGAAGACGCCGACAGTGAGGTCAACCTTGGTCGGGGCGATGCCGCTTCCGGTGAGGGCGCCCCCCGCGGTGGGGTTTGAACTCGTTACGTAGGGGTACGTGCCGAAGTCGAGGTCGAGCATGGTGGCTTGGGCACCCTCCAGCAAGATGTTGGCGCCGCTGTCGAGGGCGTCCTGGATCATCGGAAACGTGTCCTTGATGTAAGGGTCTAGCTGCTTGGCGTAGCCCATGTACTCGCCGAGCATGCTTTCCCAGTCGTAAGGCTCCGCGTCGTAGAGCTTGGTCAGTATCGGGTTCTTCACCTGGTCAACCACAAAAGAGAGCTTCTTGCGCATGAAGCCTTCCTTTTGCAGGTCGCCGATGCGGAAGCCGATTCGGCGGATCTTGTCGGCGTAGGCGGGGCCGATGCCACGCCAGGTAGTGCCGAGGCGGTCGTCGCCACGCGCATCCTCCTCGAGGCGGTCGAAGAGGGGGTGGTAGCGCATGACCATGTGGGCTCGCTCGCTCACGATCAGGTTTTTGGGTTGGATGCCTCGCTCCTGGAGCTGGGAAAGCTCGCGCAGGAGGACGATCGGGTCGACGACTACACCGTTGCCGATGATGCAGGTGCAGCCGGGGTAGAGAATGCCCGAGGGGATGAGCTGGAACTTGAACTCGCCGTCCTCGGTGATGACGGTGTGGCCGGCGTTGTTGCCGCCCTGGGAGCGGATGACCATGTTGGCCTTCGCCGCGAGGAAGTCGATGACCTTGCCTTTGCCCTCGTCGCCCCACTGGCCGCCGACTAGGATGATGACCATCCTGTTTATTCAGTACCGGGTTCGGGCCGGCGGGTCTCCAAGTTGTAGAAGCGGGTGTGGTCGCGGCGGAACTTGAGCTCGATGGTGCCGGTAGGGCCATTGCGGTGCTTGGCGATGATCACTTCGGCAATTCCCGGCCGCTCTTCGGATTTGTAGTATTCTGGCCTATAAAGAAACATTACAACGTCACTGTCTTGTTCGATCGCGCCCGATTCTCTCAAGTCGCTCAGGATCGGGCGCTTGTCGGGACGCTGCTCAGGCGCACGGCTCAGCTGCGAGATGGCGATCACAGGAATTCGAAGCTCGCGAGCCAGGCCTTTGAGGGCGCGCGAGATTGAGGACACCTCCTGTACCCGGTTGTCATCGCCGCGCGACCGCCCGTGCATGAGCTGCAGGTAGTCGACCACGATCAGGTCGATGTTGTGCCGCATCTTCGCCTGTCGCGCTTTGAGCTGAAGGGTCAGCTCGTCCATCGCCGGAGTGTCATCGATGAATATCGCGGCCTCACCGAGAGGACCGAGCGCATTTGACACTCTGTCGTACTCGGCCTCGCTCAGCAGGCCTCGGTGCAATCGCTGAGCGTCGATCTGCGCCTGCTCGGTGAGCAGCCTCTCAGTGAGCTGCTCCTTGGACATCTCGAGGCTGAATATGGCGATCGCTTTTTTCGATTCGAGGGCTGCGTGGAGTGCGATGTTGAGGGCCAGAGACGTGTTGTGCACCAGGATGTCCTGGGCGATAAAGTTTGCTGTTTCCGAAACAGTCAAGTCGTACACCTGATGCTCGCCTGTAGGGATTATGGAAACGATTTCATCCCAATAAATCTGGTCGCTCGCCAACTGTGAAAGCCGCCGGTCCTGAAGGACATCTGCGCAAAGCGCGAGCCTTCCCTGGCTGATGCCCCTATGGCGGTGAGGGTTAAAGCTTCGTTGCCCCGCGCCCCTTTCTCCGGCCAGCACCCCAAGTTTTGTAACGGTTAGACCACTGGCCTGCGCCGACTCGCGAATATCGCCCCAGATTTGCTTTGGCATTAGACCGAGATTGCTCCGTCGCGGGTCGTTGAATCGCTTGGAGCGGGACGCCTTCTCTCCGATCCAGCCAATCTCCTGTTGATATCGTTCAACGGACGCCGGCTCAGTGATCTCAACTCGCCAGCAACGCTCCTTCTTTTTCCATAGCTTCGCGACGATTCCGAACCGTACGAGTGCGTGGTGAAGATCTTTGGCGAGTCCTTCCGAGGCCACGACGAACTCGATTCGGGGATAGCCTTCCATCGAGGAGATGGTTCCATCGCAACTCATCAAGCTTCGTATGAACTCAGCCACTCGCAGACGGTCCCAGCGCCAGACGCATTCGGGGAATCGTTTCGCGTCAGCCAACGTGCCCATGAGATGCAACTCACGGAGCCACCCCGTCAGGGGGTTCTGGTGGCCGCGGCGACCAGCCGGGTAATACTCGATGCCATGGGACCGAATGTGGAGCGTGGGAAAAAAGAGCGCGATCTGGTCACGAAAGTCTTGAACAATATCGCGGTCAGCATTCGTGAAGCCTGGTGAGTGTGTGCTCAGGCTGCCTTCGGCTATGAAGTAGGCAATCAATCGAACCTGACCAAGGGCCATCGAATCGTCAGAACCGAAGCAATTCACCGCGCGGGGCACGGCGATCCGATCGCCAATAACGATGTCGTGTAGCGGTTGCCAGCCCCGAACGGTAAGGAACGGATGATGGCCGGTGACCTCGACTGATCGACCGGTGCGGGTTGTGACCTTAAAGCATGGTTTGACGCCACTGTCGACCCATGCGTTGACCTCATTGGGTTTGATACGGCCGTCCGAGGTCAAGCCGTGGATCTGAGGCATCTCCTGCTTAACGGCCTGCTCGATGGTTATACGATCGCCAGTTGCAAAATTGATAACTAAACTATCACTTCTTATGCACTTTCCCATGCTCGGCCGGCCCGCCACGATGATCAGGTCCGATTCCTTGAATCCTCCCGTCATGCGGTCCAGGTCATGGAATCCTGACGGGACCCCGATGACTCCCTGCCCGCTCTCCATCTGGAGTGAGATCCGCTCCATCGCGGGCCCCAGCAGGTCGTAGAGCCTCGCGAGCTCGCGCTGGTCGCGGTCGTCAGCGACACCGAAGACCAGCGACTGCGCCTGGTTGATCGCCGCCTCCGCCTCGACCCCGTCGTCGTAACCAAACCCCGCGATGTTCGACCCCGCCGAGATCAACCGACGCTTGTACGCCTTCTCCTTGACGATGCGGCCGTAGTACTCGATGTTGGCCGCGGTCGGCACCGCGCTCTGCATCGAAGCGAGTTGCGTGCGGCCCCCAATCCGATCGAGCATCCCCATCGTCTGTAGCTGCGCGGCCAGCGTGACGTTGTCGATCGGCTCCCCCGCCGCAAACAGGTCAAGCGCGGCCTTGTAGATCTGCCCGTTGTTCTCCCGATAGAAGTCTTCGGGATGCAGGAACTGCAGGACCTTGGCGACCGAAAGGGGGTCGAGAAGAATCGATCCGAGCACCGATAGCTCGGCGTCCTGGTCGTGAGGTGGCACCCTCCCCGGTGAGAGAGGGATCGTCTGCATACTGTCGAGCCCCTTATCGGTCCTGGGTGACGATCACATTGACGTGGGCCGCCACGTCGCGGTGCAGCTTCAGCGGGACCTGGTGCTCACCCAGCGTCTTGATCGGCTCTTTCATGTCGATCTTGTGCCGGTCAATCTCCACGCGGTGCTGCGCCTTGAGCGCCGCAGCGACGTCCTGGTTGGTGATCGAGCCGAACGCCTTGTCCTCCGCCCCAACCTTCAACCGCACAACCACCGTCTTGTTGTGGATCTCGTCGGCCAGGGCCTGCGCCTCCACCCGGTCCTTCGTCTCGCGCTTGGTGGCGGCATCCTTGAGCCGCTTCGCCTCAGCCTCAAAACCGCGGCTCGCGGGCACCGCCAACTTGCGCGGAAAAAGGAAGTTACGGCCGTATCCGTCGGTGACCTCCTTTACGTCCCCCGCGCTGCCAACAGTCGGGACGTCCTTGATCAGCATCACCCGCAATTTCGCCTAGCCCTCCGATACCGATTGATAAGGGTCGCGCCGCCAGACGCGCTTTCGAATCCTAGTGAAGAGCCGGCCGCTCCCCTCGCGGGCAGCGCTGAAAGCCTCGCGGAAGTCGCGGTCGAACGTACTCTCCCCCGCCGCCAATGCCGCCTCGTGCTCGCGTCGAACGTCTTCCGGGCACGCTTCGATGAAGGTGCTGACCGCCAGCACCCCGAGCGCCAGCATGTCGAGCTCTCCCATGAGAGGCACCCAGGCCGGCAGATCGATCGGGCTCACGATGAGCACTAGGGCGCCGATCAGCACTGCCTTGGGGGCGGCCGGCACGCGCTCGTCCCGCAGCAGGCAGTAAGCAAGCTTGCCGTACCTCGGCACGTCGACCAGCAGCTGTTTGGCACGCGAAAGTATCGGTGGCATGAGGGCCGGAAAAGCCTAACCCCTTTCGGGCACCAAAGTCATCCTACTTAACTTAGCCTTGCCGCCATGCCAGCGGTGATCACCGCCGAACGTGAGCCCACCCACTACGGAAATTTGCAGCACACGGCGCTGAGCGCCTTCTGGTTCGGCATGAACTTCCTATGGATTCCCCTCACCACCGTGCTCATCCAGGCACAGGTCGACCAGGTGGTTACAAAAGGCTCTCAAAACACAGCTATCGGCTTGGCGCTCGGCATCGGCGGTGTTCTGGCCATGGCGGTGCCGCCGCTCGTCGGCGCGTGGTCCGACCGCTTGAACACCCGCTTCGGGCGCCGACGGCCGATCATGATTGCCGGCACCCTTCTCACCATCCCGGGCTTGCTCATCCTGATGGCGGCCAACAACTACCCCGAGATCGTGATCGGGTACGCCATCATCCAGTTCTTCTTCAACGCCGCCGGGGCCGCATACGCGGGCATCATCCCCGACGTCGTTCCCGCCCAACAGGTCGGCAAGGCGAGCGGTTTCCTCGCCACCATGACGCAGCTCGGCATCGGCGGCGGCCTGGGCGTGACCAGCGTCATGAGCCACAACCGCCTTATCTATCTCGTGATGGGCGTGGTTGCTGCCTTGTGCCTGATCCCCACCGTGTGGGCGGCGCAGAGCGAGGGCCTGGAGCCGATCGTGCCGCCGCCGCACCGGCCCTTGGCTGAGACGATCCGGGAGTTTCTGCGGCCGCTGCATGAAGGCGACTTCGCATGGGTCGTCTTCACGCGGCTCATGGTCTCCTCCGGAATCACAGTCGTTCTGTACTTCCTGGTCAACTTCTTCGGAGACGTCGTCCTGACGCCCGGCACTGACGCCGCCAAGTTCACCGACAACTGGCTGCTGGTCGTCGTGCTGACCGCGTTGCCATTTGGATTCTTCGGCGGCCAGATCTCTGACCGCATCCGGCGCCGAAAGATCTTTGTTTACCTGGCGGGAGCGGCCCAGTCTTTCGTGGCGCTGGTCTTCATCGTGTTCTATCCCAAGTCAGTTCCCCTGGTGTACGCCCTGGGGGTCGCTTACGGGGTCGGCTACGGACTGTACTTCGCTGTCGACTGGGCGCTGGCCTGCGACACCTTGCCCGACAAGACCAAATCAGCGAAGGACATGGGGCTGTTTCACATCGCGCTGACGCTCCCGCAAGCCATCCTTCCGCTATTCGGTGGGGCGCTCATCGACTACCTCAACAAGCACGTGGCCGCCAACTCAGGCTATCGCGTGGTCTTCTCGAGCGCCGTTCTCTTTCTGTTTGTCGGCACCGTGCTGGTGAGCCGCATCAAGGCGGTCCGCTGACCGACTCCGCCTGAGCGCGACCAGGGATGCGATCCAGATCGCCGTAATACCGACCACGCCAAACTCAGCCATCAATCGGAGCACGACGATGTCGGCTCGGCCCGACACCAGCACGAGCTGGAACCAGTTGTGGCCTGGGCCGATCATCGCCCAGCCCAAAGCCACCAATCCAAGGACCACCCAGTCGCGACGCCTGATCGCCCAGGTGATCAGCACGAGCATCGGCAGCAAGAGCAACACGAGATGCGTTCCCCATGAGTAGCTCGCCACCAGCGGACCGACCGCCACCACCGCCGCGGCTTCCAGCGCGCGTCCTGAACGATCGGCGCGGGGCCTTCGCAAAACCCAGAAAGTGATCGCCAGCGCCACCAGCGCTATGGCTGTGGTGATCAACCGAGCGGCAGGACTGGTGTCCCTGACCGCGCCCAGGAACGTGCCCGGGTCGAGCAACCGCGCCACCGTGCCACCAGGAGAGTGGTTCTCGAACAAGCCGGTCCCGGCGGCGAGGACAGGAGCAACCTTGAATACATATTCGAAGAGGTATTGCGGAACGGCGACCAGCCACAGGACCACGCCCGCGACGGCTGCCGCCACGACCATCCTCCAACGCCTCCCCCACAGCAACAGCAATCCGAGCGGAGCCTGCAGCAGCTTGATCGCTACCGCGATGCCCAGGGCCGCTCCACCCCACCATCGATCGCCCGCCATCCACGCCAACAGCCACACGCCGCTCAGAGCCACCAGGACCAGGTTGACCTGCCCCTCGTCGAAGTTGCCGACGACGGGCTCGAAGCCCATGACGACCAGGACCAGTAGCAGCGCCAGCTGCCAATCGTTGACCCCGATCGCGTGCAGGGTCGTCCACAGAAAGACGAGCACTGAGAGTTGCAGGACGCCAATCACGATCGCCAGCTGCAGGTGAGGGTCGGCACCGACGAGCGGCTGCAGCATCCAGGCGACCGGAGGCGGGGTCACGTATTGGGCGCCGGCAAGGGGCAGCGGAGTGAAAGTGCCTGGGGTCGGCGCGCAATTCTGGAGGACGCACAGGTCGTAGGGATCTTGGCCTGAGGCGATGCGCGCCGCGGCGGCCAGGTAGTTGGCGCTGAAATCGGGCGGCAGCGACCCTGACAGCGCGGGCAGGACCACCGTTCTCCAGATGTAGATGGCGGCGATCGGAGGTGTCGCTATCGCAAGGAGCAGTGTGCGAAAGCCGCGGTGGTCGAGGGGAGTCCTACGGATGGCCTGGGTTGAGGTCGCCTCGCCGATCACCGACGCGATTATCAGGTGTCGCTACGACCGGACGCTCCAAATTTGTTGGGGCAAACTAGTGACTTCGGGCCGATTGACCAGATACTTGGGCGCTTGGCGGGTTCAGACATATAACGAGGCGGCGCCTGCAGCGGACACCGCCTCGGCCGGTCTCCGTCGGGTGACACGCACTTTGGTTACTGCGCCTTGCGGCCGTTGCCTACTTTTGGAGGCCAACCCTGCGTGGACTGCGTCGGAGCCGGCGTCGCTGAGAACCAATTTGGCCCCTATCCGGGCGAGTGTCAAGTGGTCGCATTCCCTCATCCAGAATCTGACCATAGGCCCATCGTTCCCTCACCAAAGAATCTGACCGTAGCTCTCCCACCCGGGGACGGCTTGGAGGAGAGGGAGAGGATGAGGATTAAGGAGAGGTACGAGTTGGCGGCTGAGCTGGCGAGCAGGTACTGGGCAGGTGGGCGCCGGGAGCGTGGCGAAATCCTGGACGGCTTCTGCCTGGCCACCGGCTACAACCGCAAGTACGCGATGGCAATGCTCCGCGGTCGGCGCCGAGGGTTGAGTATTCGGCGGACACGGCCGCGGCGCTACGGTCTGAAGTTCCGCCAGGCGCTGAAGGTGCTGTGGGAGGCGGCCGGCTACATCTGCTCGGAGCGGTTGCACCCGTTCCTGTCCGACCTCCTCCCGCTGCTCGAGCGCCACGGCCAGATCAAGGTCGACGAGCCGACCAAGAAACTGCTGGCGGCGGCCAGCCTGGCCACGGTGGAGCGCAACCTGCGCGACCTACGTCGAGGCCTGGTCAGCCGACGGATGTCGCAGACCAAGCCGGGCAGCTTGCTGCGTCGGGAAGTGCCGGTGATCGTGGGTCGCTGGCGGGAGCTGGACCAACCCGGCTATTTGGAGATCGATCTGGTCTCCCACAGCGGCGAGGTGGCGGCCGGGGAGTGGATCAATACGATCTGCGCCACCGACCTCTCCTGCGGTTGGACGGAGCGGGTGGCGGTGATGGGCAAAGGCCAGCTCACGGTCACTCATGCACTCGGCCAGATCCGCCAGCAGCTCCCCTTTCCACTCCTCGGCCTGCACCCCGACAACGGGAGCGAGTTCCTGAACTGGCACCTCGTCAAGTACTGCCAACAGGAGCCGACCGTCTTGCTCTCGCGCTCACGGCCGGAACACAAAAACGACAACGCCCACGTCGAGCAGAAGAACTGGAGCTTGGTCCGCCGCCTGATCGGCTATCAGCGACTCGACACTGCGCAGCAGCTGGCCTGGCTGAACGCTCTCTACAGCGATCTGTTGCGGCCATACAACAATTGCTTTCAGCCGGTCATGAAACTCATCGGTAAAGAGTCTGTCGGCGAGCGCACGCGCAAGCTCTATGACCGCCCGACAACTCCGCTGCGGCGACTCCTCGACTCGGGCGCCGCCGACGCGACCAAAATCATCGCTCTGGTCGAGCTCTACACAGCGGTGAGCCCGCTCACCCTCAAGCGCCTGATCGATCGGCGTCTCGCCGCAATGCCCGCCGCCCTCGAGGTGACCATCAGTGCGTGAAGCTCGCCGCGCTAAGGTCAGATTCTCAAATGAGGGAACGAATCATCCACGGTCAGATTCTTTGGTGATTGACAACGGTGGTCCGTTTTTCCAGCACGTCCGGCGCGGTCCCACAGGTCTGATCCCCTTGTGGAGGCGCACAATGGTGCGAGAAATCCTCGCGGAGGTGGCTCGCAAACTTGGCCAAGCTCAGCTACGTTCACGGCGCCAGCGCGGTTCCCCTGCTGGGCGAGACCATCTTCCAGAACCTGCGCCGCACCGCTGAGCGCTTCGGCGAGCGCGAGGCGCTGGTAGTGGCGCACCAGGGCTACCGGTCATCGTATGCAGAGCTCGTCGACCAATGCGAAACGATCGCGCGCGGCCTTGTCGCCCGGGGAGTGCGCAAGGGAGATCGAGTTGGGATCTGGTCGCCCAATCGCTTCGAGTGGGTGATCGTCCAGTACGCGACCGCGGCGATCGGGGCGATCCTCGTCAACATCAACCCCGCCTATCGGACTTCTGAGCTCGAGTACGCGCTCAACCAATCGGGCGCTAGTTTTCTCATCCTGGCCGCTCGCTTCCGTCAGGCCGACTACGTGGCGATGCTCGCCGAGGTCAAAGGCGGCTGCCCCGAGCTCAGAGAGGCGCTCGTCCTGGAGGACGGCTGGGCCGCCCTCCAGCGCGACGCCGAGAAAGTTAGCGCCGGCCAGCTAGATGCGATCGAAAAGTCGCTTCAGTTCGACGACCCGATCAACATCCAGTACACGTCAGGCACGACGGGCTTTCCCAAGGGCGCGACGCTGACTCACCACAGCATTCTCAACAACGGCTACTTCATCGGCGAGACGCTGCGATATTCGGAGCGAGACCGCGTCTGCATTCCGGTGCCCTTCTACCACTGCTTTGGCATGGTGCTCGGCAACCTTGCATGCACCACGCATGGAGCGACCATGGTCATCCCCGGCGAGGGCTTCGACCCCATCGCCGTCATGGAGACCGTCGAAAAGGAGCGCTGCACCTCGCTGTACGGCGTGCCAACGATGTTCATCGGCGAGCTTGACCACCCACGCTTCAAGGATTTCGATTTCAGCACGCTGCGGACTGGGATCATGGCCGGTTCGCCCTGTCCGGTCGAAGTCATGAAAAAGGTGCAAACGGTGATGCACATTCCCGAGATGACCATCGCCTACGGGATGACGGAGACCTCGCCAGTCTCGACTCAGTGCGCGACCGACGATCCATTGGAACGGCGCGTCTCAACGGTCGGCAAGGTCCATCCGCATGTCGAGATCAAGATCGTCGATCCGCTCACCGGCGACGTCGTGGTGCGCGGCGAGACCGGAGAGCTGTGCAGCCGCGGCTACATCGTGATGCGGGGTTACTGGAACAATGAGGAGGCGACACGGCAGGCCGTCGACGCTGCACGCTGGATGCACACCGGCGACCTGGCGACCATGGACGACGAGGGGTACGTCAACATCGTCGGGCGGATCAAGGACATGATCATCCGAGGCGGCGAGAACATCTACCCGCGAGAGGTCGAAGAGTTTCTCTACACCCACCCCGACGTTGCCGACGTGCAGGTCATCGGCGTCCCTTCCGAAAAGTACGGCGAAGAGGTCATGGCCTGGGTCAAGCCTCGCGAGGGCACCCACGTGACAGGCGAGGAGCTGACTGCCTGGTGCAAGGGAAAGATCGCCTCATTCAAGATCCCGCGTCTCTGGAAGTTTGTCGACTCGTTTCCGATGACCGTTACCGGCAAGGTGCAGAAATTCAAGATGCGCGAAACGTCGGTGGAAGAGCTGGGCCTGGACAAGGCGGCCGGGATCAGAACCGCATAGCCCGAACTTTCCGTTTCGCCGCGGCGCGCGGCCGGCAGATCACAGCGCACGGCAGCAATTTCGTGATGTCGAACCTGCTTCACACCGCGGAGCTCCACGTTGGCTGCATGCGCCTGCCTCCTGGCGCACTGTTCGGCATGCACCAGGCATCCGCCGCCCAGCTGTTTGCAGTCGTCGAAGGTGACGGCTGGATTCACGGTCAGCAAGGCGAGCCGACCCGGATCGCTGCGGGTGACGCAGTCTTTTGGGACGCCGGGGAGTGGCACGAGACGGGCCGACGCAGGCCTGGTCGCACTCGTCATCGAGTCACCCTCTCTCGTGGCCGGAGAACACCTCGGCCGGGCCTGTCCGTCTGCCGGCGATCTTCCCTAACAGCTTGGGTTGCACGGGGCCGCCACTCCGCAATCGGGTGAGCCGCCGGTGGGTTGGGCTCGGGGGAGGAGGCCCACCTGGAGCGGGAGATCCCCGCGAGGGTTTGCCTGGACCTGCTTAGGTGAGGCTCTCGTACGGGAACGCTGCGGCGAAAGGTTCGTAAAGCAGCAGGACCTGGTCGATCGGCATCACGTCGCGCAGGAAGATCGCGCCTGCCGCGACGCCCGCCGACCCCACGATCCCCGACCCGTCGTGGGGAGCGTTCTGCTCCGCCCCCTCCTGGGCCGCGCGGAAGGAGTTGGTGCGCCCCGTCTGATTGGCGGTGGCGATAGCCAGCTTCCAGGCGGCTGAGTAGAGGGCCGCGGGATCCAGTTCATCGGTCGCGGGGGGCACCGCCCCGATCGTCCCCGCGGGCACCGCCACCTTGGGCGGCTCAGAGAGCACCTTGGCCACTGCCGCCACCTCGGCTTCAGCCTCGCCCGACAGCGAAGGCAGCTTTACGAGAAATGATGCGATCTGCCTGTCGACCGAGGGCGGCGCCTCGTAGCCCGGCCCAGGCAGCACTGTGGCGAACGGCCTGTAGATCGCCGCGAACTGGAGCGGATACAGCTGCTCTCTGACCAGGATCGCGAGGGCGACGACCTGCGCCGATTCCAGCGCTGCGGCGGCAGCGGGTTCCGGCAACGCTTTGCCTATCGCCTGCTTGATCTGGGCAACCCTGAACCCGCTCGTGAAGGCATTGACCATCGACTCGTCGGCCCCTGACAGCAGGGGATCCAGAAGCTGCTCCATGGCGGTGTTGGTCGGGCGCTGGCGGCAAAGGATTCGCGCCAGCGCGATCCACCGCCACTGCTCGGGTGTCAGCGATTTGCCGGCAGCAGCCAGAAACTGCCCGGCTTCGGTGGCGCTCAGCGTGTACCCGGACGCGCCACTACCTGCTCAGGCAGCAACTCTTTGACGCGAAGTTTGTCGATCGGATGGTAGGCGTCGACGATACGCATGGTTCCCGAAGCGGAGCGCAGGACCATTGACTGCGTGTAGGCGTAGACGACGTCGTATCGAACGCCTTGCAGCAGCTCGCCAGATGTAATCCCTGTGGCGGCGAAGAAGATGTTGTTTCCCGAGCACAAGTTATCGATGGACAGCACTTTGTCCGGTTGATGCCCCTCTTTGATCGCGATCCGGCGCTCGTCGTCGTCGCGGAGCAGCAGCTTGGCCTGCATGCCCCCACCGATGGCTTTGATCGCGCATGCGGCCAAGACTCCCTCGGTGGCTCCGCCGGATCCCATCATGCAGTGGATTCCGTAACGGGTCTCAAGCGCGGCCTCGAGCGCGCCGCCGACATCCCCTGCCGGAATCAGCTTGATGCGCGAGCCGACGTCGCGGATCTCCGCAATGATGGCCTCGTTTCTCGGCCGCTCGAGCACGACCACGGTCAGCTCCTGCGGCGGAAGACCCTCCGCCTTCGCGATCCTCACGAGGTTCCACTCGACGGGCATGTTGAGATCGATGACGCCCTTTGCCCGCCTGCCGACCACCAGTTTTTGCATGTAGTGGATGTGAGTGGTGAACATGGTGCCGCGCTCCGCGAGGGCGATCACCGAGATCGCGCCGGGCAAGCCGGCCGCGGTCAAGCTGGTGCCCTCGATCGGATCGACCGCCACGTCGAGCTCGGGCTCGAGGCCGTTGCCGATCTCCTCCCCGAAATACAGCATCGGCGCCTCGTCCTTCTCGCCTTCGCCGATAACCACCGTGCCTTTCATGTCCACCGAGGCAAGCGCGTTGCGGATGGCCTCGACCGCACGCGCATCGGCGCCCATCTTGTCGCCGCGGCCCTGAAGGGGAGCCGCGGCGAGGGCTCCGGCCTCGGTGACCCTGAGCAGCTCGAGGGCTAGGTTTCGGTCCATCTCCTGGTCCATCTAGGCACCACTCCCCGTCGTCATCGCGCCGGGTAGCGTATCCGAATCCCTAGCTGATGCCGCGCCGCCGGATTGGTAGCCGGCTCGCCTCGACCCAGAGGTCATTCTTGCTGGCCAGTCGGCGATCGCCCCGAGGTCGACGTATACGCAGGTGCGCTCGAGAACCGCGGTCACCCGGACCGTGACCCCTCAAGGGTCGCATCGAAGGCGTCGATCAGCAAACTCATCTTCGTCCAGAGGGATATCGCTCAGCCGCCTCGTGCCACTCTGCCTTGGCCTTGCCGACACCAAGGGCCCTGTCGATTGCGCCCGCATTCTGGCGGCCGGGGGCGACGACTTGCGGGCTCGCTCGGCACCGACGGGCGGAGCCGGTCGGGGAGCGGCGGCGGCTTGGGGCGGGGCCGCCGGCGAGCAGTCCGCGGCGCGCGGATCGCGCGAAGCACTGCGTCGGGCCCTGGATGGGGTCCCGGAGGGGCCTCTAGAAGAACTCACCCCACATTTTCCTTACCCGGCCTACCGGGTTAGGGACACTCCTAACCGTCTCGACCGCCGGGCGCGACGCCGCATCGACCACCACCTTGTCCTCTCGCTCGGGCACGCCTTCAGGATGCACCCTGATCACGCCGTGGTGAACGCCACCTTCCTGGACCACCAGCGCGCCTACTTTGGCATCGCCCTCGAGGCGGCCGGTGTTGGTGATCTTGAGGCGGCTGGCGGCGACGATGTTGCCGCGCACGAAACCCGCAATCGTCACCCTGTCGCTGCGGATATCGGCCTCGACATGCGCTTCAGTGCCGATCCACAGGTCGCCGTCGCACTCAACGTTGCCGCTGAAATTGCCCAAGATCTGGCCGCCGCTTTTCAGCTGCAGCTTTCCCGACAAGGCGTCGTCGCGGCCGAGAATGGTCGACTTCGGCTCGATGCCGTAGGGGTCGGGACCCCCATTGCTCCCCGAAACCGCCACCGTCTCCACCCCAATGTCCGTCATTTGGACCTCCCTTACCCAGCCCCCCAGCTGGCCCTAAAGCAGCATAGAGGCTACCGAGTCACGGGGAAACGTGCAATTTGCCCCCCTCTGCCGGCGGGCACAGCTCAGAGGTCCGGGTGGGTGCGGAGGTAGGCTAGCACCGCCTCGCGAGCCGGCTCGATCTCTCCGTCCATGATCAGTTCGCCGAGACGGTCCTTGATCCGCCCCACCTCCGGCCCCGGTCGCAGGCCCCGCTCTCGCATGATTTCCTCGCCGTCGATCGGCGCAGTGATACGCGTCGGGCGCTCCGACAGGACGCTCGCCAGGCGTGCCGCCAGCTCGTCCAGCTTCTGCGGTTCCGGATAAGCAGAGGCGGCAATGTCGGCACGCGCGAGAGCCATCAGCCTTTCGATCTCGGCGCCTGCATCGCGGGCAAGCCGCCGGACAGCGCCGTCATTCCACTCCGACCGGTAATACACGGGTCGAAGGTGCAACCGCACGAGCGTGATCACGGCGTCGATGTCTCTTTGCGGGAACCTCAGCCTTTGGAGCGCGCCTCGCGCGATGCCCGCGCCCACCTCTTCGTGCCCGGTGAACGCCCCGTCCGGAGTCGCGGTGGCCGGCTTACCGACATCGTGCAAGAGCGCCCCCAGCCTCACTACGAGGTTGGGTGGGGTGAGGCCGACCGCAAGGAGGGTGTGGCCGAAAACGTCATGCGTGTGGTACCCGCCCTGCTCCACGCCCTTGCAGGCGGTGACCTCGGGCAAAACGACCTCAAGCAGCCCGCCCGCATCGAGTAGCTCCAGAGCCAGCTTCGGGCGATCGGACTCGAGCATCTTGCACAACTCGTCGGCGATGCGCTCGACCGACACCACCGGCGGCACCAGCCGGCCGCTCAGCTGCCGCATGGCCGGCAGGAGGTCTGGGGCCGGCTCGAAGCCGAGTTGGGCAGCGAACCGCACTGCCCTCAGCATGCGCAGCGGATCGTCGCTAAAGGTTTGAAGGGGATCCGCCGGGGTGCGGAGAACGCGCGAGTCAAGGTCTGCTCGGGCCGTGCCGAGCCGATCCTGGACGTTGCCGTCGAAGTCCATCAACAGCGTGTTGATCGTGAAATCACGACGCCGCAGGTCGTCGTCGAGCGTCGCCGGGCGCACCTCCGGCTTTCGCGAATCGCTCGCATACGACTCCGACCGGGCCGAGACAAATTCCACGAGATGGCCGGCCAAGGTCACCTGGGCGGTCCCGTATCGCTCGAAGATAACTGGCGGACCGGCGGCTGCAAGCTCGGCAAAGCGCTCCGCCAGCCCACGGGCCCCGCCCTCCTCGACGACCACGTCAAGGTCGGGCTGGTTTCGGCCGAGCAGGTGGTCGCGAACGTATCCGCCCACCACCCAGGCTTTCAGCCCGCGGTCGGCGGCGGCTTGTTTGAGGAGACGGAGCAGCTCGCGATCGTCTATTGGTTGATCCGCGCCCACTCGACAGCTCCCACCTGCCCGGCGCGATCCCCAAGCTGGGCTCGGCGCAGCACGGGCCGCCGGGCGGGTCTGATGAACGGAGATGAGCGCAGCGTCTCCAGCAGCAGTGGCTGCACCAGGCCCCATGAGCGCGTCACGCCGCCACCCATGACGAACATTTCGGGATCGACGACGTTGGTGAGGCTGATCAGCGCCTTGCCCATGTATTGCGCCGCCCGCTCCACCACCAGGCCGGCGGCCTTGTCGCCTCGAGCCGCGGCGGCGAACAGCTCAGCTGCTGGGTGACCGGTCTCCCTAGCCAGGTTCGCGCCCCCGCAAAAGACTTCCAGGCATCCGTGCTGCCCGCACTGGTCGAGCGGGCCGTTGGCATCGATGATCATGTGCCCGACCTCGCCGGCGGTCCCGTGGCCGCCCCGATGCAGCTTCCCATCGATGATCAGGCCGCCGCCGACGCCGGTTGACCAGGTGATGTAGACCATGTTCCGGGTGCCCCGGCCCGCCCCGCGGTGGAACTCCCCGAGGCCTGCCATGTCGGCGTCGTTGGCGACGTTGGCGGTGGCGCCTGTCGCCTTTTTGAGCATCGCCGCCAGTGGCACGTTGCGCCAGCCCGGGAGGTTGGGTGGGTTGACGAGCACACCGCGCTTGATGTCGATCGGGCCGGGCGCCGCGATGGTGATGCTGCGGAGCTTGTCGCGGCCCCGGTGCCGCTCGATCTCCGCCGCCGCCCAGTCGACCACCTTTTGAGGCGTGCCAAGCAGCGGGGTCGACGTCTTGAAGCTTGCGATCAGCTTGCCGTCAGAGCGGGCGAGCGCAACGCGAACCTGCGTCCCGCCGAGGTCGATTCCAGCAAGCATTGCCCTGCAACTCTAATGGGCGAGATGAGCAATCAGGATGCGATCAGCTGCTGTCCTCGAAGCGCAGCCAGGATTTCGAGCGGCGCGCGCGCCCGGTTAAACGTGTAGAAATGAAGGCCGGGAACACCACGCTCGAGTAGCTCCGCACACTGCGCGATGCAGTGCTGGACTCCAAGCTTGCGAACCGCTTCGTCGTCAGGTTGCTCATCGATGGCTTGCTGCAGCCCGAACGGGACAGTCGCGCCCGACATCGCCGTCATGTGAGTTAGAGAGCGACGGCTGGGCACCGGCATCAGGCCCGGTACGATGGGCACTCGGATACCAGCCTGCCGCGCCCGCTCGACCAGATCGAAGTAGAACTGGTTATCGAAGAAGAGCTGCGTGACCAGGAAATCCGCCCCGGAATCGACCTTCAGCTTCATGTAGCGGAACTCGTGCTCGAGGTCCGGGCTCTCGGGATGCTTTTCGGTGCTGCACGCGGCGCCAATGCCAAAGCCGTAACCGTTGCGACGAACAAACGCCACCAGGTCGCTGCCATGCAGCAGCTCGGGTCCCGCCGGCACGAAGGGATCGTTCGAATCCTGCGGGTCGCCCCGAAGGGCCAGAACGTTGGCCACCCCTTCCCTTTCCATCCAGTTGAGAATCTGCCGCGTCTTGTCCGCCGAGTTCGCACACGTGAGGTGCGCCATCGCCTCGACGTGGTACTGCCGCTTGATGCGTGTGACCAGCTCCAGGGTCTTGTCCCCAGTTCGCAATCGGTAGGTGACGGACACCCAGTCGGGCGCGTGACCGGCCAGCTCTGCGATCGTCCTTTCAAGAACATCAACCTCGGTCTCATCGCGAGGCGCCATGAACTCGAAGGAGATCGTGGGCCGGCTGCGACCCAGCAGCTCAGCGATTCGCATTAAGCGAGTCCGCCCCCGGGTCGCCGCGCATGCGCGCCATGGCCCGAAGGTTAGCGAAAAAGAATTCGCTGGTCGCCCACCCGACGGGTGATCTTGGCTCCGTCCAGATGCTCGAGGAGCGCCAACACGGGGCGGCGACTCGCCCCCATTCGATCGCGAAGCTGCGCGACAGTCACCGAGCCCGTCGCGGCTATCAGCTCCTTCACTATCCCCACCGCACTGGCATAGCCGTCGCGTGTGAACGCGATATCGTCGCTCAACCGGACGATGGCGCCACTCTGCGCCAGGGCCCGCAGCACCTCCGGCCCGGCTCCCGACTGCTGCATCGCATCCGGAAGCGATGGCGGCGCAAAGGGCGCACGGCCGAGGAGCTCGAGCAGCCTTCCAACGGGCCCGTCAGACGCATCGATCGCGACGCGATGGCCCGGGGTCGAGATCGCACCCTGCCGGTCCTCGAGCGTGCCCTCTGCGAAGAGCGCAGCCAGGGCCGCCGGAAAGGAGCTCGCATCCAGACGGAGGCGGTTCCTCAGCTCTTCGCGAGCCATGCCTGGGCGGAGAGGGTGTGCGGCGTGGTACGCGGTCACCTCTTTGGTCGCGCTCGCGGCCAGCAGCCTCCAGGCTTCAGTCGCGATTATCCAATCGCCGAATCGCTTCGCATCGAGGCCTCTGATATCCGGCTCGCTCGCCATCGTGGCTTTCACAAGTGCGGCGACGCTGACCCCGCGTGAGTACTTGCGCAGTTCCTCCTGCAACCCCTCACCGGAGGCACGCCGTTCGAGCGACTCGCTTACCGCGTGGTCGTGCCGCGGATGCTTCCGCGGATCGACGTCGACAAATCGACCGCCCGCGACGGTGGCTGCGGGGCTCGGGACCCGAAGGACGAATCGGTCGTTCACGCCGGCCGCAATCGCATGCTCGAAGTAGAGCTGGACCCACGCATCGTGACCAGGTTCCACCGTGTCGCCGGCGAGGACGATGACCCGGCAGCCGACCTCGGCGGTGCCTGTGTGCAGAAGCAGTTCCGCGCCATGGCGCAGTGCCCGCGGGGAGGATTCCAGGACGCGAATCTGCGCGTCGACCCGTCGGGTCGATGGCAGGGTCTCACGCGGCGCGAGCACGTCGCCTCGCGCCACGCCGCTCTTGTCGATGCCGGTCAAGTTGACTGCCACGCGCATCCCGGGCGATGCACTTTGAACACTCTGGTTGTGTCGCTGGAGCCCGCGAATGCGCGCCAGCCGCCCGCGGGGGACGATCTCCACCTCGTCGCCGACGCTTAGCGTGCCGTCGACCAGCGTGCCCGTCACCACTGTCCCGAATCCGCTCATCGTGAACACGCGGTCGATAGGCAGCCTCGGGCGCCCGAGATCCGATCGCGGTTCGGCACCGTCAAGGAGCCCGTCGAGGGCTTTGATCAGGATCGGCAGACCCTGGCCCCCCAGCGCCGAAACTGGAATCACCTCGGCGCCGGCTAGCGCAGTGCCACTGATCGTTTCGTGCACCTCCGCGGTGACGAGCTCGAGCCACGCATCGTCGACGAGGTCCGCTTTCGTCAGCACGACGATGCCTCGCCGGACTTCCAGCAGGTCGACGATCTCGAGGTGCTCGCGCGTCTGCGGCATGACCCCTGCGTCCGCCGCGACGACGAGCAGCACGGCGTCGAGTCCGTGAGCGCCGGCCAGCATGTTCCGCATGAAGCGCGCGTGGCCGGGAACATCGACGATGCCGATCTCCCGACCGCTGGGCATCACCATGTGGGCGAACCCGAGGTCGATGGTCATGCCACGCCGCTTCTCTTCAGCCAGTCGGTCGGGATCGATCCCGGTCAATGCGGTGATGAGAGTCGACTTGCCATGGTCGATATGCCCGGCGGTGCCGACCACGAAGCTCGAGACGGGATTCACCGCCGGAGGCTCCGCGCCGCGACCTCCACCGCGTCGATCAAGGTTTCGTCCTCTCCAGTGAGCACGGTCCTGGGGTCGAGACAGCAAGCATCGCTCTCGATGCGCGCGATCACCGGCGGGTCTCCACGTCGCAGCGCTGCGGCGAGCCGCGAGGCCGGACCTTCGAGCGCGACCAGGAAAGTCGCAAGGCCGTGGCCGGGCACCGAGCCGCCGCCCACCGTCGACTCGCCGGCGATGAGGCGTGACGTCACGCCGCGCTCCTCGAGCTTCACCGACCAGTGGGCGGCACGCCTTCGCACCTCCTCGACCGGAACCCGCAGCATCCTCTGGACAGGGATCTCATCCTCGCGACCAGAGATCCGCTGATGGAGCGTCGCTTCCAGCGCCGCGAGCGTGAGCTTGTCGATGCGCACCGCTCGTGCCAGCGGATGTCGCGCCATCTTGCGCACGCCCGCCGCCCCCGCCTCGGTCGCTGCGAGGACGATGCCGGCCTGCGGGCCGCCGAGCAGCTTGTCGCCCGAGAACGTGACTATGTCGCTGTGCTGTAGCGAATCGGCGACAGTGGGCTCGTCGGCGATCGGCTCGACGGCGCCGCTCCCGAGGTCGTCGATCAGCAGCAGCCCGCGCGCATGAGCGACGGCGGCCATCTCGCCGATCCCCGCCGACTCGGTGAACCCCGCGACGCGGAAGTTCGAGGTATGGACCCTCAACAGCGCCCCGGTGCGGGCGGTCACCGCTTCGTCAAAGTCAGCGGCCCGCGTGCGGTTCGTGGTCCCCACCTCGACCATGCGCGCGCCTGACATGCGCATGACGTCAGGCATCCGGAACGAGCCGCCTATCTCCACCAGTTGGCCCCGCGACACGATGACCTCGCGGCCCTTGCAAAGCGCGGACAGAGCCAGCAGCACGGCGGCCGCGTTGTTATTGACCACCAGCGCCGCATCGCAACCGAACAGGGCGGTGAGCAAGCCGGCCACCAGCCCCGATCGTTCGCCGCGGCGGCCGGTATCGAGATCGAGCTCAAGGTTGGTGTAGCCGGCGGCGGCAGCGGCCACTGCAGCCACGGCAGTCCGCGAGAGGGGAGCGCGACCGAGGTTGGTGTGAAGGATCACGCCGCTGGCGTTGATGATCCTGCGCAACGCGGGCGCCATCGCCTTGCGAAGGCTGGCTTCGATCTGGATGAGACGCTCTTCGTCAGATACAGCAGCCCCGTTCCGCTCCGTTGCGACCTGGTCCCTGAGCGCCGCGACGACGCTCGCCCGCCCGAAGTCGGCCACGAGGGCCGCATAGCCCGGCTGGTTGATCAGCGACCCTATGGCAGGCAGGGATCCAACCCCGTCAGCCCGGGTATTGCGTAGGTGCCGCATTGACCCAATGAGATTAGGCTCGCCGGGGTATAGAACGGCGACATCGCGAGTCCCAGCAAACTACTGCCCTGGAGGAGCTGGAAGAGAAAGACGATCACGAAAAGGGCAATCCAGATGTCGCGACGGCGGGCGTAAGCGTTGAAAAAGAACCGCGGGTTGCGGCTGCGAAAAAGGGTCTCGATGACATCCCAGCCGTCGAGGCCCGGGATGGGCAGCAGCTGGAAGGCGAAGATCGATAAGTTCAGAAAGACAATCGCGTAGAGGGCGGCGCCGATCAGGCCGACGGAGAGCGTGAATGACGAGGGCAGACCCGCGGCGCTCAGGAACCGCCACAGGACACCCAGCGCGATCGCAAGCAGGAGGTTCGCGGCGGGACCGCCCAGCTCGTGGACAAGGCGCTGACGCACCGAGCTGATCCGGTTTGGCTGGACTGGCACCCGCCTGCCCCAACCGACCAGAGCGACGAACACGGCGATGACGCCGAGCGGGTCCAGAAAGCGACGCGGATCGAGCGTGAAGAAGCCGAAATACCTGACCGAGCGGTCGCCCTGGAAATAAGCAGCGGCGGCGTGACCCATCTCGTGGACGGGAATGGCGATGAGCAGGGCGGGCACGAGCACCAGCGCCGCCAGAACGAAGGCGACGAACCCGCTCAATCTATGGGGATCTTGCCCACGCGTCGGGGTGTGCGGCGGCGAGGTGCTCGAGCTGCGGCGGCTCTCGACCGCTGGCCCGGCGGCGGCGCAGTCACGCGGTTTTCGTAGATCAGCATGAGGGCGGTAATCAGCTCACGCTGGGCATTGAGCAGGTGAACTTGCGCTGCCGGCGGCACCATCTCCGATACCACGTGTGTCACGCGTGAGCCGAGCTCGTTGATCAGCTCGATCAGTCGCTCGCCATCACGTGTCATCGCCTCTCTCCTTTCACCTTGCGTCCGGCAGGTGTCTCGCCCGCCGTCCCTGTATCCGTGCGGCGCGCGAACCGCACGCGCAGCTCGCCATCCGTGATGGTGGCTCCGGCCGTGTCCCGCCTGGCCAGCACAGTCGGCAGCGCGATCTCCCGCCGGTAGTTGCCCATCGTCACGAATAGCTCGCCGTTATGGCGGCTTAGGTCGACATTAGATCGATCAGCAAACGGGACTTTTAATGTGAGGACGTAATCCGAGCCATCCTTGTCGATCCTCTGCGGGCTCGTGGTGGCGAAGAACTCAGCCGGATCGCGGCTCCCATAAGTCGCCTGGGCCATACGAAGCAACATCTTCTCTCCAACGACCTCCTGATCGAAAAGCGGCACGTTGAGTATCGGGATACCGACGAATGACTGCTCGACCTCAACTTCGTAGCGCTTGTGGATCTGCTGCCATTTCTTGAAGAGCTCGTCGTGCACCTCAACCGGGAGCAAGCGGTTGACGACGACGGCGTCGGTCACATAACCGAACAGGCTGAGGTAGCTGTATGCGCGCTTGGCCTCCTTGACCACCATCTTCTCGAGGTTGAGAACGATCCGCACCGTCGTGATCGCCGGGTCGGTGAGCACCTTGCGCATCCCGCCCAGGTCCAGAAGCAGATCCTTCAACGACGCAAAGACCTCATCGGACGGGAGAGGAATGCCCATCATCGGCTGAAGCACAGGGCGCGCCATGCGCATCGCTCGCCGCTCCCATGGATAGATCTTGTCGAGCCACCATTTCGCGGCGTCGGGAAAAGTGAGCAGCTGCAGCGTCTCGCCAGTCGGGGCGCAGTCGACGATCAGGACATCGTGCTCATTGCGCTGCGCGTAGTGCTTGATCCACATCAGAGAAGCGATCTCATCCATGCCCGGCGGGTTCGCGACTTCCTCCGCGACGACCTCATCGAGTCCTTGGGTCGAGAAAACCTCGACGGCGTACTCGTGCAGTTTTGCCCAGTGACGCTGCATCTCGTGCAGGGACGAGACTTCGTGCGCCCACAGGTTTTTCGAGATCGGGGTGAGGTCTGTCCCGAGCTCGATATCGAACGAATCGCCCAGCGAATGGGCTGGGTCTGTGCTCATCACGACCGTGCGATAGCCGGCGCGTGCGCACTGCACGGCGGTCGCGGCGGCAACCGACGTCTTGCCGACTCCGCCTTTGCCCGTGAACAGGATCACCCTCACCAGGTGAGTGTATCGATGATCGGAAGGGTGCCCCAGAGCGGGGACCTGTCTAGCTAGGCCGGCTTCTCGGTTACGTGTCCATGAAAAGCGCCGCACCCGCTACTTGATTATCTGAGGCACCGCGAACGAGCCGACCGCCAGCAGAACAATCATCGCCGCGCCGACAACGAGGAGCCGGACCAGGTCCTTGGTGAAGTAGGGGACGCGGTCCAGAGGGATCGCCGGGTCGCCAGACTCGATAACGCGTTGGCCGCCTCGCTGCTTGACCACCTGGTTGCGCGCGCCTAGCGACATCTCGACCGCACGCACCACCGCCTGGTCGCCACCGACTCGCGCCTGCGACACGCTCTGGCGCGGTAGCGGGACGCCGGGGGCCCCTGGGGTGCCGGCGGCTCTGACAGGGGGGCGGAACTTGCCGCGCGCCTTCTTCTTGCTCTTGCGACTCATACGGGACGAGTTTAAGAGGTTAGGGTCGCGGACACGGATCGTGTCGGCGTGGGGGCCCCACCCAGCACACTCCGAACGCGAGGCGACCCCCGCAGAAGCGGGGAGGAGAACAGGCAGGCGGTGGTGGAGCGTTTGGTGCGTCGTGGGGTGCGATTCTTGCGGGGTTCCGCCTGCCTGTCGTTGGGCCGTGGGACTCAACCGGGTAAGACGTTGGCTACGACATATTGTGTCCCGCGCGCAGTTATACCGCTGAATGTAGGGACTGTCAAGTCTTTACCGGCCCTTTCACCTGACCGAGACAAGCGTTGCCGGCCAGCCGTTTGAGGGACGATGTACACGATGCCAGGATCGCCGAATCGACCGCCGCCTGGCGCGGGCAGTCAATCGTTCGAGCCCACGCCGCCGAAGTCCCCTCTCGCCGCGCAGTCCGCGAGGTTGCGCTGGTTGCCGTTCATCTTTGCCGCGGGTGCGGTTTTCTGGCTGGTGCAGCTCGCGCAGTTTGCGGCCATCGTCGCCGCTCCCGCCGGGCGCGACCAGCTCCAGCAGGCTCTCGTCCAAGCCGGAGTCAAGGGCGACGTCACGACGCTCATGGTCATCGAGGCGTTCCTCGTCTTCTTCTTCGTGATCGTCGCCGCCCTCCTTCACGCGACCGCCTATTTCGGCCTCAGGGCGCGCCGGCCTTGGGGTTGGATTGCGGCCGTGATCGTGGCCGCGGCCTGGTCATTGCTCCTCGTCGGCATCCCTGTGCTGGTTCTTTTGATCAGGTCCAGCACGCGCCACGCTTACGGTATTCCTTAGGACTGCACCCGTCCGTCAGACAGGTTCGGGTTGCACGCGCAGGCGGATCGGTCCAAGAAGAATCCAGAAGCCCGCCAGCAGCGAGACGCCGATGCCGACATACAGAGCGGGCACGATGCCATACGTGCTGCCAATGATCCCGCCGATAAAGGCGCCGATCGGATTCGTACCCCAGATAATGGTTCGCACGGTTGCGTTCATACGGCCCTGAAGGCGGTCTGGGACTATCGCCTGGCGAAGGCTCACCTGATTGATGTTGTAGACGGGGTTGACAAAGCTGCCGACGAACATCGAAGCAAACAGGAGTGGGATCGCAAAGCCGTACTGGGCGAGGGGAACGAGGATCAACGACAGCGCGCCCAACAAGATCGTCACGAACAGCGTGGGCCCAAGCCCAATGCGCCGTGGGATCCATGCAGCGGTGAATGCGCCCAACAAGCCACCGGCGGCGCCGGCGGCGAATACGACGCCGACGGTGCCCGGGCTCAGGTGCAGGACTCGATAGACAAAGATCAAGAAGACTGCGAAGAAGAGGTTCGATCCGAGGTTTGAGGTCGACGTACTGCCTGCGATTTTCCAGATCGTGGGATTGCCGAACACGACGCGGATCCCTTCCCACATCTCGGCGAAGAACCCGCGACGGCCCGATTCGCCTGTCGGTGACGGAGTTGGCTCGGGGCGCCGTATCCAGACCAGCGAGACCACCGAGATAAGAAACGATGCAGCGTCCGCGGCGACCGCCCGGGCCGGACCGATCAGCTGGATCAGGAAGCCACCCAGCGCCGGTCCCGCCATCTGGGCGATCGAGCCTGTGACCTGGAGCTTGGTGTTGCCCTCGATGAGGTCCGCGCGCGGGATGAGCGCCGGCAAGTACGACTGGTACGCCACGTCGAAGAAGACGGTGCCCACTCCGGTGATTAAAGCCACGGCGTACAGCTGCGTCATCGAGAGTGCGTTGAATGCGAATGCAATAGGCACGCTGGCGAGGGCCAGCAGCCTACCCAGGTCGCAGGCGATCATAATCGGCCGCCGGCGCAAGCGGTCGACGTAGACGCCTGCCACGAGTCCGAGCACCGGAAACGCCAGGTTCTCGCAAGCCGCGAGCAAACCGACCTGGAAGGGGGTCGCGCCGAGCACGAGGATCGCTACCGTCGGAAGGGCCAGCAGGCTTACCTGGCTGCCGATCTCGCTGATAGCCTGCCCGCTCCAGAGCTTGAGAAACTCGCCGTCGCGCCAAAGCCTGCCCCCGAACATGGGGCGTTATTTTCAGACTTCTGTCGTCAGCTCCACGTACTCCTCTTCGCTGATCAGCTCATCGAGCTCGCTTGGGTCTTCGATTCGCACACGAAGGAGCCAGCCCGTTTCGTACGGCTCCGAGTTCACCAGGTCGGGGTTCTCAAGTGCTTCAGCATTGACCTCGATCACCTCGCCACTGATCGGCGCCTGGATCGGCGACGAGGCAGCCTCTGACTCGAGATGGCCCATCTTGCGCCTCGCCCGCAGGATGTCGCCGAGGTCGGGGAGGTCGAGCGATGTGATCTCACCCATCTGGTCCCGCAGGTACTCGCTGAGGCCGAGAACCGCCTCTGCCCCTTCGACTCGTACCCACACATGCGCCTCGCTGTAGCGAAGCTGGGCCATACCTAAATGATGGAGCAGGCGGGGCCGCCTGACGAGGCCTTTTTCGAGGCGTCGGGCGGGCAAAATCGCAAGTCCGAACGCAGTCGGCCCGTTAGACGGCAGATGCGCTATGTGCTGCTCGTGATCCTGATCGGCCTGTTGGTGTTTCTGTCGAACCAGCTGTGGATCCTGTTCGTGGGGGCTCCGCTGTTCTAGTTCGTTTTTCCAATTCGGAAGAACACGACGTCGCCGTCCTTCACGCGGTAGTCGCGACCTTCGACGCGTAGCTTTCCCGCCGCGCGTAGGGCTTCCATCGAGCCGGCTGCGACAAGCTCATCCACCGATGTCACCTCAGCGCGGATGAAGTGCTTTTCGAAGTCGGTGTGGATCTTGGCGGCCGCGACAGGAGCGGGCGCGTCCTTCTCACAAGGCCATGCCCGCACCTCGGGCTCTCCCGCCGTGAAGTAAGTAATGAGGCCCCCCGCCTCCCAGATGGCTCGAGCGATCCTTCCCAGCCCCGACTCATCGATGCCGTAGCCCGCGCGCATCTCGGCCTGCTCGCCTGGATCGAGCTCGCCGAGCTCTGACTCCAATCGCGCGGACAGGACGATGGCCGGAGCCCCCTCCGCCTGGCCGAGCTTTATGACCTTGGCCGCGGGCTCTCCTCCCCCCGGCAGCAGCTCCTCAGCGGCATTGGCGACGTAGACGGCGGGCTTCATGGTCACCGGGAAAACGCCCATGAGCAGTGCGCGCTGATCAGGCTCGACGTTGAGCGTACGCAGCTCCTTGCCCCCGTCCAGGTGCTCTTTCGCAATGGTCAGGACGTCGTGCTCGCTCTGGGCGTCCTTCTTTCCCGCACGCGCCTCTTTGGCAACGATCTCGAGCCGCCGCTCGACGGAGGCGAGGTCGGCCAGCACGAGGTCGAGGGCGAACTCCTCCAGCTCCGCCGCAGGGTCCGGGTCAGGACCGAAGCAACGGGCGACCTTCACGAGAACGTCCGCCTGTCGCGCGAATGCCACGCGCTGAGCGCGGCTGCCGGGCGGGGTGTCTTCAACCCTGACCTGCGCCGGGGTGACTTTGAGCGGCTTGACTGCGGCCGCCAGTCGATCGAGGCGTTCGTCCGGCACATCGACCATGCCGACCCCGTCCGCGCCTCGGCCTGACGTGAGCGCGTTGAACAGCGTGGTCTTGCCCGCCCCGGTCGGGCCGACGATCGCGACGTTGACTGGCACTAGCTAGCTACATCCCCCTGAAAAACGATTCTCCCAAATGAGGCATCAAACGGGACAATAACGGAGCGCGTTCGTCGTTGCCAACGATCCAGCTCACGTCCCAGGAGGCTTCGATGCTCAGACTGCGTGATGGTCAGGCGGAGTTGTTCGACGCGGTGATGCCGGCCGAGGTGAGAACG
>Ga0307373_10002488_pt1 | contig 33153 bp, 31 predicted proteins | sample OX2MG_FD_202534 | JGI IMG/M metagenome (GOLD analysis project Ga0307373, IMG submission 202534) | Soil microbial communities from Risofladan, Vaasa, Finland - OX-2 | ecosystem: Environmental > Terrestrial > Soil > Coastal area > Acid sulfate soil | place: Finland: Risofladan, Vaasa | collected...
GCGCACAGTCGATTGGTCCGGAACCATCCGGACGGTTCGGACATTCCGGACATTCCGGACAGTCCGGCGGCAGGTCTGTACAAAGGAGCACTGCGTTGCTGTTCATCGACGGGAAGTGGGAAGCGGCAACCTCGGGGCGGACCTTCGCCTCCTACAACCCGGCCACGGGCGAGATACTCGGTGAGGCCGCCGATGCCGAGCGTGCCGACGCCGCGCGCGCCGTGAGCGCGGCGGAGGCGGCATTCCCGGCCTGGTCCAAGACCACGGTCTATGAGCGTTCGGCCCTGCTCTACGAGGCCTGGCGGCTCATGACGGCCCGCCGCGACGAGCTGGCGCAATTGATGACCGCCGAGCAGGGCAAGCCCTTGCGCATGGCCCGCAACGAAGTGACCTACGCCGCGGACTTCCTGCTCTGGTTCGCGGAAGAGGCAAAGCGCTCGTACGGCGAGACCATCCCGTCGTCGAGGGCGGACCAACGCTTCATCGTGTTGCGCCAGCCGATCGGGGTGGCGGCGGCCATCACCCCGTGGAACTACCCGGTCTCGATGTTGACCCGCAAGATCGCGCCGGCCGTGGCCGCCGGTTGCACCATCGTCCTCAAGCCGGCGGAGCAGACTCCGCTGTGCGCCATCGAGGCATTCCGAGTGTTCGAGGATGCCGGATTCCCCCCCGGCGTGGTCAACCTGGTGACGACCAGCGACCCACTGCCGGTCGCCGACGAATTGCTGGGCAATCCGGTGGTCCGCAAGATCAGCTTCACCGGGTCGACGGAAGTGGGCAAAGAGATCGCACGCCGGGCCTCGGATCAGTTGAAGCGCGTGTCGCTCGAACTCGGCGGCCACGCGCCGTTCCTCGTGTTCGCCGACGCCGATCCGGTGCACGCAGCCAAAGGCGCCGCGCTGGTCAAGTTCTTGAACACGGGACAGGCCTGCATATGTCCCAACCGCATCTTCGTCCACCGGTCGGTGGCAGGTCCCTTCCTCGCCGAGTTGGAGGCGCGGGTGGCGAAGCTCCGCCCCGGCAACGGTGCCACTGACGGCGTGACCGTCGGACCGCTGATCGATGCCGCCGCCATGGAGAAAATGGAGCGACAGGTTGCCGACGCACTCGCCCACGGAGCCACGGTGGTGACCGGAGGCACCCGCCTTTCGGGCGACGAGTTCGACGGCGGGTACTACTTCGCACCGACGGTCCTCTCCGGCGTGACCGCCGACATGACCATCTACCGCGAGGAGACATTCGGGCCCATCGCGCCGGTCATCGTCTTCGACGACGAGGAAGAGGTCATCGCGGCCGCCAATGACACGACCTACGGCCTCGCCTCCTACATCTACACCCGCGATGTGGACCGGGCGTTCCGCGTCGCCGAGGCGCTCGACTTCGGCATCATCGGGATCAATGACATCAACCCGACGTCGGCGGCGGTTCCCTTCGGCGGCGTGAAGCAGAGTGGCCTCGGGCGAGAGGGAGGGCACGAGGGTCTGGCCGAGTACCAGGACACCAAGGTCTGCGGGATCGCTCTGGGCTGACCGGCCGGCCCACCCGCCCGGCTGACCCGCCGGCCCACCCGCCCGGCTGACCCGCCGGCTCACCCTGCCGGCCCACCAACCCGGCCCGGCCGCCTCAGACGGTGATCATGGGGCGGACCCGGTGCATCAGATCGACGCTCCAGCCGACCGGGTCCTCGAGCGGCAGCTTCAAGTCGGGCAGGTTGAAATACTCCACGCTGAACAAGCCCTGATAGCCGATCGCCGCAAAGCCGGCGAACACGGCGGGGAAGTCGACGTCGCCCTCTTCGTCGATGTGCATCTGCGGCGTACCTGGCTTGGCCTGGCGCAGTTGGAGATGGCCCACCAGCTCCGCCACTTCCAGGGGATCGAAGCCGCAGTAGACCGACCATCCGGTATCCAAGGTCAGCCGAAGGCCGGGGACCTCCTCGCACATGGCGCGAATCGACTCCGCCGTATCGAGCAGTGAGGCCGGCCCCGGCTCGACCCGTATCCCGGGCTGTTGGCGCAGGAAGGCCACGCCTTCCTCCCACGTGCACTTGCGGGGCGGGCGCACGGTGCACCCGGTTCGAGGCGTCGAGCCGATCCGGTCCCCGATCGGGAGCGCCAGCTCGGGTTCTTCCCCAACGAGGCGATCGAGGCCTATGTCGATGTGATCGAAGCCGAGCTCGGCCGCCCTTCGGCCTGCTTCGGGATACGTACACTCCGTCCCGAAGGCAACGCTCACGATCCCCAGACGCTTGACTCCGGTCATGTCGGGCACCCTAGCGGCGCATCCCGGCAGCTGCCGGGCTGATTCGAAGGGTCCAGCCCCCCGGGGCGAACGGCCCGACCCATACCATCTAAGCTGGTCCAGCGTGAGCGACAAGGGGAGAGCCGCCGAGTTGCTCCCACGTGACGCACTGTCCGCGGGCCTGGACCCGCTCGATGGTGGGAGTCTCGTCGAGGTCGCCAACGAGGTGAACCTGCTCATCACCGCAACCTGGACGGTGGCGGCCAGAACGGGCAGCTTCGAGCCCTCGGTGCGCGAGATCCTCCAGGAGGCGGGCGTCTCGACCAAGGCCTTCTACCGCCACTTCCGATCAAAGGACGACCTCTTGTTGGTCGCCCTCGATACGGCCTCGCTGCAGCTCGCTGACTACGTCGAGGGCAAGATGGCCGTCGTCGACGCCCCCGAGCCCCGCATACGGGTGTGGATCGAAGGCTTCGTCCGCCAGGCGATCGTCCCTTCCGCAGCACGGCGCACCCTGCCCTGGACGCTGGGCATGGGACAGCTGGCTCACACGTACCCCGACCAGTTCGACCACAGCAAGGCAGTGGTGATCGCTCCTCTCGAACGCGAGATCACCCGCGCCGTGGCTCACGGCACGGCGGCCAGCGCCAACCCGGCCCGGGATGCCCGGATCATTTTCGGCTACACCATGGATGCCATCCGCCGTCATTTGATCCGCGGGACCGAACCCGACCAGAGCGATATCGAGCAACTGGTCGATTTCACCTACCGGGCCTTGGGGATCAGCGCCACCGCGTAGGGCAACCCGTGACACGGCCTGTCAGGCGACGCGTCACCCGAGCTGCCACGCCATCTGTCACGCCACCCGTCACGCGCCCTGCACTCGCCCTGCACTCAGTCCGTCGGCCCAGATATGTGGTCAGTCGGGCGGGCCCGCCATATGGGCGGAGAGGAAGCCGCCCACGATGTTCCACGCCTCTTCGGCCGACGCGGGCACATAACGACGAGGGCGGCTCTCGTTGGCAAAGAAGTGACGCCCGGGGAAGACGTGTAATTCGTGGCCGGAAGAGGGGTGTCGGGCCAGCAACGACCTGAACTCCTCGACCATGTCCTGGGGGATCATCTCGTCGTCGTCGCCGAAGACGGCACACACCGGGGCGCTGAATTTGGCGACATGATTGCCCGGCGCCAGAGCCACGTCTGCGATGGCTCCCCCGGGCCAGGGCCGGGAGTAGAACGCCGCAACGGCGCGCAGGCCGTGCGGCTCGGTGGTGAGCATCATCCCGTAGCGCCCGCCGATCGAGAATCCCACCACCGCGACCCGGTCAGCATCGACGTTCCGAAGAGCTCGTAACCAGGCCAGCGCCATCGCCAGATCGGACAGTTGGCGCCGATCGTTCAGCCGGGCCAGCCAGGCCATGGTGTCCTCACCCCCCCGCAACGGAGGGGTGGAGCCGTAGGGGGCGAACGGGTCGAGCGCCAGCGCGACGTAACCCGACAAGGCCAGCCGACGGGCGGCGGCCACCGTGCCGTCGCAGAAGCCGTCGATCTCGGGCAGGACCATGACGGCGGCGCTCACGCGTTCCCCGGCTGGCGAGAACAGCACGCCGGCGAGGTCCCCGTCGACACCGGGAATGGCCACCTCGCTCATGGTCGGCTCCCCCTCTTGACCCTCTTGACCCTCTTGACCCTCTTGACCCTCTTGACCCTCTTGACGATCCGGTTGCATGCGCGAGCACCCTAATGGGACCAGGTCGGCGTGCTCGAGGGCATGCCGGTGCCAACACGGGTAGCGTCTCGGCGCCATGGCCGACCCCGACGAAAGAGGACTCGTTCCACCGCGGCCCGCCGCGCCCGCCGCACCGGCCACATCCTCCGCCACCGCCTCCGGCGGGACCTTTTTGTCCGCCATCCCCTTCAGCTTCGGGATCGCAGAGGACAACATGACGGCCGCCGGCGAGACCACGATCACCGAGCAGTTGCGGGCCCCCGGTTCGCCCTTTCCCCGCCCGTCGGTACTGGCCACGATTGCCGACTGCGTCGCCGGCGTCCCGGCCGGCCTGATGATCACGCCGCGCCTGTCGGTGACCCTGGACATCGTCGTACGGCTCATCACGCCCGCACGCGGGGAGAACCTCGAGATGAGGGGTGAGATCGTGAAGCAGGGCCGGTCCACCGTGGCGGGTGAGGTGTTCTTCTTCGACGCCGAGACGATGGCACCGGTGGCCTACAGCTACCTCACGTTCATGGGGTCGCCACGCCCCCAAGATCATCCTCCCGCCTTCGACCGCGGCATGCGCACCCCCGGCATGATCGAACTGCCCTTCCCCGAGCACGTCGGGGCCAGCATCATCGAGCCCGGGGTGGTCGAGATGGAGCGCACGCCCTTCGTGGTGCAGGCCGCCGGCTCCCTGCAGGGAGGAGCCGTCGCGCTGCTGGGCGAACTGGCCGCCGAGTCCCTCACGAGGTCGCCGGTGATCGACCTAGACATCCGCTATCTCAATTCGGTACGGGTCGGCCCGGGGCGGGCGACCGCGACCTTGCTCGGGCACGGAGTGGTGCGGGTCGAGGTGCGGGACCAGGGCCGCGACCATCGACTCACGGCCCTGGTGCTGGCCCGCGTCGCGCCCGCCCCGCGCTCCCCCGGCGGCTGACCGGTACACATGTCGCCGGGGGTCACCACGAGGTGTCCCCGTTCCCTCTTCGTGTGGGACACTCGTCCGCTGCTCAGGGCCCGTGGGGGTCTACATCGTGATCAGGGGGTATGGAAACGCGTGAGTGTCGGCAAGCTCTTTCATGTAACCCACATCACCGAGGACCTCGCCCCGCTCGACGTCTGGTACGACCGGGTCTTCGCCCCCGTACGCGGGGTGATGGACGGGCAATACTCAGAGCGCGAACGCCGGATGGGCTCGCTGCTGGTCATCGGCGATGCGGTGATCGAGGCGATGTCGCCGAGCGCCGAGCCCGAGGCGGCCGCCATGCCCATAGGGCGGTTCCAAGCGAGATTCGGCCGGCACTGGCACTCGGTCGCCTGGTTCTGCGACGACATCCGGAGCGAGTGGGACCGGCTGGTCGAGGGAGGCGTCCGGACCCTCCAGCCCGGCGGTCGCACAGACGCCCCGCCCGAAGACGGGGACATCTACACCCATCCCAAAGACACCTACACACAACTCGAGTTCTTCCAGCCCGCCGTCGCCAACGGAGGGCCTCAGGGCCCGGGGCCGTTTGCCGATCCCCGCTTCCAGCCCGGATGGGCCGAACGGTGGCAGGCCAGCCCGAACCCCTTGGGGATCGAGCGCATGACCTACGTCAGCATCGTCGTGCCCGATCTGGAGACAGCGACGAAGCTGTACTGCGAGACCATCGGCGCCACGTTGCTGTGGCGCGGAGCGTCCGAGCTGACGGGGACCGAATCCACGTACGTGAGCCTCGGCCCCGAGACGGTGATCGAGCTGGCGCATCCGACCCGGGCCGACAGCTTGGCCGGGAAGGACCTGGCGGCGTACCCCGGCGGCATGTGCCACGCCATGACGTTCACGGTGGCCGACCTGGAGCGCAGTGCCACCCACCTGGACGACGTCGGGGTTGGGATCGTGGCGCGGGACGACACGACCATCGTCGTCGATCCGGCCGACTCCTTCGGCGCTCCTTTTCGCTTCACCACCTGGCGCGTGCCCGGCGACCCGCGCGGCTGAGCGGCCCGCGCGGCTGAGCGGCCCGCGCGGCTGAGCGGCCCGCGCGGCTGAGCGGCCCCCAGTCCCGGGCGACTGAGCGGTCCACGGCCCGGCGAATGCTCAGGCGGGGGCGACCTCGATCACCAGTGCAGCACCCATGCCGCCGCCGGCGCACATCGACGCGACACCGATGCCACCGCCGCGACGCTGGAGATCGTAGATGAGGGTGGTGACCATACGGGCGCCCGTGGCCGCGATCGGATGGCCCAGGCTGCACCCGCTCCCCGAGATGTTGACCAGCTCCGGGTCGATGCCGAGGATTTTGCAGGCGGCGATCGGCACAACGGCAAAGGCCTCGTTGATCTCCCACAGGTCGACATCGGCCACCGTGAGGCCGGCGCGGCTGAGGGCCTTGGGGATGGCCACCGTCGGAGCGATGCCGTTCTCGTACGGTGTGACGCCGATGTTGGCCCATGAACGCACGGTGGCCAGCGGCGTAAGCCCGTGCCCGGACGCGAAGCCGTCCGAGGTGATGACGACGGCGGCCGCCGCGTCGTTGATGCCCGAGGCGTTGCCCGCGGTGACCGAGAAGCCGGGAATCTCGGGGTGGAGGACCTTGAGCGAGGCCAGCTTCTCCATCGAACTCCCGCGTCGCGGGTGCTCATCGACTTCGAAGACGACGGCGGCGCCGTCGCTCGTCGTGACCTTGATGGGCACGATCTCCTTGGCGAAGCGACCCTCGTCGATGGCGGCGATGGCACGCTCGTGGGACCGGAGGGCCCAGGCGTCCTGCTCCTCGCGGCTGATGTCGGCGATCTTCGCCGTGTTCCACCCGACGGTGATCGACATGTCGAACGCCGGAGCCTCGGGCGAATCGGGGTGTGACGGGGACATCCAGTCGGCCCAGTCGGTCGTGCCGACGATCCGCTTCTTCTCCACCGGGGAGGTGGACGACGACTGCACCCCACCGGCGATGACCGCGCTGTCCTGTCCGGCCATGATGGAGGCCGCGGCCGTCTCCACGGCGGCCAGGCCCGCGGCGCAGTGGCGGTTCAGGGCCAGGCCGGCGACGTTCTCGAGGCCGGCCTCCAGGGCGACGTAGCGGGCGATCACGCCTCCGCCATAGAGGGATTCCGCGAGGACGAGGTCATCGAACTCCTTGGGAGCCAGGCCGGTGCGCTGCACGGACTCGTCGATGACGGCGCGGGCGAGCACCGTCGCGTCGGTCTCGGCCAGGGTTCCCTTCCGAGCTGTCCCAATGGCGGTACGGCAAGCCGAAACGATGACGGCGTCAGGCATGGCTGGTCCTCTCTGCTGTGGAGCACACTGCGTCCGCGGGCAGATTACCAGGGGGGGTCAGGGCGTCGGCAGCGGTGCGGTCCCGGGCCCAGCGATACACTCCCGCACCGTGAAGATCGTGTTGGATGCCCAGCGCTGTACCGGTCACGGGCGGTGCTACTCGCTCGCCCCCGAGTTGTTCGACAGCGACGACGAGGGCCACAGCATCGTGCTCACCCCCGACGTGCCCGAGGGCCTCGAGTCCCAGGCCCGCCTGGCCGCGGAGAACTGCCCCGAAACCTGCATCAGCCTGGTGGAAGGCGAGTGAACACAGACGTCGAGGTGAACACAGACCTCGAGGTCAATACAGACGTCGAGGTGAACACAGACCTCGACGACGGGGTCGGGGCGTTCCGGGCGGAGTTCTCGGCCTGGCTCGACGACAACCTCACCCCGGCCGTGGTCGAGGCCGCTGCCGCGGGAGGTGGGCTGGAAGAGGGCAACATCGAGATCCTGCGGAACTGGAACCGGACCATGGCCGACGCCGGGTGGGCGGCGCCTGCCTGGCCCACCGAGTACGGCGGCCGGGCCGCCAACATCGCCGAGCAGCTGGCCTGGTTGGAGCTGATGTCGACCTCGGGCGCCCCCGGGGCCATCAACGTCATCGGCGTCTCGAACATCGCCCCGGCGATCATGGCGGTCGGCACCGACGAGCAGCGTCAGCGCTACCTGCGGCCGATGCTGCGCGGGGACGAAATCTGGAGCCAGGGCATGTCCGAGCCCGATGCCGGATCGGACCTGGCGTCACTGCGCACCTCCGCCCGGGAGGACGGCGACACCTTCGTCATCAACGGCCAGAAGACCTGGAACAGCCTGGGTCGTCATGCCGATTGGTGCCAGCTCTACGTGCGGACCGATCCCGACGCCCCCAAGCACAAGGGCATCAGCTGCTTCCTGGTGGACATGAAGACCCCGGGGGTCGAGGTCCGGCCGTTGCGGACCATGGCCGGGGACCTGACCTTCTCCGAGCTGTTCTTCACGGACGTCGTCGTCCCGAGGAGCAACCTGCTGGGCCAGCTCAACGAGGGGTGGAAGGTAGCCATGACCACGCTCAGCTACGAGCGGGCCGGCGTGGCGAAACTGCATCTCAACCTGCGCGAGCGGCTGAACCACCTGATGGACGACGCCAAGGGCCGTCCGGCGATGGGCGACCCCGTCATCCGTGACCGCCTCATGAGTGTCTACTCCCGCATCGCCACCATGGGCTGGACCACCACCCGAGAGCTGCAGGCCATCGGGGCCGGACGCCAACCCTCGCCGACGATGGGCTCCATCGCAAAGCTCATGTGGTCCCTCACCGAGCAAGCTCTGGCCGAGCTGGCGGTCGATCTGCTGGGGCTCGAAGGCCTCTCGGGGCGCTGGGGCAAGAACCTGGCTTCTTCGCGCCAGACCACCATCGCCGGGGGCACGACGGAGATCAACCGGAACATCCTGGCCGAGCACGGCCTGGGGCTGCCCCGCTGAACGACCGCACGCGGCGCGCCGGGGCTCGGGCCGGCCCGGGCCCGGGTCGCACACCAGGCAGCCTTGACGCGCGGGCCGGGGGGTGGGTAAGCATCAAGGCCACGTCCGGCCCGAGACCCTCGGAGCCGGCCGATCAAGGGGGAACGCAGTGGCATCGATCTGGGACTACGAAGGGACTCGGGTTGTCGTGGCCGGGGGCGGTGGAGCCGGGATGGGCGCGGCCGCCGTCACCGAGCTGGTGCGGCTGGGCGCCGAAGTCCACGTCATCGACCTGAAGGAGCCCCCGATCGACGTTCCCGGCTACTACGGCACCGATCTGCGCGACCCGGGCTCCGTCGCGCAGACCGTGGCCTCGATCGGCGGGGAGATCAACGCGCTCTTCTACTGTGCGGGACGCGCCGGTTCCAAGTTCCCCGACACCGATGTGATGACGGTGAACTTCCTGTCGGCCCGGCACCTGGCCGAGCTGGTGGTGCCGCACATGCCGCCCGGAAGCGCCATCGCCAGTATCTCGTCCACCGCCGGCATCGGCTGGATGGCCAACACCGCCAAGTGGATGCCCCTCGTGACGACCGACGGATTTGCGGCCGGACGGGCCTGGGTCGACGAGCACCCCGAGGAGATCACGGGCGGCTACGCACCGTCGAAAGAGGCCATCATCGTGTGGACGCTGTGGGCTTCGTTCGCCTGGGCGGACAAGGGCATCCGGGTCAACTCGATCAGCCCCGGGCCGACCCAGACGCCGATGATGCCGGACTTCGAAGAGTTCGTGGGCAAGGAGTTCATGGAGAACTTCCCGGTGCCCCTGGGGCGCCGCTCCGCCCCCGCCGAGCAGGCCTACCCCCTGATCTTCCTCAACAGTCGTGCTGCGTCGTACATCACCGGAGAGAACCTGATCACCGACGGGGGCACGATGGGTGCCATCATGACCGGCAACATCGATCCGGCAATTTTCGCCGGCGCCGGCCGGGCCCAGGCAACGAAGTAGCACACCGACGCGCGGCACGAACCGCGTCACCAACCGAGTAACGAACCGAGTCACGAACCGAGTCAGAGGGAAGAACGAGTTATGGGAATCATGGACGGCATCCGAGTGGTCGAGGTCGCCTCGTGGACGTATGTCCCGGTCGCCGGGGCGGTACTCGCCGAATGGGGTGCTGACGTCATCAAGATCGAGCACCCCGAGAGCGGTGACCCTCAACGGGGCCTCGCCGCCATGGGCCTGGTCCCCACGGGGCCGGGCGGCGTGGCCCACATGATGGAGCTCCCGAACCGGGGCAAGCGCAGCGTCGGACTGGACATGGGCACGCCCGAGGGGCGGGAGCTGCTGCTCAAGCTCTGCGAAACCGCTGACGTGTTCCTCACCAACTTCCGGCCCCAGGCCCGGCGCAAGCTGGGTATCGACCTCGAGGACATCCGGGCGGTCAACCCCAAGATCATCTACGTGCGCGGCTCGGGCCAGGGCCAGCGCGGCCCCGACGCCGAGCGCGGGGGCTACGACGGGTGCACGTTCTGGGGACGTGGCGGTCCGGCCGACATCATCTCCAACCCCGACGAGGGATACCCGCTGGCCCAACCCGGGCCGGCCTTCGGCGACGTCATCGGTGGCCTCACGATCGCCGGTGGGATTTCGGCCGCCCTCTTCCACCGCGAGCGCACCGGGGAGCCCTCCGTCGTCGACAACTCGCTGCTCGGCACGGCCATGTGGGCCACCGCCGCCTCATCCATGGCGGCCGGGCTCTTCGGGATGACCCGGATGCCGATGCGGGACCGGACGGAGACGCCGAACCCCATTGTGGGCATGTACCGCACCTCGGACGGGCGCTTCCTCTCCCTCGTCATGCTGGAGTCCGACCGCTACTGGGGCGACCTGGTCACCCTCTTGGGCCGGCCCGAGCTCGAGCACGATCCTCGCTTCATCGACTCGGTGGCCCGCCGGGAGAACGCGGCGGCCTGCGTCGGCGTCCTCGACGAGCTCTTCGCGCAGAAGACCTTCGAGGAGTGGAAGTCCATACTCCAGGCCGCCAAGGGCGTCTGGGCCCCGGTGCAGAATGCGGCCGAGCTCCTGGTCGACCCCCAGGCCATCGCCAACGGCTACGTGCGCGAGGTCGAGGCGGCGTCGGGCACCATGTTCAAGATGATCGCGTCACCGATCCAGTTCGACGAGACGCCACCCGACCTGATCCGTGGTCCCGAGCACGGCGAGCACACCGACGAGGTGCTCGGCGAGCTCGGCCTCGACATGGACCAACTCCTGGAGCTCAAGATCAAGGGCGCCATCCTCTAGGCCCTGGTTGGTGGCCGCGGCCACCACCTCCGAGTCTCGGCGGGCGCGGCCCGCGTGGTCAGCCCGCCTTGGGAGGGAGGCCGCCCGCGTACGTCTTGGTCTCGGTGTACTGCTCGAAGCCCTCGGTGCCGTTCTGACGGCCGACGCCGCTGGCCTTGTAGCCACCGAAGGGGGCATCGGGCCCGTACCAGACGCCGCCGTTGATGCCGACCGTTCCCGCACGGATACGACGGCCGACGGCCATCGCCCGCTCCTCGGAAGCCGATGTGACGCCCACGCCGAGCCCGTACTCGTTGTCGTTGGCCACCCGCACGGCGTCGTCGTCGTCGTCGAAGGGGACGACGACCAGCACCGGGCCGAAGATCTCCTTTTGGGCGATGGACATCGAGTTCTCCACGTCGGCGAACAGGGTGGGCTCGACGTAGTAGCCCTTCTCGAACTGGGGCGGCCGGCCACCGCCGACGACGACCCGGGCCCCCTCGGCCTTGCCCTGCTCGATGTGCGCCAGGACCCGGTCGCGCTGGAGGGCACTGATCTGGGGTCCCTGGATGTGGGCCGGGTTCGTCGGATCGCCGTAGGGGACGTTGCGGAAGCCCTCCTCCATGATGGCGATGCCCTCGTCGTAGCGTGAGCGCGGCAACAGCATGCGCGTGAGCATCACGCAGCCCTGGCCACCGTGTGAGCAGATGGTCCAGGCCATGCTCAGCTTGGCCTCGAAGTCCGCGTCGTCCAGGATGATGTCGGCCGACTTTCCGCCGAGCTCGAGGAAGAGCCGCTTCAAGGTGGGAGCACCCTTCTCCATGATCCGGCGCCCGACGGCGGTCGAGCCGGTGAAGGAGATCAGATCGACCCGGGGGTCGATGACGAGATCCTCGGCCACCGCGTTGTCCGACGTGGTGACGACCTGGAGGACGCCCGGAGGGAAGTCCGTCTGCTCGGCCACCAGGCGACCGATGCGGGTGGCGTTCCACGGCGTGTTGGGGGCCGCCTTCAAGATCACGGTGTTGCCGGTGGCCAGACCCTGCCCCAGTTTGTTGATGGAGACCTCGAAGGGATAGTTCCACGGGACGATGGCGCCGACGACGCCGACGGCCTCCTTGGTGACCTTGCGCCAGCTGCGCTGCCCGAAGGCGTTGCCTTCGGGGAGGTCGCGCTCCCAGGCGAACTCGTCGATGAACTTCGCCGGCCAGGTCAAGCCCTCGGCCAGGGGGGCGTCAAGTTGAGGCCCGTAGGTCAAGAGGATGGGGGCCCCGACCTCGGCCACCAGCTCGGCCCGGAGCAGCTCCCGCTCCCCCTCGAGGGCGGTCTGCAACTGGAGCAGGCAACGCTGGCGCAGCTCCTTGTCCGTGGACCATGCCGTCTCGTCGAACGCACGGCGGGCGGCGGCAATCGCCTCTTCCATGTCCTCGTGACCGGCGTCGGCCACTTGGCCGAGCACCTCTTCGGTAGCCGGGTTGATGTTGTCGAACATCTTGCCCGACTTGGCCTCGACGAGCTTGCCGTCGATCAACATCCGATGCTCTCCGTGGAGAGCCGTGGTGTCACTCGTTGTCATGGTTGTGTCCTTCCGCTTATCCGTCGGGAACGCTACAACTCCCACTCCGCACGCCGCCATCAGGCGGCCGCCGTCAGCCCTAGGACTCTGCCGCCTTGACCGCCTGGGCCCCGTCCTCGGCCACCTGGCGGGGCAGCCGCCCCGCCCGCTTGGCCATGAACTCGTGCACATCGTGGGCACCGCTGGCCAGCGAGCAGAAGTCTGCGGTGTTCTGCAGGTTGACCCGCATCCCCATGCCTTCCCAGGCCCGCTTCACCGACTGCTTGATCGTCATGATCGTGGTGAGTGGCATCTGGGCGATGGTGGCGGCCATCTCCTCCACCGTGGACTCGAGGTCGGCTCGCTTGACGACTTCGTTGATGAAGCCCCAGTCCTTGGCATCCTCCGCCGACAAGGTCTTCCCGAGATAGAGGTATTCGTAGGCCCGTTTGAAGTTCATCAGGACCCAAGGTTCCATGATGGTCTGCGCCCCGGGCAGGCCGAAGCCCTGAGGCAGCGGCATCTGGAAGTAGGCGTCGTCGGAGGCCACGGTGATGTCACAGAGGAAGCCGTACACGGTTCCCCCACCGACGCAGTACCCGTGGACCTGGGCAATCGTCGCCTTGGAGAATTCCCAGAGGTTCAGGGGCGGCCACAGGAAGAGGTCGTAGTTGTGCTTCTTCCAGGTGCGCTCGGGCGTGGGGCCGGTCGTCGGGTAGACATCTGGCATTTCGCTGGGCTCGACGATGGCATGGCCGGCGCAGAATCCATTGCCATTCGCCTTGAGAATGAGCACCTTGACCTCTTCGTCCTGGTCGGCCCACTTCAGGCATTGTTCGAAGTCATAGACCTGCTGCGCGGTCTGGATGTTGGCCTTGTTGGGCATGTTGAGGACGATGCGAGCGATCGGACCATCCTTCTCGTAAATGATGGTCTCCAACTCGGTGCTGTCCATGCGTTGATCCTCCCTCTCGGGCGGGAAATTCCGGTGTCTGTCCCCCGCGCCCCCAAGTGTTGCGACCTCGCACCCTATGCGAAGCCATACGGGTAGCGCAGACTCAGGCTCCGGCGACGGGTTCAAAGGCCGCAACACCAGGCGCCTCCCACAGGCCGGGTAGGCTGCCTCCGCCGCTACACCGGTTGAGGCACGGGTAGAGGCACCGGGCGCGGTCACCACGTGACAACGACACACCACAGGAGGGCTGCACGCAGTGATCACCAAAGCGGGGTTGCGACTGAGCAGTGTCGTCTGCGACACCGAGGTCATCGTCATTAAGGCACCCAAGGAAGATCTGGACCTGCGCTGCGGCGGCCAACCGATGGTGGAGCTCAGCGACGAGACCCCTCGCACGGGAGAGCCGGCGGCCCCACACGACGCCGGAACGCTGATCGGCAAGCGCTACGCCGCGGGCGATCCAGCCGTCGAGGTGCTGTGCACCAAGGCCGGCGCGGGCTCGCTCTCCGTAGGCGACGACGTGCTTTCCGCCAAAGAGGCATCGCCGCTTCCGTCTTCGGACTAGAGAGCGGCCGGGTGTCGCCCGCCTCAGTGGCCCGGCGGCCCGCGCCACGCCCGGGGCCGGGACGTCCTCAGAGGAGTCGCAGGCCGGGAAGGACCTCGCTGGCGAAATACTCGATTCCCCGCTTCCGCTCTGCGTGGGACAGGCCTGCCATCACCAGCTCCACCACCAGGTGATGGCAGGGCACCTTGGGGTTGGCGGCGAGCATGCCGCCGATGGTGTCGATCCAGCGCTGGGGGCTCCCGATGACGAAGTCCTCCCGGGCGCCATTGGAGAAGAGGTCGGCCTCCCCCGAGGCGAGGAGCCACGTGCGGTAGTGGTCCCAAATCCAGCCGGCGTGGGGACCGACGGTCTCCCAGGCGCCGTCGTCGCTGGAGCCGGCATAGCCGAGGACGATCGTGGCGAAGCGTTGGCGGGACGGGTCCTGGCCATGACGTTCGAGGATCTCGACATAGCGGTCATACGCCTCACGCGGCGGGTGGATGGCCAGCCCGTCGCAGCCCAGCCTGACCGAGCGCTCGAGGGCACGCGGCCCCAGACCGGCGGTGAGGATCGGGGGCCGGGGCCGCTGCACCGGCCGCGGCGTCATGACGACGTCCTCGAGGTGGTACCAGCGTCCGTCGAAATCGACGCGCTCCTGCTGCAAGCAGCGGACCAGGACCTCGAGGCCCTCGTCCATGCGCGAACCGCGATCGGACGGGGACAGGCCTACGGGCGTCTCCTCATTGGCCCGGTAGCCGATGCCGACCCCGAGCGTCAGACGCCCCCCGGAGAGGACGTCGACAGCCGTCGCCGCTTCGGCCACCCGGAGCGGGTCGTGCTGCGGCAACAGCAGCACGAAGGTGCCGATCCGAGCCCGCTCCGTGCGCATCGCCACGGCGGCGGCCAACGTCAGCGGTGAGGGTGACCACCCGTCGTCGGTGAAGTGGTGCTCGGCCAGCCAGATGCCGTCGAAGCCGAGGCGGTCGGCCAGGGCGATCTCTTCCATGGTGTCCCGATAAAGGTCGGCCGCAGGTCGGGCCCACGGCGGCGGGTTGCGAAACGTGAACAGCAGCCCGATCTCCATCTACCCCTCATCTCTCTCGCCCGGGACGAGCACCCGATACCGGTACAGCTCCATGGTCACCGACCTCTTGTCATCGATGAGCGGGCCTCGTCCTCGAGCACCTGGCGCGCCCGACGAAAGGAACGACTGCCGGCCCGAGCTCACGATCGGTCGATCACCGACGACCAGACCATCTGGTTCATCTCGACATCGACCCGGACCCGGGTCAGGGACGTCGACGCGATCCGCCACCCCTCGTCCCCCTTCTCGTAGGTGTCGTGGTAGTGGCCATACCCGTGCAGGCTGCGCACGGTGCCCGACTCCCAGCGCAGGCGATCCTCCATGGCCCAGACGCCCTGGGCCGTGGTCGGAGAAAGGATCTCGATCTCGGGCATGTGGCCGTGGTGCACCGTCTGCACCCCCTCCATCCCGGCCTGGGCCATCGCCGCGATGGCGGCCGCCCCGCGCGTGATGTGCGAGAGGTCTCCGGGGGCCGCACCAGCCTCCTCGGACATGTCCATGACGGCATCCGCGGCAAAGACGCGCGCCAAGCCGCCCCAGTCCTTGGTATCCATGCAGCGGAAGTAACGCGCCTTCAACCGTTTGATCTCCTCGACCGCCAGGAGCTGCTCCGCTGCGTCCATGGCCACCTTCTCGCTCGCGCCGGCGCCCCCCATGGCCGCCTACCGGAGCCCATATTGCTCCTTCATCGAGGCGCCCGCACAGAGCGGCTGGGCGGCGTCGACCGGTAGCAGCCGTCGTTCAGGCGCTGGCGGTGCGCTCCTCCTGCAATTTGCGCTTGAGAACCTTGCCGTTGGGCTCGCGGGGAAGCTCGTCGACGAATTCGATGGACCGCGGGCGCTTGAAGTCCGCCAGGTGCACCGACAGCCGCTCGAGGATGACGTCGGCATCGGCCGTGGCTCCGGCCCGCAGCTCGACGACGGCATGGACGATGTGTCCCATGCGCTCGTCGGGAAGGCCGATGACCGCCGAGTCGACCACATCGGGGTCGGCGGCCAGGGCGTTCTCGACCTCCGCCGGGTAGATGTTGACCCCGCCGCTGAGGATGAGATCGGTGCGCCTATCGGCGATGAACAGGTACCCCTGCTCGTCGAGGTGGCCCATGTCACCCACTGTCACGTAGCCGTCCTGATAGGCCGCGCCGGTCTTCTCGGCATCGCCCCGGTAGCTGAAGTTCGCCCCGGGGAACTGGCTCACGTAGATGGTCCCCACCTCGCCCGTCGGCACGGGCCGGCCCGCCTCGTCGAGCACCCGTATGGAGAGGCCGGGGAAGGGCCGCCCCACACTGCCGGGCTTGAGGATCCACTCCCCCGGTGAGATCACCGTGCCCATGGCTTCGGTGGCGCCGTACAGCTCCCAGACCGTCCCACGCGGGAAGACCTCGAGAATCCGCCACTTGAGATGGACCGGGCACATCGCCGCGGCGTGGATGAGCAAGCGGATGCTCGACGTGTCGTAGCGCCGCCACTCCGTTTCGAGAATACGGACGAAGTGCGCCGGGACCATCTGGGTCCGCGTCACGGCGTGCTCCTCGATCAGGGCGAGACAGCCCTCGCCGGTGAAACGGTCCTGGACGACCACCGCACCGCCCTCCCACAGCGAGTACTCCGCGTAGGCGCTCGGCGCCGTGTGGTACAGCGGGCCGCAGATCAACTGCACCGTGTCCGGCCCGTAACCCCAGAAGGCGGCGACGGCGGACGACGTGGCCTGGGGCACCGGTGCGGGGGCGGGACGCTGTACCGCCTTGGGGCGTCCCGTCGTGCCCGAGGTGTACCCCATCAGGGTCGGCATGGTGTTGAGGAAGTCGTGGCGCGGCGCCAGCGCGCTCACCACTTCGAAACCCGGCGCGTCGACGTCGACGGTGGCGACCCCGAACCTGGTGAAATCCACGGAGCCCTCGGTGAAGCAGACCTTCATGGATGAGTCGCCGACGATGTAGTCCGCCTCGGAGGCCGTGAGCCGCGGGGAGATCGGCACGTACATGGCACCGAGACGGGCGATGGCGTGACTGATCATGAACCACTCGGCCCGGTTGTGCAGCAGTATGCCGACGGCGTCTCCCGTCCCCACGCCCCGCTCGGCCAATCCGTTGGCCAGGCCGTTGGCCCGCGCGTCCAACTCGGCGAACGTGACGCGGCGGCTGCCGTCGATCAGAGCGATGCGATCGGGATCCACCCCCGCCGTGCCGGCGACGCCCCGCGGGTACGAACCGATCTGCCCGTTCATTTCTTGGTGGACCAGCCGATAGGACCGAGCTCGAGCGCGATCGCCTTCATGGCGAGCTGCTCACGGTCCCACACCTCGGTGATCTGCTCGGCCCAGCCCTCTCGGAGCAGCGCCTTGTTGGCCACCAGTGCCGCGATCTCGTGGGCGGCGAGCTCCTCGGCCATCTTCATGGCCTCGGTGTGCGCTTCACCGGGCGCCGCCTTGGCCAGGGCGAAGCCATTCGCCACCACCTCGTCGGCCGAAAAGAAGCGACCGGAGAGGACCATCCACATCGCCTGTTGCGGCCCGACCCGCTTGGGGAGCAGCCAGCTGCTCGACGCCTCGGCGCAGGTCCCGATGGCGACGAACGGCATGCGCACCCTCGCCTGCTCGTCTATGACCACGAGGTCACAGTGCAACAGCAGCGTGGCCCCCAGGCCGACGGCGAGCCCGTTGACCGCGGCGATCAGGGGCTTCGGAAAGGTGGCCAGCGCCCGGATCATCCGGTTGAAATGCACCCCGAGCTCGGCGGCGCCTTCGGGTGAGCTCACAGCATGCAGATCGACGCCGGCCGAGAAGGCGCGGCCGCGGCCGGTGATCACACACACCGCCACGCCGGGGTCCTCGGCCGCGGCGTCGAGTTGATCGCTCAGCGCGTCATACCCGATGGCCGTGAAGGCATTGAGCTTGTCCGGGCGGTCGAGCAGCAGCGTGCGCACCCGTCCCTGATCTTCGGCCCGGATAGTGAAGGTGAAGTCGTGCTCGTTCATGGCGTGCTCGTTCATGGCGTCGTGACTCATGGCATCCCCCCGGCTCGGCCCACAAGATAGCGGCCCCATCGTCATCGGGCCGGAGGGTCGTCACGCCGCAGCCATCCGGCTGGAGTGTCATCGGCCGGCGTGCGAGCGTGCCCGAGTAGCCGGAGTAGCCGCGGCGCTCGGGGTACGTTGGATGACAGGACTGGCAGTGACGACGCGCCGGAGGGGTCGCCGGCGGTAGGGGGAAGGCACCATGGCACAGGGCACCGAGGAAGGCGACGTCCTCGTCGATCACTCGCACGAAGGGGTGGCGCTGGTCACGCTCAACCGGCCGCACCATCTCAACGCGTTGACGTCCGAGATGCTCGACGAGATCTACCACGTGTTCGAGCAACTCGGGCGCGACTCGCACTGTCGGGTGATTGTGCTGACCGGTGCTGGCAGGGGCTTCTGTGCCGGTGACGACCTCCAGGACTACCGCCCCCCGCCGTGGGTGCCAACCGATCTGGGCCCGCTGCAGTCCAACATGTACCAGCAGAAGCACGTGGCCGAGATCGTCCCCCGCATGCGCGCTGTCCCGCAGCCCATCATCGCCGCCATCAACGGGGCGACGGCCGGAGCCGGCTACGCCCTCGCACTCGGAGCGGACCTTCGCTTCGCCGCCACGTCCGCCCTGTTCGTCGACGCCTTCGTCAAGATCGGCGCCTCGGGCGCGGAGCTGGGCCTCAGCTGGCTGCTGCAGCGCATCGTGGGAGCCACCCGTGCCGCCGACCTGGTCTTGACCGGGCGCCGGGTGACCGGCGAGGAAGCAGCCCGCATCGGCCTCGTCCTCGAGACCGTGCCCGACGGGCAGGTCGTCGACGCTGCCCTGGCGAAGGCCGATGAGATCATTGCGAACACACCCTTCGGGACGTGGATGGGCAAGGCGACGCTGTGGTCGAATCTAGAAATCTCGAGCCTGGCGGCGGCCATCGATCTCGAGGCGCGCACCCAGATCCTCACCCTGGGCACCGAGGATGCCAAAGAGCAGCTCGCCGCGTTCCGCGAGAAGCGAGCGCCCCGGTACACCAACCACTGAGCCGGGGGGCCGGGGGGGCCGGGGGGCCGGGGGCGGCTACGCCGGCGCGTCGGGCGTGGGCGAATCGAGGAGGGTGTAGGAGATGGTGGCCGAGGCCACGAGTGTGCGGTCGTTCCCGATATCGAGGACGTCGCACTGGACGACGATGGCCCGGCGCCCCTTCCGCAAGACCTTCGTGACCGCCCGCGCCGGGCCGACCTTGACCGTCGTGAGGAAGCGGATGTTCATGTCCGACGGCAGGATCCTCTCGGACCCGCCCGTGCTCATCGCACGTCTCGCCCCGGCACACTCGATCAAGGTGGCCATGAGCCCGCCGTGCAGGCTCTTGAAGGGATTCACGACCTCGTCCCGCAACTCCATCTCGAGGGCGGGGCCCATCTCGGCATCGATGACCCGACGCATCCGCAAGAGCGTCAGGATGTTGGTCGGCCCAACATCGACGAAGTCCGCCTTCTCGTCTGTCGCCATGTCCACTCCCGCGTTGCGGCCTGACCGGCGGCCCGCCGGGCTCGTCACACCGTAGCGAGGTGGTCGCCGTCGGGGGCGAACCGCCAAGCGCCGGGGCCGGAACCTACGCACATCGGCACGCACATCGGCACACACGTCGGTACGCACATCGGTATACACATCGGCACACACGTCGGTACGCTCAGGGCGGACACGGCGATCGGGGTGCAGTCGCTGCCGTCAACACGGACAAGGGGGATCAATCATGCCGGAGTGGGAGCAGCGTGCGCAGGAGGCGGGGGTGAGCGTCGAGTCGATCACACTCAGCGTCGATGGCGACGATGTCCCGACCGTGCTGTGTCGGCCGACCGGGCCGGCGCCGCGGGTCGGGGTGGCAATCGCCACCGAAGCACAGGGCGTCAACAACTTCATCAAAGGTGTGGGCGTCGAGCTGGCCCAGCACGGGTACCTGTCGGTCATCCCGGACTACTACCACGGGACGGGACCCGAGGATCCCGAGATCCTGATCGACATCGCCCACATGGGCCCCCTGCAGGAGGCCATCGCCTCGCTGGACTTTCGCCGGGGAGCCGAGGACATCCTGGCCGGCGTCACCTACCTCAGAGAGCACGAGCACGTCTCGTCGGTGGCCGTGTGGGGCTACTGCACCGGGGGAACGCTGGCCTGGTTGGCGGCCGAACTGGGACGTGACGTCGATGCAGCGGTGCTGTTCTACCCCAGCCAGCCTACGTTCCACGAGCTCTCCGCCACCCAGCCCCAGCATGCCATCGACATGATCTGGCAGATCCGCTGCCCGGTCCTCCTCATCGTGGGCGACGAGGACCAGGTCTGGCCGGACGATCTGGTGCGCGAGGTGACCGAGCGGTTCGCCACCTGGTCGATCCCGCTCAGCACCGAGATCTACACCGGCGCCGGCCACACCTTCGCCGGGCACTTCGAGGACTGGCACAGGCCTGAGGCGGCGGCACACGCCATGGATCGTGCCCTCACCTTCCTGGCCGACACTCTCTGAGCGCGCCGCCCGTCACGCGGTCAGCGCGACTCGGGGCTCTTCCTGCGCCCCTACCAGATGACGAGTGGATTGACCGGCGTCCCCGTCGCGCCCACCACGACCAGGGGTGCCACCACGAGCATGAATTCGAAGCGACCCTCCGTACGGCAGGTGGTGGCCAACGTCGCGAGGTCCGCATTGTCCACGAGTGCGATCCCAAAATTGGAGATCGCCCCGTGCACCGCCCAGGGGATGGGGTACCCGTGAGGTGCGGCGTCGATCATGTCCCAGACCAGCATGGGCGTGTCCCGCTCGGAGAGGAACCTCAAACACGACGCGTGCAAGCCCGGCCGCTCCGGCCGCTCCACACCTCCGGGCGCGGCGGCCTCCCACCGGTCACGCCCGCAGTACACGAGCACAGCATCTCCGGGACCGACGTCGACGCCTTGCGCGTCGCAGATCTCATCGAGCTCCCAGCCGTGCACGGGATCGCCGAGGGCGACGTACGGCGCGTTGCGGTGGCCCGGCACGTCGAGGAGCACACCCCGGGTGACAAGTCCGTTGCGCCAGTGCTCGATGCCCCCCCACGTCAGCCCCCTGTCGGTGACGACCTCCGTCGACCGGCGCCCGCCCCACATGCCGCTGGCATCCCAGAGGTGGCCCAGCGCGTCGAGGTGGGTGACCGTCAAGCCGTGACAGCCGAGTGTCAGCACGTCGTCAGAGCCGGCACCACCGCTGCGTTCCGGCAGACGGTTCATGACGTACCCCCACCTCGGGTCCGGCGCGTCATCGGGTGAAATCATGACCGGGCGACTGAGCGAGATCGATCGCCCCTGCGCCACCAACGCCGTTGCCTCTCGCACCTTGTCCTCGGTGATCAGATTGGGTGCGCCCACCTGATCGTCCTCGCCCCACCGACCCCAGTTCCGGCCCTCTTCGAGGTACCCGAGGACCTCTTCGAGGTCAGGCGCCTGCCTCAATTCATACGACCCGCGTCCCTCGGCACTCACGCCGCACCTCCCCTGGTCACCAGGGATCACGCTAGCTCTACGCTGCGAGGGGACGCCGTGTCACGATTGGCCGCGCCCGTCCTCGGGCGGCAACCCGTGTCCAACGAGCAGAGGAGGCGACGAGAGCGGTGGACTTCACTCTGGCCGATGAATTCGACGACATCCGCCATGCCGTCCGCCGCCTCTGCGAGAGGTTCCCCGGCTCGTACTGGCGCGCCCTCGAGCCCGACCACTATCCCGACGAGTTCGTGCAGGCACTCACCGCACAGGGCTGGTTGGCCGGCCTGATACCCGAGGAATACGGAGGCGCGGGAATGGGGCTGACCGCGGCCAGCATCATTCTCGAGGAGATCGCCGCATCCGGCGCCAATCCGGCGGTCTGCCATGCCCAGATGTACATCATGGGCACGCTGCTCCGGCACGGTTCGACGGCACAGAAAGAGGCGTGGCTGCCGCGCCTGGCACGCGGCGAGCTCCGCCTCCAAGCCTTCGGCGTCACCGAGCCCGTGGCCGGTTCGGACACCACCAACATCGCGACGACGGCGCGGCGGACGGCCGACGGCTACCTGGTCAACGGCCAGAAGATATGGACGTCGCGCGCGCGTCACTCGGATCTCATGTTGCTGCTGGCCCGCACCACGCCGACCGACGGTGTGACCCGCCGGCGCGACGGGCTGTCGGTCTTCCTGGTCGACATGCGTGCCGCCGGTGATCACCTGACCATCAGGCCGATCCCCACCATGATCAACCACCACACGACCGAGGTCTTTTTCGACGACCTTGCGCTTCCGTTCGACGCGCTCATCGGCGAGGAAGGCCAGGGCTTCAGCTACATCCTCGACGGCATGAACGCCGAGCGGATACTCATTGCCGCCGAGTGCATCGGGGACGGGCGCTGGTTCACGACCAAGGCCGCGACCTACGCGTCGGAGCGGATCGTCTTCGGGCGTCCGATCGGGGCCAACCAGGGTGTGCAGTTCCCGATCGCCCGGGCGCACGCCAGCCTGCAGGCGGCTGACCTGATGCGCTACAAAGCGGCATGGCTGTTCGAGACCGGGCAACCGTGTGGCGCGGAGGCCAACATGGCCAAGCTTCTGGCCTCGGAGGCGTCATGGGCGGCGGCGAACGCCTGTCTTGACACACATGGCGGGTTCGGATTCGCCACCGACTACGACATCGAGCGCAAGTTCCGCGAGACGCGGCTCTACCAGGTGGCCCCCATCTCCAACAACCTCGTCCTCGCCTTCTTGGGTCAGCACGTCTTGGACATGCCGCGGAGCTATTGAGGCCGTCAGGCCTGCCGCGGGGACCCGCGCCCCGAGGCCGCAGTCGCCTCGATCACCTGGTGCCGGAAGGGATAGAGAACGGGTTCGATGTACCCGGCCGGCAGCGCCGAACCGGTGAAGACCAGGGCTTGCGCCGCCAGGAAGGCCGGACCGTCAAGGCTCGGTGCCATGCTGCGGTACGCGGCGTCATGCGCGTTCTGCTCGTCGACCACACGCGCCATCCGGTGAAACGTGGCCTCCACCTGCTCGTGCGTCACCACTCCGTGATGGAGCCAGTTGGCGATGTGCTGTGACGAAATCCGACAGGTGGCGCGGTCCTCCATGAGGGCGACATTGCCGATGTCCGGCACCTTGGAGCAGCCGATCCCCTGATCGACCCACCGCACGACATACCCCAAAATGCCCTGGGCGTTGTTGTCGAGCTCCGCCTGCTTCTCCTCGGCGGTCCAGTCACCAGCGTGGGCCAGAGGGATCTCGAGCAGGTCGTCCAACGACGCACGCCGCGTGCCCGTCAGCGCGGCTTGGCGGGCACGGACGTCGACGCGGTGGTAATGCGTCGCGTGCAGGACCGCCGCCGTCGGGGACGGCACCCAGGCGCAGTTGGCGCCGGCTTCTGGCTGGAAGATCTTTTGCGCGAGCATCTCGGCCATGCGATCGGGAGCAGCCCACATGCCCTTGCCGATCTGGGCCTTTCCCCTCAGCCCGCAGGCCAGGCCCGTGTCCACGTTCCACTCCTCATAGGCCAGGATCCAACGGGCACGGCGCATATCGCCCTTCCGGATGACGGGACCGGCCTCCATCGACGTGTGGATCTCGTCGCCCGTGCGGTCGAGGAATCCGGTGTTGATGAACGCGAGACGGTTGCGCGCGGCGCGGATGCATTCTTTGAGGTTCAGCGTCGTCCGACGCTCTTCGTCCATGACACCGACCTTCACCGTGTTGGCCGGCAACCCGAGGGTCTTCTCCACGTGCGTCAGGACATCGTCGACGTACGCCACTTCAGCGGGTCCATGCATCTTCGGTTCGACGACGTAGATCGACCCGGCACGAGAGCTGCGCAGATCATCGCGCCGCCGCAGGTCGTGCAGTCCGATGAGTACGGTGACCATGGCGTCGAGCAGGCCTTCGGGGATCTCCTTGCCGTCGTACAGCACAGCCGGGGACGAGAGGTGAAGTCCCACGTTGCGAATCAGCATGAGGGCCCGACCGGGCAGCGTGCGCGCCGTGCCATCGGGAGCGACATACGGCCGGTCGGGCGCAAGGGTGCGGGTGAACGTGTCCCCGCCCTTCGTGACCACCTCGGCCAGATCCCCACGCATGAGGCCGAGCCAGTTCCGGTACACCGCCACTTTCTCGTCCACGCTGACGGCGGCAACCGAATCTTCACAATCCATGATCACCGAGACCGCGGCCTCGAGAATGACGTCGGCGATCCCCGCGCCGTCCTCGCTTCCTATGGGGTGGGCACGATCGATGGCGAGTTCGATGACCAGCCCGTTGTTGCGGAACAAGACCGCGGACGGCGCCGCCGGCCGGCCCCGGTACCCGGCAAACTGGAGGGGCTGCTGCAGCGGCGTTCCGAGCCCGTCGGCGAGTTCGGCCATGAGGTCACCATCGACCACCCGGTAGGCGCGTACGTCAGCGTGGGAACCGGTGGACAACGGTGCGACGTCGTCGAGAAAGGCGCGCACCCATGCGATCACCGCACGCCCCCGAAGGGCGGAGTAGCCGCCCGCGGGCGCTGGTTCCCCCAGGGCATCGGTTCCGTAGAGCGCGTCGTAGAGGGAGCCCCAGCGGGCATTGGCGGCGTTGAGGGCATAGCGTGCGTTGCTCAACGGCACGACCAGCTGCGGGCCGGGAATCGAAGAGATCTCCTCGTCGACGTCCGTCGTGGCGATGGCAACGTCATCGCCGGTCGGGAGGAGATAGCCGATCTCGGACAGGAAGGCTCGATACGCCACAGGGTCGTGCGGATGCGCACGATGCGCACGGTGCCAGTCGTCGAGCGCAGACTGGAGTCGTTCACGGGCCGCCAGCAAGCGCTCGCAACGCGGCACCATCGCATGCACGAGCGAGCACAGACCTTCCCAGAAGCAATCGGCCGTCACGCCGGAGCCGGGCAGAGCCTCTTGGGTCACGAACGCGTGCAGAGAGGGTGCGATCTTCAGATCGTCGACCTCGATCCACGCCGGTGTGGTCACGTACCTGCGCCGGGGTTAGAAGCTCTCCGGATCAGAGAGGACCGAGGCGGGAACGGGGTGGCGGAAGAGCTCGGAGGCATTCTTCCATGCGATCCGTTCGACAACGTCGGCGTCCAATCCGACAACCTGTCGTTGCAGGGTGCGCTGCGTGTGCGGCCACGAGGAGTCCGCGTGCGGATAGTCCACCTCGCAGAGCACGTTCTCCGCCCCGATGTACGGGATGTCCTTCATCGACGACGGGTTGTCGAGGGCGCAGAACCAGAAGTTGCGTCGCAAGACCTCGGACGGCGCCAGGTCCGTACCCTTCCAGTCGCCGTAGCACTCGTGGTATCTCGCAATGTGATCGAGACGGTCGATCATTCCGGCCACCCAGCCGATGCCGCTCTCGGCCAACACGATCTTCAGCCCCGGATGGCGGACCGGGATGAGCGAGAACAGCCAGTCCGCCGCGGGATACACCGCCACGAGCCCGAACAGCAGGGCAGTGGCCTCCCTCGGCGCATCCGAGGAGGTGGTGGGCAAGATCCCGCCCGAGCCCGTGTGCAGGCAGACGACGGTGTCCGTCTCCTCGCAGGCCGTCCAAAGTTCGTTCCAGTAGCCGGTGTGCAGGGACGGAAGGCCGAGGTTCTCCGGCGACTCGGGGAAACTCACGGCTCGAAAGCCTCGCGCTGCATTGGACCGGATCTCGCTCGCCGCCAACGCGGGGTCGTGGAGCCAGGTGATCTGGCACGGGATGATCCGCTCCGGATAGGGCCCGGCCCACTGCTCGATGTGCCAGTCGTTCCAGGCTCGAACGACCGCCAGGGCCAGATCCCGGTCGTCGGTGACCGTTTGGATCCGCCCTCCCCCGAAGCCGGGCAGGAAGGAAGGGAAGTTCAGGGATGCGAACACGCCATCGATGTTCATGTCGGCGATGCGATGGTGGATGTCCCACGAGCCCTTGCGCATGTCGTCGAAGCGGGTGGGCTCCCGGCTGTACTCCGCCGGAGGGCGGCCGACAACGGCGTTGAGGCCGATGTTCGGCAGCAGTTCCCCGTCGTAGAGCCAGGTGTCGAACCCGCTGGACGTCTGCACCACGCGCGGTGCCCTCTCGGCCAAGCGCGCGGGAACTCGCCCCTCGAAGATGTCAGGCGGCTCGACGATGTGATCGTCCACCGAAATGATCGGGCGAAACCGCTCCTGCCGCTCCGGTTCGGGAAGGAAATGCACGTCATTCCGGGTGCCCCCCATGGCCATCACTTCACGGGGCTGATGACGCTGCCCACCGATTCCACTTCGATCCGGACCGTGTCCCCCCGGTCGATCGGCGCCGGATTGGGAGGAGTACCGAGGGAGATGAGGTCGCCGGGAAAGAGCGTGCAGAGCCGGGAGGCGATACTCACGGTCTCGGCCACCGAATGGGTGAAGAACTTCGTGTTCCCCTCGTGCACCACCTCGTCGTTGACGAAGGCGCGCAGGGAGAGGCCGGCCTCGATCTCCTTCTCCGTCACGTCGGTCGTCACCCAGGATCCGATGGCGCCGAACGTGTCGAGCGACTTCGCCTTCAGGTAGTCCCCACCGTTCCAGATGGCATCGAGAAGGGTGACGTCGTTGAAGGCGGTATACCCGAAAATGGCGGCTGAGGCCTCCTCCACCGAGGCATCCTTGACCAACTTGGCGATGACGACGGCGATCTCGGGTTCGGCGAAGATCCCCGACTCCACCCAGCTGGGGATCACCACCGCCTCGTGATTCGCGATCATGGAGGAGATCAACTTCGCCGCGAATTTCGGTGGTTGCGCCCGCGCCTCCTCCAAGGTCCGCGCGCCCGGGAACGCACCGAGGACGACGAGCACCTTCGACGGTTGGATGGGCATCAACAGCTCGATGCCCTTCAATTGGCAGCGTGGGCCGACGTCATGACTCTCCGAGAAGACGTCGCCCTCGATGATGGCGACGTAGTCCTCACCGATCTCGCAGTACTTGGCGCCATCCTCGGTGTTCATGCGTCCGACGTTCATGGTGCTCTCCTTCTAGGACAATGACGAACGGCAAGTGGGCGAGCCGGCAGCGACGACCCACAGCTATCGGGGATCGATGTAGCCGATGTCATGGCCGACGGGATACGTCTCGCCGGCCGGGCCCAGGATGTGGACGACCCCGCTCGCCGGCGATTCCACGTCCATTTCCACCTTCTCGGTCTCCATCCGGTACAGCGGTTCACCGGCCTCGATTGTCGCCCCATCGGCCACGAACCACTCGGCAATGGTCCCTTCGGTGACAGCCACCCCGGCCTGGGGGATCTTGATGGCGATCTGGTCGGGTTGCTCGGTCACGGGCCGCTATGCCATCGAGCGGATCAGGTCGACGATGCGCGCCGCATCGGGAAACAGCGCATTTTCGAGCTCGGCCGCGAACGGAATGGGCGCGTACACCGGCGCCAGGCGCTCGACGGGTGCCGCCAGCTCGCCGAACAGCTCGCGGCTGATCATGGCTGCGATCTCGGCCCCGGGCCCGGCGAACTGCGTGGCGGCGTGGGTGATGACGACACGCCGGGTCTTGGCCACGCTCTCGAGGATGGCGGCCTTGTCCAGGGGGACGAGAGTGCGCATATCGAGCACCTCGACGTCGGTCCCTTCGGCCGCCAGGGTCTCGGCTGCAGTCAGGGCTTGTGGGACGAGCCGTCCCCAGCTGATGATCGTTACGTCCGAACCACTCCGCTTCACGTCCGCCACGCCGAGTGGAATGGAGAAGTCCCCCGCGGGCACCGGCCCCCGGGTGAAGAGCAACGCCCGCTCCTCCATGTGGATGCACGGGTCGTCGTCGAAGATGGCGGAGTACAAGAGGCCCTTGGCGTCGCGCGGCGTGCTCGGAACGATCACCTTGAGGCCGGGGATGTGCATCATCCAGGCCTCGAGGGATTGCGAGTGCTGGGCACCGAACTGACCCCCACCACCGACCGCCGTGCGGATGGTGATCGGCACATTGGTGCGGCCACCCGACATGTAGCGGAGCTTGGCCGCGTGGTTGGCCACCTGGTCCATGCAGACGGCGAAGAAGTCCATGAGCATGATCTCCGCGATCGGCCGCATGCCCACCAGCGACGCGCCGATGGCGGTCCCGATGATGGCCTGCTCGGAAATGGGTGTGTTGCGCACCCGTTCGCGCCCGTACTTGGTGGACATCCCCTTGGTGCCCTTCATGACCCCACCGATGGGATCCTCCACGTCCTCGCCGAGGTAGATCACCTCGGGGTCTTCGCCCATGGCGAGATCGATGGCCTGGTTGATCCCCTCCGACATCGTGTGTTTGGGGTCTTCGGCCTGGTCGACGGGCTTCGATTCTTTCGTGGTGAGGCTCATTGGGGCACCGCCTCTCGGTTCGAGAAGATATCTGTCTGGAGTTCGCTGAGGTCTGGCGCCTCGCTCGCCTTCGCCGCGTCGACGGCGGCATCAACGGCGGCGACGGCCTTGGCGTCTATCGCGGCCAGGGTCTCGTCGCTCACCCCGAGGCTGTCCACCAGCCAACGCTGGAAGCGCCCGACGGGCTCGTTCGTCCTGGCGGTGGCCAACCGCTCGGCGTCGACGTACTCGGTGGTGGCGCCGAACGAGTGTCCCTCGAGGCGGAACGTCATGCACTCGAGGAAGGTCGGGCCCCCCCCACTCCGTGCTCGCTCGACTGCCTCGCCGGTCGCCTCGTACAACTCGGGCACGCTGTTGCCGTCGACCGCCACCGCCGCCATGCCGTAGAGCCCGAAGCGCGCGGCCAGACTGGCCGTGCGGGTGTAGTCGCTGTAGGCGGTGTGCTCGCCATAGGCGTTGTTCTGGCAGACGAAGATGACCGGCAACTCCCACAGTGCCGCGATGTTCGCCGCTTCGTGGGCGGCGCCGATGCTCGTCGCCCCATCGCCGAAGTTGACCACCGTCACCTGGTCGGTCCCACGCAGTTTGGCGGCCAGGCCCAGACCGGCGGCGATGGGCAACCCTCCACCGACGATCCCCGTGGTGACCATCAACCCCGAATGTGGATCCGAGAGGTGCATCGGACCGCCCTTGCCCTTGGATGTCCCCGTCGCCTTGCCCAGCATCTCGGCCATGAGCTCGGTGAGCGGGATGCCCTTGGCGATGCAGTCGTGGACCCCGCGGTACGTGGTCACCATGTAGTCGTCGTGTCCCAAGTGCGACGACACGGTGGCCGGGATGATCTCCTGGCCCCGGACGGGGTAGAAGGTCATGGTGAACTCGCCACCGTTCAGGCCTCTGGTGATCCGGTTCTCCGTCGCCACAATGGTGGCGACGGTCTCATAGATCCCCAGGGCCACGCTCTCGGTGAGCTCCCGGGTCTTCACTCCTCCTGCGGGACCTGGTGGCATGCCCCTCCCCTATCTTCTTTCGGTTCTTGTCTTCGGTCGCCCAACGGTATATCCGGGGCGATCGCCCCTCCGTGCCGACCAATTATCTATTTTATTAACCTACCATGATGACTGCGGAAAAGGCCTGGGCGAGCGTGTCACACCGGGACCCCCGCGGACCAGCGCAGAGACGGGATATCTCATGACGACGACGGGTCACGAACTCGGCTACCGAGGGAGGTCGGTGGCGGTGACCGGCGTCGCCTCGGGCATCGGAGAGGCGACGGCGCGACTGCTCGGCGAACTGGGCGCCGAGGTCGTCGGACTCGACATCGCCGCTGCAGCGGTCCCACTCGACCGCTTCATCCCCTTCGACCTCCGTGACGAGGAGTCGATCGCCCGCGCCGCCACGGCCGTCGGTCCGAGGCTCGACGCCCTCTTCCATTGCGCCGGGCAACCGCAAACCGCACCCGGCCTGGACGTGCTCCTGACCGGCTTCGTCGGACTGCGCGAGCTCACCGAGCGGCTGCGCCCGGCGCTTCAGTCGGGCGGCGCCGTCACCTGCGTCGCCTCCACCGCGGCGTACGCCTGGCAGTCCCAGCTCGAGCGCATCCGCCTTCTCCTGGCACAGCCGACCTTCGCCCAGGCGGCGGAGTGGTGTCGCAACAACATCGGCACCGACGGTGAGAACTACGCCCTGGCGAAGGGTGCGGTCAGCGCGTACACGGCCGAGAGGAGTTTCGCCTGGGCCCGAGAAGGAGTCCGGATCAACTGCGTCAGCCCGGGACCGACAGAGACGCCCATGACAGAGGAGTTCCGCAAGAGCGAGCCCGACTACATGAACCGCCTGCCCATGCCGATGGGTCGCATGGCTGCACCCGAGGAACAGGCGTGGGTCTTCGCCTTCCTGGGGAGCCCGCGGGCGAGTTTTGTCACGGGTTCGACCGTCTACGTCGACGGAGGGTACGTAGCCGCCCTCACCATGGGGCACCTGACGAGGTAGCGACGTCGGTACGCTGGATCCGTGGATCGAGCGATTTGCGCGTACGACCTCGACGACCAGGGGGACTGGGTCGCCGAGCTGTCGTGCGGGCACGCGCAGCACGTTCGCCATCGCCCCCCGTTTCAACTGCGGGAGTGGGTGCTCGAGCCCGAAGGTCGAAGGGAGCATCTCGGGACGTCGCTCGACTGTCCGCGGTGTGACGACGCCGAAATGCCGAACGACGTCCGGTTGGTCCGATCGAGCCCGCAATGGGACGAGCACACGATGCCGGCTGGACTGCGTCGTTCCCACCGCCTGGCGACGCGAACCTGGGGACAGGTCGTCGTCCGGCGCGGTCGGCTGCGTTTTTTGGCCCATGCGGTGCCCGCACTCGATCTGGTGCTCGGGCCGGGTGCGACGCAGGCCATCCCGCCCGACGTCCTGCACGAGATTGAGCCTCTCGGGCCGGTCTCCTTTTCGATCGATTTCTTCTCCGTCTGCCGGCCTGGCACGGCGGCCCACACCACGGCCGACGAGGAGCCTCCGCTGGAGGGCGGCGGCGAATCAGCGTGCTTCGCCCACCTTCTGTGCGCCGAGTGCGGTGTCGTCCTCGACGGTGGCGCCCATGCGCCCGGTTGTCGGGCTGGCCCATGAGGCCTGTGCCGGGGCGGGATCCTGTCATGGGTGGGACCACGGCGTTCGAAACGCAGTAGCGAGTCCCCGTAGCGCAGGACCGGGTTGGAGTGGGCCGTCGGCAATGACCACGGCCGTCAGATCGTCCCGGCACCACCCGCGTACGGAGCGCCGATCGCCGCGGCCAGGTCGTCGGGCACCGGAGGCACATCGACCACCGCATGGGGAATCGGACCTCCCTCGAGCCAGATCGCCACGGCACGGGCGCATTGCCGGCCCAGGTTGACCGGGTACGAGCCCATCGCCACCGCGTTGTGCGTGCTGATCGAAAGACCGGGCGCGTCCCACAACCCGCTGTCGGGTGGCAAGGGCTCCTCGGGGAGCACATCGAGCCAGGCACCCCCGAGCCGCCCGGCGACCAGGGCCTCGCGGAGGGCCCCATGGTCGATGAGCCCGGCCCGGGCCACGTTGACCACGAGGGCCCCGGCCGGTAGGGAGGCCAGCTCGGGCCCCCCCAGGAGCAGGTTGGTCTGCGCGGTGAGCGGCGCCGCCAGAACCACCACGTCGGAAACGGGGAGAATGGAGGTGAACGCGTCTGGTCCGACCACCCGGCTCGCCCCTTCGGGCGCACCCAGTTCGGTGCGCAACCTGACACACGTCACGTCGAGCCCCAAGGCCGCACCCAATCGACAGACGCGGGATCCGATCTCCCCCGCCCCGACGACGGTCAACCGGCGCCCCGCGAGCTCCGCGCTCGGAAACCTCTGCCATTGGCGGACCTGCTGGGCCCGGTAGTAGTCCGACGCCCTGCGGGCCAGACTCAACATGGCCAGAACCACGAACTCTGCGATACCGGTAGCACCCGCTCCTGCGGCCGAGACGAAGCCGATGTCGTGGCGCGAGAGCGCCGCCACATCTACCTTCTCGTAGCCTGCGCCACCCTGATGGAACCAGCACAACCGTGGCGCCAGGGTGGACAGGTCGGGAAACTGCTCGGCAAAGCCCAAGAGGATGTGCGCCTCGGCCAGCAAGGCGCGCCATTGGTCCGGGAGATCGGTGGGGCCGCGACCAATGTCATAGGGGATCGGCACCCAGTCGACCGAGGCGCACTCGGGAAGCGCCTCGGCCACGGCCGAGAGGCCGTCGGCAGAGAAGACGGCGGTGGCCACCACCAGTCGGACGGGACGCGGCGCGACGTTCACGGCGGAGATTCTGACCCGGCCTCGGGCGTGGCGTCGCGTCGCGCCCATTCGACGAGAATGCGGCGCTGGATCTGTCGCGTCGCTCCCGTACGAGGCAGGGACTCGACCAGCATGAGCCGCCGCGGATGCTTGAAGGTAGCCAGGCGACCCTCGCAGTGCTGCCGGAGCGAGGCCAGGTCGACCGTCTCACCCGGTCGCGGGACGACGAAGGCGCAGATCACTTCGCCCCAATTGTCGTCCGGCGTACCGGCAACCGCGGCGTCCGCCACACCTGGTGCACCCTGCAAGACGAGGTCCACCTCGACCGGGGCCACGCTCTCACCCCCGGTCCGGATGACGTCGCCCGCTCGACCCACAATGGAGAAATAGCCCTCCTCATCCTGCACGCCCAGGTCACCGGTGTGAAACCACCCACCGGCGAGCGCCGCCGCCGTCGCCTCGGGGTCACGGAAGTACCCGTTCATCAGCATGGGATTGCGCACCAGGATCTCCCCGTCCTCCGCCAGACGGACCTCAGAGCCCAGGGCCGGCAGCCCGACCGAACCGGGCTTGCGGAAGATGTCGGTGGGCCACAGCTGGCACACGGCGCCGGCCTCGGTCGACCCGTAGGTGATCGAGGTCGTGGTACCGGGAAAGGCGTCTGCGATGGCCCGCAGCAGTTCTGGTGTCGTGGCCGAAGTTCCCGTGTCGCAGGCCCGCAGCGACGAGAGGTCGTAGGCACTCCGGTCCGTATCGAGGATCCGGCGCCACACGGCCGGAATGGCGTACAGGCGGACGACACCCCGCTCATGAACGGCGCCCAGAAGCGCGTCGGGGTCGCCTCTCTCCACGTAGACCACCTCGTCACCCGCGTTCCACGCATTCATGGGCCCATACCAGCCCGCC
>Ga0307373_10002489_pt1 | contig 33148 bp, 33 predicted proteins | sample OX2MG_FD_202534 | JGI IMG/M metagenome (GOLD analysis project Ga0307373, IMG submission 202534) | Soil microbial communities from Risofladan, Vaasa, Finland - OX-2 | ecosystem: Environmental > Terrestrial > Soil > Coastal area > Acid sulfate soil | place: Finland: Risofladan, Vaasa | collected...
ACGACGACACGTTCACCGCCGATCCGGGCCGGGCACGCAAGATTGCGCAGCTGATCAAGCCGCTCGGCATTACCTGGTCGACCAACTCGCGCGCCAACGTCGACTACGAAACCCTCAAAGTGCTCAAGGACGGAGGGCTGCGCCTGTTCGTGGTCGGCTATGAAAGCGGCAACGACCAGATCCTCAAAAACATCAAAAAAGGCGTCCGACTCGATCGCGCGCGGCGCTTCACCCGCGACTGCCACGAAGTCGGCATCCTCATCCATGGCACCTTCATCCTCGGCCTGCCTGGCGAGACCCCCGAGACCATCCAGGAAACGATGCGCTTCGCGCGCGAGATGGATTGCGAGACCATCCAGGTCTCGCTGGCCTCGCCCTATCCGGGGACCGAGCTTTACAACTACGTCGTCAAGAACGGCTACCTGGCGGTCGATCCGCTGCTCGACGAATCTGGCTACCAGAAGTGCACTATCAAATATCCGGGGCTAAGCAACGACGAAATCTACAGCGCGGTCGAACGCTTCTACCGCAACTTCTACTTCCGCCCGCGTTATATCTTCAAGGCGGTGCGCAAGATGATGAGCTCGCGCGAGGAATGCAAGCGGCTGCTCAAAGAGGGCGGTCAGTTCCTCTCGACGATGCGCCAGCGGCGCGCGCAAACCTCCGCCGCACAGCAGATCTCGGCCTAGCCGCGCCGGAGGAGGCGGACGCGCCAGTTAGCGACGCGCCAACGTCGTCCGGCGCGTTTGCCTCCCCCGGCATGCCGCCACACCCGCGTAACGCTGCGATCGTCTCGTGAATACCCTGTTGCTTTCGCTTGCGACGCTCGGCGTCGCATGCTCGCTGCTTTACTACGCCGCCTCGCTGATCACCGCGATGCGTTTTGCCGCGCACGCCTCCGATCCGGCTCCGCCGCTACCCAAGCCGCCGCCGCGCATCGCAGTGCTGAAGCCGCTCTCCGGACTCAGTCCAAGCCTGCTCGCCAACCTCGCAAGCTACCTCGAAAGCGGCTATCCGCGCGCCGACTTCTTCTTCGCCGTGCCGAGCTACGAGGACCGCGCCGCCGAGGCGCCGGTCGCGTTACGCTCGCAGTACCCTTACGCGAGCATCACGCTCATCGTCGGCGATGAGGCCGGCGTCGCCAACCGCAAGATCGCGAAAGTCATCCGCATGGCCGAGCGGGCCGAGCGAGCCGAAGCCTTCGTGCTCAGCGACGCCGATATCTCGGTCGAGCGCGGCCACCTGGATCGCCTCATCGGCGAGCTGTTCGCCGATTCGCGCGTGGGACTGGTGACCTGTGCCTACCGCTCGCGGCCCGAGGGCTCGTTTGCGTCACGCCTGGCCGCGCTCTTCATCAACACCGACTTCGCGCCGATGGTGATGCTGGCGGTCGCGATCGAGCCGCTGCGCTATGCCTTCGGCGCGACCATCGCGGTGCGCCGCGAGGCTCTGGAAGCCGCCGGCGGCATGCGCCCGCTCGGCGACAAGCTCGCCGACGATTTCGAACTGGGCCGGGCGGTGGTCGAAGGCGGATGGGAAGTCAGGCTTTCGCGCTCGCTCGTCACTTCGGCCTCCGAGGAGCGCACTTTCGGCGAGTTCTGGCGGCGCAAGCTGCGCTGGGCCCGCACCTACCGCACCATGCGCCCATTGAGCCTGCTCACCATCCTGATCAACGGACCTTTGTGGGCGCTCGTGATGCTGGCCGTGACCCACGCCCGCCCGGCCGCAATAGCCATTTGCGCGGCCGTGATCGGTGTACGCATGGCCACTGCGGCACTGATCGTCGCACGCACGCTCAAGCTCCCGGAGCTGATGCGCGACGTGTGGCTGGTGCCGCTAAAGGACCTGGTGATGGCCGCAATCTGGGCCGCGAGTCTGGTTGGCAATGAGGTGGTATGGGGCGGGCGGCGCTTCACCATCTCGCGCGACGGCGTGATGCGCGAAATCGCCGATGGCTAGCGCACGCGACACGCTCGCAAGGAGTCTCGCGCTCGGGCTTGTCGCCGACCTGCTGCTCGCGGTCGGGCTGATGATGATGAAAATCCGCGCGGACGGGCTGCCGATGGCGCGCGGGCGCGGCACGTTCAGCGCAGTGATGGCGTGGGTTCGCGACCCGGTATGGATCGGCGGACTCGCGGTGCAGACCGCCGGCTATGCGCTGTATATGGTCGCGCTCGCGGGCGCGCCGGTTTCGATGATGGCGGTGGCAATGCAGGGCGGGATCGCGCTGTTCGTGGTGCTCGCGGTGGTCCTGCTCGGCGAACGAGCGCGCATCTGGGAGTGGCTCGGGATTGGCACGTTCATGGTCGCGGCGCTGATGCTCGTCGGTTCGCTCGATGCCGGCGCGGTTCAAAGCTCGGTCGACACCGGCGCGCTCGCGATAAGCTCGGTGGTCGCGAGCGCGATTACGCTGGCGTTGCTGGTCGTGCCAGCGCTGCGAGAGAAAGGCGCTACCACTGCAATCGCCTCGGGGATCGCGTTGGGATTCGCCGCCCTGTATACCAAGCCGCTCGCCGACCGACTGGCCAGTTCACCGGACCTCGCCGCGTTCGCCGCCGTACTGTTAACCAGTCCTTATACTTACCTGACGATCATGACCAACGTGGCGGGATTGGTGATGTTGCAAAACTCCTTTGCGATGGGGCGCGGAATTATCGCGATGCCGCTCTCTTCCGCGATCTCCAACGTGATTCCAATCGTCGGCGGAATTGCCGTCTTCGGCGAGCGGCTTCCAGGCAACCCCCTCGCGGCGGCAATGCGTGCCAGCGCGTTCGTGCTGACCATCGCGGCCAGCGCGGCCCTCGCCGCCGGCGACCTTGGCGCCAGCGCCTCGCGCTAGCGTCTTCCAGGTCGCAATTCGGCTTACAAACCTTCCGGCAGCCTTCGCCCGGGATGACCCAGGGAGGCGGAACTCGCTTTCTAATTAGCCGATGGTTTTGGCGGCGCGCAGCGCGGCGATTTCGTGCGCGGCGTAACCGGCGGCGCGAAGCACCTCGTCCGTATGTTCGCCCAGCCGCGGCGCCATCGAACGCAGCACCGCCTTTTCGCCGTTGACGTTGACCGCGACGTCGACGATCTCGAAATTGGGCACGCGAAAGCCGTCGATTCGTTTGATCATCCCGGTCGCGTGGACTTGCGAATCCTCGTGCACTTGGTCGAGGCGATTGATCGGGCTGCACGGCACGCCGACCTCGCGCAACGCCGCGACCCAGTGTTCGGTCGAGCGCCGCCGCGTGCGCTCCTCGATGATCGCGTGCAGCTCGGCTCGCCGCGGTACGCGCACAGCGTTGCTCCTGAAGCGAGCGTCCTCGGCTGTCTCGGGAATGCCCAGCAGCTCGCACAGCCGGCCGAACAGCCGATCATTGCCGGCCGCGATCATGATCCATCCCTCCGCGGTCTCGAAGGCTTCATAGGGCGCGGCCGCGGGCGACGCCGATCCGGTGCGCTCGGGCACCTCGCCGGTCGCCATGTAATTGCTCATGTGCAGCGTGGTCCACGCGACTCCGGTCTCGAGCAGGCTTACGCCTACCTTGGCCCCGCGCCCGGTCTTGCCGCGCTCGATGATGGCCGCGAGCACGCCGGAGAACAGCCAAAGCCCCGAGCCCATATCGATGATGGGAACGACCACACGCGCCGGCGGCGCGCCCGGATGGCCGGTCACGCTGATCACGCCGGAGTGCGCCTGGCCGAGCGGATCGTAGCCGGGCAGGCTGCGCAACGGACCGCTTTCACCAAAGCCGCTGATCGCGGCATAGATGAGCCGCGAGTTGTGCGGCTTCAAATCGTCGTAACCGAGCCCGCGCGCCTCGGCGCTGCCGGGCTTGAGCGAATGCACGAAGATGTCGGCGCTGGCGCTGAGCCGGCGCACGATCTCCACGCCGGCGGGATGATCGAGATCGACGCACACGCTCTTCTTGTTGCGGTTGTAAGCCAGAAACGCGCTCGAATCGCCGGGCTCGGCTCCGCCGCCGTGCCACGCGGGAGCGTAGCGGCGCGAGTCGTCGCCGCTTCCAGGGCGCTCGATCTTGATGACGGTGGCGCCGAAGTCACCGAGGAGCTGAGTGCAATAAGGTCCGGCGACGTTCTGCGTGAGATCGACCGCGACTATTCCATCGAGGGTATTAGGCATTAGCTCAGCGCCATCCCGGCTTTACGGCGGGCCGGCCCGGATCCCGAATCCGCGCCGGCGCTCGCACGGTCTATGAAATCTCCTTGAGGCACTTCTTGATCGCTTCGAAGTCAGGGACCTGGCGCGCGTCCTCGAGCACCTCACGGTAGCGGACTTTGCCCTGGCCGTCGATCACGTAGGCCGAGCGCTTGCACACGCCCTTGAAACCCAGCAGTTCCGCGTACATCGAATCGTAAGCCGGGGACACTTCCTTGTTGTAGTCGCTGAGCAGCGGGAACTGGTAGTTCTGTTCGCGCGCCCATGAGTCGAGCGCGAACGGGCTGTCAGTGGAAATTCCGAACACCTTGCATCCGAGCTGTTCGAACTCTCCCAGCGTGTCACGCACGCCGCAGAATTCCTTGGTTCAGGTGCCGGTGAACGCGAGCGGCACGAACAGCAACAGAACCTTGCCGCCGCGCAGTTCGGAGAGTTTCACGTCTTTCATCTTGTTCGACTTCATCGTGAAGTCGGGCGCCTGTTGTCCCACCTGTAGAGCCATCCGTGTCTCCTTGTACCGGGTTTTCCAGCGACTCCGGATCGATCCGTTGATCAAACGCGGCGCCGCCAGTCCTTTCAGAACCGGGCCTGCGGCACGGCCAGGCCTGGAACGTCCGCACGCATCCGGAAGATCGTACCCTTGCGGCTCGCATCCTCGCCGTTGTCGGCCGTCACCACATACAGGTCCATCATGTCGGCGCCGCCGAAACAAAGACTCGTCACCATCTCGGCCGGCAGCTTGATCCTCCGCTCCAGCGTGCCGTTGGCCTTGAAGCGCACAACCTCGCCGTAGCGCACGACCGCGACCCACACTCCGCCCTCGACATCGACCGCCATCCCGTCCGGCCATCCCTCGGGCAGCCGTGCGAAAACCCGGCGGTCCTTGAGCCGGCGGTCGCCGGTGACGTCGTAGGCCCATACCGCCTTGGTGGTCGAATCGCAATGATACAGCAGCGTGGCGTCCGGGCTGAAGCCCATCCCGTTGGTTACTTCGATCCCTTCCCACAGCTTGGTGACCGTGTTGGGCGGGTCGACCCGGAAAACGTCGCCGGGGATCGGCTTGTCGGCGCTGAGCGCGTCGAACTCGAGTGACCCGACGAAGACGCCGCCCTGCGCGTCGACGGTGAGATCGTTGAGTCCGCGCGTCGCGCGGCCTTCCCATTGGGTGAAGATATCGTGGGATTGTTTCGTCGCCTCGTCCCAGCGAATCAGGCTGCGTCCGCTGCATACGATTCCGCCGGCCACGTTGAGCGCGATGCCGCCGACGCCGCGCCGGCGCGGGATGAGAGTCTCGATGCCACCGTCGGGGCTTCGCCGGTACACGCCGCCATTGAGCACGTCGCTGAAGTAGAGACGGTTGCGTTCATCCACGCGCGGCCCCTCGATAAGGCCGTAACCGTGGGCCAAGGTTTCAAACTGCATCGCGAGATCCTCCACTGCCCGTTTAGCACGGCGCGGGGCCGGCCAGCGAGAACCGCACCGGCTGCTGCTAGACGCTGCGCGCGACTGGCGGCACCGTGTCTTCCAGGCGCAGCCGGCGATGGCACAGATAGATGAGCACCGGCTGGAGGATGCGCGTGAGGAGCAGAATCGCGAGCGCGCCGCCGATCACCACGATCGCCAACGGGCGCTGGGTCTGCGCGCCGATCCGGGTCGAGAGCGCCGCGGGCAGCAATCCGAGCGCATCGACCATGTCGGTCATCATCGTGGCGCGCAGACGGCGATCCGAGCCCATGATGATCGCCTCCCGGAACGGATGCCCCTCCCGCCAGAGCTGGCGGATATAGAAGCTCAGCAGGATGCCATCCATCACGGCGATGCCAAAGATCGAGATGAACCCAACCGCGGCCGAGACGCTGAATGGCGTGCCAGTCAGGTACAGGCCGAGTATTCCACCCAGGCAGGCGACCGGAATCTGCGCCATAATGACGAAGGTATCGATGAGCGACGTGGTGGCGGCGTAGAGCACGCCGGCTATCAAGACCAGCGCGAACGGGACCACGATCATCAGACGGCGATTGGCCTCCTGCAACTCTCCGTACTCACCGGCCCACTCCAGGTGCACTCCTTCGGGCAGCTTTATCTCGTGCGCGACGATCCGCTTGGCGCTTTCGACCGTGCTCTGAAGGTCGCGACCGCGGATCGCGAAACGCACCGGCACGTAACGCTCGAGGCCTTCGCGGTAGATGAATGAGGCGCCCTCCTCGGTGCGCACGTCGGCGATCTGGGCAAGCGGAATCTCAGCGCCGCCGGGCGTGGCAACGCGGATGCTCCGGATGGCGCCGAGGCTCTGGCGGTACTGCGGCTTCCAGCGCACGACCAGGTCGAAGCGCTCGTCACCCTCGAAGACTTGGGTCACAGCCTGGCCGCCGATCGCCGCCTGCACGATCGCCGCGACGTCGGAGACATTGAGCCCATAGCGCGCGGCGGCCGCGCGGTTGGGTTTGATCACCACGTTGGGCTGGCCGAGCGAGCGATACACCGCGAGGTCGACGACCCCGCGCACCTTGCCCATCACCTCGACCAACTGGTTGGCAATTCGCTCGTCCGCGGCAAGGTCGTGGCCGAACACCTTGACCGAGTTGGTGCCCTTGACCCCGGAGAGCGCCTCATCGATGTTGTCCTCGATGTTCTGCGAGTAGCCGAAACTCACACCGGGGAACTCGCGCTGGAGTCGTTCGTCCATCCGCTTGATCAGTTCAGGCTTCTCCAGCCCTGCGGGCCACTCCGACTTCGGCTTGAGGTCGACGGAGAACTCGATATTGAAGAAGCCGGTGGTCTCGGTCCCGTCGTCGGGCCGGCCAAGCTGCGAGACCACGGTCGTCACTTCGGGATACGACATGAACACGCGGCGCATCCGCGTCGTCAGCCGCGCGCCGCGCTCGAGCGAGATCGTCAGCGGCATCGTGGCACGCGCCCAGATGTTGCCCTCTTCGAGCTTGGGCAGGAACTCGCCGCCCAGGCGCGGATAGGTCGACGCCGCCGTCGCGGCCAGCAGTAGGAACACGACCAGCGTCAGGCGCGGCCATCGCAGCACGCCCACGAAGAGCCCGTGGTAGAAGCGCGTGATCGCGTTCCACACGGGATTGTTGACGTTATGCAGGCCGTGCGCGAAAGCGAACGAGCCCAGCACCGGCGTAAGCGTAACGGCCAGCAGGATGGCGCTGCCCAGCGCATAAGCATACGTGTGCGACATCGGAGAGAAGATCGCGCCCTCGACCCCGCGCATCGTGAACAGCGGCAGAAACGCGATCACGAAAATCAGGGTCGAAAAGAACATCGGGCCGCCGACCTCCTGCGCCGCTCGCAGGATTCTCCCGACCGCGGATTCGTGGGCAAATTCGTCCGAGCTCAGATGATGGTTGATGTTCTCCATCACGATCACGGTGGTGTCGATGATGATGCCGAAATCGATCGCGCCGAGCGAAATCAGGTTGGCCGGAGTATCGCTCACCTTCATCAGGATGAACGCGCCGCACAGCGCGAGGGGGATGTTGATCGCGGCGATTATTGCCGCCTTGAGATTGCCCAAAAAAAAGATCAGCACCAGGAAGACCAGCACCATCCCGATGGTCAGGTTCTCCATCACTGTATGCAGCGTAGTCTCGACCAGCGAGGTGCGATCGTAGTACGGGACGATCTTGTAGCCATGCGGCAGCATCCCCGAAGTGTTGAGCTGCTTTGCCTTGGCCTCCACGCCGCGCAGCGTCTTGAGCGTGTTTCCGTACTTGCGCATCAGGACGATGCCCTCGCTCACCTCGTCGCGGTTGTTCATCCCGACGATACCCAGACGAGGCGCGTAGCCGACCGAAACCTCGGCCACGTTGCCGACGGTGATTGGCGTCGACTTGTTGACCGACAGCAGCGTATTGCGAATGTCGTCGAGCGTTTCGATGAAGCCCAGGCCACGCACGTCGAAGGCCTGCTCGCCCACGTCGAGATAGTTGCCGCCCGAGCTGATGTTGGCGTTGGCCAGCGCGCCGGTCAGGGTGGAAAGCGGGATGTGGTAGTAGTCCAGTTTCTGCGGGTCAACGTCGACATGGTACTGCTTGGTCAGTCCGCCAAATGTACTGTCGCCGATCACGCCCGGCACGGTGCTGAACTGGCGCGATACAATCCAATCATTGACCGTCTTCTCGTTGAGCAGATCGTGGTCCGGACTCTCGACCGTATAGCGGTAGATCTCACCGATCGAGTTCTCAGGCGAGATACCCGGCGTAATACCCGCCGGAAGGCTGACAAACTGGAGTTGGTTGATGACGTCGGCGTTGTCCCAATAGTAATTGCTGTCCCACGAAAAATAGCATCGGATGTCCGACAGGCCGAACAGCGAGATCGAGCGCATCGCTTCCAGGTTGCGTGTTGTGCTGAGCGTATACTCCAGCGGCACCGTGACCAGGCGCTCGACCTCCTCCGCGCTGAGCCCGTTGGGCAGCGTCAACAGCTCGACCATCGGCTGCACCGGATCGGGATAGGCCTCGATGTCGAGCTGCGAAAAAGCGTAGACACCGGTAATCAGCAGCGCGATGGCCAGGCCGATGATCACGGCGCGGCCGTTGAGCGCCAACTGCATCAACGAGCGGATCACTGGCGGCTCCTACCCCTCTCCGTGGGCCTCGCGCCACAGCTCGTCGACCTGCAGCGAGCCGGCCACGATCACCGTGTCTCCGGGGCTCAGTCCCGAGACCACCCGCGCGTAGCCCTTTTCGTTCCACGACACGATCACCACCTTGCGCCGCGCCACCGCATCCGGCGCCACTCGCACGTAGGCGAAGTAGGAGTCGGTGTCGAAAACCAGCGCCTCCTGCGGCACCACCAGCGCGACGCCCGGCCGCGTCACGATCCGCACCCGTGCGAGCATCTGCGGCTTGAGCTTGAGGCCCGGGTTGGCGACCGTGCATCGGATCTGCGCGGTGAAAGTCGTGGGATCGATGCCGGGACTGATACGTGAGATCACCCCTTTAAAGACGTCGTCGGGATAGGCGGTGGTAACTGCCTCGAGGTCCTGGCCCTCGTGCACGCGCGCGAGATCGTCCTCGTAGATGTTGGCCGTGATCCAGACGTCGTTAAGCGTGCCGAGCGTATAAAGAACGTCGCCCGGAGAAACCGCCGCACCTCGGGTGGCTTTGTTTTCGATCACGGTGCCGCCGATCGGCGCACGCATCCAGACTGTCGGATCGGGAGCGGTTATCGTCCGGATGTCCGCAGGTTCCATTCCGAGCAATTCCAGCTTGCGCTCGGCCGCGTCCTCCATCGAGGCCGCCAGCCCCGCGGTACCGGCGATCCCGGGCGCGCCGCTCAGATGCGCGGTCTGTTTGGCCTGCAGATACTCGGCCTCGGCGGTCATGAAGTCGGGGCTGTAGAGCGCGACGATCGGCTCACCGCGCCGCACGTTGTCCCATTGCGAAACGCGCACCTGTTCGATTCGTCCGGCGACGCGCGAGACGATGCTTGCGACGCGGCGGTCGTCGAACGTGACCTGGCCATTGGCCTCGAGCACGGCGGGCAACTCGACCTCGCGCACTTCGCCGAGCGTGGCGCGCGGCACGCGGGTGGGGTCCAGCCGGAGCAGCTCCTGGCCGTTGCTCTGATGAATGATTTGGGGAATCGGCGCGGGCGGCGTCTCGACCGCGGCGCGACTGGGCGATGAGCTCTCGCATCCGCCCAATGCCGCGAGCGCCGCCAGCGCGCACAGTAACCTCGCGGCTGTTCGAAGCCTCATCATTGGCCCAATGGCGCGCCCACCGCCTGTTCGAGCGCCACACGATTGGCTACAAACTGGTTGGCGGCCTGCAAATAACTTACCCGAGCGTCGTAACCGCGGCGCAACGCCGCCGCCAGCTCCACAAAAGAGATCTTACCCGACTGGTACGCGGTCAGCGCAACCTCGAAATCCTCGTTGGCCAGCGGGATTAGCGACTGCCGATACAGGATCGCCGTCTGGTAGCCGTACTGCGCCGAGCGATAGAGCGAAGTGACGGCCGCCGCGGTCTGGTTCTTCACCGACACCAGGTCGTAGCGCGAGGCCTCGAGGTTCGTTCGTGCGCGCGCGACGTCTTCGTTCTGCTTGAGCCAGAAAAAGATCGGCAGGTTGGCCCCGATCACCCACGAATGGTCCTCGGTGCGATTGGGCGCCGGGGCGGCACTCGCAAGCAGGTAGTGGTCGAAAAAATAGCTCACGGTGAAATCGGGCAGATATTCCATCTTCGCGAGCTGAAGGGCCGTATTGGAATTGCGTTCGCTGAGCGCGGCCTCGAGGATCTCCTGGCGCAGGCCCTCCGCGCGATCCACCAGCGTGTCGAGCGGGATTTTGAGTTCCTCGAACTTTAGCGTGCGCTCGAAGTCGAGCGGCGAGCCGGGCGGCCGGCTCAAAAGTTGATTCAGCGCGGTCTCGTCGTTCTCGATGTTCGTCTTGTATTGAAGCTGCAATTGCCTGGCCGCGGCAAGGTCGAACTCAGCACTGATGAAATCGGTCTGCGTCACCTGGTTGGCGGAATACGCGACCTGCGTCACTTTGAGTACCTGTTCGAGATTCCGCACGTTCTCGGCGTTTACGTCGGCCAGCGCACTGTCGAGTACGAGCTGGTAGTAGGCAGCCTCGACGGCGGCCCGGGTATCGCGCACCGTGGCCTCGTACACCAGCCGCGCGATCTCCGCCGAACGCCTCGCCTGGCTGCCCTGCAGCAGCGCCTTGCCGGGGAACTGGAAGGCCTCGCCCACGAGCAGGGTGTGATACGACGACCGGCTGAAGCCGTCGCCCGCGCTGTCGCCGTTGGTATACGAAACCTGCGGATCGTTCGGGGCGTAAGACTGTTTGATCGAGTGCTCCGCCGACTCCCATCGCGCGCGCGCCGCTCGCACCTGCGGATTCACCTCCAGAGCGACCTGCACCAGTTGCGTCACGTCCAACCCCTGACTGCCAGACGCAGCCCGAGCCACCTTGGGGAGGAGTGTCACAAGCGCCGCGACCGCCATGACGGCGGCAATGGCCACCTTGCTCGCTTGAATCCACATTTTCCCGGCCCCCTTCCATCGCGAGGTTGCAGCAGTAGACGTTGCCCGCCGTCGCAGGTTGCAGATATCGATTATCGCCCGGCCGCTGGGCCGTTCGGCTGTGCGAAGCAATTAGACCGCCTTGGGCGAGCTTACGGAAGAGGGGCTGGCGCTCCTGTGTACGCTGTGGAACCGCTGCTTAACCTGGGGGAAACATATGCGCCGCCGCAGCGCGGCTTCTCCCAAACGCAGAGCGCCGGTCCGCGATACGGGTCGGCGCTTTACGCGATGGGACGATTGCCATCCGCCGGGTTTCGATGCCCCGCTACGCGGCGGCTAGTTCGATGCGATTACTTCGAGGCGGTCTTCGATTTGTCCGCCTGCGCCTCGAGCTGCCGCACGTACATCACCACGTCCCAGCGCTCGTCGGAGTTCATCGCGTCCGCATACGCCGGCATATGGATCCCGCCGTCGCGGATGTAGCCGTAGATATAGCCGTCGGGTAAGTTCTTGGCCACGCCCGTCACGAGATTCTTCGGATCGAAACCATGCGCGTGCAGCAGATGGGCCACCGGGCCGTCGCCGTGACCGCTCGCGCCATGGCACGGCGCACAGGTGTTGGTGAACAATTCCTTGCCGTGGGCGATATTCGCCGCGGTCGGCTTGAGCGGGTTATGCGCCTTGACGGTCGCCTGCTCGAGGTCCTGCGGCGGCGAGCCGGTATCGGTGGGCAGCGTTCCCTCCGGCATCACGCGCGGCGCAACTTCCAGCGGCTGGATCGACGGGCCGCGGAACATATCGATACTCCAGGGAAAGCTCCAAGCCGCGCTCGCCCCCGCGATGACAAACGCCGCCATCGCTACCACCATCACCGCCAGCCTGGGCTGCGCAGCGCGCATCGCGATGCGCGAGACCCGGGCGGCGCGAATACACTTGTTCGGCACGATCACGATCGACTCCTTTTCGGCTCGGCACAATAGCCTAACCTACCCCGCCCCGGCAACGCCTTAAGGGTCAATTTCGCGCCCCTTATTTGACCACCACGATACCGGTCATGTGGTCTTTTTCATGCGGCAGGCAGAGGTACTTATAGGTACCCGGGACGGTGAACTTATAGCTCCACTTGACCCCCGGCGTCATGAAGCCCGAGTCGAATGGTTTGGCGCCCTTGGGCAGCGAAACATCCTTGGGATCCTGCGCTACCGCCGGATTGGTGGTTACCGAATGAAGCGAGGCCGCGGTGTTAATCCATTCCACCGTGTCGCCCTTCTGGATGGTGACGGTCATGGGCACGAACTTGGGTGGCGTGTCGGTCATCTTGACTACGACTGTCTTGGCCGCCGCGATCGAGGGTACGGCTCCGGCAACCAGCAGCAGCGCGGCCAGTGCGGCGCTGGCGCGGCAAAACACGGCTCGAAAAGAAGCGGCTCGATTTGTCAGTTCAGGCATATTCTGCGGTTCCTCTCCCACAGCGGGTCCAAGGTTTGCCCGCTGTCTCCTTTTTGCCCGGTTGTGTCGGGCGTCGGCTAATATCGCGTATCCGGGTATTTAAGTCCAGCTAACAGTTTAGCGCCACCTGGGCGCGCGGCCAATGCCCGCACTGAGTTTGGCGCCGGACTCACCACACCACAGACGGGCGCTGTGAGGAGCGGGCCACGTCAATGCCACCTACCTATCCTGCATACCCTGCCGGGCGTGAGCCAGCCCGCCAACCGGCGCTCGCATGGGCGCTACGCAGAAAAATGAAGCGACAGCGCCCACGATTCCGACTAGCGCGCAGAGCTCGAATGACACGGTATAGGTGCCGGTCGCGTCGGCGAGTCGTCCAACTATCGTAGGGCCCATAATCGCACCCAGTGTAAACGCTATCGCGAGAAGCCCCGCAATCGAGCCATAGCGCCTGAGTCCCAGCGTCTCGACTTGGACCATCGGACCCAGCGCGATTGGCGCCGCGCCTGTAAGGCCGGCAACGATGGTAAAGATCACCAGCGCCCAGAGGTCTCGCGCGAACAGCAGAAAAGCGGTATTCACGCCGGCGATCGACAAGCAGAGCGCGAGGGCGTTCTTGCCGCCGATCCAGTCGCCCAGCACTCCCATCGCGGGCTTGCCGATCAGCGCCAGGCCCAGAGAAACGCCGACCGCCCATTTGCCGGCCGCCGGCGTGTAACCGATACCGATGAGGTATTGCACCAGATGGATGAAGCTGCCGCCGGTCGAAAACGTATAGCAGAACTGGATCACCACCAGCATCCAGAACGCCCGCGTCCGCACCGCCTCGTCCACTTCCAGACCCGGCAACGCCGATGAAACCTGGGCGCGGCCGGAGATTACCGCGCTGGAAATATCAGCCGGTTGCTCGGGACGCGCGCGCACGAAAATCAGAGACAACGGCGCGACGATCACCACCAGCGGAATCGCCAGCACCGCATAAGCGAAGCGCCAGCCGTGGGCGACGACGAGGGATCCCGCCACTATCGCGATCACCATCCCGCCCAGCTCCATCCCCGCCGTCGTGACGCCCAGCGCGGTGCCGCGCCGCTCGCCGAACCAGTTCGATATGACCATCGTGGACGGCAGGATAGTCGACGCGCTCAGTCCGATACCCGTGACAAACGACCCGGCTATCACGCCATGGAAAGAGCCAGCCCGTGCCATCATCGCGATCCCAATCGCCGTCAGCACAACCCCGGTGCACATCACGATTTGCACTCGAATCCGATCGAGCAACCAACCGACCATGGGGCCAAAGACGAGGGCCGCAACCGCCTGAGACGCCGGCACCCATCCGATTTGCTCCTTGCTCAGATGAAATTGCTTGAGTACCGAGGGCAGAAGGATCGGAAAGCAATCGTAGCCCGCCCCCCAAAGAAAGAAGAGCGAGAGGAAAAGCGCGCCGGCGAGCCTCCAGGCCGTGCGGTCTTGCTTGGTCATGGGCCGGTTCCCCTCGGCGCGAGGCCCGGCATCCGGACGGCGCGCGCGGCGCCTTGGCGCCGCGCGGATTGTGGCGTATCGGCCGCGCCCGCGCAAAGCGCTTGGTGCGGCGCTCCAACGGCAAAGGGAAGGGGATGCGATTGATCGCGGCTCCCAAAGCGATTCGGGAGCCGATTTGGTCACGTCCGGAGCGGGCGGGTTAAACGGCGGCGGCCTTGGCGGCCGGCGCTTTCACCGCGAACGTCAGCCCGCGCGGCCCCGCGTCGACCACAACTTTGGATCCGTCGCGCACTTCGCCGGCCAGGATCTTGCGCGCAAGGCCGGTCTCGAGCTCCTGCTGCACCAGGCGCTTGAGCGGACGCGCTCCGTAGTTCGGGTCGTAGCCACGCTCGGCGAAATAGTCGCTCGCCTTGTCGGTGAGTTCGAGCTCGATCTTGCGCTCCTCGAGCCGCTTGCGCAGGCCCCCGATCTGGATGCCGACGATCTGGCGCAGCTCGTCGCGGGTGAGCGGATGGAACACCACGATTTCGTCGACCCGGTTGAGAAACTCCGGGCGGAAGCTCTTGCGCAGCACGTCCAGCGCTTCCTCCTTCATCTTCTCGTAGTCCTTGCCCTGGTGGGCAAGGATACGATCGCTAGCGATGTTCGACGTCATGATCACGACGGCGTTCTTGAAATCCACCGTCCGCCCCTGCCCGTCCGTGAGCCGTCCGTCGTCGAGCAGTTGCAGCAGGACGTTGAAGACGTCGTGATGGGCCTTCTCGATCTCGTCGAACAGGATTACCGAGTAGGGGCGTCGGCGCACGGCTTCGGTCAACTGGCCGCCTTCCTCGAATCCGACGTAGCCCGGCGGCGCGCCGATCAACCGCGAGACCGTGTGTTTCTCCATGTACTCGGACATGTCGATCCGTACCATCGCGGCCTCGTCGTCGAACAGGAACTCGGCGAGCGCGCGCGCCAGCTCCGTCTTGCCGACGCCGGTGGGCCCGAGAAAGATGAACGATCCGATCGGACGGTTGGGATCCTTCAGGCCCGCGCGGGCCCGCACCACCGCGTCGGCCACGGCCTGGACCGCCTCGTCCTGCCCGATGACGCGTTTGTGCAGTTGCTCCTCGAGATGTGAAAGCTTCTGGACCTCGCCCTCCATCAGGCGGGAGACGGGAACTCCGGTCCAGCGCGCGACGACCTCGGCGATGTCCTCTTCGTCGACCTCTTCTTTGATCAGCCGAGCGGCGCCGCCCGACGGCGCGTTGTGTGCCTCGCCTTCGGCAAGTTCCTTCTCCAGCGCTGCGAGCTTGCCGTACTGGAGTTCCGCGACCTTGTTCAGGTCATACTCGCGCTTGGCCTTTTCGATCTCGAGCCGGGTTTGTTCGATCTTCGCCTTGATCGCTGCGAGCTTCTCGACCGCGCCCTTTTCGCTCTGCCATTGCGCCTGCAAGGCATCGCGCTTCTCGCGCACTTCGGCCAGTTCCTTCTCCAGCCGCGTCAGCCGCTCGCGCGAGGCCGCGTCGGTCTCACGCTTGAGCGCCTCGCGTTCGATCTCGAGCTGCATGACGCGCCGGTTGACCTCGTCCAGCTCGACCGGCATCGATTCCTTCTCGGTACGCAGCTTGGCCGCCGCTTCGTCAACCAGATCGATCGCCTTGTCGGGCAGGAAACGGTCGGTGATGTAGCGCTTGGAGAGAATCGCGGCGGTCACCAGCGCGGAGTCCTTGATGCGGATGCCGTGATGGACCTCGTAGCGTTCCTTGAGCCCGCGCAGGATGGAAATCGTGTCCTCGACGCTCGGCTCTTCGACCATCACGGGCTGGAAGCGGCGCTCCAGCGCGGCGTCCTTCTCGATGTGCTTGCGGTACTCGTCGAGCGTGGTCGCCCCGATACAGTGCAACTCGCCCCGCGCCAGCGCCGGCTTGAGCAGGTTGGAGGCATCCATTGCGCCCTCGGCCGCGCCCGCGCCGACCACCGTATGCAGTTCGTCGATGAACAGAATAATCTGACCGGCGGCCTCTTGTACTTCCTTGAGCACGGCCTTGAGCCGTTCCTCGAACTCGCCGCGGAACTTGGCGCCTGCGACCAGCGCGCCCATGTCGAGCGCGATCAGGCGGCGGTCCTTGAGTCCCTCGGGCACGTCGCCGGCAACGATACGCTGGGCGAGCCCCTCGACAATCGCGGTCTTGCCCACGCCCGGCTCGCCGATCAGCACCGGATTGTTCTTGGTGCGCCGCGACAGCACCTGGATCACGCGGCGGACTTCCTCGTCGCGCCCGATGACCGGGTCGAGCTTGCCGCTTGCGGCCATCTTGGTGAGGTCGCGGCCGTAGCGCTCGAGCGCCTGGTAGGTCGCTTCGGGATTGGCCGACGAGACGCGCTGATTGCCGCGCACCTTCTGCAGCGTCTCCATCAGCTTGTCGTGGGTCATCCCGGCCTCGCGCAAAATTCGCGAGGCGGCGCCCGGCTCATCGAGCATCGCGATCAACACGTGCTCGACTGAAATGTAATCGTCCTTGAGCTTGCCCGCTTCCTGCTCGGCGCGCGCCAGTACCCGGCCCAGACGCTGCGTGGCGTAGATCTGGCTCGCGTCGCTTCCGCCGCCGGTGACCCGCGGCACCTTCGCCAGCTCGTCGGCCAGCTTGCGCCGCACGACGGCGCGGTCCACGCCGGCCAGCTTGAGTACGGAAGAAACCAGACCCTCGTCGTCCTCGAGCAGCGCGGCCAGCAGATGCTCGACGTCGACGGCCTGATTATGTGCGCTTAGCGCCGCATTTTGCGCACGCCCCAGCGCCTCCTGGAGCTTTTCGGTGAAACGGGATGGACTGCTCATGAAGAATCGGCCTATCGGCCTCCCCATTTAAAGTAACCACTTTCTGTCGGCCGACAAGCTCGCCATACGGGCGGGCGTCGTGGAAGACCAGATCGAGTTTGGCAGATTCAGTTTGGCCCCTCGCGCTCCATTTTGCTAAGCACAATGTGCTTAACGCAGGAGATTGAGACTATGCGCCTGACGCTGACAGTCAACGATCAACAGCGCGAAGATGAGGTCGAGCCGCGGATGCTGCTGGTGCACTATCTGCGCGACGTAGCGGGGCTGACCGGCACTCACGTCGGCTGCGAGACCTCGCTGTGCGGCGCCTGCACGGTGCTGGTCGACGGCAGTGCGGTCAAGTCGTGCACGGTGCTCGCGGTGCAAGCAGACGGCGCCAGGATCACCACGGTCGAAGGCCTGGCCCAGGGCGACCAACTCCATCCGGTGCAGGAAGGCTTTTGGGAAGAACACGGGTTGCAGTGCGGCTACTGCACGCCGGGCATGATCATGGCCTCGGTCGATCTGCTGAGCCGCAATTCCAATCCATCGGAGGCCGAGATTCGCCACGCGCTGGAGGGCAATCTCTGCCGCTGCACCGGCTACCAGCACATCATCAAGGCGGTCCAGTACGCGGCCAACAAGATGCGTGCGGGCAAGGCGGCGGCCTGACGGCGCTCGCGCGCGGCCCGGGCGTGTATCGATAAGGAGAACGCGATGGCGGTGATCCCGAAGTTCGTGGGCGCGCGCATCAAGCGGCGCGAGGATCCCCGGCTCATCCAGGGCCAGGGCATCTACGTCGACGACGTCCGGCTGCCGGGGATGCTGACGGCGGTCATCCTGCGCAGTCCGCACGCGCACGCGAAGATCAATTCCATCGACCTGACCGCCGCTCGTGGCGCACCGGGTGTAGTCTGCGTGCTCGCCGGCGAAGACCTCAAGGACAAGATCGGAACGCTGCCGTGCGTGGCGCCGGCCGAGCGAATCCCGTTTCATCCTTCGCTTGCGCTCGGCAAGGTGCGCTACGTCGGCGAGCCCGTGGTGGTCGCGGTCGCCACCGACGCCTACCGCGCCCAGGATGCGCTCGATCTGGTCGAGGTCGACTACGACCCGCTCGACGCCGTGGTCGATCCGGAAAAGGCGATCGCCGACGGTGCTCCGGTTTTGCACGACGAATTCGGCACCAACGTCGCGCTCAAGATGGAAGTCCCCTCGCCGGCCATGGACGAGGCGATGCGTAACGCCGACCAGGTGGTGCGCTTCAAAATCATCAATCAGCGCCTCGCGCCGATTCCGATGGAGCCGCGCGGCGTGGTCGCGCAGTGGAACCCGGGCCAGCGCTACCTGACCGTATGGTCGTCGACCCAAATTCCGCACATCCTGCGCTCGCGCCTGGCCGAGATGCTCAAGCTCGGCGAAAACCATGTCCGCGTGATCGCGCCCGAGGTCGGCGGTGGCTTCGGATGCAAGCTCAACGTGTACGGCGAAGAGGCGCTGACCAGTTATCTTTCGATGCTGCTCGGCAAGCCGGTCAAATGGATCGAGCGGCGGCGCGAGAATATCGCCGGCACCACTCATGGCCGCGACCAAATCACCTACCTCGAAGTGCCAATTAAGAAAGATGGCACGGTGCTCGGAATCAAGGGGCGCTTCATCTGCGACATGGGCGCCTACCTGCAGTTGCTGACGCCGGCGATACCCGGATTTTCGGCCCTGATGATGACCGGATGCTACAAGATTCCGGCGATGAGCTTCGAGCAGATCATGGCGTTCACGAACAAGATAGCGACCGACGCCTATCGCGGCGCCGGCCGTCCCGAGGCCTGCTTCATCGCCGAGCGCGTGATGGACGTGGTCGCGGGCGAATTGAGACTGGATCCGGCCGAAGTGCGCCGCCGCAATTTCATCCCCAAGAACGGGTTCCCGGCCACTACCGCGGCCGGGCTGGTCTACGACTCGGGCGATTACGAGCAGGCCCTGGATAAAGCGCTCGCGATGGTCGACTACAAAAAGATCCGTGCCGAACAGGAGGCCGCCCGCAAGCAGGGCCGCTATATCGGAATCGGGCTTGCCTCCTACGTCGAGATTTGCGGAATCGGACCGTCCGCGATGCTCCCGCCGAAGTTCCAGGGATGGGAAAGCGCGACGGTGCGGGTCGAACCGGACTCCAAGGTCACGGTGCTGACCGGAGTTTCGCCGCACGGCCAGGGCCAGGAGACGACTTTCGCGCAACTCGTCGCCGACGCCTTGGGAATCGATATCGACGATATCAACGTCGTCCACGGGGACACCGCGATCGTGCAGTACGGCGTGGGCACCTTCGGCAGCCGCGCCACTGCGCTTGGCGGAACGGCGCTGATGATGGCGGTCGGCAAGGTGCAGGAGAAGCTCAAGAAGATCGCCTCCACCATGATGGAAGCTCCGCCCGACCAGTTGGTCTTCAATCAGCGCACGATCGCGCTGGCGAGCGACCTCGGCAAATCTATTCCGCTGCAGCAGGTGGTGACCGCGGCCTACGATTTCAAGCAGCCGATTCCGGGGCTCGAGCCGGGTCTCGACGCGACCAGCTTTTTCGAGCCGACCGGATGCACCTTTCCGTTCGGCACCCATATCGCCGTGGTCGAAGTCGATCCCGAAACCGGCGTGGTGAAGTTCCTGCGCTACGTCGCAGTCGACGACTGCGGCAAGATAATCAGCCCGCTGCTGGTCGAGGGACAGATCCACGGCGGCATCGCGCAGGGCATCGCACAGGCGCTCTACGAAGAGGTCGTATACGACGAGAACGGCCAGCTAATCACCGCCACGCTAATGGACTACGCGGTGCCCAAGGCCGACATGCTGCCGCTCTACGAACTGGGCTCGACCGTGACGCCCTCGCCGCTCAACCCGTTGGGCGTCAAGGGCGTCGGTGAGGCCGGCACGATCGGGTCGACGCCGTGCGTGGTCAACGCGGTGCTCGACGCGCTCGGTCCGTTCGGCATCACGCAACTCGACATGCCGCTGCGGCCGGAAAAAATCTGGCGCGCGATCAAAGCGGCAAAGAAGAGCAGTTAAAGCCATGTTCCCAGCGGAATTCGAATACCATCGCGCCGCTTCCGTGAAGGAGGCGCTCGGTTTGATCCAGCAATACGGCGACGAGGCCAAGCTGCTCTCAGGCGGCCACAGCCTGCTGCCAATCCTGAAACTGCGCCTGGCGCAGCCGCGCCACCTGGTCGACATCGCGCGCATCGCCGAGCTCGGCCAAATCACCGAGCTAGGCGGCAAAATAAGCATCGGCGCCGCCGTGCGCCACCATCAGGTCCACACCTCCGACCTGCTGCGCGACAAGCTGGGGTTGCTCGCCGAATGCGCCGGCCATATCGGCGACGTCCAGGTGCGCAACCGCGGCACGATCGGCGGCAGTCTCGCGCATTCCGACCCGGCAGCCGACTATCCGGCGGCCGTGCTCGCCCTGGAGGGTGAGATGCGGCTGGAGAGCGCCGCCGGCGCGCGCACGGTAAAGGCCGAGGATTTTTTCATCGACCTGATGACGACGGCGCTAAAGCCAGGCGAGATCCTGACCGCGATCGCTTTCGCGCCCCTGCCGGCGGGAACCGGCTTCGCGTACTTCAAGCATCGCCAGCCCGCTTCCGGCTTCGCGATGGTCGGGGTTGCGGCGTGCCTCACGCTGGACAGTGGCGGCAAGTGCCAGCGTGCGCATGTCGGGATGACGGGACTGGGAGCCAAAGCGTTTCGCGCCAAGGCGGTCGAAAGCGCGCTCAACGGCAAAGCGCCCGACGCCAAGGTGCTCGCGGACGCGGCCGCGCATGCCGCCGACGGAATCGATCCGTTATCCGATATCCACGCCTCGGCCGATTTTCGCGCCGAACTGGCACGCGTTTATACGCGCCGCGCGCTGGAGAGCGCGGTCGCCCGCGCCAAGCGCTGATCGGCGCGAGCCGCGGAGCATCGACTAAAGATTCGACATGAAAATAGCCGGAGAACAAACCCTGTCGGCGCCGCGCGAACGCGTGTGGGCGCTATTCAACGATCCCGAGCGGCTCTCGCGTCTGATTCCCGGATGCGAAAAGCTCGAGGTCATCAGCCCCACCGAGTTCGCCGGCACGCTCAACGTCGGGATCGCCGCCGTCAAGGGCGTCTATACCGGCAAACTCAAGCTCGAGGAAGTCCGTCCGCCCGAGCACTACAAAATGGCGGTCGACGGCAAGGGCAAGCAGGGCTTCATGCGCGGCGCGGGCACCCTCGACCTCGTGGCCAAGGGCCCCAATGAGACCCTGGCGACGTACGGCGGCGATATCCAGATCGGCGGGCCGCTGGTGCAGGTTGGCCAGCGCGTGATCGACAGCGCGGCCAAGATGATGATCGGGCAGTTTTTCGCCGCCGCCGACGCGGAACTCAAAGCCGAGGCGGCGGGCACGGTCGCACGCCAGGGCTTCCTGCTTAATTTCTGGCGCTACCTGGTGCGCCTGATCCGCTCGCTCTTCACGCGCGGCTGAGGTGCCGCGCTACCGCCGTGCCTCGTACATTTGTGGCACCTTTTAGTGTGGTGTGCCCCATTAATGAGTTGCATACAAGAACTGGTCATCCTGAGCGGCGCGAGTCTGCGAGCGGAGTCGAAGGATCTCGCGCGGTCCTCCGCGCGTAATCCACTCCGGAATTCAGCTATGAATCAGGGCGTGCTTAGTGCTCCTGATCGATCCTAGGAGCTGCCGCTGGCACGCGACCTCGCCGATCATAATGGACACGTGTTAGCCGACCGCTTAAGCGCGCGGAGGACCGCGCAAGATCCTTCACTTCGTTCAGGATGACGGAGCCACGCGTCGCGGGGCTCATTCGCCCGCGATCATCATCTCGGAAATCTTGAGCGTCGGCGCGACCGTCGACGATCGCCAGGCGAGATCGTTGCCGATCATCTCGATCGACATGAACATGTCCTTGAGGTTGCCGGCGATCGTGATCTCCTGCACCGGGTAGGCAAGCTCGCCGTCCTCGATCCACATTCCGCTCGCGCCGCGCGAGTAATCGCCGGTCACCGAGTTGACGCCGAAGCCGATAAGCTCGGTCAGGTAGAGTCCGCGCTTGACGGTGCGGATTATTTCCTCGGCCGAATAGGCGCCCGGCTGCAAATAAAGATTCGTCGGGCTGACCGACGGCGCGTCGCCGACCGAACGTGCGGCGTTGCCGGTCGACGCGAGGCCGAGCCGGCGCGCCGAGTACGAGTCGAGCAGGTAGGTCCTGAGCACGCCCTGCTCGACCACGAGCTTGCGCGCAATCGGCAGACCTTCGCCGTCGAACGGCTTCGATCCAAGGCCGCCGCGCATCGTGCCGTCGTCGATAATCGTCACGCCGGCGCTGGCGATTTCCGTTCCCAGCCGGCCAACGAGGAATGACGCACCGCGATAGAGCGACGGCCCCGACGCCGCGCCCGCCAGCGCGCGCAGCAAGCTCGCCGCCATATTGGGATCGAACACGACCGGCGCGCGCGTGGTCTTGATCTTGCGCGCGCCGAGCTTCCTGAGCGCGCGCCTGGCCGCGGTCAGGCCCACCGAGGCGGCTTCCTCGAGGCGGTCGAAGCGGCGGTTCTGGGTGTACCAGTCCCCGGGCTGCATCGCGCCGTTTTCTTCCGCGATCGGCGCGACCGCGAGACTGTAGGTCGTTCCCGCATAGTCGCCGGCAAAGTCCTGGCTGTTGGCGAACACCACGCGATAACGGCCCGAATCGAATTCGGCGCCCTCGGAATTTTTTATTCTGCTGTCGGCCCCGAGCGCCGCGCGCTCGGCCGTGCGCGCGATCTCGAGTGCGCGGTCGGCCTCGATGATCCCACTTGAGGGATCGGAAAGTTCGAGCTCCGGCACGGCCCGCGGATGAAGCGCCGGGTCGGGCAGGCCGGACCACTGGTCGGGCGCGGTCAGGCGCGCAAGCCGCACCGTGTCGGCGACGAACTCGCCCAGCGCCTTGCGCTCGAAGTCGGCGGTCGACGCCGTAGCCGACGATTTACCGACGAAAACGCGCACGCCGAGGCGGCGCTCACGCGAGCTTTTGAGCTTTTCGACCTCGCCCATGCGTACGCCGGCGCTGAGCGACTCGGCGGTCACGATCAAAACCTCGGCGGCGTCGGCCCCCGCGGCACGCGCCTGCGCGAGGCCCCATTGAGCAAGATCCACGCCCGGTTCGACTGATGACATCTGCGATATTTCTCCAGCCGCGATGGGATCGCGTCAGCCGTGCGTGCCGCCAACCGTGATTGCGTCGATTCGGATGGTCGGCAGGCCCACGCCCACCGGCACCGATTGACCGTCCTTGCCGCACACGCCAACGCCCGGGTCGAGTTCAAGATCGTTACCCACCATCGAGACGCGAGTGAGTACGTCGGGGCCGTTGCCGATGAGCGTCGCGCCCTTGACCGGACGCGTCACCTTGCCGTCCTCGATCAGGTAGGCCTCGGAAGCCGAAAAGACGAACTTGCCATTGGTGATGTCGACCTGGCCGCCGCCGAAGCTGACCGCGTAGAGCCCGTTGCGCACCGAGCGCATAATTTCCTCCGGGGTCGAGTTGCCGGGCAGCATGAAAGTGTTCGTCATACGCGGCATCGGGCTGTGCGCGAAGCTCTCGCGCCGTCCGTTGCCGGTCGGCGCCATCTTCATCAGTCGCGCGTTGAGGCGGTCCTGGAGGTAGCCGCGCAGGATGCCCTTTTCGATCAGCACCGTGCGTGAAGTCGGCGTGCCCTCGTCGTCGATATTGAGACTGCCGCGGCGGTTGGGGATCGTGCCGTCGTCGACCACGGTGCAGAACTCGCTCGCGACGCGCTCGCCGATACGTCCCGAGAAGGCCGACGTGCGTTTGCGGTTGAAGTCGCCCTCCAGTCCGTGGCCGATCGCCTCGTGCAGCAAGATTCCCGGCCATCCCGGCCCCAACACCACCATCATCTCGCCCGCCGGCGCGTCGACCGCGTCCAGGTTGGTGATCGCCTGGCGAGCCGCCGTGAGCGCGTGCTCGCGCCATCGATCGCCTTCGAAGAAAAAATTCCATTCGACCCGTCCGCCGCCGCCCGAGCTGCCGGACTGGCGGCCCTTGTCGTCCTCGGCGATCACCATGACGCTGAGGCGACAAAGCGGCTGCACGTCGGCCGCGATTCGCCCCTCGCTGTTGACCACCATCACGATTTTGCGCTCGGCCGCAAACGACGCCATCACGCTCTTGACCCGCGGGTCGAACTCGCGCGCCACGCGATCGATCTCGTTGAGCAGCTTTGCGCGCTCCTCCAGCGGCACCTCGAGTGGCGTGCTCTCGAGCTCGTAGAGCGCATGGCGCGGGACCGGGCGGCCGACCTGCACCGCCACAGGCGCGTCGCCGCCGCCGTGCGCGATCGCGCGGGCGGCCTCGGCGGCCAGCCGCATCCGGTCGACCGTGACCTCGTCGGAGTAGGCATAGCCGGTGCGGTCTTCGGCGCACACTCGCACGCCGACGCCGTGGCTTAGGCTCTTGCTGGTGCGATTGACGATCGAATCTTCGAGGCTGAGGCCCTCGGCGCTGCGGTATTCGAAGTAGAGATCGGCATAGTCCGCCTTGCGCTCCAGCGCGGCGCCCAGGATTCGTTCGAGCGCGCCCTCGGTCATCCCGAAGCGGCTCAGAAAGAACTTGTCAGGCTGAATCAATTCGTTGGCCATTAACGCACTCCATCGATGTCGATCGAGCTTATCAGAGCGCTCGCGGGTTCAGAACGAGGAGCCGGAAAGTCTCGGGAAGTCTGTGGATAGCGGTCGGTTTCGTGCCGTCTTCGGATTATTTTTCACGCCTTAAAGAGGGCTTTTGACCGACAATCCCGGCGTGGTGTCCCGCGAATGCTTCGACACGGCCCGAGCAGTCGTTCCGAGCTTTAGCGCCAGCGCGAAACCTCACGGCCGCCATCTTTGCGGCTGTGATGGTTTTTCTCGGAAGGGCCGTGACAAATCACGCGGCATAAGGATGCCGCGCGAGATCCCTCGACTCCGGCAGCCTTCGCTCAGCGGCTAGGTTGAAAGTCGATGAACGGCTGTCGGACGTAACTCACGAATCGCGACGTTACACTAACCGGCCGCGGCCCGGCGCTCGCCGTGCTGATGCTCGCGAGGCTCCGCTTTGCGCCGCTTCTTGCGTGGCGCGGCGGTCTCCGAAGCGCCAGTGAACTCGATGACCGAAATCGGCGCGGCGTCGCCGCGGCGCACGCCATACTTGACGACCCGGGTGTAGCCCCCCGGACGCTCCTTGAAGCGCGGCGCGATCTCGTCGAACAGCTTCTTGACCGCGCCGTGGGATCCCAGGAAAGCATAGGCGCGCCGATGCGCGGCGAGGTCGCCGCGCTTACCCAGCGTCACCATCCGGTCGGCCCAGCGCCGCAGTTCCTTGGCCTTTGCATCGGTGGTTTTGAGCCGGCCGTACTGGATAAGACTCAACACCAGATTGCGCATCAGAGCCTTGCGATGGGCCGAGGTGCGATTGAGCTTGCGGCCCGAGTTAAGGTGACGCATCGATAGTGACTCCCGCTCTAATGCCGCGCGGCGCTCAGGCCGACTCGCGCCGCTCCTGCTCGGCCCACATGCGATCGAGCTCGCTGCGCGGCGGCAGGTTGTCCAGACGCATCCCGAGCGAAAGGCCCATGTCGGTGAGGACCTCTTTGATCTCGTTGAGCGACTTGCGGCCGAAGTTTTTAATCTTGAGCATGTCCTGTTCAGTACGCTGGACCAGCTCTCCGATGTACTTGATATCGGCGTTCTGCAGCCCGTTGAAGGCGCGCACCGAGATCGGCAGTCCCTCGACCGGGCGATAGAGATACTCGTTGAGCAACGGACGCTGTTCGCCGCCCTCGACGGCGATCGGCATCTCGGCCTCTTCCTCGACTCCGGCGAAGATCGTCATCTGGTCGCGCGCCACGCGCGCCGCATAGGTCAACGCGTCGCGCGGCGAGATCGAGCCGTCGGTCCAGATTTCGAGCGCCAGGCGGTCGTAGTCGGTACGCTGACCGACGCGCGCGTTGGTCACGGTGAAGTTGACCTTCTTGATCGGCGAGTAGACGGCGTCGAGCCGGATCGTGCCGATCGGCTCTTCATCCTCGGTGCGCTCGGCCGGCGCATAGCCGCGCCCGCGCCGGATCACCAGCTCCATCTCCAGTTCGGCGCCCTTCTCGAGCGTCGCGATATGCTGGCCGGGCGTGAGCACTTCGAGGCTGGGACCGCCGGTGATGTCACGCGCGCTCACCGTGCCCTCGCCGCGCGACTTGAGCGTCGCGGTCAGATGCTCGCCCTCGTGGAGGCGCAGGCGAACCTCCTTCAAGTTGAGGACGATGTCGGTCACGTCCTCCTTGACCCCGGGCATGGTAGAAAACTCGTGCAGCACGTTTTTCATCCGCACCGCGGTGATCGCAAAGCCGGGCAACGAGGACAGCAGGATGCGGCGCAGACCGTTGCCGATCGTTATGCCGTAGCCACGCTCCAGGGGTTCGGCGAAGAACCGTCCATAGGTCGGGGTCAGTTCCTTCTCCTCGAACTCGACAGCCTTCGGCTTAATTAAATCGCGCCAATCATTGTGCATATCCGATCGCTCTTCTCCGGAAGTTTTTTCGCCCCCACCTCGCCCCCGCACTCCACCAGGTCGCGCGCGGCCTTAGCGCGAGTAGTGCTCGACAATCAGCTTCTCGCTGACCGGCATCGTCAGATCGGCGCGCGCAGGCAGCGCGCGTATCGAGCCCCGAAACTGATCGCGCTCGAGCGTAATCCACGACGGCGCCCCGCGGCGCTGCGACATCTCGATCGCCTCGACGATCACCTTTTTGGCGCGGCTGCGGCTCGCCACGCTCACCACCTCACCCACGTCGAGCAGGTAGGACGGCACCGTCACCGGCTTGTTGTCGACTTCGATATGGCCGTGGCGCACGATCTGGCGCGCCTGAGCGAGCGAACTGGCGAAGCCGAGCCTGTAGACCATGCTGTCGAGCCGGCGCTCGAGCAGCACCAGCAGGTTCTCGCCAGTGATCCCGGGCATCCGCTCGGCCATCTCGAAGTAGCGTTTGAACTGCGTCTCCATTAGACCATAAATCCGCCTGACTTTCTGCTTCTCGCGCAGGCGAATCGCAAACTCCGAAAAGCGCGTGCGTGCCTGGCCGTGCGCGCCAGGGGGATAGTTGCGCCGTTCGATCGCGCATTTGTCCGTGTAGCAGCGCTCGCCCTTCAAGAAGAGCTTGAGCCCTTCGCGCCGGCAGAGCCGGCATACCGGTCCTAGATACCTTGCCACCTTGTTGTGCTCTCCTAAACGCGGCGCCGCTTGGGCGGCCGGCATCCGTTGTGCGGGATCGGCGTCACGTCCTTGATCGAAATGACCGAAAGCCCCGCCGCTTGCAGCGCGCGCACCGCCGATTCGCGTCCGCCGCCCGGGCCCTTGATGTACACCACCACTGCACGCATCCCAACGTCGCTAACCTTGCGTGCCGCCGCTTCCGCGGCCATCTGCGCGGCGAAAGGCGTGCCCTTGCGCGAGCCCTTGAAGCCGACCGATCCCGCGCTCGCCCACGCGACCACCAGACCCTGCTGATCCGTGATGGTGACGATGGTGTTGTTGAAAGTCGCATGCACGTGCGCGATACCCTCGGGCACCGTGCGCCGCACTCGCCGGCGCCGCGGTGCGGGCGCCGCACCTGCCGCGCCGGGCGCTCCGGCAGTCGCCGCGGGCCCGCCGCCCGCGCCAGCCGCGGATTTGTCGCCGCCGCCAGAGGAGCCCTGGCCACCCTGCGCCTGGCCCGCCGCGGGCCTCGTTTCCTTGTTCTCGTCAGCCATTAGGCTTGCGTTCTCTCCTGCACTTCGGCCGGTATTTCAGGCCGATCAGTTCCAACCGATGAATCCCACACGGCACGCCCGCGCCGCCCTAGCCCTTGGAGGGCGACTGCTTCTTGCCCGCGACGACCTTGCGCGGGCCCTTGCGCGTACGCGCGTTGGTATGGGTGCGCTGGCCGCGCGCCGGCAGTCCGCGGCGATGGCGGATGCCGCGGTAGCATCCGAGATCCATCAGCCGTTTGATCGACTGCTGCAGTTCGCGCCGCAGGTCGCCCTCGACCTTGAATTTCTCGTCGATGACGTTGCGGATGCGAACCTGCTCGTCGGCGCCCAAGTCGTCGCTGTTGCGTGCCGGATCGACCTTGGCTTCGGCGAGGATCTTCTGCGCCGCGCTACGCCCGATTCCATAGATATAGGTCAGCGCGATTTCCATCCGCTTGTGATGCGGCAATTCGACTCCGGCTATGCGTGCCATGCGGCGACTCTCCCTTCCTTTCGGTCTTGTCCCGACTCAGCCTTGACGCTGCTTGTGGCGCGGGTTGGAACACAGGATGCGCACCACGCCCTCGCGGCGCACAACCTTGCAATTTTTGCAGATTTTTTTTACTGACGCCCTGACTTTCATCGCATCCTGTCCGTTTTCTTATGCCGTCGTGTCCGTTACCCAATCCTGCTCGTGATGCCCCGCCGCCCGGAGCGACTCAGCGCATCCGATAGGTTATCCGTCCGCGAGTCAGATCGTACGGCGACAATTCCACCGTGACCCGGTCGCCCGGCAGAATCTTGATGTAATGCATCCGCATCTTCCCCGAAATATGGGCCAGTACGCGATGCCCGTTCTCCAGCGTCACCCGGAACACCGCGTTGGGCAGCGCTTCGAGCACGGTGCCCTGCACCTCGATGGCGTCGCCCTTAGACATTTGCCACTTCGCTCAAAATCCGCGGCCCGCCGGCCGTAATCGCAATCGAGTGCTCGAAGTGCGCCGACAGTTTGCCGTCGGCGGTCACCGCCGTCCAACCGTCGTCGAGAATGCGCAGTTCGGGCACTCCTTCGTTGATCATCGGTTCTATCGCGAGCGCCATCCCCTCCTGCAAGCGTGGATTCGGCATCCCGCGCCGCACGTAGTTGGGCACTTGCGGATCCTCGTGCAGGCTGCGCCCGATGCCATGCCCCGCGAAATCGGTCACCACCGAGAAGCCCGCGCTCTCGGCGGTCTGCTGCACGGCGCGTGCGATGTCGCTTATCCGGTTGCCGACCCGCGCCTGTTCGATTCCCGCATAGAGCGAAGCGCGCGTGACGTGCAACAAGCGTTCGGCGCGACCCGAGATTTTACCCACCGGCACGGTGCGCGCCGCGTCGCCGTAAAAGCCCTGGTACACCACGCCGAAGTCCAAGCTCACGATATCGCCCGGTTTTAGCCGCCGTCCCGAAGGAATACCGTGGACGATCTCGTCGTTGACCGATACGCACAGGGTCTTGGGATAAACCACATCGTGCGGCTTATAGCCCTTGAACGCCGGCCGCGCACCCTTGCTATAGGTCAGATCCTCGGCAAGCCGGTCGAGATCCTCGGTGGTTATACCGGGCCTCACCGCCGCCACCAGCTCTTCGAGGATTTCGGCCACGATCATGCTCGCCTTGCGCATCAACGCGATCTCCTCGGGACTCTTCAGCAGGATCACGCCAGTCAATCCTTTGCCTCGGTCTTCGCCGCGACCTTGACCGCGGCGGCGCCGGCGTTGCTCAGCGCGTCGAGGATACGCTGCTGAATCTCCTCGGGCCGTCCGATCCCGTCGAGCTGTACCAGCAATCCCGCCCGTTCGTAATATTCCAGCAGCGGCCGCGTGGTCGCCGCGTAGACTTCCAGGCGCATCCGCACGGTGTCCTCCGCGTCGTCGTCGCGCTGGTAAAGCTCGCCGTTGCAGTTATTGCAAAGATTATGATTGCGCGGCGGATCGTAAATCAGATGATACATCGCTCCGCAATTCTTGCAGGTGCGCCGCCCGGAGATGCGCTTGACGATTTCATCATCCGGCACGATTATAGCCACTACCTTGTCGAGCTGCCGAGGGGGTAAGCCCCCCTTAAGAATCGAGCTCAGCGTCTCGGCCTGCGCCGCCGTGCGCGGGAAGCCGTCCAGGACGAAGCCGGACGCGGCGTCGGGCTGATTCAGCCGCTCCTCGACGAGCTTGAGCACCAACTCGTCGGGAACCAGCGCGCCCTTATCCATGTAGCGCTTCGCCTCCACGCCCAGCGCGGTGCGCTTGCGAACGGCCGCACGCAAGAGGTCGCCGCTCGCCACCTGCGGCACGTTCAGACGCTTCTCGAGCATCCTTGCCTGCGTGCCCTTGCCCGCTCCGGGCGGGCCCGTGAGAACCAGCCGCACTTGGGCCTACCCCCTGCGGGACTTGACACGGCCGCGCCGCATGAAGCCCTCATAGTTGCGAGTCAGCAAATGGGTTTCCATCTGGGCCACCGTGTCCAGGGCCACGCCGACCACGATCAACAGCGCGGTGCCGCCGAAGTAAAACGGCACGTTGAAGCGCTGAATCAGGAGAGTCGGCAGGACGCATACGATGCTGACGTAGATGGCGCCGAACAGGGTTATTCGCGACAGCACCCGATCGATGTACTCGGCGGTGAAGCGTCCCGGACGGATGCCCGGGATGAAGCCGCCGTACTTCTTGAGATTGTCGGCGACGTCTACCGGATTGAAGGTGACGGCCGTGTAGAAATAGCAGAAAAACACGATCAGGGCGACGTACACGACATTGTATATCCATCCGCCCGGAGTCAGGAGCGCCGAATAATTCTTGGCCGCCGGAATGAAGGTCGCCACGGTGGCCGGAAAGACCAGAATCGACGACGCGAAGATCGGCGGGATGACGCCGGCCGTGTTGACCTTGAGCGGCAAGTGCGAGCTCTGCCCGCCATAGACCCGCCGTCCGACCACGCGGCGCGCGTACTGAATCGGTATCCGGCGCTGGCCGGTCTCGACGTAGACGATACCGCCGGTGACGCCCACCGCGATCAGCAAAATAACGATCAGCACGAACAGGCTCATCTCGCCCTCGCGCACGAACTGGAAGGTCGTGGAAAGGGCGCTCGGCAGACGCGCCACGATCCCGGCCATGATGATCAGCGAGATGCCGTTGCCGATGCCCCGCTCGGTAATCTGCTCGCCGATCCACATCACGAACATCGAGCCCGCAGTGACCGTGAGCACGGTGAGAATGCGGAAGCTCCAGCCCGGAGCGTAGACCACCGAGCCGCCGCCCGGCGCCTGAATGTGCTCGAGCGAGACCGCGATCATGAAACCCTGCACCACCGACAGCATGACCGTTCCGTAGCGCGTGTACTGGCTGATCTTGCGCCGCCCCGCCTCGCCTTCCTTGTACAGCTCGTCGAGATAAGGCCACGCGACCTTGAGCAGGTCCAGGATGATCGCGACCGAGATGTAGGGCATGATGCCCAGCGCGAAGACTGAGAACCGCTCCAGCGCGCCGCCCGAGAACAGATTAACCCATCCGAACAGCGTGCTCGAAGCCGCGTCGAAGAACGCGGCGAGCGCCTGCCCGTCGATTCCCGGCGTGGGCACGGCTACGCCGGCGCGGTAGACGACCAACATGACGGCCGTAAACCACAGCCGGCGGCGCAACTCGGGGATGCGCGAGGCGTTTGAGAACCCGTCAAGCATTAAGCTTTGGGTTGTCCTCGATTAACTCCGCCACACCTCCGGCCGCCGCGATCTTCTCTTTCGCGCTCGACGAAAACGCATGCGCGCGGATCGTCATCCGTCCCGCAAGCGCGCCGTCGCCGAGTACCTTGACCTTGTCCGCGGCGCGGATAATCCCGCGCTCGGCCATCAGCGCCGGATCGATATTATCGACGCCCAACCCAGCCAGCCGCTTGAGGTTGACCACTACGAACCCCTCGCGCCGGTCCTCGGTCTTCTGCAAGCGGCGAAATCCGCGCTTGGGCACGCGTCGCTTGAGCGGCATCTGGCCGCCCTCATAGCCCGGCGGCGTATTACCGCCCGAGCGCGAGCCCTTGCCCTTGTGCCCGCGTCCCGCGGTCTTGCCGCTGCCGGAGCCGATTCCGCGGCCCACCCGCGCGTGGCGCCGCTTGGAGCCCGGCGCCGGCTTGAGCGTATGTAAATCTATCGACATTACTTCTTCACTTCGGCGACCAGGTGCGAGACCCGTCGCAACATGCCATCGACCGACGGGCTGCGCACCAGCTCGCTCTCGCTGCCCACCTTGCGAAGCCCCAGTCCCTTAAGCGTCTGGCGCACGCGCTGGTTGGTCCCGATGGGACTGCGCACCAGCTTGATTCTGATCGGCTGCGACATCGCGTGCGTCTCTCCTTCGTTCTAACTTACCGTCCCGCGCTCAGGCCGCGGCCGGCCGCTTGGGGCCGTGCTCGCGCGTGCGCAGGATATCCTGGGGGCTGCGCAACTCGGCGAGCGCCTCCAGCGTGGCCTTCACCAGATTGTGCGGGTTGGACGAACCCAGCCGCTTGGTCAGGATGTTACGGATGCCCGCCAGCTCGACCACCGCGCGCACGCCGCCCGCCGCGATAACCCCGGTGCCCTCGGAGGCCGGCTTGAGAATCACCTTGCCCGCGCCGAAGCGCCCGAGCACCTCGTGCGGAATCGTCCCGTCCCGTAGCGGCACCCGCATCAGGCTCTTCTTGGCACGTTCGACGCCCTTGCGAATCGCCTCGGGCACTTCGTTGGCTTTGCCCAACCCGAAGCCGACCAGGCCGTTCTGATCTCCGGCCACCACCAGCGCGCTGAAGCTGAAGCGCCGGCCGCCTTTGACGACCTTGGCCACCCGGTTGATGTGGACGACCTTTTCCTTGATGTCGAGACCTTGCGTTTCTATCCGCTGTGCCACAATGCTCCCGTTTGCGAAAAGGTTCGCACCGCTAAAACTTCAGTCCCGCCTCGCGCGCGGCGTCGGCCAGCGCCTTCACGCGGCCATGATAAAGAAACCCATTGCGGTCGAAGATGACCTGGCTGATTCCTTTGCTCAGACAGCGCTCGGCGATCGTCTTGCCCACCACCTTGGCGGCCTGCACATTGCGCTGGCTCTTGAGTCCCTCGCGCAACTCGGCGCTGAGCGTCGAGGCGGCCACCAGTGTCTGGCCCGAATCGTCCGACACCACCTGCGCATAGATGTGGTTGAGCGAACGATAGACCGACAACCGCGGCCGCTCGTCGCTGCCCCGCACCCGGCGCCGCACGCGCCGGCGACGCTCCATCCGTTTTGCAAATCGCTCCGCAGCCATCTTGATCCGCTCCCGGGGCCCTAGCCCGCCGCTGCTCCGGCCGCCGCTTTGCCGGCTTTGCGGCGGATTTTCTCGGTTGCGTACTTGATGCCCTTGCCCTTGTACGGCTCGGGCGGCCTGAGCTCGCGCACCTGCGCGGCCACCGACCCAATCAACTGGCGGTC
>Ga0307373_10002490_pt1 | contig 33148 bp, 23 predicted proteins | sample OX2MG_FD_202534 | JGI IMG/M metagenome (GOLD analysis project Ga0307373, IMG submission 202534) | Soil microbial communities from Risofladan, Vaasa, Finland - OX-2 | ecosystem: Environmental > Terrestrial > Soil > Coastal area > Acid sulfate soil | place: Finland: Risofladan, Vaasa | collected...
GCGTGATTTGTCGATAAGCCGCTGGGGCGGCTCGCTGGCGGGCGTGGTCGCTACCTGGGGCGCCTTCCCCGTGATGCACCTGATGGAAGGGCACGTCATCATCGTCGACGAATACGCGCTGGCGCCTTGGTTCTTGGTGAGCCTTAATCGCCTGCTGGCCACGCCGACGCCCCGCAACGCCGCCTTCTTGGCCCTCACAATCGGCTGCATGGCCGTCTCGGGCCAGCCGCAGATTCTGTATTACACTCTGCTGTTTGGCTTCCTGTGGGCCGCCGGATCGCTGGTTTTTTGCGGACAACGATCGTCGCCGCTCGTAGGGTGGGACAAGCTTGCGGAGCAAGCGCCGGCCCACCGTGAGAAAGGAAGAAGGCAGAAATCTTCTTCCGCCTTCATCCTTCTGCCTTCTGCCTTTTACAATGGTGGGCCGGCGCTCGCAAGCTCGCTTGTCCCACCCTACGGCTCTGCCGCCGCGTTTCGCATGAGGGTGATCGCCTGGGGCGCGGCGGCCTTGGCGTGCGGCTGCCTGCTCGGCGCGGTGCAGCTTCTGCCTTCGTTGGAATTGACGCTCGACGGACTATCGCAATCCGAACGGGGCAGGTCGGAATACGCCTCGCAGCACGCCCTCAACGCCATCGACTTCGCGCGGCTCTTGGTTCCCAACGCGATGGGCAATCCTCTCTGCGGACTCAAACGCTTTGACGAGGTCGATTTCGTTCACGAGCGCATCGGCTACCTGGGCGTCCTGCCGCTCTTGTTGGCAGTCTACGGCCTGACGCGCCGTTCTTGCGCGCGCTGGCAATGGGGCGCCGCGACGCTGGTGCTGTTCGGCTTGACGATCGCGCTGGGCAACAACACGCCAGCCTTCGGGCTGATGGGCCGCTCGATACCGGGCCTCACGTTGTTTCGCTGTCCGGGCAGGATCTTTTCGGTGCTGACGCCGCTCATCGCGGTATTGGCCGCGCGCGGCCTGGACGTGTGGGCCGAACGTTTTACCAACGTAAAGCTTCGCCGAACCCGTTCCCGTTTTCACACTAACCCGAAGCGCAAGCGAGGTTTTGCCGCCTTTTCGCGTTCCTCGCTGGCGCTTCGGGTTTGTGTACGGCGCCTGCGTACCGGGTTCGGCGAAGCTTTACGTCCCAAGGGCGGCATTCCGGCTGCTTGGCGGCTGGCCCTCGCCGGGTGCGCGATCTCGGCCTTGATCGCCTTCGGCGGCGTGGCCGTCTACCAGCGCTACGAGTGGAGCGGCTACGTCGACTACGCGCAGCGGCACGTTCTCTGGGAGCTCGCCGCTTCGGCGGCGACGATCGTGGTCGCGGCGGCCGTCCTGTGTACCTTGCCGAGACGGCTGCCGCCCGCGCTCTGCTGCTTGGCCGCCCTGGCCGCCACGATGCTCGACCTGGGCGATCAAACCCTGGGCAATTTTTCCCTCGAGCCGCGGCAAGCGGTTACCGCGCCATCTGTAGGGAACGGACTCCGTGCCGTTCCGGGTCCGCGCGTAGGGAACGGACTCCGTGCCGTTCCGGGACCGTCCAACGCTGACCTTGCCGACGAGACGGCCTGGGAAGGCCATCCTCCAATCCGTCTCGTCGTCAACGACAATTTCCAGTTCTGGCCCGGTTCGTTGGCTGGTACGCGAATTGTGCCGCTGGTCGTTGCCGCCCGCCTGCCGAGCCTGATCACGAACGAAGGGGGCGTTTTGCCCGGCAGCCTGTCGCGGCTTTACCGCGCGATCGAAAAAACGCCCGGCGTCGGGCTGGCGCTGGCCGGCTGCAATTACACCTGCAATCGCACGGGCGACGTCTGGGAGCCGCTACCCGGAGCGCTCCCGCGCATCCGGCTGGTTCCGGCGGCCGATCGCGGGCTGGTCTTCACGCCGGTCGAAGAGATGACCTCGACACAAGTGGCTTCCTTGCGCGAGCGACGGATTGGCAGCGTGGCGGTCGCCCACGAGGACCCACAAAACCTGGCGCTCGACGTGTCGGCGCCGGACGACAGCCTGCTGGTCGTGGCGGACCTCGATTATCCCGGCTGGCGGTGCGAAATCGACGGCCGGCCCGTCGAAATCGAGTCGGCGCACGGCGTATTCCGCGCCGTTGCCGTGGAAAAGGGCGCGCACCGCGCCACATTCGAATATCGCTCCAGGGCGTTCCGCGCCGGCGGGTGGTGTTCGTTGGCTGGGCTTGCCATCGCCATCCTCCTCGGGGCCATGAAATCCAAGCCCAAAACCTAAAACCCAAAACCTAAAACCCAAAACCTAAAGCCCAAAACCTAAAGCCCAAAACCTAAAACCAAAAACCCGAGCCCTGAACCCTTCCCGTGCCGTCCGCTCATCGCTTCCTCGTCGCCGCCATCCTCGCTCTGCACGCCACGCTGCTGGCTTGGCTGGCGGCGCGGCATTCGCCAACGATCCACGAAATGGCGCACTTGCCGGCAGGCATTTCCAACTGGCAATTCGGCGTGTTTGAACTCTACCGCGTCAACGCTGCGTTGCGGGGCACGTTGGCGGCGCTTCCCGTGCTCCTTTGGCATCCCGAGACCGGCTGCGGCAGCCGTCCGGCTCCGCGCGCTCTCGCGCGGGACGATTTCGACGCCGCTTGCCGGCTTTGCCCTTTTCCATCGTTACGGATTTGTAATAATTAAGGCGTTCGCCGGTTCCTTGACAGAACGCTTCAAGCTGCTGCCCTAAGGCGAGATTCGCAATTCAAGATTGACCGCATTCGCTTTTGGTGGAGTTCGAGTAGCCAAGCAACCGGCCTCTCAGGCAGCCGGTTGGTTGTCGGAAACGGAGGAGAGGCGGCTGGCCGACGGGAACCGTGTTCGGCCGGCTTTTGACGCGACGGATCGCGCATGAGAAGGCGTAGGGCGGAACGGCATCCACACCCTGTGGCGTGCCGTCAGCCGTGGACCCGACTTTTCGGCAAAGGTCATAGCGATGTTTGCGAGCATGTCGAGAAAAGAGCTGCGATCGCTTTCGCAGTCTGCGCTGGCGGTTTGTGGCGTGGGCTTAGTAGTGCTCGGCGCTCGCGGCTTTATGGTTGATCTGCGGTCGGCAGGCCGCGATGGCATAGACGCTGCAACGAGCATCCCGGCGGCCCTTAACAAAAAGGTCGAGTTGCGTGCCCGGGAGCAACCGTTGCGAGTGAAGCCAATCCCTGGCCTTGAAGACGTCGTTACTGAGGACCAGGCCTTCCACGCTCTGTGTGCGTGCATCCCGCGCTGGAACCCGCCGAAGGTTGCGCAATTATCGCACGAGTTGCGACTTTGGGGGCCGACTGCGTCCTTCGCGGATGACAGCCGTTCAACGCCATGGTCGGGCGCTGAGGCAATTCGCAGTCTGCTCAGCGACAAACTATGCCGAGAGCGCACCAGTCCAAACAGTGGCAGTTATCTGCTGGACTCGCCGTTTGGAATCCGCGTGGTGATTCAGCGTTCGGCCGACGCCGTTGGCACACGAGGCGAGGCCCATCATGGACAACTTTTGAAAGTGCTGGCGGAGGTAGGATCGCCGCTTTCGACTCGTGTCGAGACGGAGTCGGGCCGAACAGGGACGATCGCCGACATTCTACGAGACGCGACGATGCGGTTCACGCTCGATGGGGAATTGGAATTCATGGCGACGGCGCTCGCCTTGTGGCTCTCTCCCGAACGGGGATGGAGAGACCGCTTTGGCGTGCGGCATACGTTCGACGACCTCGTGCATAAGCTCTTATCCCAGCCGTATGGCAAGGGAGCTTGCGGTGGATGCCACGCGCCATACGCGTTGGTGAACATAGTGCGCTGTAATGAGCAGTATCCAATCCTCTCGACGGGATCGCGCGGCGAGGTGCTCGAATGGCTGGGGCGGTTGTCCAAATTACTGGAACGCTCCGAGCGCTCGGCAGGTGGCTGGGATCTGTCATGGCCTGGAACTGAGCGTAGTGAGATAATCTTCAGCGACGACGTTCTCGAGCGAATCACGGTTGTCGGCCATCATCTCGAATGGATCGCTCTCGCACCGTCGTCAGTTCGCCCGAAGGACGACGTCGTCCAACGCGCCGCGATCGCCCTTACAACTGACATCAAGGCTCTACCTAAGGTCGCCCGGCAGTCGTGGGAGTCGCTGTTGCCGTGCAGCCACGCAGCGCGCGCTTTATGCTTACTGCGAGGTCGTCAGCCATATGCTCTTTGGAACGACCGCTGGGAAGCCGCGAAAACCACCGCAGCCGCGCATCATGTGGGAAAGGAGGTGTCAGCTATAATGCCGTAGTTTGTGTGTCACGCAATAATGATTACGCCCCTACTCTTTGGAGAACACGATGAAAGCAATTGTCATTTATTGTCTGGTCGCGATAGCGGCCGTGGCATTTTTTGGAAGCTCGCCCGCGCGAGGCCTGGGAGTTCCCGACAGCGAGGCGCGAAGTATTTGGGGTGGGCAGTGCTGGGGGCCGAACGGCGGCCCTGCGGCGCCTTGCTGCGGATATCTCCAGGATGTCCTCAAAACACAGCAAGTAGGCGGTCCCGAGCTACCAAAAACACCCTGCGACGACCTCTCAGATTGCACGTACACTGCGCTGGGGTTCGGCGCCTGCGGGTCATAGCTCGGTCTTCTGCGTAGCCTTCCATCGTCGAGGATAAGGCACACTGGCGCGCACGGCTTAGCTTCTGCCATGCATGTCAGTGATGCTCATAGCGCGGACCATTGCCCCGGTAGCCGTTAAGTGATTTGCTAACTAAAATGAGACGAACCTTCACAGGGTCTTTGGCCCGTACGACTTTTCTATTCGGCTGGTGGCTGTCTGGGACAAGTTTCGGGCTCGCTGGAGAACGTCCAAGCGTCCAGAGTGTAATCGAAGGCATGAAGTCTTCGGACCATGCCTTTTTCGAGTCACGCCAGCTTAGGCTGCGATACGTATGTACGTTGACGGTTAACATGTACCCTGATGAAAAGCGACGTGCCGAATTTCTTCTTGGGCGTGGCGATGGCGGATGGTATGCCGAAGGAAGGGAGCTAGATCCGGGGGTGCGCCATGGCTTAAATATTTCTGGAAAGCCTCGCATCCATATTCTCAGGAATGGCCTGTCCTTAGACTGGACTCAATTCAATAGATACGTTTCGCTCCGACCTAAGGAGACGCACAATTTCAATGTAGTTTCGGGTTGGCCGTATCTTGAGAACGCCGGTGTGAATCCGTATCGGCGCATGGTTGAATCGACCGGCATTTCGGAGGAGGAGTTAGCTGCGATAGACGAAAAACTGATAATTCGTCAGGTTCTGAAAGCACCATTGTTACCAGATTTCCTGGAAACGAATGCTTCAAAATACAGTGTCTCCGAGCGACCAGAGTCGATCGACGGTGAAACTTGTTGGGCCATCGAGTGGCCGCGGATGGACAAGATTTGCGTCAGCGTCGATCATGGCTACGCGGTGCGACGACGCGTATATCATTGGAATCCCCAGGGGCCGCTCGCACGACAGGTGGACAACTCGGATTTCAGAGAGGTCAAGCCTGGCCTTTGGTTGTGCTTCCGGCAAACGGTTGAGACGTACGGCAGCCTGGACGAGGATGAGGCGCACTGGGACAGGGTCATCAGCCGATCCACGTCCGAAGTCACTGACTGTGATTTTTCGCGTCCTCCGGACGCGCTGACAGCCTTGCGTCTCCCTGCGGGCACGCGCGTCACCGATTCGATTCGAAACCTTCAGTATACGGTGTCGGATGAGCAAGGCGACCCGTTCGAGAAGCCGTTGGGCGAGGCGCGCGAGGCTGGGCGCGTAACCCGACGCACCGGCGTCATCGGCCCAATCATCATTGCTAACGCCGTTCTCCTCGTTTTGGTCGTGCTCTACATTTTTTTGCGCCGCAAGAAGGTGGCCGCGGCAATCCTGATCGCTCTTTGCAACTTCCAGTCTGGCGCCGCGGCGCAGGAGCTTGCCGTCACGGGGGCCGCTGGCGATCACGTCAGCATGGTGGATGATAAGGGGGAGTGGTTGTGGAAGCCAGCGTGGCTGGAGAGGAACGCCTGCGGGCCAAACTCGCTCTTCGTGCTGCTTAAGCTGCTTGGAAAGGACGTCACTTTGGGCGAGGTAAAGGAGCTGGTCAAGTGTGACCCCGTCCTGGGATGCACCATGGCGGATATGTCCGACGCGGCAAATGCGCTTGGCGTCCCTTCGGACGTTCGCTTCATTCGGCCGACGGAGTTGGCTGCGGTTCCCGTGCCCTACATTCTTCACGGCACTTCCGGACTGAAAGCCAAAACAGGGCATTTCGTCGTAGTGGTGGGGCGCGACGACGTAAAGCACAACCTGGCGACGATAGACCCGATGCGTGAATCATTCCAGTGGAACCCAGAGAGCGGCTTCGCGTCGGATTTTTCCGGCTACATTCTGGTCCCGCGGCGACATTCAGTCTCAAGGTCGAGTGTTTTGCTCGTACTTGGTTTGACGCTCCTATCAAGTGGTTTGGTATGGCGTTACGGTACTGCGGAAAAACGCGCGAGCCTCGCCACGGTAGCGATGGCGAAGCAGACCACCCAGCCCCCGAAGTTAACGAGCATTTGTCCGCCGAGGCCAAGTTGATTCGTGTCGACCAGCCAACTAACCGCAGTCGACAGGATGGCGCCTGTGCAGAAGACCGGCAGCGGGTTTTCGCCGCACAGGATTAGCGGTCGTGCGAGAGCGCTATCCGAGAAGTTCCAGGCCGGCCGGTCGTGGCGAAAGAGGCAGCGCGCCAGAACCAGCATGCAGAAGAAAAACGCGAGGCGAAGTGGTTGCATGCCTTGCTTGTCCATCCAGGGTATTGAATGCCGCGGGTAAACGGTCTGCGCAAGAAGCGACGCCTCGATGAGCCCGATCGCTAAAAAGAATGCGAGGGTGCTCCGCGGTATAAACCGCTTTGCGACGGGCCAAGCGCCGAACAACGCACCAGTGAAAAAGAGAAGCTGCCAAGCGAATGGATTGAAAAAGCAAGCGGCCTCCCAGCGATGCGGGATCCCAAACAGTCGCGGAAATGCCAGAACCCCGAGATAGAGAAGAAGCGAGACGGTGAGCGGGATTGCAAGCGACTTTCGGCCGGCGGCGAGCGCCGAGGGCAATGCGAGCAACAAAACCATATAGAGTGGAAGGATTGCCAGGTGCTGCGGGTAGCCTCGAAGAAGGGCAAGATCAATCAACGATTGCAGCGGCGTCGCGATGACACTGCGATACCACGGGACTACGGCGCCGCCGGGGGAGCGTGCATATTGGTGGAGCGCCAAGATCAAAATCAGGACAGCGACCGAGGCCAAATGAGCAAAATAGAGTTGGCCGATGCGAGAGAGCGCCTTCTTTTGGCATGACCAAAAGCCTTTCGCCGACAGCCGTCTGGAATAGGCGATCCCGCCGACGTAGCCTGATATGAAGACGAAAACCTCCGCCATGTCGGCGAAGCCGACCGAGTAGAGCGTATACTCAGCGAGCAGGTTCCCGGATATGTGGTCGCTGTAGATGAGCAGCAATGCGGCGCCGCGAATAAAATCGACCCGCCGGTCGCGAGTGGAACGGTGGTCGCCCAAGCCAACGGCCGCCGTATCGCCCGTTGCGTTCGAACCGGCTATCATAGAGCATCCGCTCGCGACACTTTCAATGACTGTTGAGGTTGACTTTTGGTCGGGCATGATCGTTCGGCGCTTCGTGACGCCCGCCGTGGCTTTGGGGATCGAGCTTCATGCGTTGTCGCAGCAATCCTGGCGACGCACGCCCTGCTTTTAGCATGGATCGATTATCGCAACAGCCCCACGATTGATGAAGTGGCCCATCTCCCCGCGGGGATCAGCCATTTGCTTCTCGCACGATTCGACCTTTATCGTGTGAATCCTCCGCTGGTGCGATCGGTCGCCGCGATCCCGGTGGTTGTTGCCGGCGCGAAAACCGATTGGTCTTCATACAGCATCGCTCCGGGCAACCGTGCCGAATTCGCCGTTGGCGAGGCGTTCGTCAAAGCTAACGGCGCCAAGGTCTTCTGGTATTTCACGTTGGCACGTTGGGCCTGTATCCCGTTCAGCCTGGTAGGCGGCTATTTCTGCTATCGATGGGCGCGGTGGCTCTACGGGCCGGCGCCTGGCGTTGTGGCCGCGGCGCTTTGGTCGTTCTCTCCCAATATCTTGGGCAACGCGGCGATGATCACCCCAGATGCGGGCGCCGCTGCCTTCGGCGTTATGTGTGGCTACTGCTTTCATCGGTGGCTTGCGGACCCGCGTTGGCTTCGCGCGTTCACGACCGGAGCCGCACTCGGGCTCGCTGCATTGGCGAAAACCACCTGGATCGTGCTCTTCCCTTTGCTGCCCGCACTGTGGCTCGTTTGGGCTTTGGTCAACCGCCGCACGCGGACGAGGCGAGGCCGGTCGTCGGAAGCGCGTCAGTTGTCGGCTGCATTGCTGACGGCAATCTACTTAATCAACCTCGGTTACGGCTTTGAGGGGTCGTTTCGACGGTTAGGCGATTTTAAATTCGTCGGCCGCCTTTTCGCCGGTCCAGGCGAGCAGGTTCCCTACGGCAACCGTTTTGCCGGGAGTTGGCTCGGGTATCTCGTGGTCCCACTCCCATCGAGCTATTTGGAAGGCATCGATATCCAGAAATCGGACTTCGAGCGAGGCAAGGTTTCTTTCCTGCGCGGAGAACAGCGGCTGGGCGGGTGGTGGCACTACTATCTCTATGCACTCGCGATCAAGGTGCCAACCGGTGCCTTGGTTCTGGCGTTATTGGCGGCGGGGCTGACAGCGCGCCGAGGTTTTTCGGCTGGTGCCATGAACGAAGCGGTGGTCATCGCTCCGGCGATCGTCGTTCTGCTGATAGTCAGTTCGCAAACGGGATTCAGCCGCCACTTTCGATACCTCCTTCCAGCCATTCCATTTGCGTTTGTTTCGGTCAGCAAAATTGCGCGTGCGGTCGCACTTGGCCATCGTTCGCTGGGCCTTGTTTCAGCGGCCTGCCTCTGCTGGTCGATGGCCAGCGGGATGGCGGTCTATCCCCACTGCTTATCCTACTTCAACGAGCTCGTCGGCGGGCCAACGCGCGGCCGTTCGCATCTCGTCGACGCCAACGTCGATTGGGGGCAGGATCTCTTGTATCTCGCGCATTGGGCGGAGGCGCATCCGGCGGCAGTTCCCCTCTACGTCTCATATTTTGGCACTGTGGACCCCAAACTCGCCGGCATCGAGGCCATGCCGCTTCGGCACGAGGCCACGGCCCCTGAAACTCCATTCGCGACAGCAAAGATCGCCGATCCGCTGAAGCCGGGCTGGTACGCCGTCAGCGTCAACCATCTCGGTGCCTATCGGCACTGGCAGGCCAGCGGCAACCCCGACGACAGCCAATTCCTGCGACTAATGCCGGTTTCGAGAGCCGGTTATTCAATCTGCATCTACAGAGTCCAACCACACGCAACTAGACCGTAGCGGTGGTCCGGCCCGGGCCTATTTCAGACATTACGCATTTGTAATGATTCTCGTGTTGACGCAGTTCCTTGACATCCCCGTTCGCTACCGGTATCATCCGTGGCGTTGCACCTCCCCCCTTCTTTTTTGGCGCCGGTTCAGGAGCGTCGGCTATGGGTGCGTTGCGGACTGCGGAGACTCCTGTGGGCCAGCGCGGAGTGAGCGCGCGCTCCGCGCGGGATCTCAGCCGCCGTTCGGCGCGAAATTCCGGCGCCGGTACGGCCTGCCTCCCGCGCGGCGGATACGCGGCCAAGGCAACCCTGTTCGGTATCTTCGCCTTTGTCACGGTTCTGATCGTCACCGGGACGCTTCGGAAGCGAGCCCGACGTGGCGGCCCTGGCGCCCCCCAGTCCACGACGAGCATCGCCTTGGCGACGGCATCGCGTAGTGCCGACAGTGTCCCAAAACCCAACCCGGACACGCGCGACGATCGGAGAGCAGGTGTCGAGATCCCATCGCCGATGTATGCGGCCACGGCGCACGCTCTGTGCGACTCTGCGATGGCCCGCGCCGTCCCGATTGTTATCGAGCCGCTGGTTACATTGCCGCTGGGGTTGGACGACCAAGACGTTGATGCCGCCTTGATTGGCGACCTACGCAGCAAATTGTGGAGCTTGAATGGCCTTCGGCCAACGGCCTCGCACCTTATGCACCTTCTCCGTATCGGCGGCCCAGGAGTTCCGTCCCCGCACGATCAGTTATGCAGCACCGATGCGATCCTGCGATTGTTTACCGACTCTGACGCCGGAGCGGCCTATTTCGGGACGGCAACGCTCGTTCGCACTCGTAGCGGCGTATGCAGCAGCGTGCTGACGGCCGAGCCAGGCTCGCCATCGGCGGTCGCGAAGGAGGCGCACCGCGACCAATTGCTCTGTCTATTCAGCGAACTGCGGCTGCCGCTCGATTATCCGCTCGCGGTCGGCCGAGAGCGGTACACGCTTAATGAAATGCTTCAGGATTCGATCGCCAACTTTAGCATTCGACAGCGAGAGTTGGAGTGATCAGTGCTAGCCTATGCGAGGTATCTGCCGCCGGCACAGAGGTGGTCCAGTAAGTTCGGTTTGGTCTGTTCGTTTGACGAGGTGGTCGATGCGATGCTGGAGAAGCCGTCTACTTCGAGCTGTGCCGGAACGCATGCGGTCCAGGCCCTGACCTTCATGCTTCGAATTCACGAATCCGGATCGCCACTGTTTGGCGAATCTACTCGGCACCGCACCCGATCGTTTTTGCGAGACTGCGTCGTGGCGGCGGCGTCGACTCAACGCGACGACGGCGCTTGGTCGCCCGACTGGCGCGCGAGTGGCGATAGTCGTAGGTTCCGGCAAACCGCGGGCTCAACTGCGACGAGCACCCTGGTGCTGGTGACGGGGCACGTCGTCGAGTGGCTGTTATATTTACCGCGCGATCTTGCGCCGCCCCCGTCCGTGCTTTCCCGCGCGCGCCGCTGGCTGGTGGGTGAACTTGCGAGGGCAACGGTGGACCAGGTGTGTGCCGATCCTTGCCCCTACTCGCATGGGTTGCTGGTCTTGGAGTTGATTGCTCATGGCGGCACGGTTGAGGCGCCGTGACCTCTATGTATTTCGTTACCTTTGCTATTACATTACGTTTTTCTAGGAGCTTTCAAATGAAGACTCGTCTCTGGAGAGTGGGTATCGTTGCTTCTGTGGCGATTGCCGGCGCGCTCGCCGTTTCGGCTGTAACCGTGCGCGTGGGCGACCACGGCACGGGGATCAGGATTGTGCCCGATGATGAGGCTGAAACCGTCATTGGTGGCGGTTGCGTAGTGTCCACGTCCTCTAACTGCCAAAACTACTCCACCTGTCCTTTTATGGGCCAAAAGGCGGGAACCAAGGCTGGGAATTACCAAGACAACGGCACGAAGACATGCGGCGGTATGACTAAATGCGGAACCGCACCGGACACCAAGAATTGTGGGAGCAGTTGATCGGTAGTGCCGCGCTGGCAATTGCGCGAATTCTCTGCCAGTAGTGGTGAGAAGTTTTGTGGTCGAGCGGCGTTGCTAATCAGAAGACGTGGGAGGCCAGGGGTTTGCCGCGTCCGGTGCGGTTCGTACGGCTTGTTCAAAAGTATGGCATCACTGGGATCCTCACCGAGAATTTGGCGGTTTGTAGGGTGGTGCCTTATCGGCGCGCACGCGCCCGCCTTGGTGAGTGCATCGTCGCCGAACCGTCAAAATCCCGTGGGCACGTCTTCCCAACCGAAGGAGGGCCACTTCCCCGGAGGCCATTCACTCGACGAGTTGCAGGCTATGTGGGGCACGCACTGTGGGTTAAACGCCGCGTACATGCTGCTCCGCCACCACAATCGAGCTGCGGAATACAGCGAGCTTAGGGACATAATCCAGATAGGCCCGCGCGGAAGCTCTCTTAGAAGCCTCCGCGACGCCTTGCGAAGATTTGGCTGCGATGCGCACGCGTGGAATTGTGATCATGAGTCGCTTCGACAGCTCCCTTTGCCGTTCATCGTACACGTGACCCAGTCAGCGCGATCATACGACGATCGCGATCTGGGGGTTCAAGCACATTATTTCGTAGTAACGTGTTGGGACCGTTCCGGGTTATGGGTGATTGATGCCACGAGCGCTGAACAAAGGCATATAACTTTCCCACGCTTTCGAGAGATTTTCACTGGGTACGTTCTGACCGTGAACCGAGGCGATCGGTGGTGGAACACTAGTTTCCTCGTTCCGTCGCTGCTTAACATGATGGCGTGGCTCGGTGTGGCGATCTTGGCGATTCTCAAATGCTCCCGGCAAGTTCGAACTGTGCGGAGCGAACCGGTTTGCCTTAAGCGGCCCACGGCCGCCAGAAGTAGACATGTCGCCTTCAGAATTTGCATCGGAACCGTGCTGATATCGGCTCCTGCGCGCGCGGAACCGGCAACCGGCCCCGCGCTGGACGCCAATTGGCGAAATGCGTCGCATGATGCCGAAAACTGCTTGTACCTTCTGCTGCGCCGCCATCACAGACGCGCTGGTTACAATCGGATTGTTGCCGCGCTAGGCGCTAGCGGCGGGCGTCATTCCTTGCTGGAGCTGAAGCGTGTTGCGGAGTCACAAGGGCTGAGTGCGTCGGTCTGCCGCCTTAGCCCCGGTTCGCTTTCCGCGGCAAACCTTCCCGCCATCGTTCATCTCGAACGCGGAGGCGTCGAACAGGGAGAATTTGTACTTCTTCTGGGTTGGGACGCGAACGAGATCGTCTTCGTTCCGGGCGCGTGGGTTACGATTGAGAGATTGCGAAGAGACGACTTTTGCCGCGCATGGACCGGCTATGCGCTTGTTGCTGACGAATGCTCCGGACGTTCGCCGATAGTGCTTGCGGCGTGTCTGGGCGGTGGGACGGTTATCGGCGTGGGTGGCATCATTTCGATCCTTTGCCAGAGACGGTATTTGAAGAGGAAAAATGCTGATACGTGACGCGGTATTGCGAGTTACCATAGCTCTTTTGATGATCGCGCCAGTCTGCGACGTGTGCGTGGCGGCCGACTCGGAGCAATATAGCGGCCGACTGCCCTCAAATGTCCAGGCGGCCCTGATGCACAACGCCGAGGCACTGGATCGGCTCGTAGTTGACTGGTCGCGTCGGCGCGTGCCTGCCGTCTCCGAGGAGGACACGCTCCAAAAGATCGATATGGCGGACGACCCCTTCTTCTTTAGGCCAGATGGTCAGCGGTTGTCCCGGCGCGGTACCCTGCTTCGGTCTATTAATCGAGGCTGGCACCGCGACAACTCAGGCAATTTTCATGAGGCGCCGCAGTTACTCACGTATGATGGCAGTCTAGTCTACATGGGAAGCGAGGGGTTCGTGCCCGGAATTCGGTCGGATAGTTTGCAGCTGTGCGTGCTAAATCGGTCCGACATCCTCGCCAAAACGGCCCCGGAGGGTACGCTTTTTGACGACGAGTACTACGAGGCGGTCGGTGTTAAGGAATTCAGCACTGGAGCAACGCTTGCGCGGTTGCCGGCGTCGCTGCTGCTATGGCTTATCGATGAAGGTGCGGAGGTTCGGCGCATTCAGGAAGCCCAATGCGGCGGTCGGCGCGCGACCGAGGTCGCGATAGCGCACCACGGTGTCGAGAGTGTGTTTTGCCTTGATCCGACTATGAACTATGCCGTCCTCGCACGTGAGGATCGCGACTCGGTGGGGCGCCTTTTGCTCCGTGCTGATAATGATGATTTCGGGCTGGCTGAGGATCCGCCTATATGGCTGCCGAGACATTGCGTCATCCAGAGATGCACTTTTTCGTCCGTTCCGGAAGGAGAAGAACCGACGCCGCTGTTTACCGAGGAGATTCGCGCAAAGTTCACCCGCGAGTTTGACGAACATGACGGTGAATTTGCAATCGACTACAAGCACTGTCCCGGCGTAATGGTGGCGGATCGCACACTTCCCGAGGCGGCCGAACGGGAGAACGGGGCTGTCGACTATTTCGTTCCTCCCGACGCTTCGGACTTGGACAGAGCGATTGACGCCGCTGCTGGCGGCGAAGCATTTGTGCCGAAACGAACGCACTGGATTCTTGTGATTAACGTCGTCTTGTTGGTGATCGCTGCGGCGGCGATAGTCGCCGTGAAATACATCAATCGCCATAAGAGGTCGCCATGAGAGGCCGATCACCAGCAAGGCGCGGTTTTGCGTCGCGCGTAGGACTCGGTGCGGCAGTGCTGACCACAGTCGTTGCGGTTGGGAACGCTAGCGCAGAGCATGGAGTTGACCGCCCGCCGCCCAGCATGAGCCTGCCGCAACTACGCGCTGCAATGATCGCGGCGCACGAATGTATACGGAGCTTGTACATCGAGTGCCGTTCGGACTACCCTCAGGATGGGACCAGTCCTGCGGGGGCGGCGATTTATAGAATCATCGCCTGCAAGCGCCCGGGGATGTTCTTCTATTCCACGGCTAAGGGTCACTCGCGGCTCGACTGGCACGACGATCCTAGCTGGCAGCACTGCTACGTCTTTGGTAACAAGTGGTACCGCGAGCGCGTCGTTTGGCGCGCATACTCCGAGGGGGCAATTGGTCCTCGGGACGGTTTACCAGAAGATGCCGACTCTGAGCTGTTCTTTCTCGCATCTGGGATCTGGCCATTTGATCTGCGCGCCGGCCCCAAGTTCTCCTCGGGCGCGTCAGCGGCATTACGCGATGTTGCCAACGACGAGCACTACGCGCTGCGCGCCACAGAGGAGGAGTGTGATGGGCGCCTGTGCCACGTCCTTGAGGGGGCCGTCGATGCTCTTTGGATTGACGTGAATCGCGGTTGCGCCGTTCTGGCTCGCGAGGTCTGGGACAAGGGACGCACCTTCATTGCCTCTCGTTTCGAGCTTCGCGATCATCGCGAAATAGCGACGGGCGTTTGGATACCTCGGGTAATCCACAACGTTCAGTATTCAATTGATTCCGGGGGACATGCCGCAACCAGGATAGTCGACTCGCTGGTTCACATCCATGTGGCGCGCGCAAATAATGTTCAGGACGAAATCTTTGCATTTGAGCCACCGCCCGGAGCGCTTCGTTTAGATTCGCCATCGGTCGGCCGCGCGGTGCAAACTCGTCCTGGAGGCCGTGAACACCTAGATCGGCTTGTCGAATGGACTCAGAAGGCGGGCCTTGCGCCACGCGAACGCAAATCGGGGCGCGTAGTTTTAGCGGCAGCGTTTAGTCTGGGCATTTTAGGCGGATTAGCGATTGTCGCCGGGTTTCCCAAGGCAAGGCGGCACGCCGCCACGCGGTTTGGGCAGCGATAAGTGGAGCGCAAACGACATGAGCGGGATCGCGGGACGAGCGTGGAATCCTTCTGGATGCGCGCTCGCTGAAACCTTTGCGGAACAACCCTCGCTGGTCTTTTTGGCAGTACCGCAGCGTGACGCAGACCGCCGGGCGCAACGCTCCGCGTGCCCTGTCGCGATCGATGCTGCGAAGCGTTCTGGTCAGGTCCGCGCATTGTGCCGTGATGGCAATCGGACAGCCTTCACCCTCATCGAACTTTTGGTCTCCATCGGCATCATCGGGATGCTGATTTCGCTGCTACTGCCGGCGGTGCAGCAGGCGCGGGAAACGGGCCGGCGGAACACGTGCGCGAACAACATCCGAAACCTTGGCTTGGCGATGCTGGCACAGGCCGACACGGCGAAGCGGTTTCCGCCGTCGGGCTACTACCATGCCAACTCGACCTCGAACACCTACCCGAGTCCGAACTGGGTCGAGACGCTCTTGCCGCGGATCGAACGCACCGACATCAGCCAGCAGTGGAACCGCGCCGCCGATGGCGCCGACCCGAGCAACCAGCGATTGGCCAATCTCCATATCAACGTGCTCTGCTGCCCGGACGACCCGAGCCTGACCGGCGGCGGCGACTTGAGCTACCAGGTGAACGGCGGCATCGGGTTTACGGCCAAGGTGGGCGCCATCGACAACTGCCCGCTCGCGCCCAGTAACGGCGAGATCGACCTGAACGGCAACGGCGTCACCTGCCCGCCCTTGAACTCCGCGGCCGACGGCCATCCCGACGATCGGTCGCTGTTGACCATGCTAGGCATGTTTTTTATGGAAAGCGGTGGCCCGACCGGCACCACGCGGCACCACACGCCCGACAGCGTCTACGACGGTCTGTCGATGACCTTCATGCTCGCCGAGAATGTGCGGGCAGGCGTCGACCCACTGTTCGAGTACAGCAATTGGGCCAACACCGATCCGCACCGCACGAGTTTTTATTTCAGCTCCGCCGTCTGCCAGTCGCTGAAGTGCTCGAAAGGAAACGTGAATTACGGGCTGGCGAACAACATTAACGTGAGCCTCACGCAGCCCGAAGGCGCGCCCTGGCCGTCGTCGTTTCATGCCGCCGACGGCGTGAATATGGTATTCGCCGACGGGCATTTGCGGTTCATTTCGCGGGCGATCGACGGCGCGGTGTACGCGGCGCTCTTTAGTCCGCAAGGGCAGAAGCTGATGAGTACGGCATTGTGGCAGGGGCTGGTTGATGACGGGGAGGTGCCCTGATTTTGGATTTTCGATTCTGGATCTTGGATTGCCGGTTTGCTGCTCGTGCCTTTTCCTGAACCCTGAACCCTGAACCCTCTCATCCCTCATCTCTCCCATGGCGCGTGGCTTTACAAGATTGACGATCGGCAATTGGGCCCAGACAATGGTGGGCCGGCGCTCGCAAGCTCGCTGGTCCCACCCTACGCATCCCTCATCCTTGATCCCTCATCTCTCCCGTGAGCACGTGGCTTTACAAGATTGACGATCGGCAACTCGGCCCGGTTTCGTTTCGCGAACTGGCCGATTTGGTGCGCAATGGCGAGGTGACGGAAGGCGCCGAGGTCTGCCGCGAAGGAACCGTGAATTGGGAGCCGGCGTGGCACGTGCCCGGCTTGCTGCGCGCGGCGGGGATTGTGGAGCCGGGAGATTCGCCGATACAGGGTTCAGGGTTCGGGGTTCAGGGTTCAGAAAGAGAGGCGCACGAGGCCTTCCCGCGGCGCGTTTCGTGACGGACGCCGTCGACCGCGGGCTGTGGCACGTGATGCACTCCCGCGAGACGCCCGGAGAAGTATTGGCCGAGATTGACGAAGGCTTGTGGGGCGGGCTTGCGTCTGCGGAGGATGGCCTTCCTAGGCCGTCAACTCTACCACTGGACGGCCTAGGAAGGCCATCCTCCGGCTCTCGCCCGACAATGACGCGCTTTGTCAACTCGCAGGGCATGCGCTTGGTAATGGTTCCGGCGGGAACCTTCACCATGGGCGTGCCGGATGCCGGCAACGATGCGCCGGCCCCGCCCGAATGCCCGCCGCACCAGGTGAAAATCAGCCGCGCCTTTTGGTTGGGCGAGCACGAGGTCACGCAGGCGCAGTACGTGTCGGTCATGGGAGACAACCCCAGCCACCAGCTTGCCGATGTCGCGGGCGCGGAACCGACCGACGACTTCCCGGTCGAGAACGTCACGTGGTACGACGCGGCTGACTTCTGCCGGCGGCTCTCGGAGGCGCCGGAGGAAAAAGCCAGGCATCGGCGCTACCGATTGCCGACCGAGGCCGAGTGGGAATACGCCTGCCGGGCCGGCAAGAGCGAGGCGTATCGCTGGAGCGCGCGGCGCACGCCGGACGACAAGTCGGGCGAAGCGGCGGGCATCGAGCCGGCGCTCGCCGTGGCCAAAGTCGGGAGCTATCCGGCCAATGCGTTTGGGCTTCACGACATGCGGGGCAACGTATGGGAGTGGTGCGGCGACTGGTTCGACCGCACGTATTACGGCCGTTCGCCGCTGGACGATCCGCAGGGACCCGACCGGGGCTACCTCAAGGTCGTGCGCGGCGGCGACTGGATTTTCGTGGGCGAGCTTTGCCGCATCAACTACCCCATCATGTCTCCCTGGCAAAAAAGCCCGTTTGTGGGTTTCCGCGTCGTGTGCGAGGTGGGAGAATAGATTCCGTGCCATGACTGAAGACAGGCCCGAGCGAGAACCTGAACTGACGCCGCGGGAAGTCCGGCAGTGGGCCGAGTTCTGCTGCTGGACCACGCTGGCCTTGGCCCCGTTCCTCTATTGGGTCAACGGGCCCGCCGTTTCCACGGACCAGTTTGCCGTCAGAACGGCGCTGGTCGCGCTGGCGGCCGCGGGCGCCATCGGCCTTCGCCTCTTCGCCTGGCGCAGTCGCGGCCGAAAGTAGGAATCCAGCCCTCATCAAGTAAAGTACTCTGCCTGTTACGGCGAGGTGGTCAATTGCATCTCCGCCCGCACGGCGTCCATGGGGCCGTCGACTTCATCGACGCTGTCTTTGAAGAGATCGCCCAAGACCGTGGAAACCCGCGAGCTGCGGACCGATCTGGTTTACCGCCTGCGCGTGATCGTCGACAACGACGACGGCATGCTGCGGCAAGGCATGCCCGTGACGGTGACCGTCGATTTACGTCCGCAAAAGTGAGGCATCCCGGCCTGCCAATGCGGATATGCCTGCTCACTTGCTTCTCGTTTGGCTTCGCGACGGACGTGGCGCGGCGCGGTTACCGGCAGAACGGCCCGCTTCATTCCGTCGATAAGCTCCCTGATGGGTGCGATAAACCACATCTTCGTAGTCGCCGCGTTTGGCAAAGTAGACTGCTTGTTCCTCGACGCGGTCGGACCTCAACGCCAGCGGTTCGCTGCTCAAGCCGTGGTGGCTGCGCCGATACCGGGGAGCCGGCAGAATCGCGGCGTGCCCGGACCGGCGTCCGGAGTTCGTGCCTTCCATGTCTTTGAGCAGCGTCTCGGCCGGATTGGGTTCGCCGCCGTCGGGCACCGGCCCTCGTCCGCGTCCGATGGGTATCTCGCTGCCGCGGCGCCGGATCCGGCCGAAGCGAGGCTCCCCGAATCGCGGCGTGGGAGCAATGCCGCCCGAAATGCCCAGGTCGGTGCCGAATCCGTTGACGCCGGGCGATTGCTGGATGGTGTTCCCCCTCGGGCCCGGCAGCATGGTGCCGACATGCGCTCCGGGAGACGACGGGAACGTGCCGATGCCCACGCCGCTGCCGGTGAAGCCGGATCCGGCCGCTCCGGCGCCCATTCCGAAACCTGCGCCGTTAGCGCCTCCGGCCCCCATTGCAAATCCTCCGGGGGCAGCCCCTCCCATGCCGACTCCGCCCGGTGCTCCGGGGGCTATCTGGCCGAAACTACTGTCGCCGCCAAGCAGTTCCAACGCGGACGCTAAAACAATCGTGGTGAGCCACTTCGATGTTGTGACGTATCGCACGTTTTGCTCCTCAATCAACCTTCCCAATCATTCTACGCCCGCCGAGCCGCAACACAAACTCACCGGCATCAATCTGGTTGGTTGAACCTGCGGAGCTCCGCCGCGCTTCCACGTTCTCGGAGGCTTCACCGTCAGAAACCACCCGCGGACGTGCGGCTCCACAGATCGTAGCCGACCCACATCAGGCAGGCGTCGACCAGAAAGTGGCTGAGCCAGGCGCCGTAGAGCGTGCCCGTGCGGTGATAGAGCCAGGCCCAAAGCGCCCCGCCCGTCGCCACGCAGAGCGAGAAAAACCAGGTGAACGGGCCATAGCCCGACAGGAACTTGCCCACCACCAGCACGTGATGGGCCATGAAGCCGAGGCTGGAAATGGCGATGGCCGCCGCCAGCGGCAGGCTCTCGCGAAGCTGCCCGAACACGAACCACCGCCAGTAGTATTCCTCGGCCAACGAATGGACCAGGCAGATAAAACCGGCCAAGACGAGAAAGCCGCCGAGCGAGGCGACGCCGAAGTCGCTCATTTGATGGGCAATGGCCCGCGGCGCGTCGGCCATCACGGGAGCCGTCCGCAAGTAACCATAGTACAGCCCAAACATGGCCGCGACCGCCAACATGCCCAGCACGGCCCCGGCGCCGAGTCCCGAAAGCGAGGGTCGTACGACGGCAATCTTCCGCCGCTCGAACAGCACGACCCAGGCGATGGGAAAGGCGAACTGCACCACTTTGCTGACCACATAGACCGCGCGGGTGATCGGGCTGCCGGAGAGAAGCACGAAGTAGGCCAGCGTGCCGATGGTCGGCAGCGCCAGTGCGAAGCACATTGCCGCGAACTGGGCCGCTCGTGCTGCGGGCGTTGCTGTCGGATCGTTGGTCTGCATGGGAGGGTTCAGGGTTCAGGGTTCGCGGTTCAGGGTTCAGGGTTTCCCGGCGCGCCGGGATTCAGGTTATGCTCACGGGCACGAGCGGTCAAAGTAGACGTGCGGAGGACGCGCTCTTGCGTTACGATCAAAGGTCGGTCGGACGGTAGGCAGAGGGTCAATTCTCAATTTGCAATCTTCAATTTGCAATTTGCAATTTCCCCCAACCCCAACCCCCGAGTCCCGAACCCTGAACCCCGAACCCCGAACCCCGAACCCTATGCACCCCACCAACCTTGCCGCGCCTCTGGCCGACTGGCCGATCGTCATCCTCTTGCCGGTCGAATGGGGCAACCACGATGCGCTGCAGCACGTGAACAACATCATCTATTTCCGCTGGTGCGAATCGGCCAGGATCGAATATCTGGAAGAACTTGGGCTGTGGGGCATGATCGAGAAGGACCGGGTTGGCCCGATCCTGGCGGCGATCGGGTGCAACTACCGCCGGCCCGTGACCTATCCTGATCAGATCCAGGTGGGGGCACGCATTACCAGGCTGGGGCGCACGAGCTTTACGATGGAACATCTGATCTACAGCGAGGCCCAACAGGAAGTCGTAGCCGACGCGAGTTCCACCGCGGTCGTGTTCGACTACCGCAGTCAGTCGCCGATTCCCATTCCCGACGCCATGCGCCGCAAGATCGAACAGATGGAAGGCAAATCGCTGTCGTCTGACGTCACGCGTGCTCCTTGAAATACTCGTCGCTGGCGACGAAACCGGTGATGAGACTTTCATTCGTGACCCCGGCGGCAAACTGTCCCAGCCAAAACTCCAACCCCGCTTGATCCGGCTGGCGGCCGAGGTAGCGCATGAAATCATCGGTGATGCGTTGCGTTTCGCGTTCCGCGCCGGCCGCAAAGCCATAGGCAATGTCGGCCCGGTCAGCGCCGGCGGCAAGTTCAGCCAGCCAGAAGCTTTGGCCGGATGCATCCGCAGGTCGCCCGAGCAGGTCCCGATACATGGCGTCGATCCACGCCTGATCGGTTCCGCCGGCGCGCGCGTAGAACTCGGCGGATCCGATAAAGCCGGCTTCCAGCCGTTCGTCGGTCAAACCGTGATTCTGCATCTGGTCGGTCCAGTAGGCCAACCCGCCCGGATCGGCGGCACGGTTCAGATAGCGCTCGTAGGCCGGCGCGATGATGATCAGCCCGAAATACTCGGCGCTGTGGTCGATGGCATCGGCGACCGCCGAGCGGGGCTGCCCGGCGGCAAGCTGATTGCTCCAATAGAGCAACCCCGACGAATCGACGGGCCGCTCCAACACATCCCGATAGGCCGCTTCAATGAAAAGCTGATTGGCCGTCGGCGCCACCGTGGCCGTGGCCGTCGCGCTGGCGGTGCTGCCTCCGTCGTCATGCACCGTCACGACGACCTGGTAGCTGCCCGGTAGCGCGTAGTCATGGCTGCCGGCGATTTGCAGCGTCGTGCCCGACACGAGCAGCGTGCCGCCCGTCAAGCTCGTGTCGTCACCCCAGTCGATCGTGGCGGAATAGTCGGCGGCTGGTTCCCCGCCGCCATCGGTCAGGGTGGCGAGCACGAGAGGGTCGGCCGCGCCGCCGGAGGGCACTTGGACGCCGAGCGGCGACAGCGCGAGCGGAGCGTCGGCGACGTTGGCCGTGCTGGCGGCGGTGCCTTGTGCCCCGCCGACGTTCTTGACGGCCACCGTCACGGCCGCCCCTTGCGTTTCCTCGCTGTAGAGATGGGAGCCGAGCACGACGAATTCGCCGCCGGCCGCCGTGGTGACGGTGCCCGTCGACGCTTGGCCGTCGCCCCACAAGATAGTGGCCGAGTAGTCCGCGACGGCGCCTCCGGATTGGGCAAAGGTGGCAACCGGGCCGCTGAAGGCAGTCCCTTCGGTCGCGGCGATGGTGATGCCCTGCGGAGTGAGCGGCGGGTCGGCCACATTGGCCTGACTGACGACGGTCAGTCGATCGAGGGCGACATTGGTGACGACGACCGTAAAGTGCGTCGTGCCGGCCTGCTGGAACGTGTGCGTGGCGCCGATCGCAAATCCACCGCCGACCGCGGGTGCCACCGTACCGGCGCTGGTCGTGCCGTCGCCCCACTCGACCAGGGCGGAATAATCTGCGGGGTTGGTGCTCGAATCGTCGCAGGTGGCCACAATACCACTGAAGGCCGCGCCTTCGAAGGCGGCGATGGTCGCCCCGGAGGCCACAAAGTGCGTGCTGGCGACGTGGACCGAAGCAGGCACGATCGTGCCGCCGCCGCCAATGTCGTTGACTTGGATCCTGATCTGCAAGCCAGCCGCCGGCGCGGTGTAGGTGTGCGAGCCGCTGACCACATAGGCGCCGCCGGGCGCCGCAAGAACGGTGCCCAGGCTCGCTCCGCCGTCGCCCCAGCCGATCGTGGCCGTGAAATCATGCAGCGGGGCACCCACATTCAAGTCGGTGAACGTGCCTACCGTGCCGCTGAACAGCGCGCCCTCGGTGGTCGCAATCGTCAGCGGAAGTCCGGGCGTCAGCGGCGCATCGACCACGTCGGCCGTGCTGGTGGCGGTGGCGCTGCTGCCGGCGACGTCGCGGAGGGTCACGCTCACTTGCCGGGCAGCTTCCTCGGCATAGAGGTGGCTGCCGCTGACGACGAAGCCTCCCGCGGCGGCATGAACGGTGCCCGTCGCCGGCGCGCTGCCGTCGCCCCAATGGATGGTGGCCGTGAAGTCGGCGGTCGTGGCATTGGGATTGGCATCGCTGAACGTGGCCACCGCGCCGGCGAAGGTGACGCTCTCGGTCGCGGTGAAGGTCGCGGCGTGGGCGGTGAGCAAGGCGTCGCCGGCGTTGGCTTGCGAATCAGCGGTGGCGGTGCTGCCACCGCGATCGTCGATGGTCACGGTTATGGGTACGTTCGCCGCCGCTTCGGTATAGGTGTGGCTGCCCATCACGACGAAACTGCCGGCGGCGACCTGCGAAATCGTGCCTGCCGAGGCCGATGTGCCGTCGCCCCAATCGACGGTCGCGGTAAAGTCGGCGGTGGTGGCATTGAGGTTTGCATCGGTGAAAGTCGCCACCGCGCCGCTAAAGTTCTGCCCTTCCGTGGTGGCGATCGTCGCGTCGGCCGCCGTCAAAGGCGCGTCGGCAACCGTGGCCGCGCCCGCGGCGGTGGCCGCGTTGCCGCCTCGGTCGCTGATCACAACGATGATGGGCAAATTGTTCGCATCGTCGGCATAGACGTGGCTGCCGGTCACGACGAAACTGCCGGCGGCGACTTGCGAGAGGGTGCCTGCCGTGGCCGACGTGCCGTCACCCCACTCGATGGTGGCCGTGAAATCGGCGGCCGCGCTCAGCTTGTTCGCGTCGTTGAACGAAGCCACGCTTCCGGCGAACGTGCCGCCTTCGGTCAGCGACAAAGTGGCGCCGCTGGCCGACAGCGTCGCGTCGGCGACGTCGATCGCCGTGTCGGCGGTCGCGTTGGCGGTGCCTGGGGCGATGTGACGCAACGTGACGTGGGCCGTGTCATTTCCCGCCTCGGCATAAACATGGCTGCCGCTCACCGTGAACGTGCCAGCCTGGCCGGTGACGTCGGCGGTCGTCGTTTGCCCGTCGCCCCAATCGACCGACGCCGAAAAATCGCTGGCCGGATTGCCGGAATAGCTGTCGGCAAAGGTTGCCAGCAAGCCGCTCAGCGTTTGGCCCTCGGTGGCCGAAAGGGTCGAGCCCTGACCAGGTCCCAGCGGCGTCAACGTGTTGGCGTCGGCCACCGTGGCGCCGCTGGTCGCCGTGGCCGAGGCCCCGCCGAGGTCGTGGATGGCGACGACCACGGCATCGCTTACATCGACGAACGCATGGCTGCCGCTTACCGTGTAGTGACCGGCCGAGCCGGCGATCGAAGCCTGGGTGGTGCCGCCGTCGCCCCAGTCGATCGTGGCCGAATAGTCCGCCACGTCGCCGCCGCCGGGATTGGTGTCGGCAAACGTGGCCACCGGACCGGTGAACGTCTGACCCTCGCCGCCGGCGATCGTCACGCCCGCCGCGGTCAACGGATCGTCGGCCACGTGTACGCTCGAAGTCGCGGTGGCCGTGCTGCCGCCGGTGTCGTCGATGGTGACCATCGCCGCGTAGGTTCCGCCGATCGTATAGGTGTGCGTGCCGGCCACGGCGAACCCCGGCGTGCCGGGACTGCCCGATACCGTACCGGTCGTGGTCGCGCCGTCGCCCCAGTCGATCGTGGCTTGGAAGTCGCCCGCGGCGCCGAAGGCGCTCGCATCGTCGAAGGTGGCGACGGTGCCGGAAACCGCCTGGCCCTCGGTCGAGTGCAACGTTGCGGCGGTCGCGGCGATCGGCGCGTCGGCGACCGCGGTCGTCAGCGTGGCCGTTTCCGAGATGCTGCCGGGCGGAAGATCCGCGATCGAAACCACGGGCGAATACGTTCCCGCTTCGAGGTAGACGTGCGTGCCGCTCAACGTAAAGTGTCCGTTGGGTCCGCTGACGGAGGCGGTGCTGACCGTGCCGTCGCCCCAAGCGATCGTGGCCGTGAAGTCGGCGGCCGGCGCGGCGTAGGTATCGCTGACGGTGGCCACCTCGCCGCTATAGGTTTCGCCTTCGGTCGCGGTGAAGGCCGCGCCGCTGACGGAAAGCGTGCCGGTGTCGGCCACGGTAATCGTGGTTTGGTCCGTGGCGATGGCCGTGCCGCCCACGTGATCGACCGTGACGCTGAACGGAAAACGGCCTTCGCCGACATACGTATGGGCATCGAAAACCACGAACGCGCCGGCCGCCCCCGTGATGGTGCCTAGGGTCGTGGTTCCGTCGCCCCAAACGATTGTGGCCGCCAGCTCGCCGGCCGTCGTGGCGAGATTGCTATCCACGACCGTGGCGATGGTTCCTATGACCGGGGTGCCTTCGGTGGGCGCGATGCTCGCCAGCGTCGCGCCGAGCACGTCGATATCGACCACGCTGGCCGGGTCGTCGATCGCGGCCTGGCTGCCGCCGACGTCATTGATTGTGACGGTGGCGGTCATCGAGCCGGCCTGCGCGTAAGTGTGGCTGCCGACCACATTGAACCCCGGCGCGCCGGGACCAGCCGCGGCCGACACGATGCCGGCCGACGACGTTCCATCGCCCCAGTCGATCGTGGCCGTGAAGTCGCTGGTAGTGGCGTTCGGATTGGCGTCGGTAAACGATGCCACGCTGCCGCTGAACGTCGCGCCCAGCGTGGCTGCGATGCTCGCTTGCGTGCCGGTCAACGGCGCATCGGCCACGTTCGCCTTGCCGGCGACGGTGGCACTCGCGCCGTCGAAGTCGCGGACGATGACGCTCACCGCCTCGCTTGCTTCGTCGGCGTATGTTTGCGTGCCGAGCACCGAGAACTTGCCGCCGCCGAAAGAAACCGTGCCCGCGGCGGTCGTGCCGTTGCCCCAGACGATCGTGGCCGTGTAGGCGGCGGTCGATGTGTTGCCGTCGCCGTCGGTGAAGGTCGCGACGGGGCCGCTGAAGGCGGCGCCTTCGGTGGGCACGATCGTCAAGCCGGTCATCGATAGGCCGGGCGAGGCCACGCTCGCCACGGCGCCGGCGTTGGCGGTGTTTCCCACCGGGTCGCGGATCTGGATGGAGATGTTTTTCGGGCCGCCAAACATGTAGGAGTGGCTGCCGCTGACGGCAAAGCCGCCGGCCGTAAGCGAGGTGACCGTGCCCGACGCGCTGGTTCCGTCGCCCCAGTTGATCGTGGCCATGAAGCTGCCGAGCGGGAAGCTTTGCGCGTCGGAAAAAACGGCCAGCGTGCCGTTGAAGGAGACGCCCGTGGTGGCATCGACGGCCGTCCCCTGCGCGGCCATGCTGACTCCTTGGGCGCTCACCAACGCGCCCAGCAGGCCATGCTGGCCGCCGTCGCTTCCCGCGGAGAAGAACAACTCGTTCGGATTGCCTACGGTATTTCCATTGCCGAAACTGAGACCGCGCAGACCGTCGATGGTCAGCGGCGAGCCGGACGGCAGCGTGAGCGTTCCCACCAACGTTCCCGACTGCGGATCGAAGGCATGGATCAGTCCGTCGCCGTTGTTGGCCACGAGCAGGTCGTTGCCGAAATCGCCGAAGTTCGAGGGCGCCAGCGCCATGCCCCAGGGCGCGTTGAGCGGCTGGCCCGCGATCAGCTCTTTTTGCAACACGCCGTTTTGATTGAAGACGTCGACGTAGCCGTCACCCGCTCCGGCCACGGCGTTCTGTCCGCCGGCGTCTTGTTGGGCATAACTGACGTAGAGTTGGCCGCCGATGTTGACGACGTTGTAGGGCGCGAATCCGGCGGGCAGGTTGGGATCGTTGAATCCGCCCGATGGCATGACCGGCTGAAACGTGGCGTTGAAGACGTCGATGCGGTCGTCGTGAAATTCGGCGGCGTAGAGGAAGTTTTGCCCGCCGTTGTTGCCCAGGGCCAGGCCGGTATAAACGGCGCCGCTGGTGGCGGCCGCAAGCTGGGCCTGCGTCGAGGGAGCGGGCGGCGGCACGTCCGTGTTCCAGCCGCTGATTTGTCCGCCGGTGGCGGCGAACAGAAACGAGGCCGGCCCGCTCGATATTCCCGATTGCACGCTGAAGTCGCTGGTGCCATTGGTGACGACCCCGGTTTCGGCTCCTCCGGGAACGGTGACCACCAGCGAGTTGGCCACAAAAGCCGATCCGCCCACGGCGCCGTCGTACTGGGTGGCGACGCCCGTGCCCTGGTCGGCGACCCACAGGTTGCCCCCGCTGCTGCCCAGCGCCATACCCCAGGGGTTGACCAGGTTCGCGTCTTGGATGAGTGCGGTGTTGGCCTGATCGCTGACCAAGTTCAAGGGCAGGAAGCCGCCGGTGAGCAGCCAGCGCGGCTCAAGCGTTTCGGGCATGCGTTGCCCGGCGCGGCGGCGCAGCAGACACCGTCGAACGCGCGTGCGCTGTGCATCTCGCCAGGCAGTCATCTGCGGCGCCTCGGAGGGCGTGGTGGGTCAAGCGGCGGGTCCTGCCCCCGTCAATGCCGTAAAGCCTACCGACAACCGGCCAGCGGGGCAAACAAAAAGCGACCCGGCGGGAGGATTTCCCGCCTATTGCCGCGTTTGGCGAGCGGGTGGTCCCGCTCCCGTAGCCGCGTCGGCAGCGATGCGCAGCCCCAGGTTCCATCCCCGATAAGTCTTATACTCCTGCCCCCGGGGCGGTGGAATGGAAGTCAACGCCAATGCGAGCCGCGGATTGTCTCCCAGCCGGTCAGAGGCGGCCATTCCATAATACCGGCAGTCCGACGTCCACTCCCAAACGTTTCCCAGGATGTCGCGCAGCGCAAACGCATTGGCTTGCTTTCCCGCGACCGCGTGAGGAGCGTCGGATGATTCGTCGGCGAGCCATCCGTATTTTGTGGGTTGCGGCTGATACGCTGTTTCCGCTTGCTGGCCGGCCAAAAAACAGTACGCGAATTCCTCCTTCGACGGCAGCCGGAAGCGCCACGGACCGGCCGGCACGAGTTGGTTCAGTTTGTCGACAAACGCCTGGCAATCGTCATAGGCGACGAAGGCGATCGGCAGGTCGTCGGCGCGGGCTTGCTGTTCCCAAGGCACCGCCCCCATCACGGCAATCCACTGCCGTTGCGTCAACTCGGTCTGACCCAGATAGAAAGACCCAACTCGCCCATCGGAGCTCGCGGGAATTCTGACCAGACGTAGCGTGGTCTTCGGCGCCAGCACAATATCCACATATTTGTCGTCTCCGGCGGCTGGACCGGCAAAACCGATCGGGCCGGCGTCTTCGACGCGTTTCTCGGCCCGCGTCTTCATCAGGCCCGTGAGCTTGGGCAGGGCAAGCACGTACCAAAAGGCGGCTCTGCGGCGGCAAGCTGGGCGTTGGTTGCCCTCAGCGACCTCGGCGAGGTCCCACCAATTGTCGCCGACCGCCAACTGACGTTCCGCTTCCGCTTCGCTCTCAAGATCGGCGAGCGCGGCATCCCGCAACTTCCCTTGCGATGACTTAGCCAAGTGCTTCAAGCCGGCCGGCCAATCGTTCATCTCGAAGCAGAGGTATTTACCGAGCGTCTCGTTGGCGGAAGCGTCGTCCGGGTCGTCGGCCAACTCGCGCCTTGCCTGCGCCAGCACCCGTTCTCGCGCGTCGTGCAGCTTGCGCTGCTTCTCCAGGTCCGCACGCTTGTTGGCGACCTGCTTGCGGAGGGCCGGATCCTTGACGCGCGCGGCGACGGTCTGGGCCGCCTTGGCGGCGCGCTCGCCCAGGTCGTAACGCGCGGCCCGCGACAACTCGTCGATCAGGTCCATCGCGCCGTTCACCAGCGCGATTCGCGCGTCGTTCGCTCGGACCGTCCGGGCCGCTTCTTCCAAGGTCTTGATCTTGGCCGCGGGGGCGTCGAAGACGAAGTAGCGGGCCAACGTTTCGTGGGCATCAAACGTCAACCGCAGGTCGCCTGCCCTGGCAGACAGATCGGCCGCGGTCGAGATCAATGCGGCCCGCTCGGACGGATCGGACGTTTCAGCGACGGCGGCCAGCAGTGCCCGCGCGGCCGCCGCCTTGTCGTCGCCCGCCAGTTCGCGTTCGTACGTCTCGCGAATCAGACGTTCGGCCTTGCCCAATGCGTCCGCGCTCGGCAGGGCCAGCCTGGTGGGGGCGGCCGCGCGGGTGTCCTTGGGCGCCGCGTACCTGGTTCCCTCGTCAATTCGCTCGGCCTCCGTCGACGCGGCGACGGAAGCCGGCGCCGCCGAACCTGGCGGCGGCGAGTCGACGATCTGCGGCCCGGCGTTTGGCGCCACTTGTGCGTCGGGCGCGCCCTGCTGGCCATCAGTGACCTTTCGATCGGTGCCGGAGCCCCCTGCCGCGGGCATCGGCGTCGGGTCGCTTGAGGAAACCGCCGATTTCGTTTCGCCACCGTCCTGCGCGGGAGAGTCGCCCGGCGTCCGCGCGTTTTCCACCTTTTCATCCACCTCGTGCGCGGGTACCGCGGGTGGCCCGGCCGCGGCTCTGCTTTGAGTGATTGACGGAGCGACCGTCTGCGTCGATACCTGGCGGCCGCTCTTGGCACTTAGCCAGACGACCATCGACACGACCAGCAGCATTCCGGCGGCAACGACGGCCGGAGCATGCCAAACCGGCCGCCGCTTCCGGCCGGTCCCTCGCAACGACGGCGAGATTCCGTGCCTCTGGCCGGTGTCGATCGCGGCGAGCAACTCTTCTCCGTCGGTCTTGGTGCTCGGGCCGGCGGCAGAATCACGCATCGCGACCGCCGACTCGCCACGCAGCTTTTCGTCGTAGGCCGACTTTTTGTGCGCGTCGAGCAGGCAAATCTTGGCCGCGGAAAGCTCGTTGAGGATCTTTTGCGACAGCGCGGAGTTCTGGCCGGTCTGGTAGTTCCGCACATGCGCCATGCGCTGATCGGCCGCCGCCTCGATCACGTCGGGGTCGTCCTCGAACCGCTCGACGCCCAGCAGTCGGTAATGGTTCGGCGGCTGGTACTTGGGCGGAATGCCCAGCCATTTGCGATAAGGATCGAAGCTCTCTCGCATGGCTCCTTCGGTTTGCTGGATACGTGGCCCACGTACAGCTTACCGCGCAGACTTGCGGCAGTGAAGGACGGGCCGCGTATCACCAGCCTTTCCGCCGCTTGGCCATCGCCTTCTTCAGGGCGCGGTCGATGCGGTCGATCGTTTTGTGCGACGCGGTGTAGCTGCCGCTTTCGATGCGGGAGATGGTTTCTTGCCGCGTGCCGGCCAGGCTGGCCAAGTCTTGTTGCGTCAGCCCCGCAGCGCGACGGTCGCGAATGACGTCGCGGGCCAGCGAAACACGCGCATACTCGACCGCCGGAAACCGCCCCTGCTTGTCCGGTTTCGGCAAGGGCGGCAAGCCGTCGTCGGTGATGGGCACCGATTCGCTCGCCTTGGCGCACAGCCGATCGTATTCCGCTTCCGGCAACAAAACGAACCGCTGGCCCGCCACTTCAATTCGCTGCAACGCAATCACGTTTCACCCTCGTCATAGAATCGGTCGCGATGCCCGACGCGCTCCACACCAGTTGCTGCGCCTCGACGCGAAACTGTAGGCGATAGTCGCCCGTCCGCAGCCGATAATGACCAGCCAGGTTGCCCCGCAACGGTTTCGCTCCGCTGACATCTGGCCAATCGGCCAGCCGCGCCAGCAACTCGACCATCCGCGACTTGATCGGCTTGGGCAAATCGCCCAACGCTTTCGCGGCGTCTTGCTCGAGCAGTACGTTGGGTATGATTTTTCTATGATAGCATTATGCGTATTCCAGTCAATCTTCGTCGGGGACCTGCGGGGCCATGTCAACGGTTCGCCCAGATGCTACAATCGTCCCCATGCCCGCCGTTCACGCTCTCGACTACCTGGCCGAAAAAACGCATCCGCCGGCGCCCGCGCTGTGCGTCTTGTTCGGCGATGAACCGTTCTTGAAGGGGCTGCTGCTGGCCGAGTTGCGCAAGACCGTGCTCGGCGACGGCGAAGCCGAGTTCGCGCTCACGCGCTTCGACGGCCGCAGCGCCGATTGGCGGACGGTCTCGGACGAGCTGCTCACCGTCGGACTGTTTGGCGGCGGCCGCAGGCTGGTGGTCGTCGACGATGCCGACGATTTCGTTTCGGAACACCGCGGCCACTTGGAAGACTACGCTGCCCGGCCCAGCCGCACCGGCACGCTCGTGCTGGTGGTGCCGTCGTGGCCGGGCAATACGCGGCTGGCGAAACACACGGCGGCCAGCGGCTTGGCGGTGGAGTGCAAGTCGCCGCCCCAAGCCCGGCTGGTCAAGTGGCTCGCCACGCTGGCCCGCGACCGGCACGCGGCGAAACTCGAACGCGAGGCCGCCGAGTCGCTGGTCGAGATCATCGGCCCCGAACTGGGCCTGATCGACCAGGAGCTGGCCAAGCTGGCCGCCGCCGCCAACGGCCAGCCGATCGCCGCCGATCTGGTGCAGCAGCTTGTGGGCGGCTGGCGCGCCAAGACGGCCTGGGACATGCTCGATGCCGCCGTCGAAGGCCGCACCCGCCAGGCGCTGGTCGAGCTTGACCGCCTGCTGCTGGCCGGCGAAAACCCGATTGCCATCATGGGCCAGATTGCCGCGACCTTGCGTCGTTTCGCCGCCGCCACCCGCACCATCGAACAGACCGAAGCTTCCGGCGGGCGGCCGAACCTGCGGCAGGCACTGGAGCTGGCGGGCTTCAAATCGTTCGTGATCCAGAAAAGCGAGGCCCAGCTTCGCCGCATGGGCCGCCAACGCACGGGCCAGCTTTATCGCTGGCTGCTGGAAGCCGACCTGGCGCTCAAAGGCACCAGCTCCGCGCCCGCCCGTGCCCGTACCGTGCTGGAGCAGCTCGTCGTCCGCCTCGGAGCGGGCGCGTAGGGTGGGACCAGCGAGCTTGCGAGCGCCGGCCCACCATCACAGGGTTCAGGGTTCAAAAATACTTGAATTGACGTTTGCCTGACGCCTGACGCCTTTCCAACGGTGGGCCGGCGCTCGCAAGCTCGCTGGTCCCGCCCTACCCCTGACGCCTGATGCCTGCCCTCGATGTCTGACGCAACTCCGCAATTCGCCGTCTCCGTTCGCGATCAAAACCGCCGCGCGTGGGATGCGCTGGTCCGCAAGAAGCAATGTTTCACGACCCCGGCGCCCGACGACGACCTGCGTGATCCGCTGGGCACCGCCGACGCGCTGGGCTGGCTGGGCGGCAGCGTTGCGGGCAAACGGCTCTTGTGCCTGGCCAGCGGCGGTGGACGCCAAAGCGCACTCTATGCCAGCGCAGGGGCCGAGGTGACGGTGGTCGACCTCAGCCCCGAGATGTTGGCTCTCGACCGTCAGGTGGCCGCCGAGCGCGGGCTGAACATCCGGGTGATTGAAGCGTCGATGGACGATCTCAACGCGCTGGCCGACGCGAGCTTCGAGATTGTGTTGCAGCCGGTAAGCACCTGCTATTTGCCCGACGTGCGGGCCGTGTATCGCGAGGTGGCCCGTGTGACGGCTCCCGGCGGGCTGTATCTCAGCCAACACAAGCAGCCAACGAGCTTGCAAGCCGCCGTCGGGCCTTCGGCGAACGGCTATGAAGTGATCGAACCGTATTATCGGTGCGGTCCCTTGCCGCCGGTCGTCGGCAGCCGGCACCGCGAAGAAGGGACGGTCGAATTTCTTCACCGCTGGGAGGATTTGATCGGCGGCCTCTGTCGCTGCGGCTTTGTGATCGAAGACCTGGTCGAGCCGTTGCTGGCGAAGCCCGACGCCGCCGTCGGCACCTTCGCTCACCGTTGCGGCTACCTTCCGCCTTACGTGCGCATCAAGGCCCGCCGCCTGGGCGTGCAAAGCAGTGAGCCGCGGATTTGGCTGCCGGGATAAGGTCGCGTAGGCTGGAAAGCATGGCACGCAGGTCTCGCACGACGACGGTCTGGCGGTCACGATTGAGACGGTCGCAACAGTGACTCAAGTCAGTCCAGGGTTGCACGACGCCTTCCTGGTAGACGTTCGCCGCCGCCACGTAAGCCGCCTGCAGGTCGCTGGCCAGTGCCATTCGCCGCACTCGAAGTGAGTCATCGAGCAACTCGATGCGGTCAGTAACGCGGCACTCGCCTGCCGCGTCGAACTCGAAGCGGCGCGTGTGCCGGACGGGACATACGCGGCGCGCCGTAATCAGCCTCCGCTGCAGCAGCCGCCGGACCGGCGTTCGCCACCAGCGGCCCACAAGGCACATCACGAGATGAAAGGCCGCCTGTTTCAGCGGCGTAGCCGTCTCGTGCCGCACCCAGTGCAGGTTGCCCGACACCTCCAGCACGCCCGATTCGCTCCAATGTACGTCGCGGCTCCGATCGTGCGACTGCGATACCGCCTGGCGGCCATCCGTGGTCTCGATAATGAGTCCCGCATCGGTAAACGGAGAGTCGGAACCCGCGAACCGCTTGAACACCCCCAGACGCGCCGCGGACACGACGGTGTAAGACTTCCCGGCGCGGTGGACCAGCATTCCCGCGTGCGGCAGGAATCGGACGAGTGGCCGCTCGGCCGCCGGCTGCGGCGGAGGCCGCTCCGCGGACCAATCGAGGTAGGCTTCCATCAGGTTGGCCAGCCGATGGGCATACATC
>Ga0307373_10002492_pt1 | contig 33136 bp, 28 predicted proteins | sample OX2MG_FD_202534 | JGI IMG/M metagenome (GOLD analysis project Ga0307373, IMG submission 202534) | Soil microbial communities from Risofladan, Vaasa, Finland - OX-2 | ecosystem: Environmental > Terrestrial > Soil > Coastal area > Acid sulfate soil | place: Finland: Risofladan, Vaasa | collected...
AAAGTGAGAGAGGATTTGGACCGTACGATGGCCACTGACGCGCTCGGCGAGTTGCTCGCCAGTCTTCGGCTCACGACGCGCAGATCCGAGGTCCCGCCAACGCTGTTCCTCGGGTCGTACCCGCCGCGCGAGTGCGGCATCGCGACGTTCACGCGTGACGTCGTCACCGCGTTGGAGCGGACCTCGGGGGTTCGCGGCGACGTGATCGCACTCGAGCAGCCGGGCATGGCCCTGGATTATGGCAGCGAGGTCGTGGGGCGGCTCTGCGACCGCGACCCGGCCTCCTACCGGGCGTTCGCGCGGCTGGTCAACGAGCATCCAGCCCGCCTGCTCAACATTCAGCACGAGTATGGCCTCTTCGGCGGCCCCGACGGCGAGATGCTGCTGGAGGCGCTTGCCATGGTGCGCAAGCCGATCGCTCTCACGCTCCACACCGTGCTGCCCAACCCGTCCGAGCACCATCGGCAGGTCACCCGCGAGCTCTGCCGGTTGGCCTCAGCGGTCGTCGTCCTCTCGCGCACCGGCAAGCGCATCCTCGAGGATCTCTACGGACTCGATCCGCGCAAGGTATCTGTGATCCACCACGGCGTCCCCGACGTGCCCTTCGCGCCGACCGACGCCTTCAAGCCGGCATTGGGCTACGGCGGCCGACTGGTCGTCTCCACGTTCGGTCTGATCTCGCGCGGCAAGGGCCTGGAGTATGCGATCGACGCGCTGCCCGAGATCGTCGAACGCCACCCGGAGGTGCTCTACCTCATCATCGGCGAGACCCACCCGGTGGTACGCCGCCAGGAAGGCGAGTCGTACCGGGAGATGCTCGCGGAGCGGATCGCCGCTCTGGGCATGCAGGACAACGTCGCGTTCGTGAACCGCTACGTCACGCAGGAGCAATTGATCGCCTACCTTCGCGCCACCGACGTCTACCTCACGCCTTACCTCAATCCCGCGCAGATCGTGAGCGGGACACTGGCCTACGCCATGGGTCTGGGCAAGGCGATCGTCTCGACGCCGTACCTCTACGCCGAGGAGCTGCTCGCGAACCGGCGCGGCAGCTTGGCGGCCTTCCGCGACTCCGGCTCGATCGCGCGAAAGGTCAACCGGCTGCTCGACGATCCGGCGCTGCGCCGGTGCATCGAGCGGCGCGCGTACCGCTTCGGCCGCCAGATGACCTGGCCGAACGTGGCGCACGATTACGGCAGGCTCTTCGCATCGCTGGTGGAGCAGACGCAGCCCGCGCTCGCCGCAGCCGGTTCACCGGCGAGCGGCCTCGGCCGGGCGACGGCGCCGGTCGTGCCCGGACGCATGGTACCGGTGCGGGTGGGCGAACGGGAGCGACGGGTGTTCCCTTGATGGGCGCTCGAACGGGCGAGTCGCCGCGCCTCGACCACCTGCTGAACCTGACCGACGACTGCGGAGTCATCCAGCACGCCACGTACGACGTGCCCCACCTCGAGACGGGCTACTGCGTCGACGACGTGGCACGGGCCTTCATCGTGGGCGTGCGCCTGGGCGTGGCGAAGATCGCCGTGCGCTCGCTCTCGTTTCTCCAGCACGCCCAACTCGGCGACGGACGCTTCCACAACTTCATGGCCTACGACCGCCGGTGGCTCGACGAGGTGGGTAGCGAGGATGCTTTCGGCCGAGCGGTGTGGGCGTTGGGTTGGGGACGTGCCGCGGCCCCCGAGCCGGGATGGCGCTCGCTCAGCGGGACGCTCTTCGAGCGGGCGCTGCCGAACGTGGAGTCCCTGATGCATCTCCGCGCCAAAGCCTATGCGGGGCTGGGGCTGGCCAAGGCCCTCTCCGCCGAGCCGGGCGATGGTCACGCGCGCCGCGCCCTCGCCGCGGTAGTCGGCAGCCTCGTCGAGGCGCGCAAGCGCGCGGGCGACGACGAGTGGCGGTGGTTCGAGCCCATGATGACGTATGCCAACGCGCGCCTGCCCGAGGCCCTGCTCCGCGGGGGTGCCGCGCTGGGCGATCAGGCCGCCGTGGCCGTGGGACGTGAAACCTTGGCGTTCCTCGAAGAGGTCACCATACGCGAGGGCATGTTCGTGCCGATCGGCAATCGCGGATGGTATCGCCGCGGAGGAGAGCGCGCCCTCTACGCGCAGCAGCCCATCGAGGCGGCCGCGATGGTGGAGGCGGAGCTGGCCGCGTACGAGCTGACCAAGGACGAGCGGCACCTGCGCGCGGCGGGGATCGCCTTCGACTGGTTCTTCGGGCACAACGCGCATGGCGCCGTGATGGTGCGGGGGGGCGGATGCCGCGACGGGTTGGAGCCCGAGTGCGTCAGCGCGAACATGGGAGCGGAGTCGACGCTCGAGTATCTGATGGCGGCGACCTCGATGTCGGTGGACGTTCCGCGAACGGAGCGAGGGGTGCGCCGCTAGGCGAGCGAAGCGCGGGGACGTGGTCCCTGGGTTGACTCGTCGCACGCTCTTGCTCACGCTCTGTGCCCTATCGGCATGCGCTCCGCCCGAGAGCCGGCGGTTCCACGTGGTCGTGGACGCCTCCGGCACGGAGCTGGGCCCGGAACGCGAGCCGACCTTCGCGGTGATTCCGTCGTTTCCGTCGCGCCCCGTGTTCGTCATCGGCGACACCGTGGTCGCCGACGCCTGCCCATTCGACGGCTGCCGGCTCTCCCTCGTCCCCGCGGGACGCGTGCGCTTCCGGTGCCCGTGCTGCGGCAGCGAGTTCGAGCGTGACGGCTCGCTCGTGAAGGGGCCGGCCACGCGCGGGCTCTATCAGTACCAGACGCGCGTGGTCGACGGCGTCATCCACATTCCGGACACCTCGTTCCGGAGCATCCACGTACCCACACCGAAGGCGACGGCTTGATGGCGACAGTCCTGGAATCGCTCAACGACGTCCAGCGCGAGGCGGTCCTCGCGACGGAGGGGGCGTGCCTCATCTTCGCCGGCGCCGGCTCGGGCAAGACGCGCGTGCTCACGCACCGCATCGGCCATCTGGTCGACGACCTCGATGTTCCGCCGCATCGCATCCTGGCCGTCACCTTCACGAACAAGGCGGCGGGCGAGATGAAGGAGCGCCTGGCGCGCATGATCGGCGAGCGCGTCCGCGACCTGTGGGTGGGAACGTTCCACGCCGTATGCGTGCGCATGTTGCGGCGAGACGGGCAACGGATCGGCGTCGGCTCGAACTTCGTCATCGCCGACGAGAGCGACCAGCGCGCGATCGTGCGGGACGCGCTGCACGAGCTCGACTTCGACGAGCGCGCGTTGACGCCGGGTGCTTGTCTGGCCGAGATCTCGCGCGCGAAGAACCGCTTGATCTCGGTGGAGCGCTACGCGGAGACGTCCACGTCGTTCCACGGGGAGCGGCTGGCCGCGGTGTACCGCGCCTACCAGAAGATCCTCCGGCGCAACAACGCCCTCGACTTCGACGATCTCATCGGTTCCACGATCGAGCTGCTGGGGAGCGATGCCGAGGTGCTGGCGCGCTATCAGGAGCGCTTCCGTTACGTGCTGGTCGACGAGTACCAGGACGTCAACCACGCGCAGTACCGCTTGGTCGAGCTGTTGGGCGGCGGCCACAAGAACGTGACGGTGGTCGGCGACGACGACCAGTCGATCTACTCTTGGCGCGGCAGCGACTTCCAGCTCATCCTGCGCTTCGAGCACGACTTCCCCGGCGCGCGGATCTTCAAGCTCGAGCAGAACTACCGCTCCACCGGCGCGATCCTCACGGCCGCCAACGAGCTGGTGGCCAACAACCGCACGCGTCACCCCAAGCGCCTCTTCACCCGCCGCGACGGGGGCGCGCCCGTGGTCTGCTACGCGGCGGAGAGCGAGCGCGACGAGGCGCGCTACGTCTGCGAGCAGATTCGCCGCGCCGTCTCCGAGGAGGGGCGCTCGTTTCGAGAGACGCTGGTGCTCTACCGCACCAACGCGCAGTCCCGCGTCTTGGAGGAGGCCTTCCTCGCCGACGGCATGCCGTACCGCGTGGTGGGCGGCGTCGGCTTCTACGACCGTCAGGAGGTCAAGGACGCCATGTCCTACCTCCGCTTCATCGCCAATCCCAACGACGCGGTTGCGTTCAAGCGCATCGTGAACGTGCCGCGGCGCGGCATCGGCCAGACCACCGTCGCCCAGGTGATCGCGGCGGCGGTCGAGGGGGGGCGTCCCATCGGCGAGGCGCTCGAGGACGAGTCGTTCCTTCAGGGGGCGGCGGCCCGCAAGGCCAAAGAGCTGACGCGCTTTGCCGCGCTGATCGCCGATCTTCGCGCTCACGTGGACGGGCGCTCGGTGACCGAGCTGCTGATCGCGACGCTCGAGGAGAGCGGCTACCTGCGCGAGCTCCACGGCGAGCAGACCGCCGAGGCGCGCGGCCGCATCGAGAACTTGGAGGAGCTGGTCTCCGTGGCGCGCGAGTTCGAGGAGACCAACCGCGGAGCCACGCTCGACGACTTCTTGACCAACATCGCGCTGATCACCGATCTGGACCGCATGGCGGACGAAAACGACCGCGTGACGCTGATGACCCTCCATGCGGCGAAGGGCCTGGAGTTCCCCATCGTCTTCCTGACCGGCCTCGAGGAGGGGATCTTTCCGCACAACCGCGCGCTCGCGGAGCAGCAGGAGTGCGAGGAGGAGCGCCGGTTGGCCTACGTGGGCGTCACGCGGGCGATGGAGCGCCTGACGCTCTCCCATGCGCAGCGGCGCACCGTCTTCGGCAACACGTATGCCTATCCGCCCTCGCGCTTCCTGGCCGAGATGCCCTCCGTGGTTCACCTGGGCGGCACGTCCTATCCCGCGCTCGGCGGGGGAACGGTGCCCCGCCCGCAAGGCGGGCGCTGGCGCGACGTGGCGATGGCCGAGCCCCGCTCCACCGCGGAGCTGCTCTCGGTGGCGCGCGGCGATCGCGTGCGCCACCCCAAGTGGGGCGAGGGAACCGTGCGCAGCCTGTCAGGGGCGGGAGGGGACGCGCTGGTGACGGTCGACTTTCCGAGCGTGGGGAGCAAGATGCTGATGCTGAAGTACGCGCCGCTGGAGAAGGTGGAGTCGTGACGATGCGCGTGGCGATCGCGGGGTTGCACGGACGCTTGGGGGCGGCCCTCGCCGCCGGCGTGCGCGCCGCCGAGGACATGGAGCTACTGGGAGGGCTGGTGCGAAAGCCCGCGGCGCCGGGCGAGTACGCCGGGATCGCTGACATGCTGCAAGGCCTCCGCCCCGACGTGCTGCTCGACTGCACGCGCCACCCGGATACGGTGGAGATCGCCCGCGCCGCGCTTGCCACGGGTACGCCCCTGGTCATCGGCGCCACCGGTTGGGGCGAGGACGAGCAGCGCGAGCTCGCCGCCGCGGCGGAGGCGGCCGGAGTCGGCGTGATCCTGGCGCCGAACTTCTCGGTCGGCGCGGTCCTGGTGATGCACTTCGCCCGCCAGGCCGCCCGCTGGTTCGCCAAGGCGGAGATCATCGAGCTGCACCACGAAGGCAAACGCGACGCCCCCTCCGGGACCGCGAAGCTGACCGCCGCCCGCATCGAGGGCGTGAGCGGCAATCCGGTGCCAATCCATTCAGTGCGTCTCCCCGGCCTGGTGGCCCACCAGGAAGTCCTCTTCGGCGGCACCGGCGAGGTCCTGACCCTCCGCCACGACTCCCTCGGGCGCGAGTCGTTCGTGGCGGGGGCCCTGCTGGCGCTCCGGAAGGTGCGGGGGCTGCGCGGGTTGACCGTCGGTCTCGAGTCCCTACTGGAGCTCTAGGCGAAACTCTTTCGGTGAGGTCTGTGTTTACGGGTGGCGCAGCGTTGAATTTTTCGGTATGATGGCGGTCATGCGCCCGGCGGGAGGGGAGTCCGCAAGGACGCCCTTGGAGCGGCGCCAAAACCGGAGCAGTCAGTGAGGACCGAGTGAGAGCCATGAAGGTAGCCGTCGTCGGCGCCACGGGGGCCGTGGGCGAGACGATTCTGCGCGTGCTCGAGGAGCGCGCCTTCCCCGTGTCCGGCCTGGGGGCGTTTGCCAGCCGCCAGCGCGCCGCCGCCGCGCGTTTCCGCGGCGAGGCGCTCGACGCGCAGGCCACGGCGTTCGAGGCGCTGGCGGCCTACGATGTCGTCCTCTTCGCGGGGGGCGACGATGCCAGCAAAGATCTCGCCCGCGCCCTCGCCGAGGCGGGAAAGCTCGTGGCGGACAATTCGTCCACCTATCGCATGGCCGCCGGCGTTCCGCTCGTGGTCCCGGACGTCAATCCGCACGCCCTTGGCACCGCGCGCCTCGCCCCGGTGGCGAACTGCTCCACCATCCAGCTCGTGCTCGCCCTCAAGCCCGTGCGCGACGCCGCCGGCCTGCGCAGCGTGCGGGTGGCGACCTACCAGAGCGTGAGCGGGGCGGGGCGCCCCGCGCTCGAGCGCCTGGAGTCCGAGGAGCGCGCGCTCTTCGGCGGCGAGGAGCTCTCGGCCGCCGGCTCTCCGTTTCCCGGCGCCATCGCGCGTAACGTCATCCCGCAGATCGGCTCGTTCGACGAAGCCGGCGCTTGCACCGAGGAGCAAAAGATCCTCGAGGAGACCCGCAAGATCCTCGAGCTGCCCGACCTGCACGTGGCGGCGACGACGGTGCGCGTGCCGGTGCGCTTCGCCCACAGCGAAGCCGTCTTCGTGGAGACCGAGCGGGAGACGAGCGCCGGCGAGCTCGCCGAGGCGATCGCGGCGCAGCCCGGCGTGCGGCTGGTGCGCGAGGGCATCGTCACGCCGCGAGACGTCGAGGGCCAAGAGACCGTGTACGTGGCGCGGCTGCGCGCCGAGGCGGGGAGCCGGCGCCACTTCCAGATGTGGGTGGTGGGCGACAACCTGCGCGTGGGTGCGGCCACCACGGCCGTGCGCCTGGCGGAGCTGATGGTCGCCGCGCATCGCGCGGAGAGCGCGGCATGACCTTCGATCCGACACCCGCGAGCGATGCGCCCGTGCGCATCATCGTGCAAAAGTTCGGCGGCACGTCCGTGGCCAAGGAGGATCTCCGCGAGGTGGCAGCCTCGCGCGTCCTCGAGGCGCGCGCCCGCGGCTTCTGCCCCGTGGTAGTCGTGAGCGCCATGGGGCGCGACGGCGACCCATACGCCACGGACACGCTGCTCTCGCTGCTGGGGCCGGCGAAGGCCTCACCCAATCGCGACCTGATCGCGGCCGTCGGCGAGATGATCTCGGCGGCGGTCTTCGCGGAGCTGCTGGTCAGGTGGGGCGCGAAGGCGCAGGCGCTCTCGGGCGGTCAAGCCGGGATCCTGGTCGACGACCGCTGGGGCGACGCCCAGATCCTCGACGTGCGCCCCGAGCGCGTCCTCCAGCTGGTGCAGGAGGGCGTGATTCCCGTGGTGGCCGGCTTCCAGGGCCTCACCCCCGACGGGGCGGTGGCCACGCTGGGGCGCGGCGGGAGCGATCTCTCGGCGGTGGTGTTGGGCAGCGCCTTGCGGGCCGAGGGCGTGGAGATCTTCACCGACGTCAGCGGCGTGATGTCGGCCGATCCGCGGCGCGTGGTCGGCGTCCATGCCGTGGAGCGCATCACGTACGAGGAGATGACCGAGCTGGCCGCCCACGGGGCGAAGGTGATGCACCACAAGGCGGCCTCGTGGGCGATGCAGACCAAGATGCCGTACTCGGTGAAGGGCCTGCGCACCAACCAAGGCACGCTGGTCGACGACTCGGTGGCGATCGATCGCGAGCGGCCGGTGACGGGGATCGCCGCGATCCACGATCTGGCGTTCGTGCACATCCTGCTGGGCGACATCGAGAGCCGTCAGCAGCTCCAGGCGCTGGTGCTCGAAGTCTTCGGGCGGCTGGCCAAGCGCGGCATCTCGATCGACCTAATCAACGTCAACCGCGCCGGCGTCTTCTTCGCCGTCGAGAACCCCAATCTCGAGGTCGTGCGGGAGGAGCTGCGCGAGTTGAACATGGCGGTGCGGGTGCGCCAGAACTGCGCCAAGCTCTCGATCGTCGGCGCGGGGATGCGCGGCACGCCGGGCGTCATGTACCGCGTGGTGCAGGCGCTCGAGGGATCCGGCGTCGAGATCATCCATTCCACGGACTCGAACATCACGATCTCCCTCCTCGTGCGCGAGGAGGAGGCCGCCAGCGCCGAGCAGGCGATCCACGACTACTTTCACTTGGAGAGCGAACCTCAATGAACGCACGGTTGATGACCGCGATGGTGACGCCCTTCGCTTCGGGCGGGAGCATCGATCTCGACGAGGCGCGGCGCATCGCCCGCTACTTGGTGGCACGCGGCAACGACGGCATCGTCGTCGCCGGCTCCACGGGCGAGGGGCCCACGCTGACGGACGACGAGCGGCTCGCGCTGTTCCGGGCGGTCAAGGAGGCCGTTCCCCAGGCCACGGTGGTCGCGGCGACGGGCGACAACAACACCGCGCACTCCATCGAGCTCACGCGCGCGGCGGAGGCTACCGGAGTGGACGCCGTGATGGCCACGGTCCCGGCGTACAACAAGCCGACGCAGGAAGGGATGATCGACCACTTCTTGGCGATCGCCCGCGTCACCGATCTGCCCGTGCTGATCTACAACATTCCGGGGCGCACGGGGACCAACTTGCTTCCCGCCACCTTCGCGGCGCTCTGCGAGCGCGCGCCCAACGTGGCCGGCATCAAGGAGTCGACGGGCGACTTCAACCAGTTCAACCACCTGGTGACCTCCGTGCCGGAGCGAGTGCGCATCTACTGCGGCGACGACTACTGCTTCTTGCCGGCGCTGGCCATCGGCGCCTACGGTTGCATCAGCGTCGCGGGTCACCTCTGCGCGAGCGAGCTGCGGGCGATGATCGAGGCCTACCTCTCGGGAGACGTTGCGCGTGCCGCCTCCATCCATCGGTCACTCGTCCCGCTCTTCGACGCCCTGTTCACGGTGAGCAATCCGATCCCCGTGAAGTGGGCGATGGGCGAGCTGGGATTCCGAGTGGGTGAGTGCCGGCCGCCGCTCTCCGCGCTGCCGAGCGCCGCCGCGCAGCGGCTGGCGCCGCTGCTGGCCCCGTATCAGCTCTCGACCGCCACACACTAGGAGCGTGCGATCCGTCGAGATCCTGGGCTGCCGCGTCGACGACGTCGACGTCGCGGCAGCGGTCGCGCGCTTGCTGGAGTACGCTCGTGGCTCGCAGCCGCGGCTGGTGGTGACGGTCGGAACGGAGATGATCGTGCATGCGTTGCGCGATCCCGAGTATCGTCGCGTGCTCAACGGCGCCGATCTCTGCGTGCCCGACACGATCGGGGTGGTCTATGCCTCGCGCCTCTCCGGCTCGCCGCTGGGCGGCCGGGTGGCCGGGATCGAGCTGCTGGAGCGTCTCTGCGCAGGCGCCGCTGCCGAAGGGCTGCCGGTCTACCTGCTAGGCGCGGCGCCGGGTGTGGCGCAAGCCGCGGGTGCTGAGCTTGCGGCGCGCCATCCGGGGCTGAGGATCGCCGGCGCCCGTGACGGCTACTTCGGCGACGAGCAAGCGCAGCAGGTGGCCGAGGGAATTCGGGCGAGCGGGGCGCGAATCGTCTTCGCGGCGCTGGGCTTTCCCAAGCAGGAGCGCTTCTTGGCCGCGTGGCTCGGGGCAACCGGCGCAGGCGTCGGCATGGGGGTCGGCGGAAGCTTCGACGTGATCGCCGGCCGGCTGCCGCGCGCCCCGGAGGTGTTTCGCCGCCTGGGCTTGGAGTGGCTCTACCGGCTCATGCGCGAGCCGCGCCGCTGGCGGCGTCAGCTCGCGTTGCCGCTCTTCGCGTGGCTGGTCGTGATGGATCGCCTCGCCGCTGGGAAAGGACATCGCTCGACGTGAAGGCCATGGTGCTCGCAGGAGGCAAGTCGACTCGCCTCTATCCGCTCACGCTCGCGACGCCCAAGCCGCTGGTGCCCATCGCGGGCGAGGCCAACGTCGCGCACGTCCTGCGCTACCTGCGCTCCTACGGCATCACCGAGGTGGCGATCAACGTGCACTACCATGCCGCACAGGTGGTCGAGTACTTCGGCGACGGCTCGGCGTTCGGCGTGCGCCTCACCTATCTGCACGAGAAGGAGCTCTTGGGCAGCGCGGGAGCGGTGGAGCAGATGGGTGCCTTCTTCGACGAGGGGACGTTCGTCGTCGTGGGCTGCGACGACTTGACGGATCTGCGCCTCGACCAGCTGGTGGACGTTCACCGCGCTCGGGAGGCGGTGGCGACCATCGCGCTGGTCCATGCCAACGACGTGACGCAGTACGGCGTGGTCTGCCTGGACGAGGACGGACGGATCCGCGAGTTTCAGGAGAAGCCGGCCAAGGGCGAGGAGCGCTCGCATCTCGTCAACACCGGCATCTACGTCTTCGAGCCGGGAATCTTCCGGCACATCCCCGCCGGCGTCTTCGTGGACTTCGGCAAGGACGTCTTTCCGGCGCTCTTGCGGGCGGGCGCGCCGTTCTACGGCCACCGCAGCGAGCACTACTGGTGCGACATCGGGACGCCGGGCGAGTACCGGCGCGCCACGCGCGACGTGCTCGGCGGCACGCTGCGCCTGCCGGGGCTGCGCGCGCTGGGCATCCACGAGAGCGCGGTCGTCGACCCCAGCGCCACGTTCGAAGGTGACGTGCTGGTCGGCCCGCGCACGCGCATCGGCGCCGGCGCGCACATCGCGGGCCCCACGGTGATCGGGAGCGACTGCGTCATCGGCGCGGGCGCCCGCCTGCGCGCGTGCATCCTGTGGAATCGGGTCCACGTCGGTGAGCGCGCCGCGCTCCACGACGTCATTCTCGGCCACGGGGAAGAGGTCGCGGCGGAGTCCTCCGTCGCGGGAGAGGTCTTGGCACCGGGCGGGTGACGCGGGGCGCGCGGCGGCCCGGCGTGCCCGTTTGAACCCCGGGGGGCAGTGGAAGAACGGAAGAGGAGCGCTCTCTCGCGGTCTTTGCAGACGTACGCTCGTTTTCATGAAGGGCAGTCGCAAACGTTGACGCAAGGTCCACGCATCTACAACCTCTTTCCCACGCTGGTTGGTCCCGTTGCCGAGTGGACGGGACACCTCGGGCGGATCGCCGGGATGGGCTTCACGTGGGTCTACGTCAACCCGTTCCACGAGACGGGCCGCTCGGGCAGCCTCTACGCCGTCAAGGACTACTTCCGGCTCAACCCGCTGCTGGCCGCCGGCGACCGGCGAGGCGCGGACGAGATCCTGGCCGATTTCACGCGTTCCGCGCGGCAGCATGGCCTCGACGTGATGATGGATCTCGTGATCAACCACACGGCGACGGACGCGCCGCTGGTGAAGCAGCACCCGAGCTGGTACCGGCACGAGGCCGACGGAAGCCTGCGCTCGCCGCGCGCGGTGGATCCCGACGACCCGAGCAAGGTGACCGTGTGGGGCGACCTGGCGGAGCTCGACTATTCGGAGCGGCCGGAGCGCGCGGAGATGATGGCGTTCGCGTGCAAGGTGGTGCATCATTACGCGAGGCTGGGCTTTCGCGGCTTCCGCTGCGACGCCGCGTACCAGATCCCGGGGCGCGTCTGGGAGGAGGTCATCGCCGCGGCTCGCGGCGTTCGTCCGGAGACGGTCTTCGTCGCCGAGACGCTCGGATGCACGCCGGACCAGGTGGAGCAGCTGGCCGTCGCGGGCTTCGACTACCTGTTCAACAGCTCCAAGTGGTGGGATTTCCGTGCCCCGTGGCTGCTGGAACAGTACGAGGCCTTCCGCCGCATCGCGCCGTCGATCGGCTTCCCGGAGAGTCACGACACGGAGCGCTTGGTTTGCGACCTCGCGGCGCAAGGGATCACCGATGCCGTTGCCGTCGAGCGTGCCTATCGGCTGCGCTACCTCTTCGCCGCCTTCTTCTCGACGGGCGTGATGATGCCCATGGGCTACGAGTACGGCTTTCGGCGCAAGCTCGACGTCGTCGCCACGCGGCCGGCGGACTGGGAGGGGCCGCAGTTCGATCTCACCGCGTTCATCACCGAGGTCAACGCGCTCAAGGCACGCGTTCCGGTGCTCAACGAGGAGGGACCGCAACGGCGCGTCGGCGCCAGCGACGGCGGCGTCGTGGCGCTGCTGCGCGAAGGCGAAGACGGCGCGGCCTCCGTGCTGGGGGTGTTGAACGCCGATCCGGTCGAGCGTGGCGAGGTCGGCGCGGGCGAGCTGGCCCGCGCGATCCGGCGGCGCCCGGTGGAGCTGTTCTCGACGGACGGCGCCGCCTCCGCCGCGCCGCTCTCGATGCGGGTCCTCGGCGAGGCTTCCCGAAGCGAGGGCCCGGTCACCCGTGCTCCCTCGTCGCGATCGACCCTGCGGGACGCGGAGAAGGTGGCCTGTGGACGCTGAGCTCGCGCGAATCGTCGCCGGGGATTGCCGGGATCCGTTCACGGTCCTGGGTATGCACGCCGCCGACGGCCGCCTGGTGGTCCGCACGTTCCAGCCGCGGGCGTCGCGCGTCGAGGTGATCGACGCGGCTTCCGGCTCCGCGGCCGCCAAGCTCGAGCGCGTCCACGAGTCGGGGCTCTTCGTGGGAGCCATCGCCGGACGCGAGCGGCCATTTCCCTATCGCCTCTCGATCGACTCGGGGGGGCGACGCCGCGAGATCGACGACGCGTACCGCTTCGGTCGCGTGCTCGGCGAGCTCGACATCTATCTCCTGGCCGAGGGGACCGATCTGCGAGCCTACGAGAAGCTCGGGGCCCATGTGCGGACGATGGAGGGGGTCGAAGGCACGAGCTTCGCCGTGTGGGCACCCAACGCGCGCCGGGTCAGCGTGGTCGGCGACTTCAACCATTGGGACGGGCGCGTGCACCCCATGCGCTTCCTGCACGAGAGCGGCATCTGGGAGATCTTCGTCCCGGGGGTGGGCGCGGGGGAGCGCTACAAGTTCGAGATCAAGGCGAGCACCGGCGTCGTGCTCCCGCTCAAGGCCGATCCGTATGCGATGCGCTGCGAGTCCCCGCCCGACACGGCATCGATCGTCATGGGGGAGGAACGGTACCAGTGGGGAGACGGCGCCTGGATCGAGGCGCGCGGCCGCGTCGATCTGCGCGCCGCGCCGATGGCCGTCTACGAGGTCCATCTGGGCTCGTGGAAGCGTCATGCGGAGGGAAACCGCTACTACACCTACGGCGAGCTGGCCGACGACCTGATCCCGTACGTGAAGGCGATGGGCTTCACGCACGTGGAGCTGATGCCGGTCGCCGAGCACCCGTTCGACGGATCGTGGGGGTATCAGCCCATCGGGCTCTTCGCGCCGACGAGCCGCTTCGGAACTCCCGACGAGTTCCGCGCCTTCGTCGAGCGCGCGCACGCCGCGGGCATCGGGGTCCTGATCGATTGGGTGCCCGGCCATTTTCCGTCGGATCAGCACGGGCTGGGCTTCTTCGACGGCACGCATCTCTACGAGCATGCCGATCCCAGGCAGGGCGTGCAGCCCGACTGGAACACGCTCGTGTACAATTTCGACCGTCGCGAAGTCGCGAACTATCTCGCGAGCAACGCGCTGTTCTGGCTGCGCAGCTACCACGCCGACGGCCTGCGGGTCGACGCCGTGGCCTCGATGCTCTACCTGGACTACAGCCGCAAGCCCGGCGAGTGGGTGCCCAACGTCTACGGAGGCAACGAGAACCTGGGCGCGATCGCGTTCCTCCGCCGCACGAACGAATTGGTCTTCGGAGAGGCCGCGGGGGTGACGACGATCGCCGAGGAGTCGACCTCGTGGCCGATGGTCACGGCGCCGACGACGACGGGGGGTCTGGGATTCGGCTTCAAGTGGAACATGGGCTGGATGCACGACACGCTGGCGTACATGCACGTCGATCCGATCTTCCGGCGCTACCATCAGGAGAACCTCACGTTCGGGCTGCTCTACGCCTTCAGCGAGAACTTCGTGCTGCCGCTCTCCCACGACGAGGTCGTGCACGGCAAAGGCTCGCTGATCGGCAAGATGCCGGGCGATCGCTGGCAACGCTTCGCGAACCTGCGGCTCTACTACGGATTCATGTACGGTCATCCCGGCAAGAAGCTGCTCTTCATGGGCGCGGAGATCGCTCAAGAGCGCGAGTGGAGCCATGACCGCGGCCTGGACTGGCACCTGCTGGACGATCCGATGCACCAGGGCGTCGCGCGCCTGGTCGCCGACCTGAACGCGCTCTACCGCGGCCGCCGCGCGCTGCACGAGCTCGACTGCGAGCCCGCCGGATTCTCGTGGATCGACTTCCGCGACCGCGACGCCGGCATCGTCTCGTTCGTGCGCCGGGCGCGCGATCCGCAGGAGCACGTGGTGGTGGTCGGCAACTTCGCCCCGGTCGTGCACCGAGGCTACCGCATCGGCGTGCCGTCGGCGGGGCGCTATCGCGAGCTGCTCAACACCGACTCGTCGCACTACGGGGGAAGCAACGTCGGCAACGCGGGCACGGTCGACGCCGAGCCGGTTCCGATGCACGGCTTCCCCTGCTCCGTGGCGCTGACCCTGCCGCCGCTGGGGGCCCTCTTTCTGGCCAAGGACGACGCGGCGCGGTGAAGGCCTCCCCGCTGCGCGCCGAGGTTTGGCCGGGGCGTCCCTATCCGCTGGGCGCCACGTGGGACGGGACCGGCGTCAACTTCGCGCTCTTCTCCGCCAACGCCGAGAAGGTGGAGCTCTGCCTCTTCGATGGTCGCGGACGCCGCGAGCTGCGCCGCGTGGCGCTGCCGGAGTACACGGATCAGGTGTGGCACGGCTACCTCCACGACGTCCAGCCGGGGACGCTCTACGGCTACCGCGTCTACGGCCCGTACGATCCCCAGCGCGGCCACCGCTTCAACGGGAACAAGCTGCTGCTCGATCCCTACGCCAAGGCCGTCGCCGGGACGCTGCGCTGGAGCGACGCGCATTTCGGCTACCGCGTGGGGGCTCCGCGGGGAGATCTCTCGTTCGACCGCCGCGACAACGCGCGCGGCATGCCCAAGTGCGTGGTCGTCGACACCGCTTTCACGTGGGGCAACGACGCTCACCCGCGCAGAAATTGGCACGAGACGATCGTCTACGAGGCTCACGTGCGCGGCTTCACCAAGCGCCATCCGGAGGTCCCGCCCGGCCTGCGCGGCACCTTTGCGGGGCTCGGGTCACGGGCGGCGATCGACCACTTGGAGCGCCTGGGCGTCACGGCGATCGAGCTCCTGCCGGTGCACGCCTTCGTCGACGACCGCTTCCTCGTGGCCAAGGGGCTGCGCAACTACTGGGGCTACAACTCCATCGGCTTCTTCGCCCCCGAGCCGCGCTATCTGGGCGGCGAGGCGCTCGGCGAGTTCAAGACGATGGTGAGGCACCTCCACGACGTCGGCATCGAGATCATCCTGGACGTCGTCTACAACCATACGGCGGAGGGCAACGAGCTGGGCCCGACGCTCAGCTTCAGAGGGATCGACAACGCCTCGTACTATCGCTTGGTGCCCGGGGACGAGCGGCGCTACGAGGATTTCGCCGGCTGCGGCAACACGCTCAACCTGCAGCATCCGCGCGTGCTGCAGATCGTGATGGACTCGCTGCGGTACTGGGTCGAGGAGATGCACGTCGACGGCTTTCGCTTCGACCTCGCCACCGCTCTGGCGCGCGAGGGCCACGGCTTCGACGGCTCCAGCGCCTTCCTGGACGCGGTCAGCCAAGATCCGGTGCTGGCGCGCGTCAAGCTCATCGCCGAGCCGTGGGACTTGGGTCCGGGAGGCTATCGGCTGGGCGGGTTCCCGCCGGGATGGTCGGAGTGGAACGACCGCTATCGCGACACGGTGCGGCGCTTCTGGACCGGGCACGAGGGCATGGTGCCGAGCTTCGGGTCCAGCCTCTGCGGCTCGAGCGAGCTCTTCATGCGCGCCGGCCGCCGGCCGCGCGCCAGCGTCAACTTCGTCACGGCGCACGACGGGTTCACCTTGCGCGATCTGGTCTCGTACGACCGCAAGCACAACGAGGCCAACCGCGCCGACAACGCCGACGGAGCTGCCGCCAACTGGAGCTGGAACTGCGGGGCTGAGGGCGAGACCGATGATCCCGCGATCGCGGCCCTGCGCATCCAGCAGCAGCGCAATCTCCTGGTGACGCTGCTGCTCTCGCAGGGCATCCCCATGCTGCGGGCCGGCGACGAGCTCGGTCACACCCAAGGCGGCAACAACAACGCCTTCTGCCAGGACAACGAGACGAGCTGGCTGGATTGGGACGTGAGCGAGGAGTACCGCGAAGGGATCGAGCGCTTCGTCCAGACGCTCGTGCGCTTGCGGCGGGACCATCCGGCCTTGCGCCGTCCCCGGTTCTTCCGCGGCGTCTCGATCCCGGCGAGCGACCTCAAGGACGTCACCTGGATCCGCGCCGACGGCAGCGAGATGGAGCAAGCCGATTGGCACGACATGCGCGCGCGCAGCATCGGGGCGCTCATCGGAGGCGATCCCGCCGACATGTTCGTGGGCCTGCACGGCTATCCGGAGGTGGACGACAGCTTCCTGCTGTTGGCCAACGCCAATCCCGATCCGATGGAGTTCACCCTGCCGCTCGCCGGAGGCCGCACCACGTGGCATCTGGTCGTCGAGAGCAGCTGGCCCCACCCGCTCGCGCCGGGGACGCCGTTTCCGTCGGGGGTGCCCTACGTCGTGCGGGGACGCTCCGTCTCGCTCTTCACCGCGGCCAACCCGGTCGCCGCGGCGCGCTCGACGCGCGAGAGGGAGTCGTGAACGGCGATCCCCTCGATCCGCTCGACGCCCTAGCCGCGCGCGCCGGCATCGAGCTCACCTACGTCGACTACTGGGGTGTGGCGCGACGCATCTCACCCGCCGTCCGCGCGGCGCTCCTGAGCGCGCTGGGATACCACGCAAACGACGCTCTCGAAGCCGCCGCGCGCCTCGAACATCTCGAGGCACGCGCCTGGCGCCGGCGCGTCGAGCCCGTCACGGTCGTCGGCGTCCACCGTCAGCCCGCCACCATCGCGATCGTGCGCGAGCGCGATGAGAGCGCTCGGCTCGCCTGGAACCTCGTGGAGGAGGGTGGGGCCGAGCACGAAGGGGAGTTGGACGGCGAGCGCCTTGCGCTGCTCTCCACGCGCACGCTCGACGGACGTGTGCTGGAGCGCCGCGCGTTCGCCTTGCCGCGCACCTTGCCGTTGGGGTATCATCGGCTGCGCGTGCATGACCGCTCCGAGGTTGAGGCGGCACGCGCGGCGATCATCGTCGTGCCGCCTGCGTGCTATCTTCCGCCGGCACTCGAGGCGGGGCGGCGCCTGTGGGGCTTGAGCGCTCAACTCTACGGGCTGCGCTCGGAAGCGAACTGGGGGATCGGCGATCTTGGCGATCTTCGGCGCCTGGCGGAGATCGCGGCGGATGCCGGGGCCGGCGTGATCGGCATCAGCCCCCTGCACGCGTTGGACGCGTGCAGGCCGGAGGCCGCGAGTCCTTACTCCCCGTCGAGCCGTCTCATGCTCAACGCGCTCTTCGTCGACGTCGAGGGCGTTCCGGACCTCGCCGAGAGCGCGGAGGCGCGCCGCTTCATGGAGGCTCCGGACTTTGCTCGCGCGCTGGCGGCGCAACGCGCCGCGGAACGCGTCGACTACGGCGCCGTGGCCCAGAGCAAGCACGCCGTCCTGCGGCTCCTGTACGCGTCGTTCCGGCGCCGCCATCTCGACGGGCGAGCCTCGGCGCGCGGCGCGGCGTTCCGGCGCTTCGTGCGCGAGCACGAGCAGACGCTGGAACGCTGGGGGACGTACCACGCCCTAGCCGAAGACGTGGGTTCCGGCGATTGGCGCACGTGGCCGGCGGCGTACCGCGATCCAGCGGCCGCCCCCGTCGTCCTGTTCGCCAAGACCCATCGCGAGCGCGTCGAGTATCATCAGTACGTGCAGTGGCTCGCGGACGAGCAGCTCGCGGCCGCGGGCGGCGCCGCGCAACGCACCGCGCTGGGCCTGTACCGTGATCTGGCGGTGGCGGCCGACGCCGGGGGCGCGGATGGCTGGATGCACCAGAGGCTTCAACTCTCCGGCGTTCACGTCGGAGCTCCGCCCGACCCGCTCAACCATCGCGGGCAAGACTGGGGGCTCGCCCCATGGGATCCCGACGCCATGCGGGAGGACGAGTACGCCTCGTTCGTCGCGCTGCTTCGCGCGAACATGCGGCACACGGGCGTCATCCGCCTCGACCACGTGATGGCGCTCGCACGTCTCTATTGGATTCCCGAAGGCGCCGCGGCGGACGAGGGCGCCTACGTCCGCTACCCCTTCGAGGACCTCTTGGGTCTCGTGGCGCTCGAGAGCGTCCGCAACCGTTGCATCGTCGTCGGCGAGGACCTCGGCACCATTCCTTCGGGGATGCGCGAGCGCTTGGCCGAGGCGCGCCTCCTTTCGTGCCGCCTGCTCTACTTTGAGCATGATGCCGCCGGTCAGCCGAGGGCTCCCGAGGCATACCCCCAACTGGCCCTCGTGAGCACGGGGACCCACGACCTTCCGTCGCTCGCTGCGTTTTGGCGCGGAAGCGACATCGATCTGCGGGAGAGGATCGGGCTCTACCGATCGCCGGAGGAGGCGGAAGCCGCGCGCCGTGCGCGCGCGCGAGAGCGGCTCGTGCTCGCGGCGGCGCTCGGCGTGCGAGCACCTGAGGAGGTAACGCCCGCGGCCGTCGACGATGAGGAGCTCGTGTGCCGCGCCTACGCTTATCTCGCGCGGACGCCGGCCCTGATCCTTGCCGTGCAGCTCGAAGACGTTTGCGCGCAACTCGTCCCCGTGAACGTCCCGGGCACGGGACTCGAGCAGCCGAACTGGCGGGAACGTCTGCCGCTCACGCTCGAGGAGCTCGCCGTCAGCCCGCGCGTGCGATTCCTCGCCGACCTGCTCTCGCGTGAGCGCCCGCCGGCCGGCTGAGGCGGGCCCTTGCGCGCGCGGGCCTCGCCCGCAGATGAACGGCGATGGACCTGCTTTCTTGGCTTCTCCCGCCGCGCTGCGGAGGCTGCGGCCGGCGCGGAGACGGATTCTGCCTTTCCTGCCGCGCGGCGTGCGCGCTCGAGCGCTTCGTGCTGCCGGGCGAGACCCGGCTCCCCGTCACGGCGCTCGGACGCTACGAGGGGAGCCTGCGCCGCGCGGTCCTCGCGCTCAAGCGCGGCCGGCGCGACGTCGCGCGCGCGCTTGGCGCGGCCCTCTCCGAGTTTCGCGCCGCTCATGAGCTGGTCGTGCCGGCCCCGACGTCGCCGGAACGCGCGCGTCGGCGTGGCTTCGACCAGGGGCTGCTGTTGGCGAAGGCCTTCGGCGGCGAGCGCGGCGCGATCGCCTTGGCGCTGGAGGGGGCGAGCCAGCGCGGCGCCTCGCGCGGCGAGCGCCTCGCGCGGCGCATCCGGCTGGTGCGCGGCTCGCCCGCGGGGCGGCGCATCGTGCTGGTCGACGACGTCTGCTCGACGGGCGGGACGCTGTTGGCCTGCGCGAACGCGCTGCGGGCGGCGGGGGCGGTCTCGGTTCGCGCGGTGGTCGTGGCGCGAGCGGAGCGCCGGCCGTGGTGAGCGAAGCCAGCGCGCGATGCTCTCGGATGAGGACCTCCATCACCTGCGTCGCGCGGTCGAGCTGGGACGCCGCGGCCTCGGCGACGTCTCGCCGAATCCCCCCGTCGGCGCCGTGCTGGTGCGGAACGGCAACGTGGTGGGCGAAGGCTGGCATCGCGGCGCGGGCCTGGCGCATGCGGAGGTGGAGGCGCTCGCAGCGGCCGGCGACGCCGCGCGTGGGGCGACCGCATACGTCTCCCTCGAGCCGTGCAACCACGTGGGGCGCACGGGACCGTGCACGGCGGCGCTCGCGGAAGCCGGCGTCGCGCGCGTGGTCTTCGGCGCGAGCGACCCGAACGCCGAGGCCGCCGGCGGCGCGTCGGCGTTGCGGGCCATGGGCATCGAGGCGGTGGACGCCGGGCTCGCGGAGGCGCGGCGCTTGATCGAGGCGTTCGAGATCGCGCTCGATGCCGACCGCCCCTACCTCGCGTTGAAGATGGCGGCCTCGGTGAACGGAGCGATCGCGGCGCGAGGCGGAGAGCGGCGCTGGCTCACGGGGGAGGCGGCGCGCGCGCTGGTGCGGGGACTGCGCATCGAGCACGACGCGGTGATGGTCGGGGCGGGGACCGTGCGCGTCGACGATCCGCAGCTCACGGTGCGGCCGCCGCATGCGCGACGGGTTCCGTATCGCCGCGTCGTGATCTGCGAGCGCGATCCGATCCCCGCGGCGAGCCGGGTGCTCGATCGAGCGGACGGCGTCGAGACGGTGATCGTCGCGCCGCGGACGCGCGCCGCGCTCTTTCGCGAGCTCGAAGGGCGCGCGAGCATCGTGTACGCCCCGGATCGCGACGGGCAGCTCGATCTGCGCGCGGCGCTGCGGGAGCTCAAGACGATGGGGATTCGCAGCGCCTTGTGCGAAGGAGGCCCGACGCTCGCCGCGAGGCTTCTGGCTCACGGCTTGGTGGATCGCATTCACTGGCTCGTGGCGCCGGCGATGATCGCGGGATCGGCGGCCGTCCCCTCCGTCGCCGGCGTCGAGGAGGTCGATCTCTCGGGCTGGCGCTTCGACGAGGTGCGCCGCGTGGGCGACGACGTCTATCTCTCCGGGAGGATTCGCTAGGAGATGTTCACGGGTTTGATCGAGCACGGCGGCCGCGTGCGGGCGGCCACCGCCGCGCAAGGCGGCGTTCGGCTCGCGATCGTGTGTCCCACGCTGCGCGCGGACGGCATCGCCGTCAAGGACTCGATCGCCGTCAACGGCGTCTGCCTCACCGCGGTCGAGGTGGACGAGGCGGGCTTCGCGGCGGAGATCGTGCCCGAGACGCTGGCCCGCTCGAATCTGGGCGCGCTCGTGCCGGGCGATTCCGTCAACGTCGAGGGCTCGCTGCGCTTGGGCGACCGCGTTGGGGGCCACTTCGTCTACGGGCACGTGGATGCGTGCGTGGAGATTCTGGCCAAGGAGCGTGAGGGTCAGGGGTGGCGCCTGCGCGTGGAGCGCCCGGGGCCGCTTGCCGCCATGCTGGCGGAGAAGGCCTTCGTCGCGCTGGACGGCGTGAGCGTGACGATCGCGGCGGTGGGCGCGGGATGGCTCGAGGTGGCCCTGATTCCCGAGACCGCGCGCCGCACCACCCTCGGCGAGAAGAGCGTCGGGGATCGAGTCAACGTCGAGGTCGACCCGGTGGCCCGCTACGCGGCTGCCGCGGTAGCCGCGCTGATGGAGCGTCGAGTGTGAGCGATCTGGCTTGGGCCGTGCGCATCGTGGTGATGGTCTTCGGCGCGGTGGGCTTCGTGACGGCGCTGGGATTCTACGGGCGTCTGCAAGAGAGCAACCCGCGCGTGGCGCCGCAGAGGCAGTTGCTGATGCTGTTCGCGGGCATCGTGGGCTACGCGGGGTCGTCCTTCCTGCCGGTGCCGTGGTCGTTCCTCTGCGAGATCGTGGGCCTTGCGCTCGTGCTGCCGTGGGTCATTGGCACGATGCGGAGGCGGGCATGAGCGAGGCGCACTTCACCGTGGCGGACCGCGTGCGCTGGAGCGAGGTGGACCGCGCGGGCATCATCTACTTCGGGGCATACGTGCGGTTCATCGAGCTGGCCGAGACGGAGATGCTGCGCACCGTGGGTCTTCCCTTCAGCGAGATCTTCGACCGCTTCGACATCTGGCTGCCGCGCGTGCACCTGGAGTTCGACTTCTTCTCGCCGGCCCGTCTGGACGAGATGCTCGAGGTGCGTACCACCATCGAGCGCATCGGCCGGTCCAGCATCGCCACCCGCATGGAGATGTGGAGCTTGGCTTCGGGCGTCCAGTGCGCCGCGGCGCGCATGATCGTTGCCTGCGTGGATCGCGAGACGTTGACGTCTCAACCGCTGCCCGAGGGCATTCTGAGCGCCCTGGCGCCCTACGCCAAACCCGAGAGCGAGGGTTAGCCCCCGCCGGTCATGCGGCCGGGCGGATCTTCAGTGCGAGGCGGCCCGGCACTCCGCGCAGAGGCCCGTCAACTGGAGCGTCGGCGCGTGGACTTCGACGCCGTGCTCGGCGGCGAAGGGGCGCCAGAGCTCCTCGGGCACCTCGACGGCCACGTCGATCAGCGCGCCGCACCGCTCGCACGCGAAGTGCCCGTGCTCACCGGTCTCGCGGTCGTAGATGGTCGACTTGCCGTCGACCGACGGAAACGCGCGGATGAGCCCCTGGTCGGAAAGGCGTTGGAGGGCACGGTAGACGGTCGTGTAGCCGATCTTCGGGTTGATCGCCCGTGCCCGCGCATAGATGTCGGCCACCGTCAGGTGCTGCTCGTTCGTCCGCACGACGTCGAGGACGAGCCGGTGGTTGCGGGGCAAGCGAGCCTCCGAAGTGGAAATCATGTTCACTCCAAACCTATCACGACGGGAGGCGGGTGTCAATGACGGACCGGGGGCGCCCGTGGCGCGGCTCCGAGGAAGGTCGTTGACAGTTGTTAAGTCCAAGCGTAGCATGCGGTGGATGGCCATGGAGTTCGCCCGCACGCTTCGGGAGGCGATGGAGTCCGCCGGGATGACGGCTGCCGGCCTTGCCCAACAGACGGGCTTGACGGAGGCGGCGATTTCGTACTATCTCTCCGGGCGGCGCCAACCGTCCTACCCGTCGCTCCGGAAGCTGGCTGCCGCGCTGCCGTCGATCACCCCTTCACCCGACGCACACGAAAGCAGACGCATGCACACGATCGAGGAGGCCATCGCCGAAATCCGCGCCGGCAAGATGGTGGTGGTGCTCGACGACGAGGATCGCGAGAACGAAGGCGATCTCGTGATGGCGGCTCAGATGGTCACCCCCGAGGCAATCAACTTCATGCGCAAGGAGGCCGGAGGGCTGATCTGCGTCCCGATGATCGGCAAACGCCTCGACGAGCTGCAGATCCCGGCGATGGTGAACGACAACACCTCCCTGCACGAGACCGCGTTCACCGTTTCGGTCGAGGCCCGCGGGCGCACCACCACGGGCATCTCCGCCCACGACCGTGCCGCGACGATCCAGGCGTTGCTCGATCCTCACGCCAAGCCGTCGGACTTCCTGCGCCCCGGGCACACCTTTCCGTTGCGCGCTCGCGAGGGCGGCGTGCTGGTGCGGGCGGCGCACACGGAGACGGCGGTCGATCTCGCGCGCCTGGCGGGCTTCTACCCGGCCGGCGTGATCTGCGAGATCATGAACGACGACGGAACCATGTCGCGCCTCCCCCAACTCGAGGTTTTCGCCGAGCTCCATGGGCTGAAGATCATCACGGTCAAGGATCTGATCGCCTACCGGATGCGCAACGAGCAGCTGGTGCGGCGGATCGCGGAGTTCGATCTCCCGACCGCGTACGGCCGCTTCCGGGGCATCGCTTACGAGACGGTGATCGACGAGGTCTGCCACGTGGCCATGGTCATGGGTGAGATCGGCGAAGGCAAGGACGTGCTGGTGCGCGTCCACTCGGAGTGTCTGACGGGCGATGCGCTCCACTCGCTGCGCTGCGACTGCGCCGCCAACCGCGACGCCGCGATGGCGACGATCGCGCGCGAGGGGCGCGGCGTGCTGCTCTACCTCCATCAAGAAGGGCGCGGCATCGGCCTGGCCAACAAGCTGCGCGCCTACGCCCTGCAGGATCAGGGGATGGACACCGTCGAGGCCAATCGCGCGCTGGGCTTTCCCGACGACAAGCGCGACTACGGGCTGGGCTCGCAGATGCTGGTGGACTTGGGCATCAAGACGATGCGCATCATCTCGAACAATCCGCGCAAGATCCACGGCTTGGGCGGCTTCGGCCTGGAGATCGTCGATCGCGTGCCGCTGGAGACGGCGCCTCAGGAGTTCAACGCGCGCTATCTGGGGACCAAGCGCGAGAAGCTGGGCCATCTGCTGGACGAGTACAACCAGCCGGCGCGAGCCGCGGGCGCGCCATGAGACGGGAGCGCGTGGAGCAGAGCCTCGAGGGCGTCGGCGGCGGCAGGCGGGTGGCGATCGTGGCGGCCCGCTTCTACGCCGACCTCGCGGACCAGTTGATCGACGGCGCGCGCCGCGCCCTGCGGGCGGCCGGCGTCGCCGAGGGCGACGTGCGGGTGGTGGACGTCCCGGGCTGCTTCGAGCTTCCGCTGGCGGCACAGAAGCTGGCCGGCGCCGGATTCGACGCCGTCGTGGCCCTGGGCGTGGTGATCCGCGGCGAGACGCCGCACTTCGACTTCGTCGCCGGCGAGTGTGCCCGGGGCATCATGGACGTCCAGCTCCGAACGGGCGTGCCGGTGGGCTTCGGCGTGCTCACCACGGAGAACCGGCCCCAAGCCGAGGAGCGGGCCGATCCGGAACGGGGGGACAAGGGCTTCGAGGCGGCAGTGGCTGCCCTCGCCCTGCTGGCTCTGGAAAGCTGACGGCCGCTCGCCGCCCCGGGCCGCGTGGGGCAGAAGGAGCGGGCGGCCGGTGCGTCCTAGACTCCGCCCTCAGGCCGAGACTTCGTCTCGACCGAGCACCCATTTCCCCTGCGTGCGGGTGCGTCGGGAGAACGCGGAGCCGTAGATGCAAGACAAGACGCTCACGTGCAAGGACTGCGCCAAACCCTTCGTCTTCACCGCGCGAGACCAGCAATTCTACGCCCAGAAGGGCTTCGAGCACGAGCCCCAGCGCTGCCGCGAATGCCGCAACGCGCGCAAGAGCCAGCGGGCGGATGCGCCGGCCGGGGGAGCCCGCGAGCTCTTCGACGTGGTCTGCGCCGAGTGCGGCGTGCCCACGCAGGTGCCGTTCCGGCCTCGCGACGCGCGCCCGGTGTACTGCCGCGACTGCTTCCAGGCGCACGGGAGTCAGCTGACCCGAGCGTAGAACCTCCGCCTCATGAAGGCGGAACGGTTGTTCGAGGGTCTGCTCTGGCGGGCGCGCCTCTTCGTCTTGATCCCCGTGGTCTTCACGTTGCTCGCGGCGATCGTGGCCTCCGTGGAGGGGGCGGTCGTCGTGACGCAGGGCATCGGTCTGGCCGTCGCCGGCCGCCATGGGGAGTCGACGCTGCGATACCTCAACGCGCTGGACACGTTCCTGTTCGCGACGATTCTCTACGTCGCGAGCATCGGGCTCTACGAGTTGTTCGTCTCCAAGCTCGACGATCTCGGCGACGGTGAGGGGGAAGCACGCAGCCGTCTGCCGGCGTGGATGGTGATCGGAACGCTCGACGACCTGAAGCAGAAGGTGGCCAGCGTCGTGACGATCATCATCGCGATCAGCTATCTGGAGCAGCTCAGCCGCTGGGCAGACGGCCGGAGCGACCTGCTGCACAGCGCGCTGGACGTGCTCTGGCTCTCGCTGGGCGTGGCCGTGGCCATGGTGAGCCTCATCCTCTTCACGCGGCGCGTCGCCGAGCATCAGGCAAGGCCGGACGAGGGAGCGTCGAAGGGTTCGCCTTTGTGAGCGAGATGAGACCGGTTTCCTGGGCGGGCGATGGCGTGGCCTACGTGGATCAGCGGGAGTTGCCGGCGCGCCTGCTGGAGCGGTGCGCGAGGACGACCGACGAGGTCGTCGAGGCGATCGCGGCGCTGGCTGTGCGCGGCGCCCCGCTCATCGGCGTCTTCGGCGCCTACGGCGTGGCGCTCGCCGCGCGCCGCGGTGCCGCCGGCGAGCCGTTGCGCGCCGAGGCCTTGCGCATCCGCGCCGCGCGCCCGACGGCGGTGAACTTGATGTGGGCCGTCGACCGCATGCTGGCTGCCGCCGAGGCGGGTGCCGACTCGGCGGCGCTGCTGGCCGAGGCCGAGGCGATCCACCGCGAGACGCGCGCGACCGACGAGCGCATGGCGCGCTTCGGAGCGGAGCTCCTTCCCGAGCACGGGGTGCTCCTCACCCACTGCAACACCGGGCCCCTGGCCACCGGAGGCGCGGGCACCGCGCTGGGGGTCATCATCGAGGGGCACCGCGGCGGCAAGCGTCTCCACGTCTACGTGGACGAGACGCGGCCGCTCTTGCAGGGCGCGCGCCTGACGGCCTTCGAGCTGCGCGAGGCCGGCGTTCCGGCGACGCTGATCGTCGACGGCGCCGCCGCCGCGACGATGCGGGCCAAGGGCGTGCAAGCGGTGCTGGTGGGGGCCGACCGCATCGCGCGCAACGGCGACACCGCCAACAAGATCGGCACCTACGGGCTGGCCGTCGCCGCGGCGCACCACGGCATCCCGTTCTACGTGGTGGCGCCCCGCTCAACGTTCGACTTCTCGCTGGGAGGGGGCGCGGAGATCCCGATCGAGGAGCGCGGCGCGGACGAGGTGCGCGCGTTCGGGGGGCGGCCGACGGCGCCCGAGGGCATGCCGGCGTACAACCCTGCGTTCGACGTGACGCCGGGACACCTCGTCACCGCCATCGTCACCGAGTACGGCGTCCTCCGGCCGCCGTATCTCGAATCCATCGCCGGCCTCGAGCTGCGCCCCACCATCGGAAGCCTCATGCAAACCGGCGCGAGCGCGCCGGGACCTTTCAAGCAACGGGGTCCCCACGAGCGAAGTGGAACGGAGCGAGTGGGATGAGGTACTACGACTTCCTCGACAAGGCGCCGGGGATACCGGCTCTGGTGGTGGTGGGAGGCAGCGAGCCGGTGCTGGCCGACGCCGCGGTGGACCGGATCGTCTCGCGGCTGCTGCCGCCCGAGGCCCAGCCGATGAATCTCGAGCGCCTGGTCGCGGTGGAGATCGCCGACGTCCAGCGCGTGCGCGAGTCGCTGGCGGCGATGCCGTTCCTGGCCGAGACGCGCGTGGTGGTGATCCGCGATTGTCACCAGCTCAAGGCCGAGGCGCGGCGTGAGCTCTGGAGCGTGGCCGAGGAGACTCCGGCGGGCTCGACCGTGGTGCTTGTGGACCTGGAGATCTCCACGGGACGCGGCGGCAAGCGCCCGGAGTCCTTCGTGAAGCTGGCGCCGCGCTCGGCGCTGGTGATCGATACCACCACCCGCGGCGAGGACCGGGAACGCTTCGCGCGGGAGCTGATGGCCGAGTTGGGGGCTTCAGCGGAGCCGCCGGCGATCCGCGCCCTGGCCCAGTTGCCCGATCTCGCCGAGATTCGCAGCGACGGCGAGAAGCTGGCGCTGCTGGGGCGGAAGATCACCGCCAAGGACGTGGCCGCGGAGACGCTCACTCCGGCCGAGGCCAAGAGCTGGACCTTCGCCGACGCCCTGCTCGAGGGGAGGACGAAGGAGGCGTTGGCGATGGCCTACGAGCTGCTCCAAGAGGACCCCAGGGCGGGGACGGCGCTCTGCGGGGCGCTGGCCGGCGCCTACCTGTCCACCTGGACGATCGCGCGCGGCGAGCGCCTCACCGGCCGACTCGCGTGGAAGCAGCGCACGCTGGCGCCCATCGCCCGCAAGCTGGGCGTGGAGAAGGCGAAGCTGGGGCACGATCATGCGGTGCGCGCCTTCGAGGCATTGATCACGGGGCGCTACGAGGACGCGCGCCAGTTGATCACGGTGCTGGCCGCGACGCTCCCGAAGGCCTGAGCGCCGGATTCGAGGAGGTTGCGTCCCGGTAGCTGAGAAAGACCGGGGCGCTCCATGGACGACACGACCTACGCATCCCCATTCTCCTGGCGCTACGGGCGCAGCGAGCTGCGGGCGCTCTTCTCGGAGCGCGAGCGGCGCCGCCTCTGGCGCCGCGTTTGGATCGCCCTGGCGGAGGCCCAGCGCGACGCCGGCCTCGTGAGCGATGCCGAGCTCGCCGATCTGCGCGCCCATGCCGACGAGATCGATCTCGAGGCGGCGCTGGCGATCGAGCGGGAGATCGGCCACGACTTGATGGCCGAGATCCGAGTCTTCGCCTCTCAGGCGAAGGTCGGCGGCGGCAAGCTCCATCTCGGGGCCACCTCGATGGACATCGAGGACAACGTCGAGACGTACCGCATGCGCGCGGCTCTTGGGATGCTCGGCGAACGTCTGCACGCGCTGCTGCGCGCCTTGGCCGCGCAGATTCGGACCTACGCCGGCACCGTCTGCATGGCGTTCACCCACCTGCAGCCCGCCGAGCCGACGACGGTCGGCTACCGTCTGGCCGTCTACGCGCAAGACCTGCTGATCGACGACGAGGTGTTGCGCGGCCTGCTGGATCGGCTCACGGCCAAGGGCATGCGCGGCGCCGTCGGCACGTCGGCCTCCTATACGGGGCTGCTGGCGGGCACCGGACGCACCCCCGAGCACCAGGAGGAGCGCATCCTCGCGGCCTTCGGCCTGCGCGCGCGAGACGTCTCGACGCAGACCTACCCGCGCAAGCTCGACTACCTGGTGCTCGCCTCGCTCGCCGGGCTCGGGGCCTCGCTCTCGAAGTTCGCCGCCGACGTGCGCATCCTGAGCTCCCCCGGCTTCGGTGAGATGTTCGAGCCGTTCGGCCGCAAGCAGGTCGGCAGCTCGGCGATGCCCTTCAAGCGCAATCCCGTGATGTCGGAGCGCATCGATTCGCTGGCGCGCCTGCTTCCGGGCTTCGCCGACGTCGCCTGGCAGAACGCGGCCACGAACTATCTCGAGCGCACGCTGGACGACTCGGCCAACCGCCGCACCACCATCCCCGAAGCCTTCCTCTGCAGCGACGAGATCCTCGGCTTGGCGCTCAAGATCGTCGAGGGACTGCGCGTCGACGATCAGAAGGTGCGCGAGAACCTCAGGCGCTTTGGCCCGTTCGCCGGCTCCGAGGCCGTGATGATGGCGGCATCCAAGGCGGGCGGCGACCGCCAGGAGCTGCACGAGGTGCTCCGCGAGGCCGCGATGGTGGCTTGGGAGTCCACCGCACGCGGCGAGAGCAACCCGTTGGCGAGCCTCTTGGCCGACGATCCGCGCGTCACGCGCTGGCTCGACCCGGCCGAGGTGCGCCGTCACATGGATCCCACCGCGCACATCGGCGACGCTCCAGAGCGCGCGCTGCGCGTGGCCGAGCGCATCGACGCGCTTGCGCCGTTCCCGCGGCCGCCGGCAGTCTCGGTGAATGGGATTCCGCACGAATGGAGCAATGCAGAATGAGCGGGGTAGCATGAAGAAGGGTCGCGAAGTCGCGCGAGGCAAGACCAAGGTACTCTACGAGCATCCCGATCAAGCGGGACTCTACATCGTCGCCTCGGGCGATGACATCACGGCGGGCGACGGTGCGCGCCGCAGCGTGATCCCCGGCAAGGGACGCATCGCGGCGAAGACCACCGCACGCGTCTTCCGCCTGCTCAACCTCTGCGGTCTGCCGACCCACTTCGTGAGCGGCGGCGAGGACGACGACGACAACGAGATGGTCGTGCGGGCGTGCCGCATGATTCCGCTCGAGGTCGTGGTGCGCGGCGTGGTGGCCGGTTCCTACGCCAAGCGCAACCCAAACGCCCCGCGCGGCTCGCTCCTCTTGCCCCGCGTGATCGAGTTCTTCCTCAAGGACGACAAGCGTCACGACCCGCAGATCACCCAGGAGGAGATCTTGCAGCAGGGGATCGCCACGGCGGAAGAGGTGGCGACGATGGCCGAGATCGCTCGACTGACGTTCGAGATGCTCTCGCACGCCTGGCGCCGACGCAACGTCCTCATGGTGGACATGAAGGTCGAGTTCGGGCGCGCGGTCGACGACCAGCGTCTGCTCCTCGCCGACGTGATCGACAACGACGCTTGGCGCCTCTGGCCGCAGGGCCGCGAGGAGCTGATGCTCGACAAGCAGATGTTCCGCAATCTCGTCGGCGAGGCGACGGCGGAGGACCTGGCCCGCGTGAAGCAGGCCTACGAGTCGGTCTGCGAGCAGGTCGGCGCATTTCCCGTGATGCAGCCCGCCATGGTGGCCATCGTGATGGCCTCCGAGCGCGACAAGGCGCACGTGGACCGCATCGAGCAGGCTCTGCAGAAGCTGGGCCTGGGCTACGTGCACCGCGTGGCCAGCCCCAGCAAGACGCCGGGCTACCTTCTGCAGCTGATCCAGCAGCTCGACGCCACGTTCGCGCGCTTGGTCTACGTCGGCGTCTGCGGCCGGAGCGATGCGCTAAGCGCGATGCTCGACGCGGCCACGACCAATCCCGTGATCGCCTGTCCGCCGCCCTCGGAGAAGTTCGGCGGAATGGAGGCGCTGGGCTCGCTGGACGCTCCGAGCGGCGTGGCGGCCGTGACGATCCTGGAGCCCGAGAACGCGGCGTTGGCGGCGGCCAAGCTCTTGGCGTTGGACGACACCATCTTCTTCGGGCGGGTGCTGCTGACGCAGGCGAACTATCGCGCGCAAGTGATGAACGCGGACCTCATGCTGAACCCGCCTCCGCCTCAGCATCCCGTGATGGCGTGAGCGCATGACCATGCTTGCACTCAGCACCTCGGAGCTCGATCGCATCTCCGAGCTGCTCGGCCGCGAGCCGAGCCTGGTGGAGCTCTACGCCTTCGACGCCGGCTGGAGCGAGCATTGCTCGTACAAGTCCAGCCGCGCGCACCTGCGCAAGCTCCCGACGGAAGGGGCGAGCGTGCTGTTGGGGGTGGGCGAGGATGCCGGCATCCTCGACCTGGGCGAGGTGAACGGCGTGCGCTACGGGGTGGTAGTGGCGCACGAGTCGCACAACCATCCCTCCCAGGTGGTGCCGTACGAGGGCGCGGCCACGGGCATCGGCGGGATCGTGCGCGACGTGCTCTGCATGGGCGGCGAGCTCATCGGCGTGCTGGATCCGCTGCGCTTCGGACGGACCGACCTGCCTGGCCGCGCGCACCAGCGCTACGTGGCCCAGAGCGTGGTCGACGGCGTGGGCGGCTACGGCAACGCCATCGGGGTGCCCAACCTCGGCGGCGACGTCTACTGGGACGAGAGCTTCGACGACAACTGCCTGGTCAACGTGGTCGCGTTGGGCTTGGTCCGCGCCGACGAGATCGTGCACTCGCGGGTTCCGCCCCAGGCCGATGGCTGGAACCTGGTGCTGGTGGGAAAGGCGACCGATGCCTCCGGTTTCGGCGGTGCCGCCTTCTCATCGCTTACGCTGGACGAAGAGCGGGCCGAGACCAACAAGGGCGCCGTTCAGGTTCCCGATCCTTTCTTGAAGAGCGTGCTGATGCGCGCGACCTATCGCGTTCTGCGCTCGTTGCGCGACCTGGGCGTGCGGGAGCCGGGGTTCAAGGACTTGGGCGCCGGCGGCGTGCTTGGGTGCTCCTCGGAGCTGGTGGCGGCGGGGGGCATGGGAGCCGAGATCGACCTCGACGCGGTGCACGTCTCGGTGAAGGATCTGCCGGCCGAGGTCATCGCCGTGGGCGAGACGCAGGAGCGCATGCTCTGGGCCGTGCCTCCGGGTCCGGCGACGGAGCTGCTGCTGCGCGTCTACAACGACGAGTTCGGGCTCCCGCACGTCTCTCGCGGGGCGCGTGCCTCGGTGATCGGACGCGTGCGCGGCGAGCGGCGCTTCACGATGCGCCATCGCGGTGCGGTGGTGGTGGACGTTCCGGTGGACGTGCTCACGGAGGGCATCCGCTACGAGCGCGAGGTGGCCGCCGCGCCGCGGCGCGAGAGCGAGGACCCCGTGCTGACGGGGCGCGTCTCGGAGCTGCTGCCGCGCGTGCTCGCGCACCGCGACGTCTGCTCGCGCGAGCCCCTGATTCGCCATTACGACCGCGTGGTGCGCGGGACCACGGTGATCCCCGCGGGCCACGGTGACGCCGGCGTGATCGCGCCCATCCCAGGGGCCGCGTTGGGCGTGGCGGTGAGCGTCGACGGCAACCCGCGCTACGGCAAGCTCGACGCGCGCGTGGCCGCGGAGCTGGCCGTCTGCGAGTCCGCTCGCAACGTCGCGGCGGTCGGAGGCGAGCCCATCGGCCTGACCGACTGCTTGAACTTCGGCAATCCCACCAAGCCTGCGCAGATGGGGGAGCTGGTGGAGGCGATCGACGGGTTGAGCTCCGCGGCGCGCGCGCTCGGCCTGCCGTACGTGAGCGGCAACGTCTCGCTGTACAACGAGAGCGCCGCGGGGTCCAGCGTGGCGCCGTCGCCGATCGTGGCGTGCATCGGTCGCGTGGCCGACGTCTCGAGGACGGCGGGGTTCGCCTTCAAGCGCGCGGGGTCGGCGATCGTGCTCCTGGGGGCGCGCAGCGGCGCGCTGGGCGGCAGCGTGGTGGCCGAGGTCTGCGGCGCCTCCGGGGGGCGCCTGCCGCGGCCGTCGCTCGATGCGGTCTTGGCGGAGATCGCCCTGGTGCGCGACGGCTTCGCCGACGGCTCGATCCTGAGCGCTCACGACGTCTCGGACGGGGGTCTCTTGGCATGCCTTGCCGAGATGTGCCTGGGGCCCGGAGGTGAGAACGGCATTGGGGCGCGGATCGTCGGGCCTGCGGCCTGGGCGCCGGGGCTCACCGAGCAGGCGGCGTGGTTCGGCGAGGCGGGAGGCTTCGCGCTCGAGGTGGAGCCGGCGGCGGCCGAGGGGCTGATCGAGCGCGCCCGTGTTGCGGGGGTGACGGCGGCTCGGCTCGGCGAGACGACCGCGGAGCCGCTGCTCTCGGCCGGCGAGGCGTCGTTCGCGCTCTCCGAACTGGCCGCTTCCTGGCTGGCCCCACTCGAGGAGCTCTATGCCTAACCGTGGATTGCGTATTTTTCACACCCAGGTGAAAAATACGCACCTATCCGGATGTGATGTGCGTGATACGCACATCACTGTGAGAAATACGCAATCTCACAACCGAGGGGGATGGGGAACGAGATGAAGACCGCCGTCATCGCCTTTCCGGGCTCGAACTCCGAAGAGGAGACGCTGCGCGCCGTGATCGATGCCGGCGGCGAGGGCCGGATCGTTTGGTGGTTCGAGGGTCCCCAGGCGCTGCGCGGCTTCGACGCCTTCATCATGCCCGGAGGCTTCGCGTACGAGGACCGCATCCGTGCCGGCGCCGTCGCGGCGCGTGAGCCCATCGTCAGCGCCGTCGTCGATGCCGCCGTCCACGGCGCCCCCGTGCTCGGCATCTGCAACGGCGCGCAGGTGCTGGTGGAGACCGGCATCGTGCCCGGAACGGGCCCCGACCCCGTCGGCCGCCCGCAGGCCGCGCTGGCGCCCAACGCCTGCGGCCACTTCGTCGACACGTTCGTGGAGGTCGCGCTGGTGGCGCCTCCGGAGCGCTGCATCTTCACGCGCCACCTCGCGCCGGGAGAGCGCATCCCCACGTGGCTCAGCCACGGCGAAGGCCGCTACTGCTTCCGCGATGATCAAACGCGCCAAGCGGTACGCGACGAAGGGCTCGTCGTCTTTCGCTACGCCGACGGCAAGAACCCCAACGGGGCCGAGTTCGACTGCGCCGGACTCACCAATCCCGCCGGCAACGCCCTGGCGAT
>Ga0307373_10002493_pt1 | contig 33129 bp, 27 predicted proteins | sample OX2MG_FD_202534 | JGI IMG/M metagenome (GOLD analysis project Ga0307373, IMG submission 202534) | Soil microbial communities from Risofladan, Vaasa, Finland - OX-2 | ecosystem: Environmental > Terrestrial > Soil > Coastal area > Acid sulfate soil | place: Finland: Risofladan, Vaasa | collected...
TCGGCGCCAGGTAGCCGGCCACCTCGGCGACTTCCGGCGCGACGTCGCCCACCAGCCCGGTGTCGGTCCGGGTGATGCCGACGTCGAGTACGGCCGCACCGGGCTTGACCATCCCCGCCGTGAGCAGCCCGGGCCGGCCAGCCGCCACCACCACGATGTCGGCCTGCCTGGTGTGGGCGGCAAGATCCCGGGTGCCGGTGTGGCACAAGGTGACCGTCGCGTTCTCGCTGCGCCGGGTGAGCAGCAGCCCCAGCGCCCGGCCGACCGTGATCCCGCGCCCGATCACCGTCACGTCCGCACCCGCGATCGGCACCGCGAAATGGCGCAGCAGCTCGACGATGCCGCGCGGCGTGCACGGCAGCGGCCCGGGCTCGCCCAGCACCAGCCGCCCCAGGTTGACCGGGTGCAGGCCGTCCGCGTCCTTGGCCGGATCCATCAGGTGCAGTACCCGGTGCGCGTCCAGCCCGGCCGGCAGCGGCAGCTGCACCAGGTAACCGGTGCACGCCGGGTCGGCGTTCAGCTCCGCCACCACCGCCTCCACCTGTTCCTGGGTGGCGTCAGCGGGCAGGTCCCGGCGGATGCTGGCGATCCCCACCTCCGCGCAGTCCCGGTGCTTGCCGGCCACATAGGCCCGGCTGCCCGGATCGTCGCCCACCAGGACCGTGCCCAGCCCGGGGACGATCCCCGCCCGGGCCAGCTCCGCTACCCGGGCGGCGAGCTCCTGCTTGATCAGCGCGGCGGTCGCCTTGCCGTCGAGAATCTGCGCGGTCATCGTCTCTTCCGGTTGGTGAGTGGTGCCAGTGGTCGGTGGTGCCAGTGGTCGGTGGTCAGTGGAAGAAGTGGCGCACGCCGGTGAAGTACAGGCTGACCCCGGCCGCGGCCGCGGCGGCGATCACCTCATCGTCCCGCACCGAGCCGCCCGGCTCCGCAATGGCGTGAACCCCGGCGTCGGCGAGCACCTGCAAGCCGTCCGCGAAGGGGAAGAACGCGTCGCTCGCGGCCACCGCGCCGCTGGCCCGGTCACCGCTGCGGGTCACCGCCAGCCGGGCCGAGTCCACCCGGTTCACCTGGCCCATGCCGACCCCGACGGTGGCCCCGCCGGCGGCGATCACGATCGCGTTGGACTTCACGCTGCGGCAGGCCCGCCAGGCGAACGCCAGGTCGGCCAGGGCCTCACCGCTGGCGGCCGGGCCGGCTCTGAGCTCCCACCCGGCCGGCTCGTCACCGGCCGCGTCGATCAGATCCGCGGACTGCATGAGCAGGCCGCCGTCCAGCTGCCGCCACTCCGCGTGCGCTGTCAGCCGGGGCCCGGCCTGCCCCGCCGCGGCCTCGCGCGCGGCATGCCCGGTCCCCGGTGGCGGGCAGGCCAGGAGCCGCAGGTTCTTCCTGGCCGCGAGCAGTTCCTGGGCGGCGGGCTCGAACCCGGGCGCGACAACGACCTCGGTGAAGATCTCCGCGATCTGCGCGGCCAGCTCCCGCGTCACCGGGCCGTTGGCGGCGACCACGCCGCCGTAGGCCGACACCGGGTCGCAGGCGTGGGCCTTGCGGTGCGCCTGCGCCAGATCGGCCCCCACCGCGATCCCGCAGGGATTGGAGTGCTTGATGATGGCCACGCACGGCTGGCTGAAGTCATGCGCGGCCCGCCAGGCCGCCGCCGCGTCCACATAGTTGTTGTAGGACATCGCCTTGCCGTGCACCTGACGGGCGCCGGCGATGCCGGGCCGGGTGGCGGGCCCCAGGTACAGGGCCGCCCGCTGGTGCGGGTTCTCGCCGTAGCGGAGCACCTCCCGGCGGGACCAGAGGGCGGCGACCACGTCCGGCCATCCGGTCTCCACCGCGGTCTCGTCGGGCGCGTAGTCCGCGGCGAACCAGGACGCCACGGCAGCGTCGTAGCTGGCGGTATGGGCGTAGGCCCGGGCCGCGAGGCGGCGCCGCTGAGCCAGCGTGAACCCGCCCCCCGCGAGCGCCTCCACCACCGCCGCATACATCGAGGGGCCGGTGATCACGGCGACGCTGGCGTGGTTCTTGGCGGCGGCGCGGACCATGGCCGGCCCGCCGATGTCGATCTGCTCCACGCACTGCGCCGCCGGTGCGCCGCTGGCGGCCGTCGCCTCGAACGGGTACAGGTTGGACACCAGCAGCTCGAACGGGGCGATCCCCAGATCGTGGAGCTGCTCACGGTGCCCGGGCTGGCCCAGGTCGGCGAGGAGCCCGGCATGCACCCGGGGGTGAAGCGTCTTGACCCGCCCGTCGAGGCACTCGGGAAAGCCGGTCAGGTCCTCGACCGCCGTCACCGGCACCCCGGCCGCGCTGATCGCCGCCGCCGTACTGCCGGTGCTGACGATCTCCACCCCGGCCCCGGCCAGCGCCCGCGCCAGCCCGTCCAGCCCGGTCTTGTCGTAGACGCTGATCAGCGCCCGCTTGATGGCAACCCTCGTCAACGCCCGACCTTCACCTTCCGGTCCTGGACAGACCATCCCCCGCGGACCATCGCGCCCACGGTGTCCACCAGCAACGCCCGCTCGGCCACCTTCACCCGTTCATGCAGTGCGGCCTCGTCGTCATCATCGCGGACCGGCACCGCCGCCTGCGCGATCACCGGCCCCGTGTCGGTGCCCTCGTCCACCATGAACACGGTGCACCCGGTGACCTTCACCCCGTACTCCAGCGCGTCCCGGACGCCGTGCATGCCGGCGAAGGCGGGCAGCAGGGCGGGATGGGTGTTGATGAACCGGCCGCCGAACCGGGCCAGGAAGGCCGGCCCCACCAGCTTCATGAACCCGGCCGAGACCACCAGGTCCGGGCTGAACGCGGCACACGCAGCCGTGAGCGCCTGGTCCCAGGCTGCCCGCGTGGGGTAGTCCGCCACCCGCTGGGTGAAGGTCGGGATGCCGGCCCGTTCCGCCCGTGCCAGGCCCTCGATCCCGGCCCGGTCCGCACCGACCGCCACCACGGTCGCGCCGTAGGACTCCCCGGCGCAGGCGTCCATCAGCGCCTGGAGGTTGGTTCCCGCCCCGGAGACCAGTACCACCAGGCTCGCGGGCGCTTCGCTGGCGTGTCTCACGCGGCCACGATAACGGCCCGCTGGCCGTGGCGAGTCAGGCCGCCCGGGGAGCGGCGCACCTGTCACCCGCAGTGAGAGATGGGTCACAACTAGCCCGTCACACTATCCTTGTGCGAACAATGGGCCAGGTCAGTCGTGGGGGCGAGGCACAATAAGGGGCTATGCCCCCATCAGACACCCAGCGTAACGAAGAGGCGCCTTCGGGCGCTTTCTCCCCCCCGGCCAGGCCTGAGCACCCCGCGCCGCCGGCCCAGACGGCGCCGAAAGCCGCCCCGCTGCAGCCAGCCGAACCGGCGCTCCAGCACCGGGCGGTGGCCGCGCTGTTCGTGGCGATGCTCAGCCTCGCCGGGTTCCTCGGGTTCAACATCAACCTGCGCCGCGGCATCTTCATCGTGGCCTACGCCCTGCTGGCCGGAGCCACCGCGCTCTGGCTGAGCCTGACCGCCATGAGCCGCGCCCGGCGCCAGCGGACCGCCCGGCCCCGGGGCGCGGTCGCCGCGACCGCCATCGCGGGCGTGGGGATCGGGCTCAGCGCCGCGATGCTGCTGGCATTCGTTCTGTTCGGCCAGCAGCTGACCGGTTATGGCCAGTGCCTGAGCGGTGCTAACACCATCGCGGCGCAGCAGTCCTGCTACAGCCACTTCTCCCGGGCGCTGAACCGCGAGATCGCCCTGCTCGGCCCGGTCAGCCACCGCTGACCCCTGGCGTCCGCCCGGCCGGCGCATCGCCCGGAGCGGCTCCGGCGGCTCAGGGCAGTTCCGAGGGGCCCGGCGGCCCCCGGCGGCCGGGCTCCTGCAAGGCCTCGTCGTCATCCGCCCACGGGTCGAGGAAGATCCGGTGCCCGTCGTCGTCGGCCTCCCGGCCGCTGGCAGCGGGTCCCCGCGCGGCCAGGGCGGCGGCCAGCTCCGGGTCACGGCGAAGCCGCAGCCAGTTCGCGGCACCCGCGGCCACCGCGGCGGCGACCCCGACCTCCAGGGTGGCGACCAGGCCGGCCTGCCACCCGGACGGTCCCACCGCGGCCAGCCGCCCGCTGCCCAGCGGGCCGCCTGAGAAGGCCGCCAGCACCCCGGTGACGCACCCGGTGGCCGCGCCGCAGGCGAACCCCCACAGCGGGGCAACCTCGATCGCTGGCGTCGGCGCCGCCCGCACCAGCAGCACGCCGCCGAACGCACCCGCCAGGTACGGCACGGCGAGCACGGCCGCCGACGCCCAGCCCGGCATGGACGCATGCGCCCCGGCAGGCAGCGCGGCGAGCATCGGGAACATCGGCAGCGGGCCCAGTGCCGCCCCGGTCGGGGCGACCACGGTGCCGGTGCCGAAAGCGAAGCCCGGCCCCAGCGTGAAGCAGACTGCCCAGCCGACGGCGTTCGGCACGTAGGCGAACTGGATCAGCACCAGCAGCACGGAACCGACGGCACCGGCCCCGAGGGCTGCGTTCAGCGACATGAACTGAGGAAGGTGCGCCGCCAGCGAGGCGCCAGTGAGGATCGCGCCCGCCACCCCGAGCACGGCCAGTGCCCCGGCGGTGCCCAGCACGACCGAACGGGGCCGGGGCGGCAGCAGCCGTGCGAGGCGGCCCCAGGGCGCCAGTGCCCGTGCGCCGCCCAGCCCGCCCGCGCAGAACGCGATCAGGAACCCGGCGGCCACCGCCTGCGGCAGCGAGGGCGCCACCAGCGGCGACCGGCTGGCCAGGGCGAGCGCGCCGCAGAGCACCGCGTAGGGGGCGGCGAGCGCGAGCGCCGCGTACCCGATCTCGGAGAAGCTGGACACCTGCCCGGTCCGCACCAGCCAGCGCCCTGCCCGCCACAGCAGCGCGCCGGGCAGCAGGACCAGGCCGAGGGGCAGCATGCCGATCCGGCCCGCGCCGTGCAGCGCGAAGCCGACGTGGTGCGCCGCCAGCCAGAGCCCGATGGCGGTGCGCAGCACGCCGGGCAGGCCGAGGCCCGCGTGCGGGGCGGCGATCCAGCCGGCCAGCACCAGGGGGGTGAGGATGACCAGCCCGGTGATCATGACGGTGCATGCCGCCATGGCCCCGCTGACGACCAGCGGGCGCGGTACAGCCGCTGACCAGTCCGGCGGCCGATGCGGGCCGTCCGGGCGTGTGCCGGGACGGGCAGGAGCGGTCACAAGGTTCAATCCTGGCAACCGGGCTGGCAGGCGGAGCGGAGGCGCGCCGGGGGCTAGCGGCGCTGCATGATCTCGCGCACGAGCAGGGCCGTCTCGCTGGGGGTCCGGCCCACCCGGACACCGACCTTCTCCAGCGCCTCCTTCTTGGCCTGGGCGGTGCCGGAGGAGCCGGAGACGATCGCCCCGGCGTGGCCCATGGTCTTGCCTTCGGGGGCGGTGAACCCGGCCACGTAGGCGACCACCGGCTTGGTGATGTGCTGCTCGACATAGGCGGCGGCACGCTCTTCCGCGTCTCCCCCGATCTCGCCGATCATCACGATCGCGTCCGTCCCGGGGTCGTCCTGGAACGCCTGGAGGCAGTCGATGTGGGTCGTCCCGATGACCGGGTCGCCGCCGATGCCGACCGCGGTGGAGAAGCCGATGTCACGCAGCTCGTACATCATCTGGTAGGTCAGGGTGCCCGACTTGGAGACCAGGCCGATCCGGCCCTGCGTGGTGATGTCGGCCGGGATGATGCCCGCGTTGGACTTGCCCGGCGAGGCGATCCCGGGGCAGTTCGGCCCGACGATGCGGGTCGCGTTCTGATGCGCGCAGGCGTAGGCCCAGAACTGGGCGGTGTCGTGCACGGGGATGCCCTCGGTGATCACCACCACCAGCGGGATCGCGGCGTCGATCGCCTCCATCACCGCGCTCTTGGTGCCAGCGGGCGGGACGAAGACCACCGACACGTCGGCGCCGGTGGCCGCCATGGTCTCCGCGACCGTGCCGAACACGGGGGCCTGCGCACCGCCGAGGTCGACGGTCTGGCCGGCCTTGCGGGGGTTGGTGCCACCGACCACCGTGGTGCCCGCCGCGAGCATCCGGCGTCCGTGCTTGCTGCCTTCCGAGCCGGTAATGCCCTGGATCATGACGCGGCTCTCGCCGGTCAGGAAGATCGCCATCTCATGCTCCTGTCGCGGGCGCCACAGCCGGATGCCCGGCGGCGGCCAGCTCGGCCGCGCGCCGCGCGGCGTCATCCATGGTGTCGACCTGCTCGACCACGGCCAGGCCGGCCTCGGCGAGGATGCGGCGGCCCTGCGCCGCGTTGTTGCCGTCCAGCCTGACCACGATCGGGTGCGTCACCTGCTCGCCGCGGGTGGCCAGCATGCCCAGGGCGGACACGATGCCGTTCGCGACCGCGTCGCAGGAGGTGATGCCGCCGAACACGTTGACCAGCACGCTGCGGACCGATCCGTCGGACAGCACGATCTCCAGGCCGTCCGCCATCACCTCGGCGGACGCGCCCCCGCCGATGTCGAGGAAGTTCGCCGGGCGGATGCCGCCGAACGCCTCCCCCGCCTGCGCCACCACGTCGAGGGTGGACATGACCAGCCCCGCGCCGTTGCCGATGATGCCGACCTCGCCGTCGAGCTTGACGTAGTTAAGGTGCTTGGCCTTGGCCCGCGCCTCCAGCGGGTCCGCCGCGCTGGGATCGGCGAACCGGGCGTGCTCCTGCCGGTAGGCGGCGTTGTCGTCGAGCGTGACCTTGCCGTCGAGCGCGACCACCCGGCCATCGGCGGTCAGGATCAGCGGGTTGACCTCCACCAGGGTGGCGTCCTCGTCGGCGAAGACCGCCCACAGCCGCTCGGCCAGGGTGGCGGCACCGGGCAGGGCCTGCTCCGGCAGCTGGCCCGCTGCGACGATCTCGGCCGCCTTGGCGGCATCCACTCCGGCGAGCGGGTCGATCGGGATCTGGGCGACCGCGCCGGGGTTGGAGTGGGCCACTTCCTCGATCTCCATCCCGCCCTGCACCGAGCAGATCGAGACGAAGGTGCGCGCCGCGCGGTCGAGCAGGAAGGACAGGTAATACTCCTGGGCGATGTCGCTGGCTTCCTCGACCAGGACGGTGTGCACGGTGTGGCCTTTGATGTCCATGCCGAGGATGTCGTGTGCCCTCGCCTGCGCCTCGTCCGGGCCCTCGGCCACCTTGACCCCGCCCGCTTTGCCCCGGCCACCGGTCTTGACCTGGGCTTTGACCACGACACGGGGGGTGCCGGCGGCGGCGAAACCGGCCGCTATCTCGCGAGCTTCCTCGGGGGTCCGGGCGAGGCTGCCGCGGGGCACCGGTACCCCGTATTCAGCGAACAGCTCTTTCGCCTGATGCTCGAACAGGTCCACGTGTATCCGTCCTTGGTGCGGCTGGATTCCGCACGCAGCCTATCCGGGCCGGCGCCCGCGCTGCGCGCGGGCGCGACGTTGGTGACGGCGACCTGCGCGACCTGATCGTCAAGGCGGGCTGCCCATGCCGGTGCTGGCGTCCGGGCGCTACCTGCTGGCGGCTGAGGCCCGGCCGCCGAGGTTCGACTTCACCCAGTCGACGATCTCGTGCGTGGCGGCACCCGGCGTGAAGATCCTGGCGACGCCCATCTGCTCCAGCTCGGCGATGTCGGCATCTGGCACGATGCCGCCGCCGAACACGGTGATGTCGGTGGCGCCTCGCTCCGCGAGCAGCTCAAGCACCCGCGCGAACTGGGTCATGTGCGCCCCGGACAGGATGGACAGCCCGATCGCGTCGGCGTCTTCCTGGATCGCGGCCGCGACGATCTGCTCGGCGGTCTGGTGCAGGCCGGTGTAGATCACCTCCACGCCCGCGTCACGCAGGGCCCTGGCCACCACCTTGGCCCCACGGTCGTGCCCGTCGAGACCGGGTTTGGCGATGACGACCCGGATCTTGCCCATGCGACCTCCGCGGCAGCGCGACAGTGCTGGTTCTGGCAGGGTAACCCGCGCTCCACAGCCGCAGGTAACAGGCCGCTGGGACCGCAGGCCGGCCGCCGCAGCCGAGCGCCGCAGCCGAGCGCCGCAGCGGCTACAGCTTCTCGATCGGCGCATAGCGCAGCACCAGGTGCTTGACGCCGTACTCCCCGCCGAAATCGATCTTCGCCTCGGGATCGTCACCGGAGCCCTGGACGGACAGGACCGTGCCCAGGCCGTAGGCGTCATGCGTGACCTTGTCGCCCGGCGCGAGCGAGGGCACCCGCCGGTTGCCGGGCGCACGGACCCCGGGCCGCTGCGCGAGCCGTTCCGCCGCTGGCTGGGACACCGCGGCCTGCTCGCGCCGCCACTCGATCAGCTGAGCGGGGATCTCGGCCAGGAAGCGGGACTGCTGGTGGTACTCCGGCCTGCCCCACCATGCCCGCGCCACCGCCCGGGTCAGGTACAGCCGCTGCTCCGCCCGGGTGATCCCCACGTAGGCCAGCCGCCGTTCCTCCTGCAGCTCCTTGGGGTCGTTCACCGACCGCTGGTGCGGGAAGACGTTCTCCTCCATCCCGGTCAGGAACACCACCGGGAACTCCAGGCCCTTGGCCGTGTGCAGGGTCATCAGGGTCACCAGGCCGCCGTGCTCGTCCCCCTCGGGGATCTGGTCGGCGTCGGCGACCAGCGACACCTGCTCAAGGAAGTCGGCCAGCGAGCCGGGAGCCGGCCCGGCCGCGTCCGGCTCCGGCGGGCCCGCCTGGCCGCGCAGCGCGTCGAACTCGCGCGCCACCGCGACCAGTTCGTTCAGGTTCTCGACCCGGCTGGCGTCCTGCAGATCGCTGGAGGCCTGCAGCTCGGCGACGTACCCGGTGCGCTCCAGCGCCGCTTCGGCGATCTCGGCCACCGGCAGCCCCGCGTCCGCGTCCGCCCGCAGCCCGGCCAGCAGGTCGTTGAACCCCTCGATCGCGCGGGCGGCCCGGGGGGACAGGGCGGGCACGTCGGCGGGCCGGGCCAGCGCCGCGGCGAACGAGATCCGGTCCCGGTGTGCCAGCGCGGCCACCGACTCCTCGGTCCGGTCGCCGATCCCCCGCCGGGGCACGTTCAGCACCCGCCGCAGCGACACCTCGTCCTCGGGGTTGGCGGTCAGCCGCAGGTAGGCGAGCAGGTCGCGGACCTCACGGCGCTCGTAGAAACGGACCCCGCCGACGACCTTGTAGGGCAGCCCGGCCCGGATGAACACCTCCTCGAAGGCACGCGACTGGGCGTTGGTGCGGTAGAAGACCGCGACCTGCCCCGGGGTCGCCTGGCCCTCGTCGGTGAGCCGGTCCACCTCTTCGGCCACGAAGGCCGCCTCGTCATGCTCGCTGTCGGCGACGTAGCCGATGAGCGGCGGGCCGTCGCCGGAGTCCGACCACAGCTTCTTGGGCGTCCGGCCGGAGTTGCGGGAGACGACGGCGTTGGCGGCGGCCAGGATGTTCTGCGTGGACCGGTAGTTCTGCTCCAGCAGGATCACCGTGGCGCCGGGGAAGTCGCGCTCGAACTCCTCGATGTTGCGGATCGTCGCGCCGCGGAACGCATAGATGGACTGGTCGGCGTCGCCCACCACGCACAGCTCGGCCGGCGGCAGGCCCGCCCCGCCCGCCTCACCGTCAGCCCCGCCACCGTCAGCCCCGCCCGCCTCACCGTCAGCCCCGCCACCGCCAGCCCCGCCACCGGCCCGGGAGCCGTGCCCGACCAGCTCCCTGACCAGCATGTACTGGGCGTGGTTGGTGTCCTGGTACTCATCCACCAGCACGTGCCGGAACCGGCGCCGGTAGGCCTGTGCCACCTCCCTGAAGGCCTGCAGCAGGAAGACCGTGGTCATGATCAGGTCGTCGAAGTCCATGGCGCCAGCGACCACGAGCCGGCGCTGGTACTCGCCGTAGGCCTCGGCGAGCGCCTTCTCCCGGTACCCGTCGGCCCGGGCGGCGAAGGTCTCGTGGTCGACGAGCTCGTTCTTGAGGTTGGAGACCTGGGCTGCCATCGCCTTCGGCGGATGATGCTTGGCGTCCAGGTCGAGCTCCCGGCAGACCAGGGCCATCAGCCGCTGCGAGTCGGCCTGGTCGTAGATGGAGAACGACGACGGGTACCCGAAACGCTGAGCCTCCCGCCGCAGGATCCGCACGCAGGCCGAGTGGAAGGTCATCACCCACATCGCCCGCGCCCGCGACCCCGTGAGCGAGGCGGCGCGGGCCGCCATCTCACCGGCGGCCTTGTTGGTGAAGGTGATCGCCAGGATCTGGTCCGGGGTGACCTCCCGCTCGGCGAGCAGGTAGGCGATCCGGCGGGTCAGTACCCGGGTCTTGCCCGAGCCGGCGCCCGCCACGATGAGCAGCGGCCCGCCCTCGTGCAGCACCGCCGCCCGCTGCTGCGGGTTCAGGTCATCCAGGAGGGCGTGAGTGATGGTGGCGGTCACCCGCCCAAGCGTAGGCGGTGGCACCGACGCCGGGCACCCGCCGCGCGCCCCGGCGGGTCTCGCCAGGGACCCGCGGCCTGCCCCGCCGGCTACTCGTCGGGCACCAGCGTCGGCGTCGCCCGGGTGAGGGTCTGCTTCTTGAAGAACGACGGGTTGGCGAGCCGGCAGTAGATGAAGGCTGCCAGGCCGATGAGAGCGGCCGTGGCGGCGATGACGAACGCGCCGCCGATCTGCCAGTGGATGATCGGCACCGTCCACATCGTGTAGTCGTTCGCCGTGGCCACGTCGTAGTCCAGCCACAGGCTCCAGCCGCCGAGGAAGAACAGGATCAGGCCGCCGGTGGCGGGCAGGATGCCCTGCATCCACAGGTTGCGCGCACTGGTCCTGAGGTTCTTGCGGTAGTACCAGGCGCAGGTGAAGCCGGTCAGCCCGTAGTAGAAGGCGATGTACAGGCCGATCGCGATCACCGCGTCCCCGATGATGCCGATGCCGTTGGAGGAGTAGTTGAACGCCACATAGACCACGATCGAGATGGCGCCCATGGTGATCGTGGACACGGTCGGGGTGAGGTAGCGCCGGTGCATCTTCGAGAACGAGGCTGGTATCGCCTTGTACACCGCCATCGACAGCGTGGTCCGGGCGGTCGGCAGGATCGTGGTCTGGGTCGAGGCGGCGGCCGAGGAGAGCACCATCAGCAGCAGCAGGTGGGTGAGGAACGAGCCCCAGCCGGAGTTGCCGAACACCAGGTTGCCCTGGACCGACAGCACGTCACCGGCGTTGTTCACGTTGCCGAGCCCGTTGCCCGTGGTCTTGATCCCGGCGAACGACTCCATCGAGAAGATCACCAGCGCGTAGGTGACCAGCAGGATCAGGGTGGACAGGATCGCCGCCCGGCCCGGGGTCTTGTTGCGGTCCTTGGTCTCCTCGTTGACCGCAAGCGCGGTGTCCCAGCCCCAGTAGATGAAGACCATCAGGATGATGCCGCTGGCGAGGGCGCTGAAGTTGGTGATGTGGAACGGGTTGAGCCAGGAGAGGCTCGGGGTGAGGTGGCCGGCCGGGGCGTGCCCGGTGCCGACCTTGACCAGCGCGGTGATCGACAGCACGGCGAGCATCACCAGCTCGATGCCCAGCAGGACCTTCTGGAAGTTCGCGGAGACCTCGATGCCTCGGTAGCAGATGTAGGTCATCACCACGATCCACAGCACGCCGACCAGCAGCACCCAGCCGCTGGTCGGGTTCTCGCCGATGCCCTTGGCGTTGAACAGCAGGAACCCGTACTGGCCGGCGACCTGGGCCAGGCTCGCCATGACCAGGACGTCGGAGGCGATGATCCCCCAGCCGCCCGCCCAGCCCGTCCGGGGGTTGAACGCGCGGGTGGCCCAGGTGAACGTGGTGCCGCAGTCGGGGTCGGCCTTGTTCAGCTCGCTGTAGCCGATGGAGGTCAGCAGCATCGGCACGAACGCGAGCACCGCGACCGCGGGCGCCTGCAAGGCCACCGCGCCCACCACGAACACCAGCGTCGCGGCGATGCTGTACGCCGGCGCGACGGAGGCCGTCGCGATGATGGTGGTCGAGACCAGCCCGAGCGCTCCCGACCGGAGGCCCTTCTCCAGTGGCTGCTCGGCTTGCCCTGCGGCCGTCTCGGCTGTCGTCATGGGATCCCACCCTCAATGTCGACTCGCCATGGATGCTGGCGATCATGACCTGGTTAGATTGTGCTCCCTGTGGCAGCGGAGACTGCACCCCGGTGCACGCGCAGAGCACGCAGATCATACGGTTCTGGCGACATCTGGGTTCATACACAACGATTTCCGTTGCTGACGGCACGAATCATGACCGGTCCAGTCGTTCCCGGCGGGCCGCGGCTAGGATCGCCGTATGCGGATCCTTCTCGTTGGCGCAGGCGGGGTGGGGACGGCCATCGCCAAGATCGCCGCCCGCCGCTCCTTCGCCGAACTGGTCGTCGCCGACTACGACATCAGCAGGGCACAGCGGGCGGCCGGGCAGGAGTTCACCGCCGTCCAGCTGGACGCGCGGGACGAGGAGGGCGTGGCCAGCCTGCTCGCCGCCCACAGCTGCGACGTCCTGCTGAACGCGACCGACCCGCGGTTCGTCATGCCCCTGTTCCGGGCCTCGCTCACGGCGGGCACCCACTACCTGGACATGGCGATGTCGCTGTCCCGGCCACACCCGGACGATCCGTACCAGCAGACCGGGGTGAAGCTCGGCGACGGGCAGTTCGCCCTGGCCGGGGAGTGGGCGGAGCGCGGCAGGCTGGCGCTGGTGGGCATGGGCGTGGAGCCGGGCCTGTCGGACGTGTTCGCCCGCCACGCCGCCGACACGCTGTTCAGCCAGATCACCGAGATCGGCGTGCGGGACGGTGCGAATCTGGTCGTGCGGGGCTACGACTTCGCCCCCACCTTCTCCATCTGGACCACGATCGAGGAGTGCCTCAACCCGCCGGTGGTGTGGGAGAAGGGCGGCTGGCACACCACGGCACCGTTCTCCGAGCCGGAGGTGTTCACCTTCCCGGCCGGGATCGGCCCGGTCGAGTGCGTGAACGTGGAGCACGAGGAAGTGCTGCTGATGCCGCGCTGGGTCGACGCCGGGCGGGTGACTTTCAAGTACGGCCTCGGCGCCGAGTTCATCAGCGTCCTGGAGACACTGCACAAGCTGGGCCTGGACCGCACCGACCCGGTCCGGGTGGGCGGGGCGCAGGTCTGTCCGCGCGACGTGGTCGCGGCGTGCCTGCCCGACCCGGGCACCCTTGGCGACAAGATGACCGGCGTCACCTGCGCGGGCACCTGGGTGACGGGCACCGGCGCCGGCGGCGGCCCGCGTGAGGTCTACCTGTACCACGTGGTGGACAACGCCTGGTCCATGGCCGAGTACGGCTCCCAGGCCGTGGTGTGGCAGACCGCGGTGAACCCGGTCGTCGCCCTGGAACTGATCGAGTCCGGCGCCTGGTCGGGCGCGGGTGTGCTCGGCCCGGAGGCGTTCCCGGCCGGCCCCTTCCTCGACCTGCTCACCGACTACGGCTCGCCCTGGGCGATGGAGGAACGCGCACCGGCCAGCCGGTAAGAACACCAGTAACTCTGAACGGAGGCATTGTGGTGCAGGAGCTGCGGAACTTCATCGGCGGACAATGGACGGACACCTCTTATGACCAGCGCAGCGAGCTGGTCGACCCGAGCACCGGCGAGGTGTTCGCCACGGCGCCGGTCTCCAGCGCGACCGAGGTGGCTGCCGCCGTGGCCTCGGCTGCCGCCGCCTTCGAGGGATGGCGCGACGCCACCCCGGCCGAACGCAGTCTTGCCCTGCTGCGGATCGCGGACGCGATCGAGGCCCACGCCGACGAATTCGTTAAGGCTGAGTCTGAGAACACCGGCAAACCGCTCGGGCTCACCAAGTCCGAGGAGATCCCGCCCATGGTGGACCAGATCAGGTTCTTCGCGGGCGCGGCCCGGATGCTGGAGGGCCGGTCGGCGGGCGAGTACATGCCCGGGTTCACCTCGATGATCCGGCGGGAGCCGATCGGGGTGTGCGCGGCGGTGACGCCGTGGAACTACCCGATGATGATGGGCGTCTGGAAGTGGGCGCCGGCGCTGGCGGCCGGCAACACCATGGTGCTCAAGCCGTCGGACACCACACCGGTCACCTCGCTGCTGATGGCCGAGCTGATGAGCGAGTTCCTGCCGCCGGGCGTGTTCAACGTGGTCTGCGGCGACCGGGACACCGGCCGCGCCCTGGTCGCCAACCCGGTGCCCGCGATGGTGTCGATCACCGGCAGCGTCCGGGCCGGCAAGGAGGTCGCCGTCGCTGCCGCCGCCGACCTCAAGCGGGTGCACCTGGAACTCGGCGGGAAGGCGCCGGTGGTCGTGTTCGACGACGCGGATGTGGCCGCCGCCGCGGAGGCGATCGCCATCGCCGGCTACTTCAACGCCGGCCAGGACTGCACCGCCGCGACCCGGGTGCTCGCCGGGCCCGGCGTGCACGGCGACCTGGCGGAGGCGCTGGCCGAGCAGGCGCGCGCCCAGACGGTCGGCGGCCCGGACGTGGCGGACGCCGACTTCGGCCCGCTGAACAACCCCGCGCAGCTGGAGCGGGTGACCGGGTTCCTGACCCGGCTGCCTGACCACGCACGGGTGCTGGCCGGCGGCGGGCGCAGCGGCGACCGTGGCTTCTTCTTCGAAGCCAGCGTGGTGGACGGGCTGCGCCAGGACGACGAGATCATCCAGAACGAGGTGTTCGGCCCGGTCATCACCGTGCAGCGGTTCAGCGACGAGGACGAGGCGCTGCGCTGGGCGAACGGGACCCAGTACGGGCTGGCCTCCTCGGTGTGGACCAGGGACCACGGCCGCGCGATGCGGATGGCCCGGCGGCTCGACTTCGGCTGCGTGTGGATCAACACCCACATCCCGCTGGTCGCCGAGATGCCGCACGGCGGGTTCAAGCACTCCGGCTACGGCAAGGACCTGTCCATGTACGGGTTCGAGGACTACACGCGGATCAAGCACGTGATGTCCTCGCTCGACTGAGCCGGGCATGTCACCGCAATCCGCCCTCCGGCATCGCCGAGCTCGGCCGCATGGACGCGGCGGGCGTGCTCGCGTCCGGCTGGGCGGACTCCATGCCCGGCGAGGAGGAGCAGGAGGACGGGATACCCAGGCCTGGTTCGCGGCCGCGCTGGCGCCGAGCGCCTCACCGCCTGGTACGCGGCCTACCCGGGGAAGCCACCCGCGCGGTACGACCTGGAGACCGCGTTGCTGCGGCTGGAGCCGGGAGCGGACGAGTCATGCTGGGAACAGTGGGCACGGCTGGATCCGGCCATCGCCGGCCGTCTTGCCTCGCATGCCGGGCTCCGCTGGCGGCCATGGTCTCTCATAGGATCGAGAGCGTGCTCGACGACTCTGAGATCCAGCGTGTGCTGGTCATCGTGGCCCACCCCGACGATGTCGACTTCAGTGCGGCGGGCACCGTCGCGCTGTGGACCGACGCCGGGATCGAGGTCACCTACTGCATCGTGACCGACGGCGACGCGGGCGGGCAGGACCCGGGTGTGCCACGGCCGGAGATGGCGCAGCTGCGCCGCGCCGAGCAGACCGCCGCGGCCAAGCAGGTCGGCGTGCACGACCTGCGGTTCCTCGGTTACCCCGACGGCCGCCTGGAACCGTCCCTGGCGCTGCGCAAGGACCTCGCGCGGGTGATCAGGCAGGTGCGGCCCGACCGGCTGGTCAGCCCGTCCCCGGAGCGGAACTACCAGCGGATCGGCGCCAGCCACCCCGACCACCGGGCGGTGGGGTCGGCGGCGCTGGACGCCGTCTACCCGGATGCCCGCAACCCGTTCGCGTTCCCGGAACTGCTCGCCGACGAGGGACTCAAGCCGTGGACCGTGCGCGAGGTCTGGGTTCCCGGCGGCCCCACGCCCGGCCACTACGTGGACGTCACCAGCACGTTCAGCCGCAAGGTGGCAGCACTGCGGGCGCACGAGAGCCAGACCGGGCACATGGAAGGGCTGGAGGAGTTCCTGCGCGGCTGGCTCACCCGGGCGGCCGAGCAGGGCGGCCTGCCCGCGGGCAGCCTCGCCGAGTCCTTCCAGATCATCAGCACCCCCTGACCGCCCGGCCGCCCGCCGGCGGCCCCGCGAACCCCGCCGGCCGCGAACACCGGCGCGGCGTTCACGAATCCGACACGCGCCCGCCCATTAATGATGAATCCTGCCGGCCTCCGGTTCCTCGACTTCGCGGCCGGGGCGGGCCAGACCCCTGGCACGGCAGCCGGGCAGCTGCCGCCCGGGTACCTGCCGCCGACACCCGCGCTGCGGGCGCAGATACGACAACGTGGCCAGCGGCCTCAAGCTGGCCGGCGTCAAGGTGCCCGGCAAGAACGCGGTGGTGGAGACCAGCCTGCGCCGGGCCGGCCCGCGGACCGCCGACTATGTGAACGGCCGCTTCGGCTGAGCGGCCAGGTCCGCCGCTTCTCCCCAGCCTGCCCTCCAGTCCCCGGTATCAGTTTGTAACACTGAGATCACACGAGATTTCAGCTACATCACGGTGGGTCTGGTGCGTCTGCCTTCACCGGCCTAGGTTGGCAGTGGCGCATCTGCCGTATCGGGAGGAGGCCGTGCATGGCCAGCATCACCGTCACAGTCGACGGGGTCACGTACTCAGATGAGGTGGAACCCCGGCTGCTGCTCGTCCATTACCTGAGGGAAAGACTCGGCAAGACCGGCACCCCCGTCGGCTGCGATACGTCCAACTGTGGTGCGTGCACAGTCCATATGAATGGCGTGTCCGTGAAGAGCTGCTCGGTGCTGGCGGTCCAGGCCGACGGAGCCGAGATCACCACCATTGAGGGCATGGCGAACGGGGAATGGCACCCGCTGCAGCAGGCCTTCCACGCCGAGCACGGCCTGCAGTGCGGCTACTGCACGCCCGGCATGATCATGGCCGCGGCGGACCTGCTGCGCACCAACCCGCACCCCAGCGAGCAGGAGATCCGCGAAGGGCTGGAGGGCAACCTGTGCCGGTGTACCGGATACGAGAACATCGTCCGCGCCGTCCGGCGCGCGGCTGAGGCGGGAGTGACGCCATGACCACCGATACCCAGGCGGCGGCGCCCGAACTCGGCAAAGCCCGTCTCCGTAAGGAAGACGCCCGGCTGGTCACCGGCCAGACCAACTGGACCGACAACATGGTGCTGCCCGGCATGCTGCACATGTGCTTCGTCCGCAGCCCGTACGCGCACGCGCGGATCACCTCGGTGGACGTCAGCGCCGCCCGGAGCATGCCTGGCGTGATCGCCGCCTTCTCCGGCGCCGACTTCGCCGGCGAGCAGGCAAGCCTGCCCTGCGCCTGGCCGGTCACGGCCGACATCCTCATCCCGCCGCACCCGCCGATGGCCACCGAGGAGGTCCGCTACGTCGGCGAGGCGGTCGCCGTGGTGGTCGCCAGGGACCGCTACGCGGCCGCCGACGCCATCGCCGCGGTGGACGTCACCTACGAGCCGCTGCCGCCGGTCCTCGACATGCGCACCGCGCTGGACGAGAGCTCGCCCAAGGTGCATGAGGCGGGCAACAAGAGCTATGAGTGGGTCTTCGACCAGGGAGACCTCGACGCCGCGTTCCGCGACGCGCCGGTCGTGATCGAGCGGAACTACCGCCAGCAGCGGCTGATCCCGAGCGCGATGGAGCCCCGGGCGGTGGTCGCGACCTGTGTGGCCGGCGAGATCACCCTGTGGTCGGCGACCCAGATCCCGCACGTGCTGCGGTTCGCGCTGGCGGCCTTCTTCGGCATACCGGAGCAGAACATCCGGGTCATCGCCCCCGACGTGGGCGGCGGCTTCGGCTCCAAGCTCCAGGTCACCGCGGAGGAAGTGCTCGCGGTGCTGATCGCCCGCAGGCTCGGCAAGCCGGTCAAGTGGACCGAGTCCCGCAGCGAGGGCAACCTGACCGTCCACCACGGCCGGGACCAGTGGCAGCGGATCAGGATCGCGGCCGACAGCGACGGCCGGCTGCGCGGCCTGTCTGTCGATCTGCTGGCTGACATGGGCGCCTACCTGATGCTGGTGACACCGGGCGTGCCGCTGCTCGGCGCGTTCATGTTCCCGGCCATCTACAAGATGGACGCGTACCACTTCGCCTGCACCGGTGTGTTCACCACCAAGATGCCCACCGACGCCTACCGCGGCGCCGGCCGCCCCGAGGCCACGTTCGCCATCGAGCGGATCATGGACGAGCTCGCGGCGGAGCTGCACGTCGACCCGCTGGAGATCAGGGAGCGGAACTGGATCAAGCACGAGGAGTTCCCGTACACCACGATCGCCACGCTGACCTACGACAGCGGGAACTACGAGGCCGCCACCGCCAAGGCCAAGGAGCTCTTCGGCTATGACGAGCTGCGCGCCGAGCAGGAACGCCGGCGGGCCTCGGGTGACCCGGTCCAGCTGGGCATCGGGGTCTCCACCTACACCGAGATGTGCGGGCTGGCACCGTCGCGGGTGCTCGGCTCGCTGTCCTACGGGGCCGGCGGCTGGGAGCACGCCTCGGTCCGGATGCTGCCCACCGGCAAGGTCGAGGTGGTGACCGGCTCCAGTGCCCACGGCCAGGGCCACGAGACGGCGTGGAGCCAGATCGTGGCCGACAAGCTGGGCGTGCCGTTCGAGGACATCCGGGTGCTGCACGGCGACACCCAGGTCTCCCACAAGGGCATGGACACCTACGGTTCCCGGTCCCTGACCGTGGGCGGCATCGCCCTCAACGGCGCGTGCGAGAAGGTGATCGCCAAGGCCAAGGTGATCACCGCACACATGCTGGAAGCCAGCGAGAACGACATCGAGTTCACCGCCGGCCGGCTCCATGTACGCGGGGATCCGCAGAAAGGCCACTCCATCCAGGAGATCGCCCTGGCCACCTTCGCCGCCCACAACCTGCCCGACGGGGTCGAGCCCTCGCTCGACTCCGACGCCACCTACGACCCGGAGAACTTCTCCTACCCGCACGGCACGCACCTGTGCGCGACCGAGGTGGACACCGAGACCGGCCGGGTCACCATCCGCTCCTACGTGGCCGTGGATGACGTGGGCAAGGTCGTGAACCCGCTCATCGTCGAAGGCCAGGTGCACGGTGGCCTGGCCCAGGGCATCGCGCAGGCGCTCTACGAGGAAGCGGTGTACGACGCCGACGGCAACCTGCTCACCACCACCCTGGCCGACTACCTGATCCCGGCGGCCGCCGACCTGCCGCACTTCACCACCGGCCGGACCGAGACGCCCGCCACCACCAACCCGCTCGGCGTCAAGGGCGTCGGCGAGGCGGGCACGATCGCGTCCACCCCAGCGGTCGTCAACGCGATCGTCGACGCGCTGCGGCCGATGGGTGTGCGTGACATCCCGATGCCCTGCACGCCCGAACGGGTCTGGCGGGCCATCCAGTCCGCACGCGATAGCAGCGCGGGACAGAACGGAGGCGGGCAATGATCCCGGCGAAATTCGACTACACCCGGCCCGGGTCGCTGGACGAGGCGGTCCGCGCCCTGGCCGACGGCGGTGAGGACGCCAAGGTGATCGCTGGCGGCCAGAGCCTGCTGCCGCTGCTGCGGCTGCGGCTCGCCTTCCCCGACCTGCTCGTGGACGTGGGCGGGCTCGACGGCCTGCGCGGCGTCCGGGACGAGGGCGACACGCTGCTGATCGGTGCGCTCACCACCCACGACGAGGTGGTGCACGACCCGGTCATCAGGGAGCACTGCGGGCTGCTCGCGGAGGCCGCTGGCACGGTCGCCGACCCGGCCGTCCGCCATCGGGGCACCCTCGGCGGCTCCCTTGCCCACGCCGACCCGGCCGGTGACATGCCGGCCGTGGCGCTGGCACTGAACGCGACGATGATCGCCCGCGGCCCGGGCGGTGAGCGGGCGATCGGGGCAGGCGAGTTCTTTCTGGACTACCTGACCACCGCGCTCGCCCCAGGAGAGATCCTGACCGGGGTCCGCGTGCCCAAGCTCGGTCCTGGCTGGGGCTATCGTTATGAGAAATTCCATCTCACGGCCCAGGCCTGGGCGATCGTGGGCGTGGCGGCAGTCGCGCGCCGGTCGGACGGGCACGTGGCCGAGGCCAGGATCGGGCTCACCAACATGGGCCTGGTCCCGGTCCGGGCACGGGGCGCGGAAGAAGCCGCAGCCGGGGCAGAGGCCACCATCGAGGCGCTGCGCACGGCCGCCGGGCGGGCAGACGAGGGCACCCAGCCGCCGTCGGACCTGCACGGCGCGGCCGACTACCGGCGTCACCTCGCGCGGGTACTGACCGCCAGGGCATTGGCGGTGGCATCAGGAGTCTGACTATGGAACTGGAGCACTCGTTCACCATCCCGGTCCCACCGGAACGGGCGTGGCAGGTGCTGCTCGACGTCGGACAGGTGGCGCCCTGCATGCCGGGCGCCACCGTCGACTCGGTGGAAGGCGACGTGGTCAAGGGCCGTATCAAGGTCAAGGTCGGCCCGGTCGCACTCACCTACTCCGGCTCGGCGCGGTTCACCGAGCGGGACGAGCAGGCCCTCCGCGTCACGCTGGAGGCGTCGGGGAAGGAAACGCGCGGCAGCGGCACGGCCTCGGCCACGGTCCGCTCGTCGCTGCAGGACGAGGGCGGCGGCCAGACCCGGGTGACCGTCCACACGACCATGCACGTGACCGGGCGCCCCGCCCAGTTCGGCCGGGGTGTGATAGCCGATGTGGGTGGCCGGATCATCGAGAAGTTCGCCACCAACCTGGCGGCGCAGCTGGCCGGCGGCGGCCAGCCGCAGGCGGGAGTGGCCGCAGCCAACGGCACCGGGCCGGGAGCAGCTGTCCCCGGCCCGGCGGCGGGCGCGGCCGAGGGCTCCGGGGCCGCGGGCCCCGCTGGCCCGGGGGCGGTGCCCCCGCCCGGCGACGGGGTGCTGGAGCTGCCGGTCGAGGATCTTCAGCTGCCCGTCCGCGCCTTCAACAGCCTGCGGCGGGAAGGCATCCACACGGTGGGAGACCTGTCCGCCCGCACCGAGGCGGACCTGCGCGCGATCTCGAACCTCGGCCCGCAATCGATCAAGGAAATCAAGCGGAAGCTGGCCGAACGGGGACTGGACCTGGCCAGCCCGCCGCCGGGCTCCGGCCCTGCGGCGGAGAGTGCCGCCGCAGCGGCTGCCAGCAGGGCGGCCACAGCTGGGGGCGCGTCCGGTGCCGCGGCGGAGCTCGCGGCCCCGCCCATGGGCCGGCCACCGGACGAGGACGCCATCGATCTGCTCAGCGTGGCGGGCTTCCCCGTGTTGAAGCGGGCGCTGCCCCTGGCCGGCCTGCTCGCGGTCCTGGTCCTGCTGGTCCTGCGCATGCGCCGGCGTATGCGCCGCCGCCGGGCCGCCAGCGCCAGCTGAGCCGGCGGGACACCCCCGCTGTTGCCATTTCCGGGGTTTCCCCGATCGGTTATCTCATGATCACGAACGCGCGGCGCGGTTTCGCACCGGCGCCGGGCGAGGCTCTGTCGATTCTGCGCGGGGCCGTTCGTCGGTTTGGGTAGAGCGCCGGACTGGGCGCTCTCCGGGGAGACCGGCGGCGCCTGCCGCTTCTCTCCGGTACCGAGAGAAGGAGGCACCCATGAGCAAGTACCTGTTGCTGTACCGCGGCCCGGCGACCCCGATGGAGGACTTCACGCCCGAGCAGTCGGCCGAGCAGATGCAGGCCTGGGGCGCGTGGATGGGCAAGGTCGGGTCGTCGCTGGTGGACGGCGGCGCCCCGTTCGGCCACCGGGTCGCGGTCGGCGACGACGGCGCCAGCCCGGCGGCCAGCGACCAGAACGGCTACACGATCGTGGAAGCCGACAGCCTGGACGGCGCCCGCGCGCTGACCGACGGCCACCCGTTCCTGTCCGAGGGCAAGGGCCGGTTCAGCATCGAGATCTTCGAACTCACCCCTATGTAGCCCTCGCGGGACACGCCGGCCCGCACGGGCCATCAGCGGCGCGGGGCAGTCCTCAGGCAGTGGAGGGGACTGGCTGGGGGCTGCCCGCGCCGCGATCGCGCTGCCACGCTCTCCGTCGTCCGGCCGCCTGTCACATCGAGGGCGGCCGGATGTGTCTGTGGGGTAGAGGAATCCATAGACGAAAGAGGAGCCACTGTCATGGCACGCATCTCGCTCGACCCGCCCCGGACGCTGGGCTACCGGCTCGGTGCGGCGTTCTCCCGCCGCCGGTACGGCGTCATGCTCGATCCCGGCGCCGCCATTGGGCACAACATGGCCGTCGGCCGCTCCTATGCGATTTTCGAGCTGCAGGTGCAGCGATGGCGCCAGCTCGACCATGGCCTGAAGGACCTCGCGGTGATGGCCGCGGCGGCCAGCATCGGCTGCACCTGGTGCATGGACTTCGGCTACTGGGAAGCCACCGTGAACCACGCGGTGCCGGCCGAGAAGATCCGCGCCGTCCCGGGCTGGCGGGACAGCGACGTCTTCACCGAGCTGGAGCGGCTGGTCCTGGCCTACGCCGAGGCGATGACGAGCACACCGCCCGCTGTCACCGACGAGATGGCCGCGGCGCTGCGCACGCACCTCAGCGACGCCCAGCTGGTCGAGCTGACCGCGATCGTCGCCGTGGAGAACCTGCGGTCGCGGATCAACTCCGCGCTGGGGCTGACCGCCCAGGGCTTCAAGGACCGCTGCGAGATCCCGGCCGCGAGCGTCCAGCGCACCGCGGGTGGGCAGGCTGCGGGCGCCGGGCGCCCGGACCCTCGGTGAGCGACACCGAGGTGTTCGAGGCCAACCGGGAGCTGCTGTTCGCGGTGGCCTACCGGATGCTGGGCACGGTCGCGGACGCCGAGGACGCCGTCCAGGATGCCTGGCTGCGGTGGTCCGCCGCGCCCCGCGCTGACGTCGCCCAGCCCCGGGCCTACCTGGCCAGAGTCGTCGCTCACACCGCGCTGAACCGGCTCCGGTCGGCCCGCGCCCGGCGGGAGGCCTACATCGGCCCCTGGCTGCCCGAACCACTGCTGACCGAGCCCGGCCCCGACGGTGCCGGCCGCGCCGAGCTGGCCGAATCGGTGTCACTGGCCATGCTGGTGGTGCTGGAGTCGCTGACGCCCGAGGAGCGGGCCGTCTTCGTGCTGCACGAGGTGTTCGGCTTCCCCCACGCCGAGATTGCCACGGCTCTGGGCCGCAGCGATGCGGCGGTCAGGCAGCTCATGCACCGGGCACGCGAACATGTCCAGGCCCGGCGGCCACGGTTCGAGGTCGACCGGGACCAGCAGCGCGAGGTGACGCAGCGGTTCCTGGACGCCGCCGCGGGCGGCGACATCGACCAGCTGATGACGGTGCTGGCTCCCGACGTCACCCTGGTCACCGATGGTGGTGGGAAGGCCAGGGCGGCGCTGCGCCCGATCACCGGGGCCGGCAAGGTGGCGCGGTTCCTGGCCGCGATCGGCAACCGCCCCTACCGGGGCATCGACCCGTCGCAGATGACGATCGAGCCAGCCGAGATCAACGGCGGCCCCGGCACGCTCATCACCGCTGGCGGTATCCCCATCGCGGCGGTGACGACGGTGATCCACGGCGGCCGGGTCACCGCGATCCATCTGGTAGCCAACCCGGACAAGCTGCGCGCGATCAGCACCCACCGCCCGCTGCGCCTCTGACCAGCCACCCCTACCCCGGTGTGCCGGGCCAGCCACCTGAAAGTCGCGATGATCTACGGGGCGCAAACGCCACTGGTAAAGCTGGGTTTCGCCTACGAGGCGGAGCCGGGCGGCGGGGCTAGGGTGGGACCGTGGCCCCGTTTTCCGCTGACCGTTCCTACGCGCAGGAGTGCGACGCCGCCGACCCGCTGGCCGGCTTCCGTGAGCGCTTCGTGCGGGGCGACCCGGCACTGATCTACCTGGACGGGAACTCGCTCGGCATGCTGCCGCTGGCCACGGCCGAGCGGATCAGCAAGGTGGTCCGCGGCGGCTGGGGACACGGGCTGATCAGGTCCTGGGGGCACTGGATCGACCTGCCCCAGCGGGCGGGCGACCTGCTCGGCCACCACCTGCTCGGTGCCGCGCCCGGCCAGGTCGTCGTCTGCGACAACACCACCGTCAACCTCTACAAGCTGGCCCGCGCCGCGCTCGACGCCCGGCCCGGCCGGGGCGTGATCGTGACCGACGACGACAACTTCCCCACCGACCGGTATGTGCTGGCCGGCATCGCGGCCGAACGCGGCGGGGACCTCCGCATGATCCACACCGACATCGACCAGGGCGTGCGCGCTGACGACGTCAGCGCCGCCGTGGACGACAGCACCGCCCTGGTCAGCCTCTCGCATGTCGCTTACCGCAGCGCCGCCCTGGCCGACATGGCGCAGATCACCGCCATCGCCCACGACCGCGGCGCGCTGGTGCTGTGGGACCTGTGCCACTCGGCCGGTTCCGTGCCGGTGGATCTCGACGGCTGCGGTGCCGACCTGGCAGTCGGCTGCAGCTACAAGTACCTCAACGCCGGCCCGGGGTCGCCCGCGTTCCTCTATGTCCGCCAGGACCTGCAGGAGCAGCTGCGGCAGCCGGTACAGGGCTGGTTCGGCCAGCAGGACCAGTTCGCGATGGGTCCCGCCTACGATCCGGTCCCCGGCATCGGCCGGTTCACCACCGGCACCCCCGACGTCATCGGGACCGCCGCCGTCGAGGAAGGCGTCAGCCTGCTCGCCGAGGCGGGGATCGGGGCACTGCGGGACAAGGGCATGCGGCTCACGGGCTACCTGATCGCCCTCGCGGACGCCTGGCTGGCACCGCTCGGCTTCGCCGTGGCCTCCCCGCGCGACGCCACCCGCCGCGGCTCCCATGTGACCCTCCACCACCCGCGGGCGGCCCAGATAAACCAGCGGCTGAACGAGACCGGGGTGATCACCGACTCCCGGGCCCCGGACAGGCTGCGGCTGGGCCTGGCGCCGATCACGACCAGCTTCACCGATGTGTGGGAAGCCGCCGACGCGATCCGGCGGATCGCGGCCGGCGAGGAGGTCACCCGCCCGGGCAGCAGGCACGGCTGGCTGGCCACCGCCAGCGGCCAGCGCGACGGCGCCGCCGGCCCGGGGGACGGCGCCGGCACCGGGAACGGCGGCAGCACCGGGCAGGCGTGCAGCTTCTGCCGCCAGGTGCCCAGCCAGGCCTTCCGGATCGTGGCCGGCCCGGGCGTCCGCATCTGTGACGCCTGTGTATCGCTCGGCCAGTCCGTCCTGGCCAACGGCCAGGCCGCCGCCGCCGCGATGGTCAGGCTGGGTTCCCCGGCGACCGGGCTGCGCTGCGATTTCTGCGGCAAGCCGGATCACCGGGTGGCTGGCTTGGCCGCCGCCGGTGATGCCCGGATCTGCGCCGGATGCCTGGAACTGTGCCAGGAGATCTTCGCGGAGGAGCCGGCCTGAGACCACCGGCCACGGTCAGCCCGGCAGCAGGCCCGCGACCAGGTGTGCCGGGATGACCTCGACTCCGAACGGCAGCTCAGCCGCGAAACGCTCCTCGCCACGGACGTGCGCCACCTCACGGTAGTGCCCGTCGTGCAGCTCGAACACGATCAGCTCAGGCTTGTCCCGGTTGGGCACGAAGATCCAGTAGGAGCGGACCCCGAATCGCTCATAAGCGGCTTTCTTCCGGTTCAGGTCGATCAGGGCGGTGCTCGGCGATCGGACCTCCACCACGAGCAGCGGCGGCTCAGTGCACTTGGGGGCATTCACCTGCTCGCGCGTGATAACCGCCAGATCAGGATCAAACTCCGTATCCGGTGAGATCTGGACCGCCGGCTCGTGCAGCGCCCGCAGCTCAGCCGGGCACCGCGACCGCAGCAGGCCAAGCAGTTCGGCGGCTACCTCCTGGTGCGGGTTGCTCGGCCGGGGACTCACGACCAGCACCCCGCCTACGAGCTCGTACCGGCGCCCGTCATCGGGCATCCGGTCCAGGTCGGCCACGGTGAACGGGCGCCCAGCCACCGGCCAGGCCTCGGCGATGCTCACAACACTCATGGTGCCTCCATAACGCCATGAGTGCCACTCAAGCACCGGGCACCGACAGTCCCGCCGGACGGCGGGATCACTCCCACTCGATGGTGCCGGGGGGCTTGCTGGTGATGTCGACGACGACCCGGTTGATCTCCCGGATCTCGTTGGTGATCCGGCTGGAGATGGTGGCCAGTACCGGGTCGGGCAGCCGCGCCCAGTCGGCGGTCATCGCGTCCTCGCTGGTCACCGGGCGCAGCACGACCGGATGCCCGTAGGTGCGGAAGTCTCCCTGCACGCCGACCGAGCGGACGTCGGCGAGCAGGACCACCGGGCACTGCCAGATCCCGGCGTCCAGCCCGGCCCGGGACAGCTCCTCCCGGACGATGGCGTCGGCCTCGCGCAGGATCCGCAGCCGGTCGGGGGTGATCTCACCGATGATGCGGATGCCGAGCCCCGGCCCCGGGAACGGCTGGCGCCAGACGATCTCCGGCGGCAGGCCCAGCTCCTGGCCAACCCGGCGCACCTCGTCCTTGAACAGGTCACGCAGCGGTTCCACCAGCTGGAAGCCGAGGTCGTCAGGCAGTCCGCCGACGTTGTGGTGGGACTTGATGCTGGCCGTGCCCGAGCCGCCGCCCGACTCCACCACATCGGGGTACAGGGTGCCCTGGACCAGGAAGTTCACGGTCTCGCCATGTGCCCCGGCAGCGGCGGTGATCTCCCGGGTGGCCCGCTCGAAGGCCCGGATGAACTCGCGGCCGATGATCTTGCGTTTCTCTTCCGGCTCGACCACGCCGGCCAGGGCGGTCAGGAACACCCCGGCCGCGTCCACCGTGTGCAGATCGACCCCGGTCGCGGCGACGAAGTCCTTCTCGACCTGCTCGGCCTCGCCCTTGCGCAGCAGCCCCTGGTCAACGAAGACGCAGGTCAGGCGGGAGCCGATGGCCCGCTGGACCAGCGCGGCGGCGACCGCCGAGTCGACCCCACCGGACAGCCCGCAGATGGCCCTGGCCCCGCCGACCTGCTCCCGGATCGCGCTGACCTGCTGGTCGATGATGCTCTGCATGGTCCAGTCCTGGCGGCACCCGGCCGCCACCAGGAACCTGCGCAGCACCTCCATGCCGTGCACGGTGTGCAGCACCTCGGGGTGGAACTGGACGCCGTACAGCCGCTGGCCGGCGTCCTCCACGGCGGCCACCGGGGTCGCCGCCGTGCGGGCGGTGATCGTGAACCCGGGCGGGGCGGCCGCGGCGGTGTCGCCGTGTGACATCCAGACCTGCTGGTGCAGGGGGAGCCCGGACATCAGCGTCCCGCCCGCCGCCACCGCCTGCTCCGGGCCGGCCGGCTGTCCCGGCCCGGGCAGCAGTTCCAGGGTGGTCGCGCCGTACTCGCCGGTGCCGGAGTGCGCCACCGACCCGCCCAGCCCGGACACCAGCAGCTGGAAGCCGTAGCAGATGCCCAGGATCGGCACCCCCGCGCCGAGCAGCCCCTCCGGCGCCGGGGGCGCGCCCTCGGCGTAGACCGAGGCGGGCCCGCCGGACAGGATCACCGCCGCGGGCTTGCGGGCCAGGATCTCCGCGGTCGGCAGCGTGGCCGGCACGATCTCCGAGTACACGTGGCACTCCCGGACCCGCCGGGCGATCAGCTGTGCGTACTGCGCGCCGAAATCAACCACCAGCACGGTGTCGACATCACCAGCAGCGTGCACCCGCGCCGCCTTCCCCAGTCACCCGCGTGCCCGCTCACCGGCCGGAGCAGCCACAACAAGCCAGTCTAGTCGCGGGCGGGCGGGCGGCCCTCCTCGTCCGGGGCCGGGCTGGCCGGGCCCGCGGGGCCCACCCGCACCCGGGCGATCCGGCGGCCGTCCAGCTCGGTGACGGTCAGCCGCTGCCCGTCCAGCTCCACCGTCGCGCCCACCTCCGGCAGTTCGCCGAGGGTGGCCAGCACATAGCCGGCCACCGTCTCGTACGGGCCTTCGGGCAGGTACACGCCGGTCTGCTCGGCGAACTCATCCAGGTTCAGCAGCCCGTCCACCTCCAGCTGGCCGCCGTGCAGCTGCTTGGGGCCGCCACCCTCGACGTCGTACTCGTCCTGGATGTCGCCGATCAGCTCCTCGACCAGGTCCTCCAGGGTGATGATGCCGGCCGTCCCGCCGTACTCGTCCACCACGATCGCCAGGTGCGCCCGGTCCCGCCGCATCTCCGAGAGCGCGGCGAGGACCCGCTTGCTGGTCGGCAGCCGCTTGACCGGCCGGACCATCTCCCCGACCGGGATGGACCGGCTGACCAGGTCGGGGTCGAGCAGATCGCGCACGTGGATGAAGCCGATGACGTCGTCGTAGGACTCCTGGTACACCGGGAAACGCGAGAACGGCGCCGCCGCCGCGATCTTGGCGGCGCGATCCAGCGGGGTGGCCGCCGCGATGAAGTCCACCTCGGTCCGCGGTATCAGCACCTCGCGCAGCTGCCGCTTCCCGGCGTCGAACACCTCGCCCACGATGTGCCGCTCGTCGGAGCTGAGCGCCTGGTGCCCGGCGACCAGGTCATGCAGCTCCTCCTCGGTCATCACCCCGCGGCCGGCCCGGGGGTCGCCGCCGAGCAGCCGCACCACCAGGTTGGTGGACCGGGACAGGAACCACACCAGCGGGCGGGCCAGCACCGAGATCCGGTCCAGCAGCGGCGCCGCCAGCAGCGACATCGACTCCGGCCGCTGCAGCGCCAGCCGCTTGGGGGCAAGTTCACCCAGCACCAGGGTGAACAGCGAGATCACGCCGGTGACCACGATGAACGAGATCGCCGACGCCCAGCCGGTGGTGACCTGGTGACTGATCAGCGCTGATTTCAGGTCGCCGACCAGGGTCGCCGCGCCGAACGCGCCCGTGAGCAGCGTCGCCACGGTGACCCCGATCTGGACCGCGGACAGGAAGCGGTTGGGATCTTGGGCAAGCTTCGCGGCGCGCTGGCCGCGCTTGCCCCGCTGCTGGAGCCGGCGCACCTGCCCCTCACGCAGCGAGACCAGGGCCATCTCCGCGCCGGCGAAAAACCCGCCGACGAGCACTATCACCAGCACGACGACTATGTCCCAGCCGACCTGGTTCACGGCTCGACCCCTGACCTCCGTATCCACCACAGCAGGGCGGCTCCCCGGTGACCGGCCAGCCGCTTCCCGCGGCCGAGGTCAGCGCCGTCGGTGCGTGGCGTGAGCACAGTCTAAGCAGTTCGCCAAGGGCGTGGGGAGGACACGCGGGCGGCCCGGGCACGGGCCACCGGCCAGGGCTAGCGTATGTGTACCGTGGAGGACCTGTTCTGGAAGAGCTCCGGCCGGCTGGCCGACGGGCGGGAGATCATCTACTTCGATGAGGCGCCCGGGCTCGGCCGGGCCGACGTGCCCGACCGGCGGCGGCTCGCCGCTGAGGCGGGACCCGCCCCGCCCGGCCGCGCACCGGAGGACGACCCGCCGCCCGGTGCCCCGCCCCCCGGTGGCCTGCCGCCCGCCGGGCTCCGCTGGGACGCGCTGGCCGGGGAGTGGGTGATCGTCGCCGCCCAGCGCCAGTTCCGGACGTTCCTGCCGCCGACCAGCGAGTGCCCGCTGTGCCCGTCGGCCCCCGGGCGGCTGACCGAGATCCCCGCGCCCGACTATGACGTGGTCGTGTTCGAGAACCGCTTCCCCTCGCTGCGCGGCCTGCCGCCCGCCCCGGGCGGGCAGCCGGCGCCGGCGGGCGATCACCCCGAGACCGGGGGTGTGCCGGGACGTCCCCCCACCGGGCGCTGCGAGGTGGTCTGCTTCACCTCCGAGCACGACGCATCGTTCGCGAGCCTGCCCCCGCGGCGGGTCCGGACCGTGCTGGAGGCGTGGGTGGACCGCAGCACGGTTCTCGCCGCGACGCCCGGCATCGAGCAGGTCTACTGCTTCGAGAACCGCGGCGAGGAGATCGGGGTGACCCTGCACCACCCGCACGGGCAGATCTACGGCTTCCCCTTCGTCACCCCCCGCACCGCGCGGATGCTCAGCCAGGCACGGGCACACGCGGCGGCCGGGCGGAGCAACCTGTTCGATGTCGTGGTGGCAGGCGAGCAGGCGGCTGGCACCCGGATCGTCAGCAGGAACGACCACTGGACCGCCTTCGTGCCGGCGGCTGCCCGCTGGCCGTACGAAATCCTGCTCTTCCCGGCCCGCAGGGTGCCGGATCTGGCGGCACTCGATGATGCCGCCCGGGTCTCGTTCTGCCATATCTATCTTGACCTGCTACGGCGGTTCGACGCCCTTTTCGGGATACCGCTCCCCTACATCGCGGCCTGGCACCAGGCGCCCGCTGGCGATCCGTTCGCTGGCCAGGAGTTCGGGCTGCACCTGCAGCTGATCTCCATCCGGCGGGCGCCGGGCAAGCTCAAGTACCTCGCGGGCACCGAATCGGGCATGGGAGTCTGGATCAACGACATCACGCCGGAGGAGGCAGCCCGGCGGCTCCGGGAGACCCGATGAGACTGCTAGTCACCGGCGGCGCCGGCTATATCGGCAGCGTGGTGGTATCCCTGCTGACCACCGGCGGCCACGAGGTGACCGTCCTGGACGACCTGTCCACCGGTTACGCCGATGCCGTGCCCGCCGCGGCCACCTTCGTCCGGGGGACCGTCCGCGATCACGCGCAGGAGATTCTCGCCCGGGGGGCCGACGCGGTCCTGCACTTCGCGGCCAAGTCGCTGGTCGCCGAATCGGTGGCCCGGCCGTCGCTGTACTGGCACCACAACCTGGGCGGGACGCTCGCCCTGCTGGAGGCCATGCGGGTCACCGGGACACCCAGGATCGTCTTCTCCTCCACCGCCGCGGTCTACGGGGAGCCGGAGACCACCCCCATCACCGAGTCCGCGCCGCCCCGGCCCACCAATCCCTACGGCGCGTCCAAGGTCGCCGCCGACACGGCACTGGCCGAGCATGCCCGGATGCACGGGGCCGGCGCCGTCAGCCTGCGGTACTTCAACGTCGCGGGCGCCCACGCCGGCCCGGACGGAACGTGGTCCGGTGAGCGTCACGACCCGGAAACCCACCTCATCCCGAGCATCCTCAAGGTGGCGCTCGCCGGCGCCGGGCCAGGCGCTCAGGTGTCCATCTTCGGCGACGACTACCCGACCCGGGACGGGACCTGCGTTCGCGACTACATCCACGTCACCGACCTGGCCCGAGCCCACCTGCTGGCCCTGGACGCCTGCACACCGGGCCAGCACAAGATCTACAACCTGGGCAGCGGCACCGGCTTCTCCAACCTGGAAGTGCTCCAGGCCTGCCGGGAGATAACCGGGCACGAGATCCCCGCGCGGACCGCACCCCGCCGCGCGGGTGATCCGGCGGTCCTCGTCGCCTCCTCCGACCGCTTTCATGCCGAACGCCGATGGCAGCCCGAATCGGGCCTGCGCGCCATGGTCGCCGACGCGTGGGAATTCGCCCGGAGCCGGCCCCGGTGAGCGACACGGACCACGCGGACCGGGCGGCGGGCTGGTTCGGCGAGTCCTTCGGCGGCGAGCCCGAAGGTGTGTGGCGGGCACCCGGCCGGGCCAACCTGATCGGCGAGCACACCGACTACAACGGCGGCTGGGTGCTGCCGTTCGCGCTGGACCGCGGGGTGACGGTGGCCGCCGCCCGGCGCGGCGACGGCCTGCTGGCAGTCCGGTCGCGCGAGGCGGCCGGTGGTCCCGTCACGGTGCCGCTCGCCACCCTGGCCCCGGGCGAGGTGACGGGCTGGGCGGCCTACCCGGCCGGGGTGGCCTGGGCACTGCGCCAGGCCGGCCACGGGCTGGCAGACGGCGCCAGCCTGGCCATCGACGCCGACCTGCCGCAGGGCGCCGGGCTGTCCTCCTCGGCCGCCCTGGAATGCGCTGTCGTGCTCGCGCTGACCGGGCTGTCCGGGCTGGACCTGCCCCGGCCGGACCTGGCCGCACTGGCGCGCCGTGCGGAGAACGACTTCGTGGGCGTGCCCAGCGGGATCATGGACCAGTCCGCGTCCCTGCTCTGCCAGGCCGGCCACGCGCTGCTGCTGGACTGCCTCAGCGGGCACACCAGCGCCGTGCCGCTCGACCCGGCCGCCGCGGGGCTGGCCCTGCTGATCGTCGACACCGGCGCCCGGCATGCCCTGGACGACGGCAGGTATGCGCTGCGGCGGCTCGAATGCGACCGGGCGGCCGCGGCTCTGCGGGTGCCGTGCCTGCGCGAGGTGGGCGACGCCGGCGCCGCCGCCGGCCTGGCCGACCCGCTGCTGCGGCGCCGTGCACGGCACGTGATCTCGGAGAACGGCCGGGTGCTGGCCGCGGTGGCCCTGCTCCGGGGCGGCGGCCTGGCTGGCCTCGGCCCGGTGCTGAACGCCTCCCACGCCTCCCTGCGCGACGACTTCGAGATCTCCTGGCCGGAGGCGGACCTGGCGGTGGACGCCGCCGTGGCCGCCGGGGCGCTGGGAGCCCGGATGATGGGCGGTGGCTTCGGCGGCTCGGCCCTCGCGCTGGTGCCCGCGGACGACCCCGCGCCCACCGCCGCCATCACGGCCGCGTTCGCCCGCCACGGCTGGCCGCCGCCACGCTTCCTCGACGCAGTCCCCTCGACGGGCGCACGCCGCCTGCGCTGACGCACAGAAACGAGGTTCCCCATGGCCGTACGCGACGACGCCGAGGCGATCGCCCCCGACCTGGTGCGGCTGCGCCGGGCCATCCACCGCGAGCCCGAGATCGGGCTGCACCTGCCCGCCACCCAGGCCAAGGTGCTCGCCGCCCTGGACGGGCTGCCGCTGGAGGTCACCGTGGGGTCGGCGCTCAGCTCGGTCACGGCGGTGCTGCGGGGCGGGGGCCCGGCGGCGGGCGGGCCAGCTGGGCCAGTGGTGCTGCTGCGCGGCGACATGGACGCGCTGCCGGTAACCGAGCGGACCGGCCTGGACTATGCCTCACGAACCAGCGGTGCCATGCATGCCTGCGGCCATGACCTGCACACGGCCATGCTGGCCGGGGCGGCCCGGCTGCTGGCGGCCCGGCAGCGTGACCTGCCCGGCACGGTGGTGTTCATGTTCCAGCCCGGCGAGGAAGGCCAGGCGGGGGCCCGGCACATGATCGAGGAGGGGGTGCTCGACGCCGCCGGCCAGCGGCCGGCCGCCGCCTACGCGCTGCACGTGATGTCGGCCGAACTGCCCGCCGGGATGTGCAGCACCCGCCCCGGCCCGATGCTGGCCGCCGCCGAAGTGCTGGAGGTCACTGTGCGCGGCCATGGCGGGCACGCCTCCCAGCCGCATCATGCCGCCGACCCGATCCCG
>Ga0307373_10002494_pt1 | contig 33124 bp, 41 predicted proteins | sample OX2MG_FD_202534 | JGI IMG/M metagenome (GOLD analysis project Ga0307373, IMG submission 202534) | Soil microbial communities from Risofladan, Vaasa, Finland - OX-2 | ecosystem: Environmental > Terrestrial > Soil > Coastal area > Acid sulfate soil | place: Finland: Risofladan, Vaasa | collected...
CGCACATGCGCGTAGGATCTGATTCCACAGGGACTCTCTCTTCTTTTGGCGTTGAACACCATCAGATTTGCAGAGTCCCTGTCTCGCGTCGTGGATGGTTCATACCCCACGCATATCCGAAGTGCCGCTTTATTGAGAGATCGTAAGTAAAGATCTCTTCACGCGTAACGGTTCTACATCATTCAAAACGCTTCGTCGTATGCAGGTATTAAGAAGGACTCTGGGGCTCATCGGAAAGGGCGCGCAGTGCGATCGCGGAGTGGGCATAGGCCCCGCCAGCGCGCATCTCGGCAGCGACCCAAATCGCCTCCATGATCTCTTCGTCCGTTGCGCCTTTGCGTCGAGCAATCCGAGTGTGACCATCTATGCAGTATGGGCACTGGGTAACGTGCGCGACGGCGACGGCGATAAGCTGCTTTGTCACCTCGGACAACGTCCCGCTGGTGAATACCGCTCGACTGAGTGTTTTAAAGGCATCATCAATGTCGGGAGCAAGTTCGTGGCGGCGATGCCCCATCTCCGCCGTCGCGATTGGAAAGACCGATTCAGTCATGATGTTCTTCTCCCTTTTTTCATGGGGTACCTCACTCGTCCTTGACGTACTCCGCTCGTATCGCTCTCGCCGGCGAAACACTGTGGCTCCGTGCCTGCCACCGGAACGCCTCCTTTACGCTGAATCTCGCTTGGCGCCAGCGCAAACCCTCGATACTTCACAACTCCGCGTCTCTCCATTCGGCCGCCAACAGCGACGCGGTGGGGTGACCCGACTCCGCCGCGGTGGAATAGCGAATTGAGTCCACGCGCAACTGGTTCACCAAAAGACCCGCCAACGTGAGCTCAGCGTCGTCCATCAACGCGTTCCACTAGACGCCAAGAACACCGCGGAGGAGATCTTCTAAAGGCACTTTCGGATCTTGGAGTCGAGCCACGTCGATTGGTTTGCCCAAGCGAACGAGATCGGCGATGACATCAGCGACCTCCCAAACGTTGACATTCATGCCCGCGAGCACTCGTCCCTGGTCGAGCCAAAAGACGATGTACTTTCCCCCGGCCACCTCGCCGCGAAAGATGATTTGGTCGTAATGACCAGAGTCGACGAAGCCCGAGTACTCCATCCCCAGGTCGTACTGGTCAGAGTAAAAGTACGGCACACGGTCATAGACGACGGCTCGGCCCATCATGTTGGCTGCGGCCACGAGTCCCTGGTTGAGGGCTGCCGACCAGTGCTCTAGTCGCAGATGACGGTCGAGCAACGGGTACCAGGTGTTGGCCACATCGCCGGCCGCGAACACGTCAGGGTCTGAGCTTTGTAGATATTCGTCGACAACTATCCCGTTGTCGATGGTGAGGCCGGACGCCTCGGCTAACTCGAAGTTCGGAGTAATTCCAATACCAACGACGACCACATCAGCGTCGATTTGTCGGCCATTGGTGAGGCGTACACCGGTAACCCGATGCTCCACCCCAGTGATTTCAGCTACCTCGACGCTCATATCCATCGTGACGCCGTTGCGAGTGTGCAGCTTGAGGAAAAGCTCGGCGACCTCGGAACCGAGTACGCGCACCAACGGCAGTTCCGCTGTCTCTAATACCGTCACCTCGATGCCAGCCGCGCGGGCCGCGGCTGCAGTCTCGAGGCCAACCCAGCCCGCCCCAATGATGGCTACTCGCTTCGCGGTGACGAACGCAGCTTTGATCGCCTCGCAGTCAGCCACTCGTCGCAGGTACAGCACTCCGTCGAGGTCGCTGCCGGGCACTTTGAGGTGACGAGGGGACGAGCCAGTCGTCAGCAGTAGTTTGTCGTAGTCGAACTGCTCTCCGGAATGCACGGTCAGTCGGTGAGCGGTGACATCGATGAGCGTGGCCGGGCAGTTAAGTCTAAGTTCGACGTCGTTGTCGTCATACCACGTCTGAGGATGAACGTAGATCTTTTCCTTCTCCGTTTTCCCTTGGAGGTAGTCCTTCGACAGCGGCGGTCGATTGTAGGGGCGCTCCGACTCGTCGCCGATGAATACCACCCTCCCGCCGAAATCCTCGGAGCGCAGGGCTTCGGCCGCTTTGGCACCGGCCAAACCACCACCTACGATCAGAAACGTCTGTCGCCGTGTCATCTCGCCACTATCTTCGTCTTCTGGAGACATGGCTCAGGCTCAAACACCGTTTGACAGCGCTGTCGCCATCGACTCGAGTTCAGATCTGGACGCACCAACGGACGTAAACTCGAGAACCGCGGCGATGCTGTCATCTCTTCCGCTCCTCTGCGCCTGAACATATTCCGACCACCACAGTCGGTGCTTACGTTGTCAGGGTCTAGAACAAAGAAGCGTCGCCGAGGTCCATTCGGTCTCGAAAGTACCTGCTATCCAAAATTGGTTTCACAACTGATCACACGATGCAAGCACGTGTGTGGTGAGAACATAACCATAGATAAATCGAGCAGTCATCGGCATCGGTACCGTCAGTGCAATTTTGCTCCACAAAGTTGGTGGGGAAAGACGGTTCGCTAGTTGAGTCCTTCAAGGAGGGCCAGCATGTCCTCGGCGTGCTCCTCTTCCATCGCGAGAATCTCCTCGAGCATTCGTCGCGTGGTCGGATCACCGGCGCTCAACCACGAGATGATCTCGGTATACGAGGCGATCGCGACGCGTTCGGCGACCAGGTCTTCTCGAATCATCTCCTCGAGTTCCGCGGACGAGTCGTACTGCGAGTGGCTGCGCCCGGACAACGTGTCGGGATTAAAGTCAGGCTCACCCCGTAACTGAGTGATCCGAGCGGCGATCATGTCGGCGTGATGCTCTTCTTCACCGGCGTGTTGAAGGAACTCGGCGGCGGCGACCTGCGCATTGAGTCCCTGCGCGGTGAAGTAGTGACGCTTGTATCGCAACACGCACACGAGCTCGGTGGCCAACGTCTGATTGAGAACGAAGATGACCCGGTCCAAGTCCGCGCCGTACGCGTCGGTCACCGAACCCCGTTCCATGTTCTCTCGAGCCCGCTTGCGCAACGTCTCCACGTCGGTCAGAAACTCTTTCATAATGTCACTCCTCGTTACATCGCTGAATTCATTATGGTCTAAGATCCTGATGCGGACTAACAATTCATTTGTCATTACCAAATTTGACAAGTTTTGTAGCCTCTGATGAATCGGTGACCGAGGCTTGTAGCAACACTGAACGGTCGTCCACTTCGTCCTCGATCCTGGTCCAAACACTTTCGCGAGGCGAAGATCTATGACCTCAATCTCTTTCGATCGAAAATACCGTGCTCGCCGAATCCCCTTGTCGTTCCAAGACCTTGCGCACGACTAGGCGGTGCTGGGGCGATTGGGAGCTGCCCGAGATCGCGGATACTCTCTTTCACCAAGTTCACCACCTGGTCAGGGTGACCGTTCCATACGAGTTTGGCACTAGCGCTAGTGAAGCCTTGCTCTGTTCCCAGCTCGGATACTGCGACATTCTCGCCGCGAGTCCTGCTGACGCCATCGACCCACGCAATTTCCCTAGATTCCATGCCGCGGTGATGCCGCGGCCGACCATGGTCTGGGGCGATCTTCGATGTACGCACACGATTTTTCACCAGCTATTTCTGATCTTCTGCGGTCAGAAGTGAACGCTAAATGGCGCCTGCAAAGCCCTCTACTCCAGTTCGATTCTGGGCGCCGCCTCCAGCATTTTTCGCTGCATAGTGGCAGGTCAGGGGCCATATTTGGTTTGTCCTTGACAGACCGGCAGTGACCTCCAGAACCTCTCAATACCCCCTGTTTTCAGCCCCATGGTGCCCCAAATCAGCCCCATGGCCGATCAGAGGAGATTGAGATGGCCAATGTTGAAAAGCGTTCCGGCAACTACCGCGTGCGTTATGACGATCCATTCGGACGAAGACGATCCGAGACCTTCACCCGCAAGGGCGACGCGGAACGGTTCTTGCGCGAGACACGCGTCGCGATCGACAACGCGCGCTGGCTCGACCCGAACGGTGAGAAGATCACACTCGCGGAGTGGGCCGAGGATTTCATGTCGCTCGCACGTCGTCTCTCGCCAACAACACAGCAGACCTATCGCCGCGACCTTGACAAATACATACTCCCCCGCTTTGGCGCGTACACGATCGGAAGGCTGCCGAGCGACGAGATCGAGAACTGGTTAATGGATGAGGTTGAGTCGGGAACTGCGCCAAGCTCGGTGCACCGTCACTACCGGACGCTTCGTCGCATGCTCCAGGTGGCGATCGAGAAGGAGAAGCTCCTCTTGAATCCGTGTGATCGCGTCACGCCGCCGCGTGTTCCAAGAAGCGAGATGGTCTTTCTCTCCTGGAATGAGGCGATCAACCTTGCCGAGGCGCACAATGAGCGATATCGCGTGCTGGTCTATCTCGCCATCGACACCGGCATGCGCTGGGGAGAACTCATTGGACTGCGACGCGCCAACGTCGATGTCCAACGCCAAAAGGTTCGCGTGACCGAACAACTCATCCGCATGGGTGCCGGTGAGTGGCTGCGAAAAGAACCAAAGACCTCTGGCTCAGTTCGATCGGTAACGATCTCGGAATTCACCGCGATGGTTCTCACCGACCATCTCTCACACTTCGCTGGCCCAGGATCAGACGGCCTCGTGTTCGCGAACCAGGCTGGCCACCCGCTCATCTCCTCGAGCTTTTTGACCCACCACTTCAAGCCAGCACGAGATTCACTCAAGCTGGCCTGTCGGTTCCACGATCTGCGCCACACAAGTGTCGCTCTTGCGATCGCGTCGGGAGCACACCCCAAGGCGATCCAGGCCCGAATGGGACACTCCTCGATCAACGTCACCCTTGACCGCTACGGACACCTTTTCCCGGAACTCGACGAAGCAATCGCCGTCTCATTCGGCGAGCAGTTCGTCGCAGCGCACGCGATCCGTTCGGACAATATCGTTCACGCGACATTTGGCAACGTGAAATGATTTCATCCGATTCGGTCACCGGACAAGCCCGAGATTCGCTATTGGGCTGATTCACCGACGATGCGTCCGTTGGTCAACTAACGCTGTAAGAACCCAACCATGTCGGCATCGGAAAGAGCCAGAGTCAGCCGGTCATTTTGAAATCGGCCCACTCCGTCCCCGTCACGGTCTATCGAAAATGTCATGCGTTCCGATTCGTCGCCAGATTACATGGGGTTCGCTTCTGTTGATCTCTGCCCCGTACTCGAACGTCGCCCGGCCATTTGGTGCCCACGTCATCTCGAACACGCCGGTGGCGCCGCGCACCCCTTTTACCCGTAGTGCCGACCGGAACTGCCCGGATGCGAGGTCGGCGACAAACATTGCGATCGCTGTATGGAACGCGAGGCGTTGTTCGGGCGAGAGTCGCCTGAGGTCGCCACTAAATGAAGGTAACCATTGATACGTGGGCACTACTTTCCGGCAGTGGCTTCGATTGCTACAAGAAATTCCTCACCAGAGTGAACCACCTTGCCAAGACCCGCGGCAATCTCGGCATCTGCCTCGCGCTCCATCGCCTGCCAGCGATCCGTCCAGAACCATCGTTGGTCGGCATCGACAGGGAGCACGGGTCGCAGCTCGATGACACCGTCGTCTCGCTCTGTTACCTCTACCTGGGCACCCGCCTCGTCGAGGTGGAACCGTCGGCGAAGGGCTGGAGGTAGGGCAATCGTTCCACGGGCCCGGACGGCGACAAATCCGCTAAATTTCTCCATGCCGGAATTATAGCAGAAATACTGAATTACAGTATTACCACCTCTTAGCGAAACCTCCGATATGGGCCAGTGGCCCCACCCCACCCACACCCTCGGACTCGGCCGGGTCATCCGTTGGTGTAACGGATTCTGTCGCAACTTGTCGTCATTACCGTTTAACGACAGCAACCGGGTGCCCAAGAGCGAACTTTCGTGTATCGAGCAATGGGTGGTTTCTCGCGAGACGAACGAGGAGCACACCGGCCCTGTCGCAAAAATCGAGGTAGAACTCCTCGCCGGCAAAACTCGCGCTCGGAGCATGAAGGGCTGAGTCCACAAGATCTACCTTCACACTCGCCATGACAGTCTTGATGTCAAGTCCAGTGACCGCTACAGCGAGAGCAAGGTAGTCAGGAAGATCGAGATAGCGGATCGTCACCTCGCAAGGCGATCGAGCAGCTCTTGATCCTCTTCGATGATTCGGGTCAGTCGGGCTTTGAATTCAGGGTCATTGCGACGACGCTCGACAGCTTCAATGAGTGCCAGCTGAACCGTCTCATTGAGACTCTTGCCTTCGACGCGCGCGAGAGCTTCAGTGTCGGCAGCCACGTTGTCTTTCAGGCGAACCGTCAGATTCTTCGTCATGATCCCATGATATCATGGTGTCACTTTCGGCCGTTCCCTTGCGTAACACCGTGATCATCCCCTTTGTCACGTCCGCGTTTAACGACCAGGGCGAGCCCACCGACCCCATAACCGACATCAGCGTCGATGTCGCACTCGATGGTCTCACTCCTGGTGGTCTTCAAGCGCTCAGAAAGGCACGTGCCGCCGGTGAACTCATTCCGGGAGCCTTCCTGGGCCCAAGCCGCGATGGCCTCAGTCGCGGCTTGCGACACCGTCGAGTCCGCTCGGTCGTGCGTTTTGTTCGCGCGGGTGCCCCCGCAATAGCGCCTAGGAAGCAAGCCCCAGAGTGATTATCGAATATCTCTAGGAATACTCGAATATCACTAGAGATATTCGAGTATCATCATATTGATGGATCTTACGGAACCGGGTTCAGCGTTCGCTGGCAATCTTACAATGCCGATCCTTCGCGCTCTCGATGGTCGTTCGCAGCCAGCCTCTGCGGCACAGGTGTACAGAGTGACCGGCCAAGGTACCGCCGCTGGCATTCGGCGAGCGCTCGATCGTTTAGCAGCTCACGGCATCTGCATCCGCGAGGAGCTCGGGGGAAGGGCTCTCTACTCGCTCAACCACGACCATGTCCTGTATCGCGCCGCTGTTGCAGTGCTCGACGCGCACGACGCGTTCGTTCGACGTCTCCGAAAAAGCCTCGAGGAGTGGGCGCCTGCGCCCGTTGCTGGAGTGCTATTCGGCTCTGCGCCGCGTCGCGATGGTGAGATCGAGAGCGATATCGACCTCCTTCTCATCCGGTCCCAGATCAGTTCGAGCTCTCTTGCGCGAGGATGGGCTAGACAGGTTCACGAGCTGCGCACCGACGTTTTCCACTGGACAGGAAACCACCTCCAGGTTGTCGACTGGTCCGAGTCCGCGTTCCGGCGCCACGTCGCGCGGGCAGAGCCGCTAATCGACGAGATCCTTCGTGACGGGATAACCGTTGCTGGCATTTCGCTCGCCGGGTTGCTCGAGCGGGACACAAAGCCACGGTCGATTCGAAAGGTGCTCCGATGAGTCCTCGATCCTCTAGCTCTCGCCGGCAGCAGTGTGGTCCACAGGAGGCTCTTTTCCGATACCGTCAGGCCGTTGTTTACCTCGAGGTGGCTCGCGCGGTGGTGTCGGAGTCTGAGCGACCCGAGGATTATGACTACAACCACGTTGCTGCGGGCTTGGCGGCGATCGCGGCCAGCTGTGCTGTCGTCTTCTCGGAGAGCGCTCGAGAGGGCAGGACCACCGAGAAGCTATCGAGCTGGTTGGTTCCATTCGCTTCGGGGAGGGCGATGAGAAGGCGCGCGAGCGCCGCGCGAACTCCATCGCTCGCAACTTGGCCACGGCGCTCGACCTGAAGGACCAGTCGCACTACGGGATGTCTCTGCTTGAGCCACCCCAGGTGCGTCGCCTCCTGCGTGCAGCTGGGCACCTTGTTGAGGCCGCTGCCTCCGCGGTCGGCCATCCTCGCTGACGTTGCTTTAAGCAAAGGCAGCGTCCAGTTGTTCGAATTGCGAGCCGCTTAGTTCTCGGTCACCTGCGAGGTAACCGCGCGCGCCTGCCGCCGGCTTCACGACGCGGATAACCGTCGATCGATCGCAATTCGTCCTCCGCGATACAGAATCGGTGATGGCACGTATGAGGCTTTCGGTCGTGCTTAATGTGCTTGAACCGGTGTAGTCAGGCGCCCAGGGGAGGTGCCACGTGGGGGTTCGTGTCGGAGGGCACTGATTCCGCACCGATAATGTCCGGTTAGACGATCTCTTTTGCGAGTTCCATGAACATGAGGTCAACGCGCTTCGGGACCCCAAAGCGCTCATCACCGTACGGGAACGGCTTGTTCAACCCCGTTGGGGTGTAGCCGTGACGCTCGTACCAGGCGATGAGTTCCTCTCGTTGCTGGATGACATAGAGGAGAATCCTAGCTGCACCGAATTCCACTCTCGCAAGCGTTTCTCCATGCTCGAGTAACTCGAGGCCGATACCCTTTCCCTGAAATGAAGGGTGTACAGCGAACATTCCGATCTCACTATCACGCCGAGTGTGTTGCTCAACGCGGCAGCTCGCGACGATCCTTGTCTCCGAGATACCCACGAGGATCCGGGCTGTCGGGCTGGAGAGCGCCACAAGGATCTCTTCAGCATCTGTCCGTTTTCCTCCAAGCAGTGCTGCTTCAGTGGTCCAGCCCTGCTGGCCATCGTGCTCACGATACGCGGCGTTCACCAGGTCGACGAGTTCAGCAACATCGGATGTACCGGCTGGGCGAATGGTGAATGGGGGCGTCATGAAATTAGTATACGGAGCGTCGGCGATGGAAGACGCCCGCCGAAGCACTCGACGAACTCCTAGTCTCAGTTCAGGCTGGTGTTGCGAGCACCCACCCGCCGTCCTCATCAATCCCCGACTGGCGACTCCAATTCTGGATGCCCTGCCACACTTGAGCGCGACCGAATCGGTGTTCTGAGGCGCATTTGTCCCATACACAAGACATCCGCGGCGAGACCTGTCGAATGGGCGAGACTTATAAAATGGATGACAAGTCTCTGGTGCCACCAGGAACACCTTGGGGTCCGATCGTTGGGTACTCGCGTGCAGTGCGAGTCGGACAATGGATTGCAGTGGCGGGCACGACTGCATCGCTTCCGGGTGGTGGCGCTGTTGGAGACGACGACATCGCCGAGCAGACGCGTGAAGCGATACGACGTATCGCCGAAGCGCTTGCAAAGCTTGGCGGCGGCTTGGAGAACGTGGTCCGCACTCGGATTTTCGTGACGGACATCAACCGATGGGAGGAAGTCGGTCAAGTTCATGGTGAATTCTTCGCTGACATCCGGCCAGCGAGCACCATGGTCGAGGTGAACGCGCTCATTGATCCGGTCTTACTTGTCGAAGTTGAAGCCGACGCTGTCTTGCCTCTGTGATATTCCGCGAGTCATCCGGCGATTAGGGGGCCGACAGAAGAGTTAAGCGACTGACGGCTCGCTAAAAAGGGTGCTGCTGTCCGGTGTCGGAGGGGGTCTTAGGTTCCAGAGTTTCGGGGACGAGACTTGAATCCTTACGCTCCGAACCTGAAGTCACACCGACCGGCTCTTCGCTTTCGGCTCTGGACTGGCTCGCTCATTTGTGCTTAGACGCGACAGCAATGGTCAATTCACGTGAAACGCGAACCCATCACCGAGACGCTCCTTCGTCTCAAACTTGGGCGCGCAGGCGCGGCGCGGAACGAATGACGTCAAGAGCGTGAGCGAACCCCAACGGCGCTCTGGCCTGTCGACGAGCACTGGTAACAACTCGAACCGCCGAGTCGTAGTGCGAGAGTGCACCGAGGGTAACGAGTGCGCGATGGAGCGCTCGGTCCTCTCCGGTGTCTAGAGGCTCGAATCCGCCAGCCGCGAGGTAGGTGGCAGCGTTGAATCCCAAGTTCGCTCCGTGAATCGGTTGGTTTTCATTTTCGTACTCGCGTTGCCAGCGTGATCGAGCTTCGCCGGAGTACTCAGACCAATCAGCAACCGACACTCGCCCGTACCAGTGGTCAACGCCCCCCTCGTGTTGGGCCAGTTGGGTCGTGAGCCAATCCCTCGGCACTCGTGAGTCCGCGTCAGTCGTCGCGAGCCAAATTCGCGCGGGATTTATTCGAGCCCACCGATTCAGCAAGACCGCACAGCCCAACGCCCGCGCGCGACCGACGTTGTGCGCTGAACTCGTGGCGAGAGTGACCGCCAGCGGATGGCAACGTCGCACCAGAGCAACTCTCCATTCGCTGGCGATCTCCTCGCTGCCGTCCACGCAGGCGTCCATCACCACCACCGCTCTTAGAATCAACGACCCGTGGCTCAACGCATCGAACGCGTCGGTGAGCGAGGCGAGGGCTGATCCCAGCAACTCTTGCTCGTTGTGCACTGGCACCACGACACCCACGGCCAGAGTTCGCGCCGAGGTGTGTTCGCGTCTCATTCGACACGCTCCCAGAGATTAATCACGAACTCCCTTTCGAGGTGGTGGACCATTTGTCGCAGTTTGATGTGTGCGTTAATCACTTCGTGTGCGCCGTCGCCAGTCAGTGGGTAGTCCGTGTCGCCTCGCCAGTGAACGCCAACGACGTGAGCCCCCGGTTCGGTTGAGCGAACAACCAGCGACACTATGTCACCAAGGGATTCGGCATCGAAGTAGTACGCCACCTCGCTGAGGACAACAAGGTCAAACGTGTCGTTGGGCCACGCCTCCGGAATTGCTCGTTGTTCTACCACGACGTTCCGATGTTTTTCGAGTCGGCGAGCCGCCCGTGCCAGGGCCGACGGAATGATGTCAGTCGCGAGCAGGCGCTCGCAGCGTGGTGCTAGGAGTTCACTCAATACGCCAATAGAACATCCGGGCTCAAAGGCATTGCGATAGCGCTCGTTCCTTAGAGAGTCCAACGTCAGCGCGTATTTGCGCTGCTCGTAGGAACTGGCCGCAAAGTTCCACGGATCGTCGCTTGCGGCGTAAATGGTGTGAAAATACTCACGCGCAGTCGAGGTCATGGTCTGCTCGCCGTCTCGTCAACAAATACCTCGTAGGGGCGCCAGAATCGACGCATCAGCGGCGCAGGAAGCACCGCCGCGTCCTCGATGTCGGGACCAAGCGACCGCGTTTGTGAGTTAAAGACGGCGCACGCCCATCGCTTGCGAGCTCGGGCGCGACGACTCAGGTCAAGGCGTCGACAAACGTCCCAGGGAATATTGGACCCCTCGGGATCGGCCCAGTGCCACGCCCATACGAGAAACCCCAACATTCGCACGCCGACAGCGCGACTCGCTGCGAGCGCGGACTCACCACAGGCGTCGTGGTCCGGGTGGCCGTCGTGGCGCCACGGCGCCACGCACAGATCGTCTGGTAACAAGATGCTGGCGAGCGCAGCATCAAGTTCGTCTCGGTTTTCTGTGACAGCACCATCGGCCAGATGGAGCCGAGTGATCAGTGGCGATCGCCACCCCAAGCGACCGAGCGCCTCGCGTGATTCATCGCGACGCACTCGGGCGAGGTTCAGCGTGGCCGCGGCGCTTGAGTTCGGATGCGAAGCCTCGCCGTCCGTCACAGCAATCACTTCGACGGGCACACGTTGTGACAAGGCGGCCTGGATGAGTCCGCCGGCACCGAAGACTTCATCGTCGGGGTGGGGTGAGACCACCACGAGGCGACGAGCATTAATCGGTCCCAAGTGAAGGAGGTTCTCGTGGAGTCCTGCGTCACGCCATCGCTCCTCGGGGGTGCCCAAATGCTTGTCATCGACAATCAGTGCCACGAGCCAACCTCTCTCGCGAGTCGACCAAGTTCGGCGGCATCAGAGCCTCCGTGATGTTGAGATAGGTAGACAAACAGGTCGGCCGCTCGTCGCGACTGATCGAGATCGTGACAGAGCGGTCGTGCGCCGCCGCCCGTTGCGACACGCGCCAACACGTCCGTGGCGGCGTCGTGAACCACCTGGCGAACGATAAGAGCCCGGTAGTGCGCTTGGAACTCCTCGTTCTTCGGATCGCGGTCAAAGGCCTCGGCGGCGTCCTTCAAGACCTCGCGCATTGCGGCGAGGTCGGCCACCGCCATTCCTAGGTCGGCCAACACGTGAGCGTTCGGTTCACCAGGTAGCGAACCAATAAAGTTGTTCACGAGGCCCACGGCCCCGCCGTACCAACACGCGGCAACGCCCGCGGCGCCAAACCAGAACCCCGGCCGATTCGTATAAAAGTCGGGGCCACCTACAACACTCGACTCGGACAATACGAGCGCCGAGAACTCCAACGTCTCACTGACGGAGTCCGCCATCCCAATAGCCGGCCACGACTCGTGATTAACCCAAGCAACGTGGTCATCGAGAGCGATATCAAAGAGCCGGTAGCCCTCAGAGGTGTCTGCCGTTACTAACGCGCGGTCAATGAGGCCGCTCCCGGAACAGAACTCCTTTCGACCAGAAAGCTCCCAACCTCCGGGAACACGAATCGCTGACGTGCCACCCGAGTGCGATCGAGCGGCCCAAACGCCGTAGGCCGCTGAGTTCCCGAGTGGCTCCATCCCCGCTTCGGCCAAGATCGCCAACGCGTCGATGTGTCCTTCGGCCAGCCGCCCTAATGAAAGATCGCGCGCGGCCCACGTCGAGAGAACGTCCAATCGCCGCCACGTCGCACCCGAACCAGGAAGTGGCAGATCAGATCCATCGGTGCGAACGAAGTCGTTGAGCAGTTCTTTGACGCGAGCCATCAACACCTCCTCGAACAATGTATAGACGGGTTACGCATCTTCGTTCGTAATTGTTCACCTTGTACCTCCTCGAGCATGGCCGCCGGGCTCGAAGTGGCCGAGCGGCCAGCGACTAAGGAGTCGACTTCAGAATCCACTGACATCCTCCGATGTCTAGAATTCACATTTATCGGTCATATGCCGATTCTTGTGTCTCAAAATGACCTCCGTAAATGGCCTTATAGGTAGGGGGCAAAAAGTGTCTTTACTAAGGAGTCGGGGCTGCTGAAGTAAATGCTGAATTAGACCCTAAGCGCGCTTTTCAATGAGGTGCGAACTACCGTCTCCTAAACGTGTGGGTTCACTTCGGAGACCCGACGCAACAGAAATGCAACCTTGCACCGGCGGCTTGACCTAGCCAAGACCTGATTGGCGTCGGAAGAGCGACCCGCTCGTTCTACTACCAGACATTGGCGGTTCGACACGTGAAGCGTTTGACGTGTTGGAGGGCGGCACTCAATGACGGCCCGCATCGACCGACTTACGTGGGTCGCTCTCGGCTGGGAGGGTACTGAACTTCGGTCACCAGGTTTTCGATTGGCGGGCGACGGCAAATATTGCAGCGACCTGACCATCGGAGAGGCATTGTGGCTGTGCGCTCAGCCAGCGGGCAATCCGCCTACGACCTGCGATGTGCACGTCATGAGGTTCTTCCTTGACCGTGAGGTCTGCATTGACGACAGCGATGACGCTGGTCGCAGAAACCGGAAACCCGCATGCTGTTGTGAGTAGCCCGCTGACCTTTTTCGCTTCGTTTCGGCTTGCGTGTATATAAGGCTGGCGCTGCCCGCTGACCATGAACGTGTTACCCGCGACCCAAACGTTCTTTTTCGGATGATTTTTCGTGTTGATGGTGTAGACACCACCCGGTCCGATAACGAGGTGGTCGAGATCGGTGCCGGTGTCCCCGATAAGGATCGAATGGATGACATGCCATTGGGGCCCGAGCTTTGCAAGTTGCGTTGCCACTGCGCGCTCGCCTCCCGCTCCTATGCGCCAAGCTCGTTCTTCCGTGTGAACACGTAGGACCCGTGCGAGAAAGGTTCGCATCTGTGCGGCATCTCGACGAGCACGAGCCTCTCGGTCAAGGTGGAAGCCTGCGGGGGTGGCCGCTAGATCATTCCAGTCTTGAGAGGAGGGATTAGAAGGCACCTCGGAATGATGACATCTTTTCGAGTCAAGTGCCCAACCAAGAATTGACTCCACAACGAGCTGGTGTCGGAGGAGCGACGCGTTTGTTCTGCTACCAAACACTGGCGCTTGCATATATACACCGTCGTTCAGCATCACGCAGGGGTAATTGCAGCACTCAGAGCATCGACGCGTTGATGAGATACGCTCGGGCAAATGGTTGCCAATTTGTCAGTCTCAGGCGTTGCTGTGCTGGGTATCGCGGTCGGTATCATCGCTTTTGTCGTCGCATACGCCGCATTCATCTCGGGAATGTCCGGCCTTGCCGAGATGGGTCGGCTGGCAAAGGTGCAGCGACTGGAACTCGAAGAGCAACGATGGGCACATACGCGAAGGCGGCGGCTGGAGGCCGCGGAATTAGAGGAGCAACAGCAGCGTGAAGAGGAGAGCAAGCGCGAAACGTCGACGCCGACGGGTGAGGCGACAGCATCGGACAAGGTGCCTTGGTGGAAGTACGCCCCGCGGGATAAGCGACGATAGAACTTGCGCCGTCTACCAGGTGCTGGGGGCTCCGGGGCTAGGAATGTTGAGGTATCGGAGCTGGTGTCGGGGGGCCGATCACTCTGTTCTCCGACTGGCGGCTTGGTCCGTGGAGTGGTCGTGACGTCCGAGCGGTGTATATCCGTCTCGATCGGTATGCCTCGCTGCTTAGTGACCGTCGATGGCAACGCACACAGATGAGGTGATCGGTCGTGCCGGTCGAAGCGTCTTGGCGAAAAGTGGTTACGCCTCTTCGAAGAACTCGACTCGCGGTGGACCAGCGACACCGGCTCGTTGCATCGCGGCGTGGATCTCAGCGTTATCCATGAACGCTTGCGCTTCGACCATGGTATTGAACCGGTGCAGGACCAACACGTTGTTTGGGTCGTCCTTCGCGCGGTGGACGCTTTTCTCGGTGACCCCACCGCTCTTTTGGAGAGGCTCCACCTCGTCGTAAACCTTCCGCCACGCGTCGTAGTCATTCACACGATGCAGCACTACTAATGAGGCCATAGCGGCCACCTCTCTCCTGGGCGTTTCAATGGAACAATACACTCCGCTCGGTTCACCTCGGATAACGGAGACCGGCTCACCATGGAGCCCACGTGCTCACCTTGAAGAGGTGACAGAGCACGAATCTTTGCCGTGCCCTGTGCAAGCGTGCTACTTCGTGCCGAAAATCCGCTCCTGGCATGAAATGTCTCGCGGACCGAAACTACCCGACCGTGCCGCATTTGGAGGTCAGACCATCCGCACTGGATTCGCGGCTTCGTCGGGCTCACCAACGCGCGCAAGTGCCGTCGATCTGTCGGAGCAGCCCGCCCGAGACGGACGATATTCGGTCGCCGTGTTCTGTTCGCGAGCGTCCGCGACCGGGACTCTAAGGACGCACCGCCTTCGCTGAGGAGGCCCCTTCATGGACCTCCTCTAATCACTGTCTAACTCTTCAGGGTGCGCGCGGGACCTCGCGCCTTCCGTTCCCACTAGGGTCGCTTCGTGTGTTTCTCTCCGCAGGCAGACTTGGTCGGCGGTGCCATCGTGAGCGGCTTGGGCGTCGATGCGCTTCGTCATCTCCGCAGTCGCCGAAACTTCCTCCTACTTGCGTCTCTTCCACTCTTTCTCGGTGTTCACCAAATGATCGAGTCCTTGATCTGGTGGGGCCTTGAGGGCGATGTCTCCCACGGAGTTGAGCGCGTGGCGCTGTGGGCATACCTAATCATCGCGTTTGTGCTGCTTCCGATCTTCATTCCCTTTGCCATAATGTGCATTGAACCCGCGCTCCACCGCCGTATGGCGATGCTTCTCTTCGCTACATTCGGAGTCGGCGTCGCCGGTGTGTTACTCGCGGCGCTCATCCGTGGTCCGTTCAGCGTTGGCATACGCCCCCATCACCTCGACTACTTCATCAGCCAGCGCCATGGGCTCATCATCGTCGGCTTCTACGTCGTTGCCGTTTGCGGAGCACTGTTATGTTCGGGCGATCGACACGTCCTCCTCTTCGGTCTCGTCAACGTTGTGGCGGTCGCGCTGATCGCGTGGCTGATCGCGGACGGGTTCGCCTCGGTTTGGTGCGGTTGGGCCACAGTTTCAAGTGGAGCGATCGTTTTGTACATGCGATTCGCAAAACCGCATCGGGCGCATCCGTATCTCCTCGCACAATGAGTGCGTTGTATGGCACTTTTCCTACCTGCAATTTTGGCCAAAAATGGCTTCTGAACTGGATAAATCCATATACATGATCGTTCACAACTGGCGAATCACCAACTGGTTTGGTTACTGGTAGACGTCGCGACGATGGCCAATGGTTACAACCACGATCACCAAAACTCCGTTATCGATGGTGTAAATGATTCGGTAGTCGCCAACTCTGAGTCGGTAACCCTCACGCCCCCGAAGCGGCCGCGAGGCAGGAGGTCGCGGATCTTGGGCGAGTAGTGCGATTGCCCCTTGAATTCGCGGTTGCATCGAGCGATCAATCTTGCGGAGTTCTCGAAGTGCCGCCGGTCGAAATTCAATGCGATAGGCATTCACGACCAGCCGAGGTCTATCTTCACCTGCTCCCAGGGGATATTGTCTCCAACTTCAGCAAGGGCGGCATCAAACGCGGCCACGTCCTGAGACTCCTCGAGTGCTTCGAGCATTTCGTCGTACTGATCTGGGCTCACCAAGACCGCCGCCCGTCGCCCATAATGCTCAAGCTCAACCGGCTCGGACCGCGACATCTCCACGACCTCGGAGAGCCTTTCACGTGCCTTGCTGACAGATATTTTGACCATGGTCATATTGTACAACATCCGATTACATTATGTACAACATTGGTGTCAGTGGGCCGACCACTCCGTTCTCCGACTGGCGGCTGAGTCCCTGGAGCACTCGTGACATCGGAGCCGTGCAAATCCGTCGATCTGCTCGCCCGACGGCGGTCAACGAAGGCTGCTAAGTGTTTAGATGTCGGATGTTCCGTGCGCCTGAGAAAGGGCCCCGGTCGGGTCAGTAACGGGTCAGCGCGGTGACGGAGTTATGACTTCAGTGTCGTAGCGGGACATGATGTCGGCGACCACTGCGGGATCTAGGGGGCCGGGGGGCTGGGCGGCGAGTTCCCTGAAATACCCGATGTAGAGGTCGGGGGTCACCGTGCAGAGCATGACGACCGGCTCGCTGCTGGGATTGGCGAAGGTGTGTGGCGTGCAGAGTGGCGCGGTGACGAGCATGCCGGGTTTGGTTTCGACGGTTTCGGTGCCGCTGGTGAAGGTCGGAGTACCGGAGACGACGTAGAAGGTCTCGTCGTGACTGCGATGCAGGTGTTGAGGTGGACCATCGAGGTGGGGTGGGATGGTGACCTCGATGATCCCGAGTCGGTGGTCGGTGTTGGTTCCGTCCTCGAGCACCCGGATGGCCATGGGGCCGGCTCGGAGCGCTTCGCCGTCGGTCAGGTCGATGATGGCGATTGTCATGGGGTCTTCAGGCGCTGAAGATGTTGCGCAGTTCGATGACGTCGACGGTGACACCGTCCGGCACGTTCGGCTTCACCGCAGACTCGAAAAAGGCCCGGTGGTCCTCCGCGCTGTCCCAGATCTCGCTGACCACGAACCCTCCTGTGACGGGATAGGCGACATGCGAGCGGAAACCAGGGGCGGCCTTGCACGGCTCTGTGAGCCCAGCCGACATCTGGTCGTAGACCGAGATGTCCAGGGGGACGGTGGTGTTGACAAGTACAGCCATGTGAGGGTCCTTTCTGATAACAACGCCAGTTTATTCGACGGGAGTCGCCGGATGCGACTGTCGTCGTATATACTGTCATCATGCCCGGGTCCCGTCAAGCCCCTGATCGGTCGGCGCAGAGGGCTAGGACACGGCGGGCGATCGTGGAGGTCGCGACGGACCTGGTGCGCAAGGGCCAGCAGCCAAGTGTCACCGACGCAGCGGCGGCCGCTGGCGTCCACCGGGCAACCGCTTATCGATACTTCCCGACCACTCAATCTCTCCTGGCGGAGGTGGCGATAGAGATCGTGACTCCCGATTTTGATCGGACGTTCGCCGAGGGCCATTTCACCGGGGTCGATTCCAGCGATGCTGTTGCCCTCATGGACGCAGGGGTACGGACCCTCGCGGAGTTGATGTTCAACGAAGAAGCCGCGTTCCGCAACATCGTGCGGGCCACAGTCGACCGCTGGTTCGCCGAGCGAGAACACCGCGAAGTCGATCCCGATGTTGTCCGCCAGACCCACCGGTTCGAATGGATAGACCACGCCCTCGCCCCAATAGAGGATTCGCTTTCTACCGATCTCTTTTGCCGACTCCGTTTCGCCTTGGCCCTGATCATGGGCGCTGAAGCGTTGATCGTCACCAGGGACGTGTGCCGCCTTCAAGCCGATGAGGCCACCCAAGTCATGCGCTGGGCCGCCACCACCCTGATCCAAGGCGCCCTCGCCACCTAAGCCGAACAAACCATCTGTACGCACGCGACCTCGGTGGCCCGCAATCCAAGCAACGCCGAATCGGCGATCTGTATCTCCTATCTGCGCAGGCACTTGCATCATCCATACCGCGGTGATGCCGCGGCTACCCATGATCTGGGACGATCACCGGCGTACACATACGGTTTCCCACCAGCTAATTCTGATCTTCTACGGTCAGTAGTGAACGCCAAATAACGCCTGCAAAGCCCTCTCCCCAGTTCGATTCTGGGCGCCGCATCCAGAAGACAATATCCTGGCCGTGGACCTTTTAACGGGCCGCGGCCAGAACCGTCTGATTGATAATCCACCTAGACGTTGCAGTTGATTCTGTAGCGTTTAGAGATCCTGACGAGCTGGCTCACGAACCGTCTGCCGGTCTTTGGCCTGGCTTCCGAATGAGGTGCTCAGCTCGTCAGGTCTTACCGTGGTGTGAAATGACCGTCGTTACGCGCTGTTCGATGAGTCACGTTGTCAGTAGCCGTGTGCGCGCAGATGGGGTCTTCGGGCGCTCATCCCGATCCCAGAAATAATCGAGCACCGCGGTAGTCGATGACGACCGCACCGTCGCGAGACAAAACGTCTGAGCCGATCAGACCATCTACTTTCGAGCCGGATGCTGGGATACTCGCGATCAGCTGCGGCTTTAGCGAGGCCGCGCCGAGCGCCCAGCGGCCGCTTTGTACTTCGGTCAGGCTCACCGGGCATCCGATTGCTGCTGAGAGGGTGACCCGCTGATCAGTTGTCACGAGATGAAGTGAGCGCGCGAGGAGTGGTGACACCATGGAGATTTCCGCGCCGGTGTCAACGATGAAGAGCTGCGGCTCGGCACTGTCAAATCTGATCGGCGCATATACCCCAACTGCGCCCTTTTGGGTCAGGACCTTGAGCGGGGTATCGACGCGCACTCCCTTGAGTAACTGCACCGGAATCGATGCGCGCCCTTGGAGGGCACTGTTGTTCGTCGGAGACATGCTTTCGGGATCGGCGAGACTCATCGTCTGTGTTCGGTAGTCGATACGGACAGCACCGAACCTGCTGAGCACGTCCGAGCCGATCACTCCGTCCAAGGGCTGACTCGCGTCGAGACTTGGCAGCGCAGTGCTGAGGACTGTCTGTGACCTCAGGGTAAGGTTGCCCACTGACCACCTTGACACTTGCTCGGGAACGACCGTCGCGCTGCAACCGATGCCTGCGGCCAGCTCGGGCGACCCGACCTGGTGCAGGTGGAAACGATGTGAGAGCTGGGTGTCAACGACCGAGAGGGCGGAGCCAGAGTCGACAACAAAGGGGAACGGTCCAACTCCGTCGATGCACACATTGGCGAGTACGACCGCGCCCTTGCCGAGATGGACAACCCTGATCGAAAGGACTGATGGCCCGCCAACAGCAAGTTGCGAGCGGGTACACCCCGCGGACTCGATCGACCCAGACGCCTCGACAGTCCTTGACGCCGTAGTGTTCAGACTCGTGGTCGCAAACGAGCTCCCGCCCGCGGTGGCAGGAACAAGTGCGAAGACAGCCGACGCGAGCAAGATTGAGCGCAGCACCCTAAGAGTCTGCCCGATAAAGGGCACGAAAGTTTCGATTGCACACAGGTCCGCTCGGAATTCGCTGACGGCGTACAGGCGAGGAGTTGCGCGTGAATGCCCTCTCGATCGCCCGTTCTGCGCCGGGTCGGGCGTTTACACTGTGAACAATGCACCCCTGCTTGCTGGCGCGTCGCGAGAAAACGCTGTCGCGCCTCCGACTCGTCGTCGCCGGGTTGCTTCTCGGTGGTCTGCTCGCTGGATGTGGGAACTCTTCAGCCGCTGGCCCCCAAGTGACAGTGCAGGCTTTCGTGACGAGTTGGACGCAGCACGATTGGAAGGCAATGAGCCGTCTCGTCTACTACGCGCCGGCCGACTTTGCAAAGCTCAACGCGGCCGCACTCTCGGATCTCGGCGTGTCGAAGGCGGACTACGTTGCCGGTTCGGTCAACGAAAAGGGTGGCTTGGCAACCGCTCAAGTGACCGAGCATCTCCAAATCGCTGTCATCGGGCCGTTGACGATCCACACGACCGTGCATCTAAAAGAGCACTCCGGCCAATGGCTGGTGCAATGGTCTCCAGCAACGATCGACCCGGCAATGACCAACGGCGCCTCCTTTGCCCTCACGACGACATTGGCGCTACGCGAGCCAATTCTCGGTGCGGGTGGAGTGCCGCTCACTAGGCAAACCCCAATGGTGATCATCGGTATCGAGGGCAGTTACGTTGAGGACCCGACATCACTCAGCACGGCACTCATAAACGCTGGCGCGTCAAGCCAAGCGGTAAGCGTGGCGCTTCGTGCAGCGAAGGCAAACCCCACCGACTTCGAGTCCGTCTTTACCGTCACGAAGGACCGGTATCTCCAGCTCAAGTCAACGCTCTATCCCATCCCGGGTACGGTTTTCCAGACCATTTCTGCACGCACAGCCATCACGCCCGGACTGGAGGCGCACCTCGTCGGCAGCGTCGGACCGATCACCGCGCAGGAGCTGCGCGAACTCGGTGCGCCGTATGACGCGAACAGCGTTGTCGGCCAGACCGGCCTCGAGCAGGTCTACCAGAGTCAGCTTGCCGGCAAGCCCGGCGCGACGGTCACCGTTGTTGGATCGAATGGCGCGACGCTCGCGACGCTCGCGACCATTGCTCCCAAACCCGGCAACGCCCTGAAAACGAGCATCGACCCGACCGTCGAAAAAGCAGCGGAGGCCGCTCTTGCGGGGGAGTCGAAGAACGCCGCGCTCGTCGCCGTGCGCGCGTCGACCGGACAGGTACTTGCCTCGGTCAGTAATCCAAGCTCGGACGCATTCGACCAAGCGTTCGATGGAGTGTTTCCCCCGGGGTCGACGTTTAAAACGATTACGAGTACCGCGCTAATCGACGCGGGCCTTTCACCGTCGTCATCGGCAAGCTGTCCGACCTTGATCACCGTCGGCGGCGAGGTCTTCCACAACGCCGAGGGCGAGTCACCGGTCGAGAACCTCGCGCAGGCCTTCACCGAGTCCTGCAATACCGCCTTCATCGGCCTTGCGACCTCCCGCCTCAATCTTTCGAGCCTGCCTATGGCCGCGGCGCTCTACAACATCGGAAAGACACCCGCAATGGGCCTTCCGGCGTTCGGTGGAGCAGTCCCGACACCGACCAACGAAGCAGACCTCGCCGCGACGGCACTTGGGCAGGCACAGGTGTTGGTGTCCCCCTTGGACATGGCGATGGTGGCGGCAGCGATCGACACCGGGACAGTCCGCGAGCCGCGACTCGTCGTCGGTGCTCCGGATGATCATGCCCCAACACACTCCTTGAGCAAGCGACTTGTTGAGGATTTGCACAAGATGATGGCCGATGTCGTTGCCAGTGGAACGGCCGCGAACCAAGGGCTTCCACCCGGTACCTACGCGAAGACGGGAACGGCTCAATATGGAACGGGCAATCCACTACCGACCGACGCATGGCTTATCGGCTTTAACGGCAACATCGCGTTCGCGGCGCTCGTTGTCGACGGGGGTAACGGTGGCCCGACTTGCGGCCCCATCGTTACAAAGTTCCTCGATGCCCTTGGTCGGTCAAAGTGAACTCCTTGTGATGCGCCGACTCCTTGCTTGCATCGGCGACACCCCTGGCCTTTCCGACGTCCATGCCGCGGTGGTGCCGCGGCACTCCATGATCCGGAACGAACTGCAATGAATCCCTGCGCATTCCCACCAGCTATAACTGATCTTCTACGGTCAGTAGTGAACGTAAAATGGCACCTGCAAAGCCCTCGACCCCAGTTCGATTCTGGGCGCCGCCTCGAGCAAACAAGTTCCTGATCGTGGGCCATTTATTGGGCCACGATCAGGACCGTCAGCGTGGCAAAACACAGCACCCCGGCAACCTTGGCCTCAAGCACGCTTGTCTCCCGAGGTGGAAATCAATCTGCCGCTAACGTCGATATTGGATCGACCGGCTGTATCCCGCGACATACCCGAGGGCCGCTTGATCGATCCCTGCAACAAAGGGGCCAATCGCCATACGGATCGTGGTGACACCCTTTGGGAGTGAGGTGGAAAATACTGCCTTTGACAGACTGTTCAGACGCACGTGTTTCCACGTCACCCACAGTCCCTTGGAGAGTCGCTGAAGCTGCAGCACATGGTCTGCGAACGAGACACCCGCAACGACGCGCGTCAGCAGGCGTCCTCCTGAGACGACGTTCAGAAAGACCCTCGGGGCAACACTGATGACAACCGGAGAACTCGATCCGCCGTTGGCAATCGCATTGAAGGTGGTCCGTGCCGTCGGTTGCGCCGAGAAGCTCCAGGTGCCGCCGCCTGTAGTGACAACTGTCGCAATATCGGAGTAGGCGGTGTGGTCGAATGCTTCACTCATGACCGCCACACGAACTCCCGCGATTCCGCTCGAGACCTTTCCCGAGAGCGTGACAAACTCCCCGTAGATGACATTTGGCACCGAGCTGTTCAGTGACACCGACAGCCCGGTCGTGAACATGAAATCGGCTCCAACGCTCGTGCCGGCAATGCTCTTTGCCACGACACGGAAGTGGTAGGAGGTGTTTGGCTTTAGCGCCGAGATCCCCTCGCTCACGACCGTGTCACCGTGATTCGCCGCGATCTGCTTCGTCGGGGTCTTCGATCCATAGACGGTCGTAATCCCGTATTGGAAATACCAGCTCGTCGCGAGAGCCTCAGGGTTGATGACGCCGTTCAGGGTCGATGAGGTAGAACTGATGTAGCCCGCAGCTCCAGTGAGCACAACGGGGGGTGCAGAGGTGTTGAAGATACCGACCCCACCCACCGTAGTGCCTGCGCTGTTCATCGCGACGATTCGGTAGCTGTAACTCGTGGCGGGTGCGAGGCCGGTCAGTGAATGCTTGACCTTGACGTCATCGCTGCCCGAACCGGCACTCTTTGTAAGAGTCCGTGAGGTAAAGCTCGCGCTCGAACTCAACCCGTACTGGAAGTACCACGAAGTCTCCGCGCCATTTGGATTGACGGTACCGGTTACGACCACGGAGGTGGGAAGTATTGATTTCACAGGGCCGGTGTAGGCCGTTGGCGGTGCTATCGATGCCGCCATCGCGACGCCGACACCAGCAGACATCAAGAGGGCGATGGCGAGGGGGATTGTTGCAAGCCTCATAGGTGATCGGCGCCGGCTCTTGATCATCACGACTCCTTCGCGAGCGCTTGAGTTCTCTGGAGATCGTCTCCCGGGTCGCTAGGAGGCGCGTCTGGCCTTGGCGAGGCGAAAACCTCTTCAGGTTCGCATGAAGCCGCGAGACCCCTGTCATGGGAATCGATGTGCTCTCGATCGGCACGGATCGGCGGAGCGAACCGAAGGCCGGGGTGGAGCCGAGGGCCAAAAAAGAATGGTACGGGAACAGAGGTCTGGCGCTGCGTCCGATCGGACATGAGGTCCCAGCTATCTCGCCTTGGCCACAAGGGCCTGGCTTACCCGGTTTCGGAGCAGCCAATCTGGGGAAGGCATTCACCCAAGACAATGCGATGCTACCAGTGAACTGTCTCTGTTGGTGCTTGAGAGGCAGGCAGTAATAAAATAGATGCCGCGGGGGCACACCATGATCCGCAACGAACTTCAATGAACTCCTAAGGCTCCTCAACGAGCATTCCTTATCTTCAACGGACGGTCTCGAACGCAAATTGACGCCTGCAATGCCCTTTTCTCCAGTTCGATTCTGGGCGCCGCTTCAACGTATTCTTGTAAATGAAAGCAGGCAACAGCGCGGTGTTGGTGAAGTTCCCTGCGAGCGCATGCTGCAATAGCAGTCTTCGCAATCTCTCGGGAGTCCGTGATAGATCGATGCGCCAGGGTCACGAGACTAGACGTACCTTGCAATGATTTTGAGCCGTCCCTGCATGTGTTTGATGCGCCGATCGCACGAGAGTTCATCCTCAATCACGTCAGCCGTATTTTTAGCGGGAATAATCTCCGCCAGAAGTTCCGAGACGGATGAAGCGATGGCGTCAACTACCGTTCTGTTGACCTTTGCAGCTATTCGAAACTTAAAGTACACAATCATTGAAACGAAAAGGACATTCGATATGGTGATAATGCCCAAATCAATTAGCGCGCTCTCCCAAGTGTGTGGAAACTCGACTGATCCAACTCTTTATTTGAGGCCCTGTTCAACGCGAACGTAGAGAGTGTGGCGCTGGATATTTCGCGCATATGGTCTACATATTTCCGAAAAGATCACTCCAAGCGAGCCGCGTTCGTCGGCAGATCTGGGCACGTTTCAAGCCAGCCGGACCGTGCTCTTCACACAGATGTGTCGCCAAAAAAGAGCTGGCGGATGAAAGAGATATCTCCTCCATCCGCCAGCTCGGAACTACTGAGCTATTGGTTCAAATTCAATGGTGATCGACTAGCAGGTGCCCTTAATGAAGCACACGACGTGTGACCCAAGCTTGAGTGCCTGCTCGTAGTACTGCTTCGCTTGAACAGGATTGTGGTAGCTGGGGTTCTGTGAGAAGCCCAGCATTGTTGACTTGTAGGACGGCTGAGCATACGCCCACTTCATCGCTGCACGGAGAGTGTTGACCTTGAAGCCCGCAACACTGGTCTGGGTGACCGTCGGGTTCCCAGTGACTGCAAAGAGTGACAGCAAGGTGTTCCACTGAGTCTTTTGCAGAGCGGTCTTTGGCGGGTAAAGCTTCTCGGTCTGTTTCAACGTGGGCACGTTCGTGAGGTACTTCCGGCAGTTGGTATTGACTGGCGGAACGATCGACGTTGCAAGCACGACGGCCTTACCCTGCTGTATGACGCCACAGGCAAGGCTGAGGTCGAAAAGGCCCATCGGGCCGTCGCCACGGATAAGTCCCGTTACCTCTGCTCCAAGTGAGGCATACCCGGCAATGTATTGCGGGTGAAGTCCGAGAACGCCCATCCACGTTCGCTGAATGGTGTTCAGAGTTCCGGTGTTCTGGGTGAGCATCTTCAGCGTGCCAGCCTTTGAGGCGCTGACAACCTGGCCAAAGGTCGTGTAACCCGATCCAGATCCGGCGATGATCGGTGACGCATTGGGTCCGTTCTGGACGAGATAGGCCATTCTCGCTGGGTTGAAGTTGATTCCCGGCACATTAGTGAGAATGTCCTGGATGTCATTGAGCGGGTTCAACATTCCAATCGTGAGTCCGTCTGGCAACGCGCGCGCAAGGTAGTCCTGGCCAGGAATCGAGTTTCCGGTCGGGAATGGCGAGATATTGACAGTGACACCGAGGTACTCCTTGAGCAGCGGCTGCAGCGCAACCCCTGGGTCATAGAACGGTCCACCGATTGAGCCGATGTCGACAAAGGTCATGGTCTTGCCTGCATAAAACGCAATGCCCTTGCAGATCTCCGCGTTTGTTATGCGGATACCGTTCGCGGTCTTACAGGTCTTCGTCTTCTGACTGGCGGAGTTTGAATGTATCGCCGCTGACACCGGTGACACCATCAACCCGACCAAACTACAAAGCGAAATGATCGCTGCCGCTGCCCGCCGGTGGTTGACCTGCCTCCACCGCGGTTGTCTGATTTTTACCTGGAAACTCACGAATCCCCCCATTTCAATGACTAGTCCACCATAACGTTCGCCTAGTGAATTACCTAGGTAACACAACCCTATACATTTCCACATGACATTGCAGAAACATTACGAAAAGTTGCAAGATCTCCTGCTGGAGGTTCAGTGAACTATCCGCGACGGTTCAAAGAAATCCGGGCGCTATCCCCAATGTGGAATCAACTGTCAAACCGGTGAATATCTACGCCTGGGCGGAGACCTTTGCATGCTCATCAGCCAACAAGGCATCCGCCATAAAACAGCACATTTCCGAAGAGGAAACCTTGGATCGAGCCACAACCAAGCATCGGCTTGCAAGAGGCCCAAGCGCTCAGGCAACGCCGACGGCCATCCTGTGTCGGCGTGACCCGCCTAACCTGACTCTGAACCATCGTCTTCAAAGACATTGCAACCGCAGATAGACAGCGTTACACCCATGTTGCGAATAGATAAATCCGTACCGGTTCTCAAGCGACTATCTCCTACCTTCTTACCGGCAAGAGTTGAGCTGAACTGCATCACGAAACTGTCATCATGGCCCAGACAGGCCTGGACAGATAGCTCAGAAGACCTCGCTGCATGATCTGAATCCAATTCATCTTGAGTTGGCTTATCGGAGGTCTATCACTGATCTCGCCACGAAACATACGCCTCCCATCGCTCCGCGTCCCACGAACACATGTTTAGGCGGTCAGTGTTTTCCAAGTTCTCTTCCTCATGCGTCACCAAATCCTCCGAGACTCGTACCGAATCGGTCTTGCTGACGTTTTCGGCCTGGTATTGCCCATTGCTCGGGTCAGTGTGATCAATGTTCCCCAAGTCCACAGTCTGCTCTGAGGGCTGCACATACTCCTCTCGAGAGACGGACTCCACCTGCGACAACAGGTCACTATTCGTGAGAATCTGGTCAAGGTGAGCCGCTACCTGCGCGAGATCCTGGACCGCCGAAGTATGGCTCCGGAGATGAACCGCATATTCACCAATGGCCACGGCAAGATCATCGACTGTCCGCTCCATACCTATACCGCGGCGGTTGTGCTCGGTCATCACCTCGACAATCTGTTGAGATAATTGGTAGTCGACACCGTCAGGATTTACTGTTGCCGCTTCGATCTGTACCCTGCTTGGAGCTGGGTCCGCGCCGTCTAGATGCCGCTCCTCTTGTTCGTCGGGCGCCTCCTCGGTATCGGTTAACAATTGCCTTGGTGCGGAAATATCGGTCGTTGGTTGGTCAAGGTTCTCATTCGCGAAATTGAAGTGTTCGCCCGTTACTACGCGTTCAAGCCTCTCGGTCTCGGCCAATACCGCCTGCATGGTACGCATGGTGCCTTCCACGTAGGCACGCCTGTCATCAAACAATCCAAACAAGAAATAAAGCAGCCCCAACAATGCGGCAGCCCCGAGGAACATCTCTCCTTGACGGCTCTGCACGAAAAGAAATGGATAGCCAAGTCCAGGGACGGCGTACCGTAACTTGCCAATGACGTCTCCTGGGCGCGTCTGAAATACGTCGGCGCCCGAATTTGCATCCCCCTTGGTAATAAAAAGGAGACCATTCGTACTATGTTCAATTCTGACGATGCGGTGTACAACGTTTGCCGGTAACCCATAGTTGGTACGGTCTACTTGGGGAACGTGCACCGCGATGATATTGCCTACCTTGAGCGCCGACGGATTCGCCTTCTCAAGGAAAACAAGATCGCCCGTCACAAGCGTCGGGTGCATTGATACGCCCTCCACGGGCACAATCGGTGGATTCACGTGCAACACAGTCGCACTGAAGATATAACCCAGCGCGCCGACGATAATGAGCGAGGGAATCAGGTACCAGAGCAACAGCGAGAACAGATTGCGTTGTCTCTCACGTGGGCTCGACACCTGAGCGTCCTCATGAGTGTTTCTCATTTCAGACGGCGTTCGCGCGTATCTCGTACTCTCATTGGACATACTTTACGACGATGCGAGCGAAAAGTGGCGAACGCTGCCCATTGTCGGGTCTATTCAATTGGCTCAAACGGCGAGACATCTCGTGCTCTCTAACTCGCCCGTGCTCCTATGTAGAAACTCAACGTTGCCAGGCCCGGTTGCTGACCCTGTGGAATGCCTCCCGGCGTTACGATCGACGCGATAACAAAGAGAGCCCGTTGGTTTGCATCCGTGATACTTGCGGGTTGACACCAGGTGTCCGTGTCAGTCCCTGAACTAGCGCACGCGCTCAAGGTTCCGCTTCCACTAATGCTTGGGAGAAGGTAGCCGCCGACCTGGTTCTGTGCCAGAAGAAGCTTGCCGACTGATGATACGAAGCGACCAGTCGAGCCCTGGTCAAGGGCAACACAATAAGTTTTTCCATCGGTATCGGTCAGATTAACTAGCGGCGCGTCGGTACTATTTGAGGACGCGACGCAGTTACCCGTATGAATCGTGTGATACATGCCAATCGAGATCTGTGCGTTTGGGTTATTGAGGACCTGCGCAGCTTGCGCAGTATTGGTCCAAGCGATGTCGATACGCACGCTCGTTGCCATCGCACTGCTAAACACAACCTTCGCAAGAGCGACGCCTGTCTGGAGTTGTGCCCCACCGTTCGTGCGCGTCACGACCGCCGAGAGAGTTGTCACATCGGCGAGAGCACCAGAGCTCGGAGTTCCCGGAGGTGGAGCGATTGAAGGGCTCACCACCCCGGTTGAGGCGAGCCAAAAGCCGACTGAACCCAGGAAGCTGGCTCCAATCCCTGCGAGCACGAATACGCGACGTCGGACGCGCGTCGAATGGTGACGGCGATCAATCTCTCTTGGCAATCCAAGGGCCCCTACCCGTGTCATCGTAGGGTTCTAGTACGGCTGAGCAGTGAGATAGAAGCTCGGCGTGAGACTTGCCGTCCCTGCAGTTGAGGTGGAGGTGCAGTAATAACTCCCTCCGGTATCGAGCGTGATGTCGTAGTAGCTATTTGCTGGAAGGTTGAAGTTGATAAAACCGCTCGACGAGGTGAGGTAGGTCGGAGGGCTCGCGATCACACCAGATGCTTGGCTCCAAGTGCAGCTCCCAGAGGTGCACGGGCTCGAGTAAATATCGACGGGAAGGGCGAAAGAGTTGTAGTCCTGTTGCAGCCCGGCGAGATTAGTGATGTAAAGACTCACGACGATACCATTGGAGGCAATCGTTGCATCAATGAGCGCTATGTCTCCGGCGCTCGTGACACTTCCCGCGGAAAGTGCGGTCGGCGACCAGCTGGGTGAGCTGGCGGTCGTGATCGTGTGTGCGGTCTGGTTGATGGCGCTCGCTGGTGTGTTCTTAAGCGAATTCACCGCGCTTGGCAGTGGATTTGTGTTCGCGACAGGGTAGATGAAGTTTGACGACGCCGCGGCAACAGTTGCGTTCGTAGTCCCAGTGCTTCCCAAGAACGAGACGGACATTGTGGCTGCAAAAACGACGAGTCCTGCGATACCTACGACGAGGAATCGACGACGCATGGACGACGAACCACGGCCACCACGAGCTTGCGAGCGACGGTGGTTGACGCCAAAACCTCCCGTGGTGCGGGGAATTTCTTGGAGAGAATTTCGGCCAACACTGATAATTTCGCTCACTTTGCACCTAACCTCTCTGGATTTCGATTCGCTGGCAAACACTTGGCGCGCGACTGCGCGTCAGCTACAGGCAAAACTGAGAGATACGCATTTTGAGTTCGGAAGCGATCGCCGCCGGAGAATCGAACACTCTCAACAGACTCTGGGAAGTGTCCACCGAATCCAATGCCGCGTCCCGCGAAGGCGGGTGGAAGGCACGTCTTTACGCATGAATCGTTCTCACGCCGTGGGATCAAAAGACAACTGCGGTTCAACATTGTTCGCTCCGGGTCCTCGTCTAGTCGACAAATGGGCCCGGTTTCGCCACTAGCTCCCCATCGAATTTTCGGCGACCAAATTCGTTCGATGGATCAAAGCCTGCCCTCACTTATTCAACAACTTCGCTCACGATAACACCACTACTAGCCGCTATCACAACCCCAACCAATACTAAATGATATAGGGTTAAGTGACCGATAGTAGCATCGGCATAGGTGCATCGCACATCTTGCGACAAAATTGCCAGATTTCCCCGATACCAAACGCAAAATCACTAATCTACCCAGATGTTCGGGGCAGATTTTGGGAGATCCTCAGCCTTTGACGGAAGATCTCGTAGCGACCTGCCGTCGTGCCTCTCTGCGATCATAACGAATTCGTGGGCACAGGACCTCGTGTTCACTCCTTGCTGAATCACAATGACTGCGTGGCCACTTAGAAGCAGGTGGGCGGACCTGCGACGCCCCGCACAGGCCCAAGCTGTGTAGTCGCTGTGATATCTGTTCTCGAACCAGAGATTATTTGAACCCGAGTGAGGGTCTTGGAGCGCTTGTCAGGGCAACAAAGCAATCGTCAGGCAGCAGTGGCTTTTCAAAGAGGAAGCCCTGCGCCGAATCACAGCCAAGCATCAAAAGTTCAAGGAGCTGCGCCTCGGTCTCGACTCCCTCCGCCGTCACCGTGAGACTGAGTGACCGGCCGATCGTCAGGATCGCCGAGACGATCGCTTGCGTCGACTCGTCGTCAGCGAGACCACTGATGAATGACTTGTCGATTTTCAACTCGTCGATCGGAAGTCTCGTGAGATACGAGAGCGATGAATACTTCGTACCAAAGTCGTCGATCGAGATCCGCACCCCAAGCTCTCGCAGCCTTCGCAGCACATCGGTTGCAACTCCACTCTCGACAAGCGCGGACTCCGTGAGCTCGATGCAAAGATCTGTTGCCGTCAGCCCCGAACGCTCGAGCGAACGCTCAATCACCTCAGGGAAGTCAAGCGCACGTAGCTGCAGCGCAGCCGCGTTTACCGACATGCGCCACTTGCCCGGCTCCGGAGCGGTTTCCCTCCACTTTCGCAGCTGCTCGCACGCGTTCTCAAGCACCCAGGTACCGATTGAGACGATGAGACCGTTCGCCTCGGCAATCGGAATGAACTCTTCAGGTTCGATGACACCAAGTTCTGGATGCTGCCAACGAAGTAGGGCTTCAACTCCCACATAGCCCTGTTCCTTGAGCGAGATGATTGGTTGGAACATCAAAAATAACTCGTTTTTGCTCAGCGCTTGGTGCAGCGCTGATTCAAGAGTGAACCGGTTCTCAGCCAGTTGGCGACTCCCAGCATCGTAGAACTTGACGGCCCCTCTTCCCGCTTTCTTCGCAGCGTGCAACACGTTCTCGGCATCACCAACGAGCTCAGCCGGGGAGGTACTTGATCGGCCAAGCGCAATACCAATACTTGCGGTGATGATCGCCTCACAATCCACTAAAACAAATGGCTTCTTGAAAGCTTCCCGGATACCATCGACACATCGACTCACATCAACATCAATTTCAACACGCTCGTAGAGGATCCCATATTCGTCTACACCTAGACGAGCAAGTAAACCATCTGGAGCGATCGTCGCGCGTAGTCGATCAACCACCGCTTGTAGCAACTCATCGCCATATTCTTTATTTCTCTCGTCATTAAAGATTTCGAAACCATCGAGGTTCAAATAGAACACGGCAATTGTCGAATCGGCGAGGATGGACCGCTCCAACGCCTGACCAACACGCTCGATAAAATGTGTCTGATTGGGTAGACCGGCCAACATCATCTCGTGAGGAGGCCCCAGGGACAACGAGGTTTGCTCCGCATTACTCACTCAGGCCGCCCCAACAATTGAAGCACGAGGAATGGCCCGACCCGTCGCGATCGGGCCATATCGCCGAGCATCGCCGAAGGCGAGCGCCTCGCCGTTCTTCGCGACAAGCCAGTAACCCCCTCCATTCGCAGTTATGACGATTCCAGAGATCCGGAGGCGCTTCTTCGCCGGAACTGAGCCGTAGAACGCGGCGTCGCCGAACCTCGATACCCCGCCGTTTGCGTCGACGAGCCAGTAGCCCTTGCCGTCGGGCGTAGCCGCGATCGCGACGATCGGCGCCGCCGGGCGGAGAGCGCTCGATTGCAGCGAGCCGTAGAAGCTCGCGTCGCCGAACGGGTAGATGCCGCCGTTCGCGTCGACGAGCCAGTAGCCCTTGCCGTCGGGCGTAGCCGCGATCGCGACGATCGGCGCCGGCGGCGACGTTACAAGCGAGCCCGAGAAGCTCGCGTCGCCGAACGGGTAGATGCCGCCGTTCGCGTCGACGAGCCAGTAGCCCTTGCCGTCTGGCGTGGCCGCGATCGCGACGACCGGAGCCACCAGCGATGTTGGAAGCGAGCCGTAGAAGCTCGCCTTCCCGAAGGCGAACACGCCGCCTGCTCGGGTGGCGAGCCAGTAACCACTGCGATCTCGAAGCACCGCGATCGCGACGACCGGACTCACCGGGCGGAGGTCGCTCGCGGGCAGCGAGCCATAGACGCGGGCCCTGCCAAGACCGTGCACCGCGCCGTTGGCACTAGCAAGCAGCAAGGGGGCACGTCCGAAGTAACGGCCCGGAACGATGAACAGCGTCCCGACGAGCTGGCCGAGGTTCGGCGTGCTCGTACGAGTGACGGTCATCGTGGTGCACGATCCGCGACCGCTCGCCTTGGTCTGAGCTGACGCTCGACGTACGCTGCGATCTTGGGCGTCCCACCACTGCACCTTGTAGCCCCTCGGCAGCCCGCAGAGCGTGAGGCTCACCCGAGAAAACGCGCTGCCGGGAAGAGCGGAGAGGTCGTAGTACGAACCACCGGGCTCGATCGCAACGGTCGCGACGCTCCTCGGTGAGCGGGACGTCGCCTGCTTGTAGCTGTCGAGCGCGACGCCGACGGGTACGACCGCGTTCGAGGAAGCTGGCGCACCCGTCCCGATCAGCGTCGTAGAAACAACGCTGAAGGTGTACATGTCGCCCGCGACGAGACCGCCAATCGTCACGGCGGTCGTTGTCACGACAACTTCTTTGCCAGCCGTCGAAGTGGTCACGTCGAATGGGAGAACGGTGTACGAGGTCACTGGACTACCCCCATCGACGCTCGGCGGACTCCAGCTCACCGCGGCGCTGTCCATGAGTCTCACGCTCGACATCGCGACGGCCTGCACGTCGATCGGGGCACTGGGCCAGTTGCCATAGCCGAACAGGTCCGCGCCCGAGGTCGCCGAGGTGCCGGCTGGAGTCGTGACGGTGACGGCGACCGTCCCGGTGCCGGACGGGCTCGTCGCGATGATCGCAGTGGATGAGTTAACGACAACCCCTGTCGCCGCGCTCGCGCCGAAGGAAACCGTCGCGCCCGAGGCGAAGTTCGTCCCGGTGATCGTGACGCTCGT
>Ga0307373_10002496_pt1 | contig 33111 bp, 32 predicted proteins | sample OX2MG_FD_202534 | JGI IMG/M metagenome (GOLD analysis project Ga0307373, IMG submission 202534) | Soil microbial communities from Risofladan, Vaasa, Finland - OX-2 | ecosystem: Environmental > Terrestrial > Soil > Coastal area > Acid sulfate soil | place: Finland: Risofladan, Vaasa | collected...
AAAGCCAAATTGACTACCAGAAAAGCCTACGGCTTTCGCACCTTCGAAGCCGAACAAATCGCCTTGTACCACGCACTTGGGGCCCTCCCCGAACCAGAATTCACCCACGAATTCTGCTGAGGAGGCCAATAATTAGCGTGGATTAGAGTGAATTAGTGGTTAGTTCTCCTGATTCTCTACTCGTGCGCGACGGATCGCGTTGAGTCCCGCCGTCGCGGCGCGGGTAGGCCCCGTAAAACCGCTTGATGTAGTTGCGGCGCCAACGCGCGGGCGCGTGGGGTGCCCAGCCCCAGCGGGCCAGCAGCCGGTCGGAGATGCGAAAGTTGGCGACCTCGCAAAGCAGCGCATCAGTGCTTTTGATCTCCGCGATCTGGTCTAGCACGTCGAGCGCTCCGCGAAACGTGGCCAATGTGGCGTCGCGGGTCGAGACGACGTACTTGAGCGCCAGGAAATTACTGAAACTGCACGGCTGGTTGTAGTACATCAGGCAGCGGTCGCCCGGTTGCGAACGGTGGTAGCCCTCGCCGCGGAGGAAAAAATCGAGCGGCGTATAGAACTTCGGAAACGGCCGCAACCGCAACAGACGAAATGTCCCTTCCACGACCTCAATCACGCCATATCGCCGGCGTCGAACCACGTCGGCCTGAGCGGCGAGATTGGTCACGGTTTCGAATAGCGTGGGCATAAGAAAGCCTAGCTCACGCCAACTCGGAATTCGGAACGCGGAATTCGGAGGTCGGAATTCGGAACGCCTGGGACTAAACCGCCGGCTACGGGCGGAGCCTCTTATTCGGACTGCCGCATCCGGTTGCGCCATGCCCGGAGGCCGCCTGCGAGTTTCCAAGTAAACGCGAACGCCGCACCCGCGCCTAGGCTGGCCGCGATGATCAAGCCTAGACGGTATTGCGGCGCGGCCAGCCAGGCCAACTTTTAGGTTGGTTTGTTCGGCCCAGTAGCCACTCAACTGCATCGGCGGTCGAGTCGAACACGTGCGGCTCGACTAATTGCATCTCTTCGATTTGACGCCTCGCAATTGCCGAGGCTGCCCAGCCGATGATCGGATGCCGAGTTGCGAACTCGGCAAAAATGGGATAGAGGAGCGTTCCCATGCCCTCGAAGTTCGTCATATCGAGCACGAGCGGTGTGCCAGGCGGTATCGATGCAAATAGCTGCCTCAATTCTCTCGCTTCATTTGACGACAGGATACCGAAAAGCCGCAACGTCGCCACCTCGCCATGAATGACTCGTGCGGGCAAGCCAAGCCTCAAGTATCCATGAAGCTGCTCCAATCGCTGAATGCTCGCTTGCTCCTTCAACAATTCCCAGCCAAGGCTGTACAGTAACGCCACGAACTTCCCTTCAGGCGATCCGGGGTCAGGGGACCATGTCTCGAACGAGGTCATAGTGTCGCCGCAGGTATGGACCACCGAGATACTCATCCCATCGAGGCCAAGAGACTTCTCGACTCGAATGGTCGGCAGGTCCAAGTCGGCGATGGCTTGCCAGAAGCGGCGCGCGGTTTCCACCGGAGCTTCGGCGACTTCTTCGATCAGTTCTGGGTTCGAGAGTTTCGAATGCCAAAGGCTCTCTATCAGCGTCACGAGCCGGAATGTCGTCTTGTCGTCTTGTCGTCTTGCCGTCCTGACGTCCTGACGGCATGCCCGCAACAGGGTCTCCGGGTGAAACGAGGGGTAGCAAAGCGCCGCCGCCACTTCCAAAACGGGCTGTTGCTCGGGTCGGGAAAGGTGTTTTTCGACTCGTTTCCGGTAATCGTCGATGGAGTTGCTCATCGGCCCTCAGCCTAGAAACGTGGCCAGTGACACCGAGTTGCGTGCAGCCGCCGGGCGAGGGCGCCCGGCCCTCCGTGCCCCGTTCCGACTGCCGACTTCCCCCTTGCCCTCACTCCTCCTCTTCTGGGTGCAGCACGGCCTTTTCGATGATCTCTTTCTGCACGTTGCCGGGGACGACGTCGTAGCGGCTGAATTCCATCGTGTAACTGCCCTGCCCGCCGGTCATGCTGGAGAGCGCCCGGGCGTAGGTCGTCACTTCGGCCAGGGGAACTTCGGCAGTGACGGTTTGCAAGTCGCCGCCGGCCGAATCCATGCCGAGCACGCGGCCGCGGCGGCCCGACATGTCGCTGTTGATGTCGCCGAGCTTCGAGCCAGGCACCGTGATGTGCAATATCACGATCGGTTCGAGCAGGCTCGGCTTGGCCTGCTGAAATACGTTGCGGAAGACCATCGAGCCGGCCGTCTTGAAGGCGGCTTCCGAACTATCGACTGGGTGGTGTTTGCCGAAGAAGACCTCGGCGCAGACGTTTTTCACTTTGTAGCCCGCGATCACGCCGCGCTCCATGCGTTCCATGAAGCCCTTCTGCACGGCCGGCAAGAAATTGTTGGGAATCGTGCCGCCGACGATCGAGTCGACCCAGACGAAGTTGTGGCTTTGGTCGTAGTGGTGGCTGCGCATCGAGGGGAAACGCTCCTTGGTGAGGAACTCTTCGATTTTCGTTCCTTCAGGGAACGGATACATGCGAATATGGACTTCGCCGAACTGGCCGCGCCCGCCGGTCTGCTTCTTGTGCCGGTAGCTGCCTTCGGCGGTCGCTTGAATCGTCTCGCGGTAGGGAATCTTCGGCTCGTGCGTGTCGACCTCGACCTTGTCGCGGCGCTTGAGCCGCTCGCGCAAAAGTTGCAAGTGCAACTCGCTCATGCCGGTCATGACCAGCTCTTTGGTCTGCGGATCGCGGTCGAGCCGGAGCGTCGAGTCCTCTTCGATCAGCTTGTGCAGGGCGGTCGAAAGCTTGCCTTCGTCGCCGCGGCTCTTGGGCGTGACGGCCAGGCCGACCATCGGTCGCGGATAATCGATCGGGGGCATCTGCCAGGCGCCCAGGGTCGAGCCGGTGTGCAGGTCTTCCTGTTTGGCCAGGGCCACGATCTCGCCCGGCCCGGCCGAGTCGATGGCTTCGGTGTGGTTCGCTTGCACGCGCAACAACTGCGCGACCTTGAGCCCCTTGCGGGCCGTCGAGGCGGTGATCGTCTCGTCTTTCTTGAGCGTGCCGGAAAAGATGCGGCAAAAACTGAGCTTCTGGACGAAGGGATCGATCCGCGTCTTGAACACCTGGCTCACCAGCGACCCGGCCGGATCAGGCTTGACTTCGACCTCGGCGCCTTCTTCGGTTTTCGCCTTTCGCACGATCTGGCTGGGCGGCTCGGCGAACATCGTCAGGGCGTCGAGCAGTTCGGTGACGCCGATCTCGGCCTTGGCGGCCACGCAGACGATCGGAATCAGATTCCGCTCGGCGACGGCCTCCATCGCCAATCGCGGCAGATCTTCGTCGCTGGGCGGCACGCCTTCGAAGTACTTGGCCGTGGCTTCTTCGTCGTGCTCGATGATGGCTTCGATCAAGGCCGTGTTGATCGTGGCCGGATCGATCAAGGCGCCTTTCACGTCGGCCGGCACGTGCAGCGTGCTGGCCACGCCGTGGAAGTCGCTTCCCAGGCCCAGCGGCACATTGAGCGGAATGCAGGCCGGGCCGAACATCGACTTGATGCTCTCCAGCAGGGCCGGATAGTCGATATTATCGCCGTTCATCTTGCTGAGCACGATCATGCGGCCCAGACCGGCTTTGCCGGCTTCTCTGAACACGCGCCGCGTGTTGACTTCGATGCCCGAATGGGCGTTGATTACGATGGCCGCGGTCTCGACGGCCCGCATGGCGCCGATCGTCTGGCCGATGAAGTCGGGGTAGCCCGGCGTGTCGATGACTTGAAAGTGCTTGCCGCCGTATTCGAAGTGTACCAGGCTCGATTCGACGGTGTACTTGTGGTGCTTCTCTTCCTCGTCGAAGTCGCAGATGCTCGTGCCGTCGTCCACGCTGGCCGGGTGATTGACGGCGCCAGTCTTCATCAACAGCTTGTCGACGAGCGTGGTCTTTCCGGCCGAACCGTGGCCGCAAAAAACAATGTTGCGAATATCTGCGATGCTGCGTTGCGCCATGGAAGCTTCCTTGTGCGATTACCAAGAACTGCCATCTCGTGATCGGCCATCTCGTGAACAGGCCTCGAGCCGAACGGTCCCCCAAGCAACTGCTTCCCTCTCCCAGAGGGAGAGGGGACTTTTTCTTGATCGCCTTTAGCGGGTCTGCACCTCCCCGGCCGCGGCTAGCGCGTCGGCCAATTTCAGGTTTCCTTCGTACAATGCCCGGCCGATGATGCAGCCGTCCATGCGCAAGGCGGCCAGCGCCGTTACGTCTTTGGCCGTGGCGACTCCGCCCGAGGCGATCAACGGCAACGCCGTGGCTTCGCGCATTTCGGCCATCGCTTGTAAATTCGGCCCGGCGAGCATGCCGTCGGTGGCGATGTCCGTATAGATCAACGAGGCCAACGGCTCGCCGGCGAAGATCCGAGCCAGTTCGGCGGCGGGCACGTCGCTGGTTTCCAGCCAGCCGGCGGTGGCCACGCGGCCGTTGCGGGCGTCGATTCCCAGCGCGAGTCGGCCGGGAAACTTCCGGGCCATGCGGCGCAGCCAGTCGGAATCGGCCACCGCCTTGGTGCCGATCACCAGCCGCGCCAGACCGATTTCCGCCAGCGCGCCGATCGTTTCCTCGTCGCGGATGCCGCCTCCCAATTCACAGGGGATCTTGACGGCTTCCAGGATCGCGCGGACCGCCGGCAAGTTGGCCGGGCGTCCGTCGCGCGCGCCGTCGAGATCGACCAGGTGCAGGCACTCGGCGCCTTCGGCGACCCAACGTCTGGCCATGGCCGCCGGATCGTCTCCAAAGACCGTCTCGCGGTCGTAATCGCCCTGCTGCAAGCGGACGCATTTGCCGCCGCGTAGATCAATCGCCGGCCAGATTTGCATTGCCTCGGGGATCCTCCCAACTGCGGCGCTTGAAAAAATGGTCTTAGCCCAGAATATGCCACAGAAAAATTAGGGCCGCAAGTATTTGCCCGCTTTCGCCCCAGCCCGGCCGAGAGGCGTTTGGCGGCGGCCGCAGCAGACAAATTCGGCCCAAAAGCCTGGACTCCGCCCCGAGCATTCGTCCGCAATTTAGGTTACAATAGAGGGCTTTCCGACCAAGTTTGGGCGACAGGAACAGCCGGCGACGGCCGCCGGATTCGCCCGACCGCTGAATTCAACGCTTCGCCTGCCTATGATTTGCGTAAGTATCGGACGCGGACGCCATCGCCACGTAATCGCCGAGCACAAACACCTGGTCGAGCAGGGCGCTCCGCTCGTCGAGTTGCGTCTCGACTATATCAACGGCCAGGTCAATTTGAAGCGGCTGCTGCCCGATCGTCCGGGGCCGGTGATCGTCACCCTGCGCCGGCCGCAGGACGGCGGCAAATACAGCGGCTCGGAAGACGAGCGGCGAATGATCTTGCGTAGCGCCATCGCCGAAGGCGTCGAATACGTCGATCTCGAGGAAGACGCCGCCGCGGCTATCCCGCGATATGGCAAGACCAAGCGCATCGTCAGTCTGCACGACTTCCGCAAGACGCCCGACAACCTGGAAGAAGTCCACGCGCGGCTGGCCGCGCTGGACGCCGACGTCGTCAAAATCGCCACGTTGGCCAATCATCCGCACGACAATCTGCGGATGTTGCAGTTGGTGAAAAACAGCCAAGTGCCGACCGTCGGGATGTGCATGGGCGATATCGGCGTCGCCACGCGCGTGCTGTGCGGCCGGTACGGCGCGCCGTTCAGCTACGCCACGTTCCATCACGAGCGGGCCTTGGCCCCGGGCCAACTCAGCTTCGAGCAGATGCGAGACGTCTACCGATACGACCAGATCAATGCGGAGACCGAAGTCTACGGCGTGATCGGCGACCCGATCGGCCACAGCCTCAGTCCGCTGATCCACAACGTCGCCTTTAGCGAACGCGGGTTGAACAAGGTCTATCTGCCGTTTCGCATTCCGCGCGAAGACTTGAACAGTTTTCTCGACGACTGCCCGGCCCTGGGCATCAAGGGCCTGAGCGTGACGATTCCGCACAAAGAGGCGGTGCTGAGACGGGTGACCAAGGTCGACGGCGCGATTCGCGGCGTCGGCGCCGCCAATACGCTGTTGTTCGAGGGCGAGCAAACCGCCGGCTACAACACCGACTATCGCGCGGCGATGGACAGCCTCGCCGCCGCCCTGGCAGAAGCCGGAAGTTCGAATCCTGAGGATCTCAACGGCAAGGTGGCCCTGGTGCTGGGCGCCGGAGGCGCGGCGAAAGCCATCGCTTTCGGCTTGCAGCGTCGCGGGGCCGAAGTCGTCGTCGCCAGCCGCACGCGCGAGCGGGCCGACCGCCTGGCCGGCGCGATCAACATCAAGGCCGTCGAGTGGAGCACGAGACACAATTTCTGGGTCGATATTCTCGTCAACTGCACGCCGGTCGGCATGCACCCGCACGTCGACGAAACGCCTTACGACAAGCATTATCTGAAGCCCTCGATGCTGGTTTTCGACACGGTCTACAACCCCGAGAGCACGCTCTTGATCAAGGACGCCCGCGCTCGCAGTTGTACGGTGATCACCGGCGTCGACATGTTCATTCGGCAAGCCGCCTTGCAGTTCAAGCTGTTTACCGACCAGGAGCCGCCGGCCGAGTTGATGCGCGACGTGCTGAAGCGGGCCATTGGCCCCGCGAAATATTAGTGGTTTAGCCACGGATGAAACACGGATCGAACCCGGACGAGACGACCCAGGCGAGCCGGAGGCGTCAGCCTCCGGGTCGTACCGGCGCGCACCCGGAGGCTGACGCCTCCGGCTCGCCGGCTGACGCCTGCGGCGCGCCGCTCCGCCTGGCTCTCATCGGCTATCGCGGCGCCGGCAAAACGACCGTGGCGCGGCAGTTGGGCTTGGCGATCGGGCTGGATTGGGTCGATGCCGACGTGGAAATCGAACTGCGGGCCGGCAAGTCGATCGCCGCCATTTTCGCCGACGACGGCGAAGCCGCTTTTCGGGATCTCGAATCGCAGGTGCTGACCGAGTTGCTCGGCCCCAAGAACGTCGTGCTGGCGGCCGGCGGCGGCGCCGTGCTGCGCGAAGAAAACCGCCGAGTGCTCGCCGAACGGGCGCGCGTCGTCTGGCTGCGGGCTGCAGTCGAAACGATCCTCGGGCGCGTAGCGCAGGACGCTACGACGGCCGGGCGCCGGCCGAATCTGACGACCGCGGGCGGCGCGGCCGAAGTGATCGAACTGCTGCGCGAGCGCGAACCCCTTTATCGCCAGTGCGCCGAGATCGAGATCGACACCGAAGGCAAAACGCCCCCGGCGATCGCCGTCGAGATCATCGATCGTTTACAGCTTTCCCCGCAGAAGGCGCCGACGTGAACGTCATCCTCGCTGTGCCGATTGGATTTCGGTTGTTGACGTTGTTTTTCGTGGGCGTTTGGGCGGGCAACCTGGCGAATTCGGCGATTTACGCCTGGGCGTTCGAGCCGCGGCGCGAAAGTCCTTGGCTTCGCCGTCATCCGCGCGACGACAAAAGCCACTGGCTCGATCTGCTGCCGCTCTACGGCTGGCGGCGCTTGCGGCGCAAAAGCGGCGAGTTGGGACGCGGCTTCTGGCTGCGGCCGATCGTCGTCGAATTGCTCGCGGGCGGATTGTTCGCCGGACTGTACTACTGGGAGATCGAACGGCTGGCTCTGCTGCCGGGCGGCGGGGCGCTGCCCTTGGCGCTTAATGCCGACACCTGGGCGGCTCTGCACGTTGCTTACGCCGGGCACGTCTTGCTGTTCACGCTGCTACTAATCGGCACGTTCATCGATTTCGACGAACAGACGATCCCCGATGCTGTGACGATGCCCGCGGCGCTGGCCGGGTTGATCTTGGCCGCTGTGTTTCCCAGTTCGTTCATGCCGGGTTACGTGGTCGCCCTCCCCGCCGGCAAGCAGCAGATCGAAATCGTCTCGGCGGCTTTTCCCGGCTGCGATCTGGCCAACTGGCCAGCGGCGTTGCAGGGCGCGCCGCAAATCTTCTCGCTGCTCATCGCTTTGGCCTGCTTTTGGATGTGGTGCGCCGCCCTGCTGCCTTGGCTCTGGCTGCCGCGCCGCGGCTGGGCGAAAGCGGTGCGGCTGTTCGTCGCTTGCGCGCTGCGATCGTCGAATTTCAAGTTCGTCGCGGCGGCTTTTGCACTGGGAACCGCGGGCATCGTGCTGGTTTGGCGCGCCGGCGGGTTGCCTTGGATCGGCCTGCTGACTTCGCTCATCGGACTGGCGGCCGGCGGCGGCTTGATCTGGCTGGTCCGGGTGATCGGCGCCGTCACGCTGCGCAAGGAGGCGATGGGCTTCGGCGACGTGACGCTGATGGCGGCGATCGGCTCGTTCGTCGGCTGGCAGGCCTGCGTGCTGATTTTCTTCCTGGCGCCTTGTCTTGGACTGGCGCTCGGTCTGGCCCAATTGATCTTGGGCGGCGGCCGACAGATTCCCTACGGGCCCTTTTTGTGCCTGGCGACGTTGGTCATCGTGCTCGCCTGGCAAGCGTGCTGGAAAGTTTTCGGTCTGTACTTCGACCCGCCCTGGCTGGTCCCGGCGGTGATGGGGTTTTGCTTCCTGGCCTTGTTCTTGATGCTCGGCGCCTTGCAGTTCGTCCGCCAGCGGCTCGGCTGGGAGTAGCCGCTAGTGCATTGTCAGGTCTTAATTGTTGGGTAGGCGGGTGGCTGGGTCTGAGCCTCGGCGAAGCCCCAGTACGCTGGGGCATCGCTTCGCTCTGCCGCCAGCCACCCCCGCTGCTTGAAATTGCTATCCCCAATTCCTAGACCTGACAAAGCACTAGTCCGGCAAGGAGCGACTCGCTTGCCGCCGCTTTCCTGTTCCCTAAAAGCTGCGGCGGGCAACCTACTCCCCCCCTGCCCTATCCGCGATTTTGCCTCAATTCCGCGGCGCCCCCGAGCCGAACACAGTTTCCAGATGGCTTGATTTTGGCGGTCGTACCGCCTAGGATTGCCGCAGTAAGGCATGATGCCGGGCAATTCAAGGCGAATGCGCGAAACTTAACGGGCATGCTTTACGAGCGATCGGCGGCGGGTTCGCCAACACTTTCGCTTGCCGGGCAAGCTTGGGCTTACAGGCGGAATTCATCATGAACCGCAGGCTGTTGATGGAATTGGCCCGCTTCGCTGGTGCGCCGTGTTCTTGTCCGGCGTGCTCCTGTCCGGAATAACCGGACGCTTTCTTTCTCGCCCGCGCCCCGTTGGGTTTCTCTTTGTTTTCCTTCTGCCGCGCGCCCTCGGGCTTAACAGCCGGTCGCCGCGGCGGGGAGTAGTTGAGCCATGGCTTCCGATTTCCGCCTGAAAGAACAATTGCCCGAGCTGACCAGCCGCATCGTCGAGACCTACACCGAGGTCGGCACGATCAATCACCTGGGCCACTGCCCGCTGCCGAACTACGACGTGGTGATCGAGATCGTCGAGGAACTCAAGGAGATCCTCTATCCGGGCTATCGCCGTCGCGAAGGTTTGCACCTGGGCAACGTCACGTATCACGTCGGCGACCTGATCGATGGCCTGCACGACAAGCTGACCACGCAGATCGGCCGGGCTCTGCGGCACGAAGCAGTCCGCGATTGCCATCGCGATCTCGAAGCCGATTTCGAGGCCCTCGGCCAGGCCAAGGCGATCCAGTTCCTGGAGCAACTGCCCGAACTGCGACGGATGCTGGCGCTCGACGTGCAGGCCGCCTACGAGGGCGACCCGGCCGTGCGCTGCCCCGACGAGGTGATCTTCTGCTATCCAGGGCTGGAAGCCGTGACCGTGTATCGGCTGGCCCACCTGCTCTGGAACCTCGACGTGCCGCTCATCCCGCGGATGATGACCGAATGGGCCCACAGCAAGACGGGCATCGACATCCATCCGGGCGCGCAGATCGGCCAGCGGTTCTTCATCGATCACGGCACGGGCGTCGTGATCGGCGAGACGTGCGAGATCGGGGACCGCGTGAAACTCTACCAGGGCGTGACGCTCGGCGCCTTGAGCTTCGCCACCGACGGCGAGGGCAATCTGGTGCGCGGCACGAAGCGGCACCCGACGATCGAAGACCGCGTAGTGATCTACGCCAACGCCACGATCCTCGGCGGGGCGACCGTGATCGGCCACGATGCGGTGATCGGCTCCAGCGTTTGGCTCACCCGCAGCGTCGATCCGCGCACGACCGTCGTGCTCGAAAAGCCCAAGCTGCGGATCCGTGCCGAACAAGAGCAGTCGCCGGAAATGACGAACTACCAGATTTGAACAAGGTCGGAACTCGGAGGTCGGAAAGCGAGGGTTTCGCCGTCTTCCGACTTGCCTCATTCCGCGTCCCCTCGGAGGTCGTAGCAGAACAAGTTGTCCTGATCGCGCAGGTAGAGCCGGCCGTCGGCGACGACCGGGTGCGGCCAGTTCGGCTTGCCGCTGGCATCGGGTTGTTCGAAGCGGCCGAGCAACTCGAACTTCTCGGGCGTGGCTCGCACCAGGCTCACGGGGCCTTTCTCGCTGCGGCAAAACAGCATGCCGTCGGCGTAGGTCAGCGAGCACTTGCCGCAACTGCGGTCTTTCCACTGCGTCTTGCCGGTCTTGTAGTCGAGACAGGTCAGCACGCCCGGATCGTCGCTGCCGTACAAGTAGCCGTCGAAGAGCAGCATGCCGCCGTGGTGGTTCTTCATCTCCTTGGTGAAGTACACCTCTTCGGCCTTGAACTCTTTGCCATTGCGTTCGACGTGTACCAGGCCGCCGCCGGCGCCGTAACCCGAGGCGGCGAACACGTCGCCGTCGGCGAATAGCGGCGTCGAAGCGTTGGCGGTGCCGTTGGCCGGCGCGTCGTAGCGCCAGAGGAAATCGCCGTTCTTGGCGTTCACGGCGATCACGCCTTTTTTGGTGAACTGTACGTACTGTGGCACGCCGCCGATTTCGACCTTGATGATCGACGCGTAGTCGGCGATATCGCCGACCGGCGCTTGCCAAACGGGCTTGCCGTTTTTCTTTTGCAGCGCGAGCAAGGTGGCTTGCTGCCCGCCCGGCGTGCAGATCAGCCAGGGGCCGTCGATGAGCACGCTTTCGGCGTAGCCCCAGCCGCCGACTTTGCCGCCGAATTCCTTAACCAGATCGTGCCGCCAGACGATGTCGCCCTGCAAGGCGTTGCAGCAAACCAAGTCGCCATTCAAGCCCAGGGCGTAAACGCGGTTGCCGTCGACGGTCGGCGTCGAGCGCGGTCCGGCATAGCCGCCTCCGCCGTGCCGCACCGGCCCAATTTCCGTCGCCCAGACCTCGGCGCCTTGCCGGGTGCGGTCCAAGGCCAGGAGCAACTCCTGGCCCTCGCGGTTGCCCATCTCGTAGATCAGCTTGCCGGCGATGCTGGGGGTCGAATACCCCTCGCCCAGCCCGCTCGCTTTCCAGAGCAGCTTCGGCCCTGCTTCGGGCCAGGTTTGCAGTAGCCCACGCTCGCTGGAGAGACCGTCGCGGTGCGGGCCGCGCCAGGCCGGCCAATCGCTCGACGGAAGACTGCTGCGGCGCGAATCGGCGCCGAACGAGGCCAACGCGGCGACAGCGACGATCAACAGGCGGAATTTCATGGCTGGCGGCAATCCAGGGGTGGGATTAAGGGGAGGCGTTCCAATCCTGTTCGGCACGATATTTGCGCCTCCGGATGACCGGGCGATTGATCGGTCATTTTGGCAGGCACAGGCATGGCTGGATAGAGGCGGTCCGAAATTCGCGAGCAGGACGTCGGGGGATTGAAGTTTATCGAGGCGGTCTCGCGCCTGCTCGAACGGCTGCGTGACGAGGCTTGCGCACGAGACAAGGCCGGCAATCGGCAACTGCATTTCGACCAGTACTGCATGCTGGTGCTGCTGTTTCTGTTTAACCCGGTCGTCAGTTCGTTGCGTGCGATTCAACAAGCCGGCGAGTTGAAGAAAGTCCAGAAACTGCTGGGCTGTCCCCGGTCGTCGTTGGGTTCGCTGTCGGAAGCGGCGACCGTTTTCAATGCGGAGCGGTTGCCGGAAATCATCCGCGAACTGGCGCAACAACTGCAGCCCTTGCACCGCGATCCCAGACTCAAGGGCGTGCAGCAGGCGTTGACCTTGGTCGACGGTTCGCTGCTATCGGCGCTGCCCAAGCTCGTCCAGGCCGTAGGGCCCTGATTTACCGCTATCGCTGGACGATCGAAATCTTCTTTCGGTTCTTCAAGCACGTGCTGGGCTGCCGCCACCTGCTCAGCCACGACGAGAACGGCATTGAAATTCAGACCTATTGCGCCATCATCGCCTGCCTGCTGATTCGTCTCTGGACGGGCCGCAAGCCGACGCTGCGAACCTACGAGATGATCTGCTACTACTTCAGCGGGCTGGCCACGGAAGACGAGTTGCTGTCGCACATCGCCAAGCTGCAACAGCAGCCGGCCCCCAAATCCTAACCTGCCGCCCACGCCGGCGTTTGTCGTCGCGATTCGTGGCGTTTTGCGCTGCGCGTGACTCCGCGCCGAGCCGGCGCCATCGCCCCCAACGCTTGCATTTTGGTCAAAATTCTCGCCACCCCGCCCTAACCGCCGTCCGCCAACCCGAGCTTGAAATTCCCGTGCCGAACAGGATTGCCACGGAGGGCGTTCCCTACAGAGTCAACTGCACGGCCCACTACTTATGCCCCTCGGTATTTCACCCGCCAAACTGCAACCGCAGCAGCAGATCCTTTACGTCGGTCATGGCGATGGCGTCTCGCTCGATGGCCTTCGTCGAGGAGACGAAAACCGGGCCCTCGGTCGCTTCTCTGCCGGCGGCGGGCAGTCGCCCGTGGCTGCCTTTGACGATCCTTGCATCGAGCCCGATCACGTCCATGTAATAGCGAAAGCCGAGCAGCTTTTGCGCCAGCCGCCGGGCAATGCGCAGCTTCGGCGCCTTGAGTGTGGGATCGACGAACAATTCGACCGGGTCGTAGCCCGGCTTGCGGTGGATGTCGACCGTGCGGGCGTAGTCGGGCGCCAAGGCGTCGTCGAGCCAGAAGTAATACGTGAACCAATCGCCCGGCGCGGCCACCGCCACCAGTTCGCCCGAGCGCTCGTGATCGATGCCGAATTCCGCTTGTTCTCGGCGGTCGAGCGCCCGATCGACGCCCGGCGTGCGCTCGAGTATGGATTTGACTTCGGCCACATCTTCAGCCCGCGATACGTAAACGTGGGCGACCTGATGGTCGGCCACGGCGAAGGCGCGAGAGGCGCCGTAGTCCAAAGTCTCCCAGCCGAGCGGCTCGCGCCGCACGGTCAGCCAGCCGTATTCGCGCAGCACGCGGTTGATGTGAACCGGCCGATCGACCGCGGTGATGGCGTATTCCGAGAGCACGACGACCTCGGCGCCGCGGGCTTTTGCAGCGTCGATCAACTTGCCGGCTTCGGCGTCGACCAACCGCACGTCCTCGGCGATGCGAGGATCGTCGGGCCCGAGGCGCTGTAGGTTGTAATCGAGGTGGGGCAAATAGACGAGCGTCAATGTCGGCTGATGTTCGGCCATGACGGCGACGCTGGCATCGGCGATCCAGCGCGAACTGGAGATATCGGCGCCGGGGCCCCAAAATTTCAATAACGGAAACACGCCCAGTCGCTCCTGCAAGCGATCTCGCAACTCGGGCGGTTGGCTGTAGCTGTCGAAGATTTTGCGTCCGTCGGCCGGATAGCTGGGGCGCGGCGTCATCGACCACTGGACGTCGGCGTACATGTTGTACCACCAGAACATCTTGGCGGTCGTGTACGACGGATCGCGAAGCCGCCCGGCCTGGTAGATTTTTTCGCCGCCGACCAAGCGGTTCGACTGCCGCCAGAGCCAGACTTCGGACAGGTCGCGAAAATACCAGCCGTTGCCCACGATGCCGTGATTTCGCGGCAACAGCCCGGTGAGCAGCGTCGACTGGGCCGAGCAAGTCACTGCCGGCAGCACCGTGCCCAGCGGCCTTGCGAAACCCGAGTCGGCCAGGCGCTGGATGTGCGGCGTGTTCGGGCCGATCAAATCATAAGTCAGACCGACGACATCGATGACGACCAGCGGTTTGGGCATGCGGAGACGATAGCATTTCTTTGGCCCAGATCAAGGAACGCAGCGTTGGCAGCGCCGGTCAAGGGAAAGAGTAGTCGGGATTCGCCGGATCGAAATCCCGATCGGTCAGCCCTTGATCGAACTTCAGCTTCTCGTAGCGATAGCTCTCGGCCAGCACCGGTTCGCCGCCGTCGGCCGGCCATTCCCACGATTCGAAGCCCAACGGTACGTTCCGCTCGCGATCGAGCCAGATTTTCGCCTTCGCCAAGTGGAATTCGCCTACCGGCCGCGGGTTGGAGATTTCGATCAGCAGGCAATCGCGGCCGTCGATTTCTCCGTCGTCGTTGAACTCGACGCGGCAATCCTTCAGCAAATCCCTTCGCTCGCCGAGTTGTAGGAGCAGCGTCACCAGGTTCTTCATCCCCGCGTTGGTGATCGGGTAGCGGTTGTCTCTCATCGCCAGAAAGCCGTCCGGATGGAGTTCGAGCGTACCGAAGAGTTGGCCCTTCAAGCCGTTTGTATGGGCCAGCAGCTTGCCGTCGTTGCGGCCTTCGACATAGATCGCCTCCTGGTCGGCCAACGCCTTAGGCTCAAGAAAGCGCATGTAGACGCTGAACGGCTTGTGGCGAAGCTTCATCTCCAGCCGTTCTTCGTCGAGTAATTCGCCGTCGACCCGCTCTCGTTTGACGAATTCGCAAACGTAGTCCTCGACCTCGTCGAGGGTTTCGAGCGAACGCCTGGCCAGAGTCAGGGCCTGATCGAGAGGCTGAACCGGATCGGGCGCCGTTGCCTGGCGCTGAGCCGCTGTCGCACCTTTGACCTGCGTCGTCTTGGTCGGGGCGGCAGCGGGACGAGGCGTTTGCGTGCCTGGGCCGCAACCAACAACTAGCGCAAGCGCGCAAAGCCATCCTGCGTCGCACGCTGCCCGCCACTCGCTTCGCCTGCGCCGCAGTTGATTCATGGCTCGCACGCAATGGTCATTGACTCGCAAACCGCTAGGCCGCGCGGACACACTTGCGGCGGCTCATTGCTGCGGCGCCCACGCGACGTTTTGCCGAATCACCACCCAGGTGCGGACCGCCAGATCGGGCGGCGAGGTAATTGCCTCGCGGCACAGTTCCAAGGGTTCAAGGGCCTGCCGAAAGACTTCGAGTTGGCGCTGCAGTTCGGGGTCGGACTCCAGCGCGAGCGATATTTGCTCGAGATCCTCGGTTTCCAAAGCCCCCAGCAAATACCCCAGCAGGTTGTCAACCACGGTTCTACCTGTCGTCGGATGCGGAATGGGTTCGCCGCCAAGCGGCGTTCAAGCGGACGAGGGCTTGGTGCATGCGCGATTTGACGGTCCCCAGCGGGATGCCCAGGGCCTCCGCGGCCTCGCGGAATTTCAAACCCTGAAAGTACACCAGCAATACTACATCCCTTAAATATTGCGGCAAGTCGTCAACGGCCTGGCGGGCCCAGGCGCTCCGCTCGTGCTCTTCTAATTGCGCCAGAGGACTGCCAGTCCGGTCTTCGAGCAGATCGAGTAGCGTCGTGCCGTCCATTTCGACCTCGCCGTGCACCGTGTCGAGGCTCGTCGTCCGGCGGCGGCCGGCCTTTCTCAGGGCGTCGATCGCCTGGTGCGTGGCGATGCTGTATATCCAAGGCCGGAAGGCCCGGCCCTCTTCGAAAAGGCGCGCTTTTTCGTGAACTCGCATGAACACGGCCTGAAACACCTCTTCGGCCAGAGTTTCGTCGCGCAGATAACGGCACAAGTAGCTGAAGAGTTCTCGCTCGTAGCGATGAAGCAACTCGCGGAAGGCCTCAGGATCGGCGTTGTTGCGATACCGCAGCAACAATTCCTCGTCGCTGGATTTTGGCAATTCGGGCCGGGCTTCAGTCGCGGTGCGGGGTGCTGCAGCGTCCATTACGATGCCTCTTCGATACGAGAATTTCACTCTCGTCCAAACGCAATTGCCATGCCGCGCATAAGCCGCCGATGAGAAGAAACCCGGCAAGTCGCGAAGCGCCTGTGGCGGCCCTACTTGCGGGCTCGCGCCGTAAAAAGGCGGGCCGAACGATAGCACCGTCGATGATTCACGCAGCACGCCAAGCGAGCGAGATCGCACGGTTTGCCGGCCGATCGTCCCGCTGCGGTCTCAACCGGCTTGCTTGCGGCTGCGCGCCGGCCGAAGCGTAAAAAGGCGGCCTCCAGGGGCGCCAGCCCCTGGAACCCTTTCTGCCGTCCCGGCTAAAAGATTTCTACTTCGAGAGTCCGCTTCTTGTTGCCCTCCTCGGGGAAGATGTCCCAGAGATTATCGGCCGCGTTGATGCCGACTTCGACCGTGCCGCTGAAGTTCAAGGCCTTCTGCACCAACTCGCCGCCGGTTCCCCGGTCGTAGCGGATGAAGATCGGATACAAGCTGGCCAGGTCCTTGGCGTGGCCGCCGCGCACCTCCAGCGGTTTCCCGTTGACGACGAAATGAAAGTCGTGCGGATTGCGCGTATTGTCGATCGTGACGTCATAGCGCCGCTTGTACAACTCCCAACCGGTTTCGGTGGGCGTAAAGGCGTACGTGCCGGGAACGAGCCGGTATTGAGACACGCCCATCGCGCCGCCGCGGTCGAACTCGATCGTCCAGATCGCCGGTTGCAAGCGTTGCGACATCCCGGACTCCATCCGGTAGACTTCGCCATTGAGTTGATAACTGACGGTCACTCCTGAATTCGATGGGTTGATCAACAGCACCCCGCCGTCGACAGGCGAGCCCTCCGCGTCGCGCACCGGTTCATCGGCGATCACCGGCAGATCGAGCGCTTCGGCGGCGTTGCCTTTCGTAATCGCCACTCCGCCGCGTCCGCGATTGCCGACCATCACGGTGTCGGGGGCCAAGACGATGGCCGTGCCGAGCGACAGGTTCGGGTTGCGAATGATGGTGACTTTCCCGGTGGGCAGCTTGCCGATGGCCGCAGAATCGGGGCTGGCCGCGTCGAGGATGCCTTGGATTTGCACCCAAGTGCTCAAGGGCGCCAGGGCCTGCGTCAGGTCGGCCGCCCGAGGCTCGGTCGGCGCAAGTTTATCGAGCGCTTCGCGCAGCGCATCGGCGTCGTCGTTCGTCACTTTGCCGTCTTCGGCGCTTTGCTCCAAGGCCAGGAACGAACGTTTGACGGCCGTTTGCCGGGCGATGCGCTCGGCGCCTGTCGTGTCGGCGGGCTGTGCTTCCAGCCAGGCTTCGTAGACGGCCGCGGCATCGATCGATTTGATGGCTTTCAACAGCGCGGCGCGGTCTTCCGGACGCCACTTCGATGTCCCCGAGAGCGCGTCGATTTCATCTGGAAACACCTGCTTGACATCGGATCGGAATGCTTCGACCTGGTCGCGAATTTGCTGCGCCACCCCCTCTTGCGCCTCGGCCAGGCGTTGCGCGGTCAAGGGAATCGGTTCAATGACCTCATTCCTGACTCCGTCTGCCATTTTTGCAGGCAGTTCGTTTCTGAGACTCGGGCCGCGCGGCGGCAGCCGCCGCGCCAGTTGGCCGTAGGCGGCGGAACTGATTCCGATCGATGCAATGCCCGTCAAGGCGAGAATAATCAGCGAATGCGCGCACAGCGGGCGCCGGCAGATAAAGAGCGAGGTCATGGCGTGGGTCTCCTTCCAGAGTCCATAAGAACGGTCGGCGATGCGGGTCCGTCGACGGCACGCGCTCCCGGCCCTGCGAAGCGCCCCGCCGCTAATCTCGTTTTTTTGCAACAAGCGTGCCAATCGGGCGGCTGGAATAACTCCGGGGTGTGGCCATCGGCAACGGAGAGGCGGGGTGCAAGTCTGCCATCCGCCGCCGCGAAATCGCTGCTTCGGACTGTTTCTGCGGTCGATTTCATGGGAGATTTCTCGGTAGAATAATGACTTCGCAGCAAGCGGCGTCGTCCGCCGCTGAAGAATAACCGCAGCCCGCGAATCGTGAATGCACGCCGACTCTTCGAACGCCGATGCAGACGCCGAGCCGTTGCTCGAACAGTTCCGCCAGGAATTGGCGCACTGCCGGCGGCTGTTCAGCGAAGGCGCCGAGCAGTGCATCGCCGCTCATCCGCAGCGGTTACGGCAAGAATCATCGCGATTTCGCCAGAGGCTGCTCGAATTGGAGCGTGGGCTGCTCGTCAAGATCCTGGTCGAAATCGCCCAAAGCGACTGGCGCTGGACCGAAAACGAGTACCTGCTGGCCAGCGAACTGTTCGAGCACTGTTGGGCCCGGCGGCTGAGCCGCGCGGAACTGAAACAAACGCTCAAAGAGGTTGCCGCCCGGTCGAGCGAATTGAGTTGGGCCAGCCTGTTTCGTCCGTTCGCCGAGTACCCCGCGCTGCGCAAGCGAATCGGAGACCTGGAAACCGTCTTGCTGCGCGTGGGCAACCTGGCGGCGAAAATCGACGGTCATGTTTGCCCGCAGGAAACCGAGCGGCTGAAATGGATCCACGCTGAACTGCACCGTTGCTTACTCCCTGTGCCGCTGGACTCCGAGGAGGGATCGGCTGCCGCGAAAGACGACTCGGCGGAAATCGGGCTTGCCGAAGAGATCGCGTGCGACGGCGCCGCGCCGCTCGCCGAACGGTCCGCCGACGAACCGCCGAAAGCGGCGGCCGACCAGGCGGCGTTGGAAACCGCGCTCAACGAGTTGCAAGGATTGATTGGCCTGGACGGCATCAAGCGCGATGTGAGCGAGCTGACGAACTTCCTGAAAGTGCAGCGCGAGCGGGGGCGTCTCGGATTGCCGCAGACGAAAGTCAGCCTGCACATGATTTTTAGCGGAAACCCTGGCACGGGAAAAACGACCGTCGCTCGGCTACTGGGACGCATTTTCGGCGGACTTGGCGTATTGTCGCGCGGCCATCTGATCGAAACCGACCGCTCCGGCCTGGTGGCCCGCTATGCCGGACAAACCGGCCCCAAGACGCACCAAAAGATCGACGAAGCCCTGGACGGCGTGTTGTTCATCGACGAAGCCTACAGCCTGGTCGCCGAGCGGGGCGAAGACGCCTATGGCAACGAGGCGCTGCAAGCGCTCTTGAAGCGAATGGAAGACGATCGAAACCGGCTGGTCGTAGTGCTTGCGGGTTATCCGGATTCGCTGGACCGATTGCTCGACGCCAATCCCGGCCTGGCCTCGCGGTTTGGCCGCCGGCTCGATTTTCCCGACTACTCGGCGCCGGAACTGGGCCGCATTTTTCAGTCGATGTGCGAAGCGAACAAGTATTCGCTCCCCGCCGCCGCCCGTCTGCGATTGCTGGCCGGCTTTCAATATCTGCTCGACCGCAGCGACGAAAAGTTCGGCAACGGCCGCTTGGCGCGAAATGCGTTCGAGACGGCCATTCGCCGCCTGGCGAACCGCGTCGCCGACATCGCGCCGCTGACCGCCGAGTTGCTGACCACGATCGACGCCGACGACGTTCTGCTGCCCGGCGCGCCGGACGAGGCGTATCGCGATCTCGATGCCGCCGCGACGCGAATTTCGACCGTCTGCCCGGGTTGTCGAGAAACAGTCCGCTCTCTGGCGGCTCACCTGGGTTGGCGCGTCCAGTGCAGGCGTTGCGGGCATGGCTTCCGGCTCGATTGGGGCGACCTGGAACGCGGGCGTTAGCGCGTAACGCGCGAATGCGCTGCTTGGCAGGAGCAAGCACAGCGCAAGGTCAGCACATCGGCAAACAAATGTTACGTGATATCGCGAGGAGCGCATGATGCGCGAAGAGTTCGGGAAGGACTATCGAGAGTACATGGCGACGACCAAACGTCTGGCGCCCGGCATTTGGTTAGCGACGTTCGCCGTGCGTCGCCGAGCTATGCGCATCGTCGATCGGCGGTCGTTCGAAGGCCGGCGGGCCGCGTGATCTCCTTTCGAATTCGATACGCTGCTTCATTGCGCCGCCGCGAGAATTGCACTCGCCACTGCCTGCGAGCCGCAAGTAACCCCCTCAGAGTAACTGTTAATGCAGTTGATTTCCCCACCTGTGGGCCGGATGCAAGGATGGTATAAATGTTTCGTGTCATTTGTAATTTTACAATTACAGACTAATGTCCGATTTGTAATAGTTTTGTGGTTGATATAGCCGCCTCGCCGGTTAACCTGGATGGTGCAAGAGTGAGCGTCGCGTGTTCGTATCGAAAGCGGAGCGAGACGATCCAGATTCAGGACCCGGGAGGAGCAAGATGAGGCAGACTTTTCGACTGGCGGCGGTGATTTGCGCAACCGCCTTGACCGTCGCAGCCGCACGCCAGGCGCAAGCGGCATGGATTGTGGTCGATTCAATCAATGAATCGGCGACTCCCGCATTCTATTCGCCCGGCGGCCCCGCCATATTTACCTGGGCGGCCTCGGACGTTGGCTGGTTCTACACGCCAAGCTCTTCGTACGATTTGTGGCAGATTGCAACCAAGTTCGCCTGGGCGGACAACCGGAACGTTACCGTCGACATCTACCAAGCGTCGCTCGGCCCCGGGGGCGAGTTGCTGTCTCCGGCGCTTGGCGAGACGCCTCTGCGATCCGCCGAGTTCACCCCGCAAACGGACGCGTTTGCAGGCGGCATATTCACTCCCCTGCAATTGACGGCGAATGACACTTACTTCTTCGATTTTAAGAACGTGCAAGGTTTGGGAGTCAATGTCACCGCCGATAGCGGCGCCACTAGCCTTCCTGGCGGCTTGAGATTCGGTTTTTCCAACGATGGCCCACTTTGGGCGGCGCCAGCGCCTAATTTCCTGTCGCAACCGATCGTGCAGTTTCTGGTCGATCCGCCAGTTGGCACTACCCCCGAACCTTCGTCGCTGGTCCTGTTCGGCATCGGCGGCTGTATCACCGGGGCCGGCGCCGCGCTGCGCCGTCGGCGGGAGAAACGCGCCGCTGTCTAACTCATGCGGTGTAACGCGTCACGCGAAGCAATGACGCGAGCCACAAGCGTCGCGCTAGGTCGGCGCGACTTGAAATCCAAGACGCCGATTCATAGGACGATCAGCCCTCGGCCAGCATTTTGGCCAGGGCTTGGCGGCCGGTCATGCCGGGCGTAATGCCTAGTCGCCCGGCCGGCTCGCTGACGGCGACGATCTTGGCATCGTACAGGTCTTCCGGTTCGCGGAGCGGTTGGGCCGGCGTGCCTTTGGCGATGGCGACCGCCATGCCGAACTCGCCGGCGACGCGGACGTCGAACAAGCCGCAACCCACAATGCCGCGCGACGTATGGATCGCGCAGTATTGCCCGCCCGGCCAGCGATAACTGGCGCCGATCGCCTGTCCCTCGGGCATTTCGAGCACGCGTTGCGAAGCGTGCGGCAGCGAAGCGGTCATGGTCGGCCTCTCATCGACTTGTTGTTGATATTTTCAGGCATCCGCAATTTCACGGCGGTTCGGCTAGATTATGCTATAGCAAAACCTGGCAAGGGGAAAGGAACGAGCGTGGAGCAGACGAGCCGTGGACGAACAGCCGGAAATCATTCCCCAGGTTGTCGCGGAACATGGCGCCAGCCAGCGACCGCGACACCAATTCTTTCTCGCGTTGGCTGCAATGATCGTCGCGCTGGCCTGGGCGCTGGAAGTTCGCGCCGATGAGCGGGTGGCCTTCCGCGGCTTTTCTCAATGGCCGTTGCCACACTCTTGCTACTCGCGCGCTGTCTTCGGCGTACCTTGTCCGGGCTGTGGGCTGACGCGCAGCTTTATTTACCTAGCCCGCGGCGACTGGCATGCCGCCTGGCAAGAGCACCGCCTGGGTTGGCTGCTGGCCGGCATCGTGGCGCTGCAATTTCCCTATCGCCTTTGGGCGCTCGCGCGGGGCGGGCGAGTCGCTTTGAGCCCGCAGTTGGCGACAGCGCTGGCCCTCGCGCTGATGTGCTTGATGTTCGTCAATTGGGGAATCGGGTTGATCGCGGGGCCTTAAGCGGCCGGAACCGCGATCGACGGTTTATTTGAAAGCCGGCGACGCGTCTCCGTAACTCCGCGGCGAGCGCCGCTGAGCCGGTCGCCGCTATTTCACCGCCGGAAAGTCTCGCGTGATCGCCAGCACCTCTTGGAGCACCAAGCCGTTGGTGGCGACGGCTTCTCCGCCATGAATCGTGGGGCGTCCGCTCCAATCGGTGAACGTCCCGCCGGCTTCTTCCAGAATCGGCTGCAAGGCGGCGCAATCCCAGACGTTCATCATTGGGTCGACCATCGCTTCGGCCCGCCCGGTGGCGACCAGCAAATAGCCGTAGCAATCGCCCCAAGTGCGTGCCAAGCGGCTGGCGGCTTCCAGCTGCTCGTAGGCATTGCGCCGGGAGACCCGATCGTAGGTCTTGAGTTCGGAGGTCAAAAACAGCCCTTCGGCCAGGCTCGCCCTGGCCGAAACGCGGGCCGGCCGGGCCGAATCCGAGCCCCGCACGTACCAAGCGCCCTGTCCGGCCGCAGCCGAAACGGTCTCGTCCAACGCCGGCACGTGGATCACCCCGACCACGCTTTTCGACTCGAACTCGACGCCGATCAAGGTCCCGTACAGAGGCACGCCCGAAATGAACGACTTCGTGCCATCGATCGGATCGAGAATCCAGCGATAGCCCGAGTTTCCCTGCTTTTCGGGGAATTCTTCGCCCAGAATGGCATCGTGGGGAAAACCCCCGGCAATCCGCTGGCGCAGGTGCTCTTCGGCCTGGCGATCGGCCACCGTGACAGGCGACCGATCGTGCTTCAATTCGACGTCGTAATTGTCCTGGCGGAAATATCGCAACGTGATCGCCCCCGCCTCGCGGGCGGCGATCTTTGCCAGTTCGAGACGCTGAGAAATATCGGAGTCGGACATGCAGCCCAAATTAGCTTCCGAGCCCTCGGCTGCCAAGCGCAACTTAGCTAACCATTGCCGGTTGGGCGGCGAACGGCTTTGTTTCGCTCGGTTCGGCGAGCAGTTCGGCCAGCGTCGTGGCCGCCAGTCGTCGGCGGGTGGCCTCGGCGACCTGGGAGAGCGTCTGCTCGAGCTTGGCCTGACAGGAACCGCTCAACCCGTCGCGCAAGGGCAAGGTCGAAATCATCGGGCCGTCGATGGCTTCGATGATCTCCAGCAATGAGATGTCTGCCGGATGGCGTTCGAGCGAATAGCCCCCGTCGACTCCGCGCGACGATTGCAGTACGCCGTGCGTGACCAGGTTTCGCAGCACCTGCAGCAGAAATCGCTCGGGCATGTTGCCCGCGGCGGCGAGTTGGTTGCAAGGCACGGGTCCCTTCGAGCCAAGCTGAGCCAGTTGCAGAGTCGCCTGCAAAGCATAGGCGACGGTACGCGACAATCGCATCTCAATTCCCCCACATTTCTGGACTTTTGAGACTGATTTGGGCGTTGCGCAGCGCAAAGCCTCGTGCCTACCTCTCTGCCGCTTCCATTCTCGGGTCCGTTGATCGCCGCAATGCTTCGATTGCACGCATCTCGCCAGGCGCCGGGCAGTAGATGGGTATTGCCTTCGGCTATCAGCCAGATGCCCTTCGACGCGACAGACTTGTCGCCGATGCGAATTATGGACGCTTCGCCGCCGAATTGCTACAGAAGTTCTGAATTTTTTTCGGAAAATCTGAAGTACAGCAAGAGGAGGCGAGGAATTGCCGGGGAATCGGGGAGTGAAAATCGCTGTTTACCAGGAAAGGGGCGAGGCAGTGAGCAAGCCTGACGCCCGTTGCTGAAGTTCAGCCTGCTACAACCGCATGCGGGTGCCAACGAGACCTTGGGCGGCTTACAGGGCGGCCTTCCAAGCCGTCAATGGCTGGGGCGGCCTGGAAGGTCGCCCCACGACCAACGCACGTCTCATGCTGATTCGGGCACAGTCTAAAATCAGCCGCTGACGGGCTGCGTGTCCGGAGCGGTATGCCGAACCTCGCCGCGTGCAGCCTGCCAGACGAGCAGTGCGGCGCCACACACCAAAAGGCTATCGGCGAGGTTGAAATTAGGCCAAACCCACGCATCGTATTGGAACAAAATCCAATCTCGCACGGCGTGAATCCGCAACTCTGGCTTGCCAGGCAACGACCATAAACCGAGACGGTCGTACAAGTTGCCAAGAATGCCCGCCATCACGCAGCCGAGGGCGATCGTCAGCAAGCGATCGCGTGCGGCGCCGGCAAAGAACAGCCAATAGACGATAAACACCGCGGCCAAAATCGAGAGTGCGGCAAACAGCCAGACCTTGCCTTGCCCAATGCCAAACAAAGCGCCTTCGTTCAGGCTGGTTTGAAAGCCGCAGAAAGGTTTCCAGAGCCACCAAGTGTTGCCGCCGGGCGCGCCTAGGGCGGAGAAAACCCAGCTCTTCGTCGCCAGATCGGCCAGGCATCCTAGCCCCCCGATCAGCAAAAAAATCAGATACCGGTTCGCAGGCACCGCCTTCATGGCAGTCCTCCTGGTCGGAAGTTAATTCGCAACAGTAACTTAGGCGCGGCACTCAGCCGCGCTGCAGATCCTCGGCGCATTTGACGCAGTGAGCAACGTAGGGCAAAGCGTTCAAACGGGCCTTGGGAATTTTCAGCCCACACTCGTCGCATTCTCCGAACGTCCCGTCCTCGATTCGCTCAAGGGCAAGTTCGATGGCTTCCAGCGTTCCTTCTTCGTTTTCCATCAAACTCAAGGTGAATTCTTGCTCGTAATTGTCGCTGCCCAGATCAGCCATATGAATTGGCATGCTTGAGAGCTCTCGTCCCCCATCCATGCGGTTTTTCTTCAGCGCAGCGTCGGCCATTTGGGTGACATCGCCGCGGAGTCTTGCACGCAAGGCCAGCAGCCGTTCTTTGTAAATCTTCGCCTCTGCCTTCTTCATTACGCGTATCTCCGGCTGAGAATTCTCAGCGAACCCACTCCTCGAGGTTCACAGACCTGCCATTTTACGGTCGATGAAATCGAGAGTCAAACTGCTTCGAGCGGGGAGATTTTGGTTGAGCGTTGCGGCCCTAACCTACTTTGGTATCCTGAGATAAGATAGCTTGGCGAGCGGCGACCGGAGCAAGGGGTCTCATGTCTTGATAGGCGCCGCGACGCGCCGTAGACTGTTTCGACGACGGCCGATTGCGCGCCGGAACTCTTGGAGGCATCTGCCATTAGCGTCACGCCGACCACCGATCTGGCCTATCAAAAGTGCATCGCGCCCGATTGCGGCGCCACGTACGGCGTCGACGAGGCGCGGGTCTGCTGCCGGGCGTGCGGCAGCTTGCTCGACATCGTTTACGATTGGGATCGCCTGGCGCCCCCGACGTCGTGGCGCTTCGTTGAGGAGAAATGGTCCCGGCGACACGACCCGCTGGCCTTCAGCGGCCTCTGGCGGTTCCACGAATTGCTTCCCTTTGCCCCGCCCGAAAAGGTGGTCACCGTCGGCGAAGGCCAGACGCTGCTGATTCCTTCCGACAACGTGGCCAACTATGTCGGCCTGAACGCGAATCGGCTGTTCCTGCAGTACGAGGGGATGAACCCCTCGGGCAGCTTCAAAGACAACGGCATGTCGGCCGCGTTCACGCACGCGCGAATGATCGGCGCCAGCCGGGCCGCGTGCGCTTCGACCGGCAATACCAGCGCCTCGCTGGCCCTGTACAGTTCGGTCACGCGGCTGATGAAAGCGGTGATCTTCGTCGGTTCGGGCAAGATTTCTTACGGCAAGCTCTCGCAGGCGCTCGATTACGGCGCCCTGACGGTGCAAATCGCCGGCGATTTCGACGATGCCATGGCCCGGGTGCAGGAAGTCTCGCAGGAGTTGGGCATCTACCTGGTCAATAGCGTGAATCCCTTTCGGCTTGAAGGCCAAAAGACGATCATGTTCCGCGTGCTCGAAGCCTTGCGCTGGGAGCCGCCCGATTGGATCGTCGTGCCGGGCGGAAACCTGGGCAATTCGAGCGCCTTTGGGAAAGCGTTTGCAGAACTGAAGCAACTCGGTTTGATCGATCGCATTCCGCGACTGGCCGTCATCAACGCCGCAGGCGCCAATACTCTTTATCAGCTCTATGAAAAGCGCGGTTTACGCTGGAACGGCGGCGTGCTCGACGTGCCGCAGGTATCCGGCTATTACGGCGAACTCGATCGCCAGGGGCGCCGAGCTTCGACCATTGCCAGCGCTATCGAAATCAACCGCCCGGTGAATCTGCACAAGTGTCTGCGGGCGCTCGACGTTTGCGACGGCGTCGTGCGCGAGGCGACCGACCAGGAGATTCTCGACGCCAAGGCGCAGGTGGGGGCCGGCGGGCTCGGCTGCGAGCCGGCCAGCGCCGCCAGCGTGGCGGGCGCCAAGATTCTCCGCCACGAAGGGATCATCGGCCCGGACGAACGGGTGGTCTGCATTCTCACCGGTCACCAACTGAAAGACCCCACGGCCACGGTCGCCTACCACACGACCGATCAAGACAAATTCAACGAAGTGCTCGGCAGCCGCGGAGTCAAGCGGGCCGCCTTCGCCAATCGCGCCGTAGCCGTCTCGAACGATCTGACCGAGATCATCAAGGCGATTCAGCTTTACAGCTAAGCCTGCTCGCCGCGTAAGGTTGGTCGGCATGCCCTATCCCCACGTGATGCGACTGCGGGGCCCCTGGGAGTTCGAAGTGCTTCGCAGCGCGGCCGCCGATTCGCCGGGGCGGTCAGCGCCGGCGGGCCTTTCGGGACGGGTGCGGGCGCCTTGCGATTGGTCGCAGTCGCTCGGCTTGGGATTCCGCGGCGCGGTTCGCTATCGACGGCGTTTCAATCGCCCTAGCGGATTGGATCCGCACGAGCGCGTGTGGCTGGTCGTGGAAGGCGTTGACGCCTTCGGCGCCGCGATGCTCAACGGCCGCGCGCTCGGCCAGGCGCCCGGCTACGCCTTGCCGGCGAGCTTCGACGTGACCGAATGGCTTTCGCCGAGCAACGAACTGTTCATCGACGTCGAATTGCCGGACGAATTGCCAGGCGGCTCCGCGGCGTTGCGGCCCGGCCGCGAGACGCTGGCCGGCGGGCTGATCGGCGAGGTGCGGCTGGAAGTCCGCGCCGGCGCCTTTATCGAGCGGCTGGCGATCTGGACCACGCGCGAGACCGATGCCGCAGTCTTGCAAGCCCGCGGACAAATCGGCGGCAACGCCGCGAGCCCGCTGGCCGTCGTCGTCAACGGCGCCGAACGCGAACTGCTGTATGGTGAAGTCCGGCCGGGCCGCACTTTCGAGCTTTCTGGCGCCCTCGAACCTCTGTTGGCGAGCGCCGAACTGAGCTTGGAGATCAAGCTCTTGGCCGGGGGCGTCGCCCTTTGGCAAACCGATCGCCGCTTGGCAATGGCCGAGGGGCCAACGCCATCGACGGTCGAAACTCTGCGGCAGATTCTGCCGGAAGCGACGTACGCCGAGTTCGATCGCGCCGGCCGGACCATAGCGCAGGCCGTTCCGGTCGCCTGGGCCGACGAGGTTTGTCCGCGGCTGGCCCACCATCGATCGATCGTGGCCTGGGCGGCCAGCGCGGCGGAACTGGCCCAAGCCGGCGACGAACGTTTGAGCCGACTGGCGTTTGGCCGACCGTGGGTGAAGGCATAGCGATTTTCCAGCGATCGTTCAGCGCACCTTTTTACGCCGAGAGCTAATCGTATTCGAAGCGAACGTTGGAAGGACGGCGTGCTCGTAGGACGCGCGGGCAGGTCTTGCGCCGCACAGCGCTTGCAAGCCAGTAAAGCTTGCCGTATCGTCGGGGACGGGATCATCCGCGTTTGATTGACTGAGAAACGATGCAACGAAAAAAATAGAGTTAAAACGAGAATGGAAATGCCCCGCCGACCAACTCTGCCCTGGTTACTTGGCGCCTTGTTTGCCATCGGCGCTTGTGAAACCGCCCGTGCAGCCGACAAGCCGAATATGCTCTCGAGCGAGGAAATCGCCGACGGCTGGATTCTGCTGTTCGACGGCGAAACCGATTTCGGCTGGAAGGCTGCTAGCAAAGCGAATTGGAAGGCGGCCGACGGCATGATCTCGGCGTCCGAAGGCGAGAAGGGCCTGCTGTGCACGACCAGCCCTTTCGCCGACTACGTGCTCAAGGTCGATTTCCGCGCCGAGAAGAACACCAACAGCGGCGTCTTTCTGCGCACGGCGGCGCAGCCGACCAATCCGGCGGTCGACTGCTACGAGCTGAACATCGCTCCCGACGACAATCCCTTTCCGACCGGCGGCTTCGTCGGACGGCAAAAGAGCGCTGGCGGCCATACGACGGGCGATTGGCAGACATTCGAGGTCACGGCCGATGGCGCTCATTTCACGATCAAGCTCGATGGCAAGCAGGTGCTCGATTACGTCGATCCGAAGCCTTTGGCCCGCGGCTTCATCGGCCTGCAACTCAATAGCGGGCCGGTCGCGTTTCGCAACATCAAGCTCAAGCCGCTCGGCCCGAAGCCGATCTTCAACGGCCGCGACCTCTCGGGCTGGAAAGTTTTTCCGGGCAAGAAAAGCGAGTACACGGTCACTGCCCAGGGCGAGTTGAACGTCAAGAATGGCCCCGGACAATTGGAAAGCGAAGCGCAGTTCGCCGATTTCGTGCTGCAACTCGAAATCTTTTCCAACGGCAAGCAGCTCAACTCGGGCGTTTTCTTCCGCAGCATTCCGGGCGAGTTCTGGAACGGTTACGAGAGCCAGATTCAAAACGGCTACAAGGACGGCGACCGCACGCAGCCGGTCGATTTCGGCACCGGCGCCATCTATCGCCGCCAGCAAGCCCGCAAGGTCGTGCCCAACGATTTCGAGTGGTTTTCCAAGACCGTGATCGCCGCGGGCGACCATTTTGCCGTGTGGGTCGACGGCTACCCGGTGACCGATTGGACCGACACGCGCGCCGCGAACGCCAACCCGCGGCAGGGCCTGCGCCGCGGGGCCGGCACGCTGATCATTCAGGGGCACGATCCGACGACCGACTTGTCGTTTCGGAATTTGCGCGCCGCGGAACTGCCGCGTGGAGAAAAGCTCGCGCCGTAATCCGACAGCGCTGCGCCAACCGTAGCGCAATGGGGAATTACCTTGCGCGTTTGCCCGTCGATTGCCCGCGGCTAATGGTTAAAGGGAGCGGTGATCGGCACCTCTTGGAATATTTCCCCTGGCGGCGCGTATGAAAGTTCTTGTTGCGGATGACGAAGCCATTTCGCGTCGCATGCTGGAGTCGTTGCTGGGCCGCTGGGGCTATGACGTGATTGCCGCCAAAGATGGTACGGAAGCGCTAAAGATTTTGATGTCTCCCGACAGCCCGAAAATGGCCGTTTTGGACTGGGTCATGCCCGGCGTCGACGGACCACAGCTCTGCCGTGAAATCCGTCGCACCCGTGCGGAGCCATATACGTACGTCTTGCTTTGCACCGGCAAGCGGACGCAACAAGATATCGTCGCGGGGCTGGAAGCGGGCGCCGACGATTACCTCACCAAGCCCTTCGATCCGGCGGAACTCAAGGTGCGGCTGCGTACGGGCCAACGGATTCTTTATCTTCAGGATCAACTCATCAGCGCGCGCGAGGCCTTGCGCGACGAAGCCACGCACGATCCGCTCACCGGGCTCTGGAATCGGGCCGCGGTGCTCAACATCCTCTCGCAGGAACTGGGCCGATCGCAACGCCAAGGGGCGAGGTTGAGCGTGCTCTTGATCGACCTCGATCACTTCAAGCGAATCAATGACGCCTACGGACACCAAATTGGAGATCAGGTGCTCCGCCAGGTGGCGCAGGCGATGCGCGAATCCGTACGCCGTTACGATTCGATTGGCCGATACGGGGGCGAAGAATTCCTGGTCGTGTTGCCCGACTGCGATGAGTCGAGCGCCGTGAGTCGCGCGGAACGGCTGCGGCTTGCTGTCGCAAGTATGACCATTGAAACGCCCGCCGGTCGGATTCGTGCTACGGCGAGCTTCGGAGTGGCCGCGTTCGACAAGGAAACCTGCCCGAAATCCTTCGACTTGATCCAGGCCGCGGACGAAGCGCTCTATCGCGCCAAGCGTAACGGTCGAAATCGAGTCGAACTCGGCTCGCTCGGAACCGCTTTGGCCTTGTGAGGTCGGCAATTCTGTGAGGTCGGCAATGCTGTCGCTTCGAACTTCGCCCACACTCGCGCTGGCCGTGCGACCGCCCCCCGATGGAACGACACGCGGGATCGGTCGGGAGTTTTTCTTTGACTTGCTGCGCGTAGCCCGTTTAAATTGCGCTTCAGCGGAGCGGCGCGGACAGAGCAGCGGGCCAGTTCGTCGCATCTCATTTCGCAACTTAGCCCGTCGCTCCGCGGAAAGGTGAACCTATGCGTTTGCAAGACATCCTCCGCGTCAAAGGCGCCGCCGTTCACACCATCTCGCCCGAAGCCACGTTGGACGACGTCGTCCAAAAGCTGATCGCCCAGAATTGCGGCTCGCTCGTGGTTTGCGATGAGGCTCTGAACGACGGGTGCAGCGAGATGGTCGGCATCATCACCGAACGCGACATTCTGCGATTCTGCGCCGCACGGCGAGGGCCGCTCGACGGGATGCACGTCAAGGACGTCATGACGCGCGAGCCGACGACCGGCACGCCCTACGACACGATCGAAGACACGATGGGCCTGATGACCGAACAGCGCATCCGGCAACTGCCGATTCTCGACGAAGGCCGCTTGGCTGGGATCATCTCGATCGGCGACGTCGTCAAGGCGCACTACGATCAGGTCGCGCTCGAGAATCATTACCTGAAAAGCTACATCCAGAGCTGAACCCGCGGCCAGGCGAATCGGCTCGGACGATATTCCAGCTTGCGCGGCGGGTCTCGGGTCGAAAAGCCATGCCCCTGAAGCCGGCCCGGCCGGCGGCCGTGGCGGCCGGGCCGACGGTTTCGAAGAGGTCGAAGGCGCCGCACGGGCGCCGCAGGCCTCAGTGTCACGTCGAGCAGATCACCGGCTCGGGCCTGGCGCCCGATTGGTAGGTTGCCAACGCGGCATGCCACTCGGCCGCCGAGAGCGCGCCCTGCTTGACGAAGATTTGCACCGAGCCCGTCTTGTCGATGATGGACGTCAGCGGCAGCGAGCTAGCGCGAAACGCCTTGGCGACCGCCTGCCCATACGCAGAACTTGCATCGATGCGGCAGAGCTTGTACTTGGCGAGCAAGGGGCTGCTTGGCTGTTGAGGAGAAAACGACGTTTCGTCGAAACGCACCGCGCGGTCGCCCGGATTCTCGATCACGACCACCAGCGGCTTGCGTTCGGCCTTGGCGGCATTCAAAGCGGCGCCGTAATCGCTCATCCATTCATTCGCGCTGGCCGTCGCGGCGAGCAGCGCTAGATTTGCTACGAAGGTTGCCAGTCCTTTCATCATTTCCAAATCCTTTGATCGGCGTTCGGTGAGCCGGCCCTCGCTCCGCAGGCAACGATGCCGCCCGAGAGCCGGAAGATGGTCAAGATGCTAAAAGTGTGACGACGCCCGTACAAGCACCCCCAGCGAGGGGCAAAGAGCCACCCAAGCCCCGTCACGAGGCCTAAGTCGAGACCCGCCAAGGCGCCCGATAAAGTCTGAACTTCTTGGGCAGCGCCGGCGCGTCGCCGAAAGCTGGGTAAATGACGAAGTCTGCGCACTTCGTCAAGCAGTCTTTGCCGCCGTCGTTCTGCCAAGTCGACAAACTGCCGTTGGCTGACTTGCGAACGATCACGTATCGTCGCTGCGCCTTGATTGAACCTCCTCGTCGAAGGAACGCTGCATGAGCCGCTATGAACTGTTCGACCGCGCCCAAATCTCGCTGAAGGATCTGAGCCAGCGCGGACACGACCTGCGGGCCGAGGATTGCCTGCAACTCGACTCGCCGTTCGAACCGTTCGACCATCCCGAATTTCCCGAGTTAGTCGAGCAGATCGTGGCGGCTCGGCGAAATGGCCGGCCGGTGATCTTGATGATGGGCGGGCATCCGGTCAAGCTCGGGCTGTCGCGGTATCTGATCGACCTGATCGAGCGCGGCGTGATCACGCACCTGGCCGCGAACGGCGCGGTGCTGATTCACGATTTCGAACTCGCTCTGGGAGGCGGCACCAGCGAGAACGTGCCCAAGTGGATCCAGGCCGGGCAGTTCGGACTCTGGCGGCAAACGGGCCGGTTGAACGACATTATCTCCGAAGCCGCGCGGCGCGGCGAAGGGCTGGGCGAGGCCGTGGGCCGCGCGATCGAAGAGGAGCGATTCGCCCATCGCGAGCTCAGTCTAGCGGCCGCCGGTTGGCGCACCGGAACGCCCGTTACATCGCACGTCGGCATCGGCAGCGACATCATCCACGCCCACGCCAACTGCGACGGCGCCGCGCTGGGGGCGACGAGCTATACCGATTTTTTGATCTTCGCCCGTAGCGTGCAGACGCTCGCAGGGGGCGTGTTTCTCAACGTCGGCTCGGCGGTGGCGGGTCCGGAAGTGTATCTCAAGGCCCTCTCGATGGCCCGCAACGTAGCGCGCAGGCGAAGCGAAGAGATCCGCCATTTCACGACGGCCGTGTTCGACCTGGTCGAACTGCCGGCCGACTACCGCACCGGCACGCCCTCCAAAGATCACCCGCAATATTACTATCGTCCTTGGAAGACCATTTTGGTGCGGACGGTGGCCGATGGCGGGCGAAGCTACTATTTTTCGGGCGACCATTGCCGCACGCTGCCCACGCTTTGGCGAGAAATCGTGCGCCACATCGCCGCGCCCAAGCCGCACTTCGCGCCGGCCGGCGAAGACGGAGGCAATCGATCGCTTGGGAGACCTCGTCCAATGGGTCTATAAACGGTCCCGTGCGTGTGATTGCCGATGCGACGTGTGTTGGCCGTGCTCACGCGCTTAGCGGCAATACCGTTCAATTAAGCCTCGTATTGGCCGATGCTAGCACACGTAAGTCGTTATTTCATTGGCGATCTACTCGTGCTAGCAGGCCTTAATTGAACGGTATTGCGCTTAGCGGGGACTTCGCAGCGTGCTCCGGGCCTTCCGTTTGCGCGACCAGCCGCAAGCGATGCCGACAATTGCACCGACGCCCCAAATCGCCAGCGAGGCGGGTTCGGGCGTCACGGCGGTTTTATCCGGGGTGTAAAGGAAATCGTGCGTAGAGTTATATACGTCACGCGGCCAAGAATGAGGCCGGGTTGAAGGTCTGGAAATTATGGGTCATCAGGGATTGCAGTTGCTCTCGGTGCTCGGTGGGAATCTTTGCCAAGCAACCATCAATGGCCGCT
>Ga0307373_10002498_pt1 | contig 33091 bp, 28 predicted proteins | sample OX2MG_FD_202534 | JGI IMG/M metagenome (GOLD analysis project Ga0307373, IMG submission 202534) | Soil microbial communities from Risofladan, Vaasa, Finland - OX-2 | ecosystem: Environmental > Terrestrial > Soil > Coastal area > Acid sulfate soil | place: Finland: Risofladan, Vaasa | collected...
CCGCTGCGTGGCTCGTAGGCGGCCAATTGGTCCTCGTCCACGTGCATCCCGGGCTCCAGCTCGACCAGCTCTTCGGGGCCGACCAGCCAGGTCTCGACGCCCACTTCCTTCAGCATGGCCACGTTGCGGCGCAGCTTCTCGTGGTCCCCGCGGTCCACCGGGTTGGCGAGCCCGGTCCGGTGGAAGCCGGGGTCGCCGCCCACCAGCTCCCCCCAGTTCTCGAACCAGTGCAGGCCGCGCAACGCCAGCCGCGCCTCCGGTGCATTGCTGTAGTGCGTTCGGACGAGCCCGGCGGAGAGCCGCGAGGCCTGGGCGGCGACGCCCTCGCGGTCGAGCACGACCACGTCCCTCATTCCGAGTCGGGCGAGGTTGAAGGCGGTGCTGGTGCCGATGATGCCGGCGCCGACAACGACTGCTCCGGCCGTCTCGGTCACCGGCGGCCCTCGACGTAGCGTGCGGTCAGCGCCAGGTAGCGATCGATGACGGCGGGGTCGGCCGCCCGGCCCATATGCCCGATCCGGAAGGCCTTGCCGGCGAACTGGCCGAAGCCGCCGCCGATTCGGAGGCCGTGCTCGTCGAGAAGCCACTTCATGTAGCCGGGGACGTCCATCCCCGGCAGGCCCATCACGGCGGTCGTCACCGGCGACGCCACCTCGTCCGGGACCATCATCTCGAAGCCAATCTCGCGGAGTCCGCCGCGGACTGTGTCGCGGGCCGCGCGCTGCCGCCGGAGGTGCTCGTCGAGGCCGACCGCGAGCACCCGCTGGACGGCGAGGTCGAGGGCCCGGATCACGTTGGTCGGCATGGTGGTCGGATGCGGGTGCCAATCCCGCCAGAGGTCGGTGAACTTCCGCCAAGTCGCGAGGTTCAGGTACCAGCCAGCGGCCTTGGGGCGCCCGTCCTCGAGGGCCGCGATCGCCCGCGGCCCGGCCGTGATCGGCGCCACGCCGATCGGGCCCCCGAGGCACTTGTTGGCGACGGTGACACAGATGTCGATGCCCCACCCGTCGACGTCGAGCTCGACGCCGCCGGCCGAGGAGACGGCGTCCACGATGGTGAGGAGGTTCCGCTCGCGCGCCATCGCGGCGATCTCGCGGACCGGGTTGAGGACGCCAATCGAGGTCTCGTGGTGGACGACGCTCACCGCCCGCAGTTCGGGATGCGCATCGAGTGCCGCACGCACGGCATCGGCCGAGACGGCCTCGCGGGGGCCCGTCTCGACGCCGATCACCTCCAGCCCGGTCGTGCGGGCGACGTCCGTCATGCGTTCCCCGAAGAGGCCGTTGCTCGGGATCAGGACCTTGTCGCCGCGGCTCAGGACACTGGTCAGGGCGGTCTCGACGGCGGCCATTCCGGGCCCGAAGAGGAGATGGACCTCGCTCTCGGTCCGGAAGATCTGCCTCAGGTTGGCAGTGGTTCGTAGGTAGAGCTCGGTCCAGGCGTCGCCGTAGTGCGGCCAGACCGGCTCGCCGAGAACCTCGAGGATCTCGTCATCGATCGAGACGGGACCCGGGATCAGCAGCAGCTCGGGCTCGTGCTCCTGTCCGGTCGCCATCAGGCCGGCACCTCCGCGGTGCCGCGAGAGATGCCCTCGCCGCCCCAGACGCCCTCCGGCTCGACGCCACCGGCGTCCAGCCTTTCGAGGCGGTAGATGTCCAGGTCGAGGCCCGGGGTGGCCCCCCTGATCTCCGCGGCGATGTGAGGCGCCAGGCCAGGGGCGAGGCACATCCCGTGGCCGCTGAAGCCGGCGACCGTGTAGACGTTGCCGAGGTGGGTCCAGCCCACGATCGGGTTGTCGTCGGGAGTGGTCTCGATCAGGCCCGCCCAGCCGTGGGTCACGCCCGCGGATTCCAGCTTGGGCACCCGGTGGATCAGCCGCTCGACCAGCATCGGCAGGTCGTCCCAGTCGCACGCGATCGAGGGCGGGGCGTCGGGGATCTCGGGGGCCTCGGCATAGCCGGAGACGATCCCGCTGCCTTCGGAGTGAAAGTAGAGCCCGGTCACGAGGTCGATGGTCAGGGGGATGAGGCGGCCAGGCGCGGGCGTCTGGTCGAGGACGAAGATCTGGTTCCGGCGCGCCTTGATCGGGAGCGTGGCGCCGTAGAGCGCTGCCAGTGCGGGCGACCACGCTCCAGCCGCGTTGACCAGCACGTCACAGGCGATCGAGACGCCACCGGCGCGGACCCCGGTGACCCGTCCACCCGAGGTCTCGATGGACTCGACCGGGTGCTCCTGCAGGATCTTCACGCCCGCCCGCCGGGCGCCGGCCGCGTAGCCGGCGACCATCGAGTTGGGGTCCATGTAGCCGTCCGTCGGGCCATAGGCGGCGCCCTCGAGGTCGTCGGTGTTGATCCCCGGTACCAGCTCGCGGAGCTCCTCGAGGCCAATCAGTCGGGTGTCGACGCCGTGCCGGTTCTGGGTCGCGACCGCGCGCTCAAGGGTCGCCAGGTGGCGACCGCCGTTGTGGAGGAAGAGGTAGCCGGCCTGGCGGAAGGAGGGGTCGATCCCGTAATCGTCCTGGAAGGTCTTCATCTGCCGGATGGTGTCCTTGCCCGCCTCGATCGAGGTCGCCTGGGTGAACTGCTGGCGTAGGCCGCCGGCGTTGAGGCCGCTGGAGCCCGAGCAGACGGCGCCGCGCTCGGCGACCACGACGTTCGCGCCAGAGCGCGCCAGGGCGAGCGCGACCGTCGTCCCCGCGATCCCCGCCCCCACCACCAGCACCTCGGTCGTCAGCTTCTCGCTCAATCCAGGATCTCCTTTGAGGCGCGGTAGGCGGACTTGATCGCGCCCTCCATGCCGCCGGGGCCGACGCGGTCATCGGTGTACTCGCCGGCGAAGAAGACGCGACCGTCGATCGGCCGCCGGATCTCCGGCAGCACCGTCTCCCGCTGGTCACCCAGCGGGGCGCGGACCACCGCTCGCGTCAGCGGGTCCTTGGTCCAGTTCTTGACGTAGCCGAAGGCGCGCGTGAGCGGCCTGCCGACCACGGCGCTGATGGTGCGGTCGAAGGCGTCGAGCACCTCCTGCTCGTTCATCAGGGCTGGTTCGACATCGCCGGCCGCGAGCCCGCTGATGATGATGTGATCGCCGGCCTGCTGCATCGTCTGCTCCATGACGTAGCCGGGCATCTGGTCGGTGAAGCAGCCGAGGCCGACCGCCTTGCGGACCTCCTCTTTCTCTGCGTACTGCGCCACCAGCCGGGTGCCGTTGCCGTAGCGGAGCTGGAGCAACGCCCGAACCTTGGCCGCCGGCAGCACCGGGTCGAACCCGAGCTCTGAGACCAGCGGGCCCGGCACCGTCACCAGCACGCGGTCACCGGTGAAGGTTTCGCGGTCGGTCTCGACGGTCACGCCACCGGGGCCGTGGCCGACCAGCCGGACCATCTGCTCCAGGCGGATGTCGAGGCCCTTGGCCAGCGCCCGCGGCAGCAGGTCGTTGCCGCCGCGGATCTTCCGGTAGCCCTTGCCCCAGGAGAGCTCGACGTTGAGCTCCTGGGAGTCCGCCAGCCGCAGTGGCGAAGCCGGCGTGCCTTGTGCGATCGCCTCCAGCAGCAGTTCGGCGCCGTCGGACAGCCGCGCCCTGCGCAGCCACTGGGCGACCGTCTCGTAATGGCCGGGCGGAACCCTCCTGACCGCTGCGCGGAGCTCTTGGGCGAGCTCGCCGCTCGCCTCGTCGGTGAGGCGCCGGCCCTGGAAGATCACCGCCGGCGAATCCGTGCCCAGGCTGAACTCGGTCGTCAGCTCCAGCTCGTGGTCGGCGCAGAGCCGGGCGATGTTGTCCTGGCCGTGGTAGATCATCTCCGCCCCGGCGTCGGCGTACTGCCCATCGCGGAGGCCCTCGCGGATGGTGAACACGCGGCCGCCGACGCGGTCGCGCGCCTCGACCAGCACGACCTCGTGGCCGGCCCTCTGGACCTCCTGCGCGGTGACCAGCCCGGAGAGCCCGGCGCCGATGATGAGCAGCTTCAAGTTCGTGCCTCCGCAAAGCGTCCCGCCGAAAGATGGCCGACGGCGAGCCCCGTGCCCCCCTCGGTGGCGAAGCCGGCCGCGGCCTCGCCGATGGCGGACGCGAACTTGAAGCCGTGGCCGGAAAAGCCCATGAGGACGACGATAGCCGGAGCGGCGGGCAGGGGTCCGACCAGGAAGTGGTGGTCGGGCGAGAACTCCTGGAGGCAGACCGCCACCCGGACCGGCTCGGGGTCCAGGTCGGGCATGGTACGGCGAACGAAGGCGGCGACGGCAGACCAGTCGGCAGGCACCGGCGTTCGGTCCATGGTGTCGGGGTCGACCTCGCCGCGGTCCTCGGCCACGCCGACCTTGACCGTCTCGCCGTCGATCGCCGGGAACCCGTAGGCGAACTCGTCACCGGCCGGCTTGGCGCCGGCGAGGTGGCGGATGAAGACGGGAGCGACGGCGGGGTCGTGGAGCTCTGGCCGCCCGACCCGGAACCATGCCTGCGCCTGGCGGACCACCCGCAGCAGGACCTGGAGGCCGGGAACGCCGAGGCCGGAGTTCCAGGCACCGGCGGCGACTACCGCCCGCCGCGCCCGCCAGCTCCTGCCCGCGGCGCGGACGGTGACACCCTCGCCGGTCAGCTCCACCGCCTCCACCGGCGTCTCCAGTTCGATTCGCGCGCCCAGCGCCGCCGCGCGCTCGAGGCCGGCCGCGATGCACTCCTCGGGCAGCAGGTAGCCGGCCTCCTTCTCGACCAGCGCTACCTCGCCTTCCGCGAGCCGGTGCTGGGGGAAGCGGCGCCCGGCCGCCGCAGAATCCAGTAGCTCATGGGGAAGGTCGTGGCGGCGGGCGCTGAGCAGCGCGCCGGACACCTCGGGCGAGTCCGGGGCGCCCATGTAGAGCCCGCCCGTCACGGTCAGCAGCCGCCGCCCCGACTCCCTCTCGAGCTCGCGCCAGAGCGCGAACGACGACCGGGCCAGGGGGACGTACTCGGGAGCCTCGTAGTAGGCGGTGCGGATGATCCGCGACTCGCCGGTGTGGGAGCCGAAGCGGTGCGGCGGGCGGAAGCGGTCGACGCCGATCGCGCTGACCCCCCGGCCGGCCAAGCGCCAGAGCGCCATCGCCCCGGTCGAGCCGAGGCCGACCACGATCACCTCCGCGTCCATCTTGCTCAGTGCTCGCCCAGCGACGCCAGTACCTGATCGCCTGCCCGCTGGCCGCTCTGCACAGCCCCCTCCATGTTCGCCTGCCAGGTGTAGTCGCCCGCGAAGGAGATGCCCTCGACGGGTACAGCCAGCAGGGGGAAGTGTTTCATCAGGCCGCGCACGTACTGCGGGTGACCGTATCGCCAGCGGTGCACGTCGACGCGAAGGATCCGGTTGGCGTACTGCGGCATCGCCGCCAGGAAGGCCCGGACGGTGCCGCTGGCGATGCTGTCGTCGGGGTCGTCCCAGACGACCTTGGCGGCGGCGTCGGCCATGAAGGAGTGGAAGCAGCCGCCGCCGGCGTCGATGTCCCCGGGCGTGCGGGCCATGAAGCTGTCGGCGTCGTAACGAATCCGCGGCCGGCTGGCTACCAGGGGATAGGCGCCGGCGTCCCGCCCGGCGGGCGCCACCACGATCGGCGTCGAGATCCACCGTCCGTAGTGGACGGCCCGCAGCGCGTCGAGCTTCCAGCCCGGGAGGTCGCGTACCATCTCGGCGGCGACCGGGCCGGGCAGCGCACAGACGACCCGGCGGGCGTGGATCGAGCGCGGCCCCTCCGGGCCCACCGCCCGGACCAGATAGCCGTCGCCCTCTGCCTCCACGCTCTCCACCGTGGTCCGCAGCGACACGCGACCGCCGATCTCCCGGGCGAGTGCCTGGGCGATCATGGAGGTGCCTCCGGCGACGACCAGCTCGCCGCGGTCCTGGTGAGGGATATCCGGTGTGTTCCAGGGGCTGGTGCGCTGGTCGCCCCACACCCAGAGGCCGCCAACCATGGAGAGGTCGACCGGGGAGGCGCAGTTCATCAGCAGGGTGATCCGCTCGAAGTAATCGGCCGCCTCCTCCGACATCGGCCCGAGCCAGTCGGCGAAGGACTGGTCGTCGAGCTCGGGCAGCCAAAGCGGTCGCGGCTTCGACTGCTCGTCCAGGATCCGCCTCATTCCCGACTCGGCCTCGGCCCGCGCTCCGGGGTGGGCCGGCAGCAGCAGCTTGTAGTAGTCGTCGAACATCTCCGACTTGATCAGCTCGACGCCCAGGCTGTCGGCCAGCTCGACCACGGTCGGGCGGTCCTCAGTGATGTACTGCGCGCCGTAATTGATCCAGGGGCCGTTCGGCAACTTCACCGACCGGGTGCGGCCGCCGATCCAGTCGGCGGCGTCGAGCACCTCGAGGTCCAGGTTCCGGAGCTTCAGCGCTGCCGTGAGCCCGCTCAGGCCGCCGCCGAGGACGACCGCGTCCAATCGCTTCATCGACACCCCTCCATTCTCAGGACTCAGATCGCCGCCCAGGACGTCCAGCCGCCGTCGACCATCAGGGTCTCGCCGGTAATGTAGCTGGCAGCTCCCGAAGCCAGGAAGACGACGGCGGCCGCGATCTCCTCCGGCCTGGCCATCCGCCGCATCGGCGTGCGCGCGTTGACCGCGTCAGGGTTGACGCGACCGGCGGCGACCAGCTCTTGCACCATCGCCGTCTCCACGTAGCCGGGGGCGACAGCGTTGACGCGAACCGTAGGCGCCCATTCGGCGGCCAGCGCGCGGGTGACCCCGATCACGCCCGCCTTGGCCGCGGCGTAGGCGACCCGTCGCGCCAGCGGCGTGAAGGCCTGGACCGAGGAGATGTTGACGATCGAGCCACCGCCGCGGCCGAGCATATCGCGGGCCGCGGCCTGGGAGCAGAAGAAGACCGCGCTCAAGTCGAGGTCGATCGTTCGCTGCCAGTCGGCGGGGCTCAGGTCCACCGACTCGGCGGGCATCGCCATGCCGGCGTTGTTGACCAGGATGTCGAGTCCCCCGAGCGCCTCGATGGCCTCTTCGACGACCCGTGCGGCGCCAGTCTGGCTGCCGAGGTCGCCCGGCACGCCCACCGCCCCGCCGCCGAGCCGGGACGCGACCGCGGCCACGGCGGCGGCATCGCGCGAGTTGACCGCCACCCGGACTCCCTGGGCGGCGAGGCCCTCGGCCACCGCCAGCCCGATGCCGCGGGTGGAGCCGGTCACCAGAGCGCGGCGGCCGGCCAGGTCGCCACCGTTGATCCCAGCCATCAGGTTCGTCCTAGGTCGCCACGGCGAACTCGCGCTCGAGCTCGTCGAGGTTGGCTTCGGCCACCTTCTCCGCCGCTTGCCGGGGCGTGACGCCCTCCCGGTCGGAGATGGAGAGGAGGTCGCGGACGGTCCGGCTGATCGTCTCGGAGATCATGGCGAAGGAGGGCTCCGGCGCCGGGTCCACCCGTCCCAGCAGGACCCACCAGAACCAGGCGTTGGTCCCGCCATTGGCGACAAAGTCGGGGACCACGGTGACGCCGCGATCGCGGAGCGCCGCCTGCGCGGCCTCGGTGGTGGGGATGTTGGCGGCCTCGACCACGAAGGAGGCCCTGACCTCGCCAGCGTTCTGATCGGTGATGGCGTCGGCGACGGCGGCCGGCACCAAGATCTCGGCGTCCGCCGCCAGCCAGGCCTCTCGCTCCAGCTGGCGGTCGCTGCTTCCGAGCTCGGCCCGTTCGATGTCGCCGAGAGCGGTCCGGGTCGCCAGCAGCCGCTCCACATCGAGGCCGTCGGGGTTGGCGACGGTGCCTTTGACGTCGGCGATGGCGACCACCTTCACCCCCTGCTCATTCAGGTAGCGGGCCGTGGATCCGCCCATGGCGCCGAAGCCCTGGACCGATGCTCGCATCCCGGTCAGCCGCCCGCCTCGGTGGGCCACCGCCGCTGCGGCCGCGGCGGCGACGCCGTAGCCGCCAACCAGGTCGCCCATGCCGATCCCGCCGACCTTTGTCGAGAGCCCTTTGGCGAGGCGGGCCAGGGCCGCGTCGGCGTCGCCGGAATGGTTGAGCGAAGCTTCCACCGAGGCCCGCATGCCAACTTCCTGGAAGACCTCGTTGAGCAGCTCCTGGGTGGTGCCCATGTCCTCGGCGGTGGCCCACCAGGTCTCCAGCAGGGGCCGCATGGCGCGGACGAAGCGCGTCAGGAGCGCTCTCGCCTCGGGATCGTGAGGGTCGATGTCGACGCCGCCCTTGGCGCCGCCGCTCGGCAGCCGCACGGCTCCGTTCTTGATCGACATCGTCCGGGCCAGCCTCTCGACCTCCTCCATCGTCAGCCCGGCCCGCATCCGTGTGCCGCCACCGGCGATGCCGTCGATGAGGCGGTCGATCACTACGTAGCCCTTGCGGCCGGTCACGGGGTCGGTCCAGGTAACCCGCAGGAAGGGTTCGCGCTTCTCAGGCATGGTCGCTCCTTCTGACAGTGGAAGCCAGTTCCAGGAGGATAGTCCAGGGTCGCGGGGCGGACCAACTCAGATGGCGCGGCCGGCCGCCTGCCCGTCGAAGACTGCCGCCTCCACGGTCCGGGGCGCGAAGGCGTCACCCACCAGACGGACGTCCGCGAAAGCTTCCGCGATGGCGTGGTAGAGGCCGGCCTCGGCAGTCGGCAGGCCCGCACTGACGATCGCGTCTATTCCGGACAACACCACCTCGGATCCGGTGTAGACGTGTTTCAGCCAGACCTCGCCGGCCGCCGCCCCCGCGTAGCGCACAAGCGGTTGGAAGGTCACGCCCAGTTCGAGCAGGAGGGCGTAGGTGACCCGCCAGCTGGTGGACTCGATCTGGCTGCCTGGGTAGATGGTCGGCGATGCGATCACCACCCGGTGGCCGCGCGCGGCGAGCTGGTGGGCGACGCTGAAGCCGACCCGGTCGCCCGCCTCATCCACCACCAGGACGTGGTGGCCGATTGCCGGCGAGTGCTCCAGCACGGACCAGGCATGGAAGACCGGGAGGTCGGGGATCTCGTCCCGGATCCCCCCCGGCGCGGCGCCGGTCGCCACAACCACAGTCTCCGGCGCAAGCTCGGCCAGCAGTCCGGGACCGGCGGCGGTGCCGAGCCTGATGTCCACGTCGGCCGACCTGCACTGGCCTGCGAGCCACTCGGTGATCTGTCCCAGTTCCTCCCGCCCCGGGGCCTGCGCCGCCAGCCGTAGCTGACCGCCGAGGTGATCCTCTCGCTCCAGCAGCGTCACCTGGTGGCCGCGCCGAGCGGCAACCCGGGCCGCCTCGAGGCCGGCGGGGCCGCCGCCGACGACCACCACGCTGCGCGATCGCTCGGCCTTCGGCAGCTCGCCGCCCCAAGCTTCCTCGCGGCCGGCGACGGGGTTGTAGATGCAGGCGATCCCCAGGCCTTTCTCGTGGCGCCCGATGCAGGTCATCGCACCCACGCAGGGGCGGATATCGTCGACCCTTCCCGCCTCCGCCTTGAGCGGAAACTCGGGATCGGCGATGAGCCCGCGCGCCATCACCACCAGGTCGCAGCAACCGGTCTCGAGCAGCTCCTCGGCAAGGGCGGGGTGGTTGATGCGGCCGACCAGGAACACCGGGGTCGTCAACGCGGCCTTCCACTCCCTCCCGTACTCGGACCAGAGCCCGGGCCGGTAGCTCATGTCCGGCATGTTGCGGCTCGTGTTGAGGAGGTCGGAGTAGTGGCCCATCGTGACCGAGAAGTAGTCGAGCACGCCCCAGGATTGCATCAGCCCGGCGATCTCGAGCATGTCGAGGCGACCGAGCCCGCCGGGCTCGAACTCGGCGCCGTTGATGCGGCAGCCGACCGCCATGCGCGTTCCGGCTGCTTCCCGCACCGCGGCCGCGACCTCCTTGGCGAAGCGAAGACGGTTCTCGAGAGAACCGCCCCACTCGTCCGTCCGTTGGTTGGTAAGCGGGGACATGAACTGCTGGGCGAGGTTTCCGTGCGCAAAGTGGAGCTCGATGCCGTCGAGCCCGCCCTCCCGACAGCGACCGGCCGCGGCGCCGAAAGCCTCGACGATGGCCCGGATGGCGGTGCGGTCAAGCTCGTGCGGGATCCGGACCTCGCGGCCAAAGGCCTCGAGTGGCACGGCGGACGGGGCCGCGTAGAGGTCGGCGCCGAAACCGGTGAATTCGCTCTGCCGGCCCGGGTGGTAGAGCTCGGCGAAGTAGCGGGCGCCAAATGGCCTGACGGCTTCCATGACCCGCCGGTAGTCCTCAACGATCCGACCGTCGAAGTTCTTCAGGTCGAGGTAGTCGGGGTTGACGCTGGTGGCCTGGGAGACGATGGTGCCAGCCCCGCCGCGGGCTCGCTCGCGGTGGTAGGCGATCAGCCGGTCCGAGTACCGGCCGGCGTCGGCGAAGCGCGGCTGGTGAGCCGAATTGACGATCCGGTTCTTCACCTTGACCGGGCCGACGTCGAAGGCGGAGAAGAGGATGGGAAAGCGAATTGAGGGCCCGCTGCCGGTCGAGTGTGCTGAGACGGACATCAGGTCACCTCCCGAGCCAGCGCCTGGTCGGCAATTGGCTCACTAGATGGGGCTGCCACTTTCATTTGGTAGCGCGCGCGCGCGCGCGAGCTGAGGTCAGATCGCATCCCGGTAGGCCCCGGTGACGATCGCCAAATAGCGGCTCGCCGGCGGGAGGTCGAGGTCGGCCAGCCGGAGCCGCGAGCCGGCCCGCGAGGCGCCCGTGAGCGCCAGCGCCATGCCGGCGAAGGCATCCGCGACCCGGTCCAGGTCCGCCGCGCCGCGCGGCGAGTACCAGTGGACGACCCCGTTACACATCTCCAGGAGGGCCAGCTTGGCGAGCCGGGGCTCCTCCAGCTCGAAGACGCCCTGCGCGCGGCCGTCGTCCAGCACACCCTCCCAGAGCGCCTGGTACTCGTCGCGGAGCGCGATGATCCGCGGCCGGGTCTCCGGCCCGAGGGAGCGCACCTCGTTGTCGACGACCCCGTCCGGAAAGCGCGCGTGGGCGACGACGTGGACCCTGACCAGGCCCACCAGCCGGCGAGCCGCGTCGGGGTACTCGTCGCGCGCGATGGTGGCGGCGTCGATGATCCTCTGCATCCGGTCGGTCATCAGCGCAACGAGCAGATCCTCCTTGGTCCGCATGTAGTGGTAGAGGGCGGCGGTCGAGATGGCCGCCTCCTGGGCGATCTCGCGGATGCCGACCGCGCCGTAGCCCTTGGAGGCGAAGAGCCGGAGGGCAGCGCTCAGGATCCGCTTCTCCGTGGAATCCGACCCTGCGGTCGTGCCTCCATGGACACTCTCGGCTGAAAGCATCAAACGACCCGCCTCCGGACGATCCTGTCGACCGATCGATAGGACATCGAACCGCATGGGGGCTGGCCCAACCTAGATGATCTCGCCGGCGTCGATCCTGATCACGTCCCCGGTTATGAGCCGGCTCTCGTCGGTGACCAGGAAGCGGACCAGCCGGGCAATATCCTCCGGCTCGCCGATCAGGTTCATCGGGTTCGGCTTCACCCCGTGGCTGTCGATGTACTCGATCAGCGGCTTGGCGAGCTCGGTCCGGACGAGACCGGGCGCTAGCGCGTTGACCCGGATCGAGTCCCGCGCCCATTCCTTGGCGCAGACGGTGGTGAGCATCACGACGGCCGCCTTGGAGATGCCGTAGACGCCGAGGCCGATGTCGTGGTGGAGGCCGGAGGTCGAGGCGAGGTTGACGATGGCACCGCCGCCGCGCTGCTTCAGGTGGGGGTGGCAGAGCTTGGACAGGTACCAGGCGCTTCGGAGGTTGACGTCGAGCGTGGCCTGCCATTCATCGAGGGTCACGTTGTAGATCTGTTTGCCGGGCGGGGCGGTGCCCGCGTTGTTGACCAGCACATCGATTCCGCCGAAGCGCTCGAGGGTGGCGGCGACCAGCCGGTCCAGGTCCTCGACGCTGGCCACGTTGGTCCTGACCGCGAGGGCCCGGTCGCCGAGCGACCGCGCCACCTCCTCCAGGGCCTCGGAGCCGCGGGCGGCGACCACCACGCTGGCCCCGATCCCGGCCAGCTCGCGAGCGATGGCAGCGCCGATTCCTCGGTTGGCCCCGGTGACGATGGCGACCTTGCCGTCCAGCCTGTACTCGGTGCTCACGCCCTTTACCTCCTCATCTCTCAAGCCATCGGTCCGGCGCCGAGCGCGCGCCGGACGGCGGCGGCGGCGTGATGGCCGCTGCCGACCGCGCCCGGCGTTCCCGGCTGGGCCGTGTAGTCGCCGCAGAAGTGGATGTTGCCGAATGGGGCTCGGATCGCTCCTTGCGAGCCCAGCCAGCCGGTTCCGAAGCGCGGCAGCGCGCGCCAGCGTTTGACGTGGGTCGTCGCCCGGTCGAGGACCGCGGCGCCGCCCGGGAACATGCGCTTGAGATCGGCGAGCTGGGCGGCGCGTATCTCCGCGTCGCTCGAAGCCGTCGCCTCGCCGCCCTTCCCGGCGCTGATGGAGAGGGTGACAAACGTGCCCCCCGGCCGCCGGCTTCGATCGCGCCGCCGGGCGAAGAAGGAGTTGTTGCTGAAGAGCTCGAAGCTGGCGCCGATCACGGGCACCGCCAGCAGTCGGTCCCAGGGCATGGCGGCGTCCTCGTCGGTCAGCCAGGCCACGCTCACGCCCTCGGTGTAGGGGCCCATCGGCTCCAGCGCCGCCCGCTTCTCCGCCGGCAGGCCGGGGACCAGCTCGAGCACGGCCGGTGCCGGCGCGGCGACGATGCAACGGAGGGCCCGCAGCTTCTCCTCCTGACCGTCCCGGCGATAGCTGACCTCGACCTCACCGCCCACCGCGGCCACCCTCCTGACCGGCGCGCCGAGAACGAGCCGCTCGGGGTCGAGGCGCTCGGCGACCGCCCGGGCAATCCGCTGGGTCCCACCCCGCACCGCCTTCAGGGTCTCGTTGACGTCACCCCCGAAGAGGTGGATGGCGTAGGCGAGGCCGATCCAGCCCGAGACCTCGGCGAGGCCGAGGCCGGCGCCGTTCTCGGTTACGTTGTCGAGGATCTCCCGGGTGACCGGGGTCACCCGGCCGACGAGGTCCTCCAACGAACGGGCGTCGAGCTCGTCACGGTCCAGCCGGTCGAGGTGGTCGGCCATCCGCCGGAGCCGGAGGACGGCCCGCCCGAAGTCGATGCGCTCGGCGGTCGAGAGCGGCATCCTGAGCAGGAGGCCGTAAGGGCTACCGGCCTCGACCAGCCGGCCGCGGAGGAAGATCGCCGACCGGGCGCCCCCGCCGTCGATCACCTCGAGCCCCAGCTCGCGGCAGAGCGCCAGCGTCCGCGGGTCCCAGACGAACTGGGCGCCGGAGTTGTACCAGTAGTCGCCATGGTCGCCGGAGAGGGTCCGGCCGCCGACCCGGGAGTCCTCGTCGATGACCACGACGTCCCGGTCGCGCAACTCGTAGGCGGCCGTCATGCCGGCCAGCCCCGCGCCCACGATCACCACGTCCGCCGCGGAGGTGCGGGTCACGATCGCTGGTCCCCGTGCTGGTCCATGGTCGGCACAGCTCAGGAGGCTATCGATCGATCGGTAGCATTGTCAAGGGCGCCGGCGACAGGGGCGCCGGCGAACGACCTCGCCCCATTGATGGAGCACGGCCTTGGGCGGGTCCTCAGCCAAGCAACCCGCGATCGAACCCGGGGCCGTGAGCTCACGCCGGCCCATCCGCTTCCCGCACGAGCCGTGTCCTTACTGCCGAACTGAGGACTTTCCCGTTCGCGTTCCTCGGCAACGCCTCGATGCTTCGAATCAGCACCGGCACCTTGTAATCGGCGATTCTCTCGGAAAGCCGATCTCGAATGCTCCGCGGATCGAACCCGTGCCCGGGCCGCAGGACGACCAACGCGGCTGGGACCTGGCCGAGATCCGGGTTGGGCAGGCCGACCACCGAGGCTTCCAGGATCTCAGCGAGTTCGCACAGCGCAGATTCGATTTCGAATGGCGCCACTTTCTCACCGCCTCGGTTGATCACGTCGTCGATCCTGCCCAAGACTCGGAGAATGCCGTCCGGGCCTCGAGCTGCCAGATCTCCGGTCCGCAGCCAGCCATTCACGAACCTGGTCGCGGTCTCCTCCTCGTGCCGCCAGTAGCCGATCATCGCCGTGGGGGACTGGATCAGCAGTTCCCCGGCGTCCGCGATACGGTCCCACGTCCCCGGGACGGGGATTCCGGTCGCATCCCAACGGCCTTCTGCCAAGCGCCAGGGCATGTAATGCGTGATGCTGGTGGCCTCCGAGAGGCCATAGCAGTTGACGAACCTGGCTTCGGGGAATGCTTGCCGAAGACGTGCCGGCGTGTCGTTGGGCATCAGCCCACCGCCATAGGCCAGCCATGGATCGGCATTCCCCCCGGCCGATCTGCCCAGGACGCCGGCGAGCCGCGTGTACATGGTGGGCACGCCGATGAAGAAGCTGTAACTGCCGGCAGCCAGGTGGCGGCCGATGGCGGTTGGGCTGAACCGTCGATACAGGTCGACCGAACCGCCGGCGACAATGGCATGCCCAAGCCCGTCAATGAAGCCAGTGTTGTGGAAGAGCGGCACTGTGATCGCCGTCGCCAGGTCACGACCCGAGTTGAAAAGGCCCGCATAGTAGGCCGACGACAGGAAGAGGGATCCCTGGCTCAACATGACTCCCTTGGGTGTTCCCGTCGTGCCGGATGTGTAGGTGATGAGCCCCAACGCTTCGCTGGACGATCGTGGGCTAGGAAGCAGCGCAGGAGCTTTCCTGGGCAAGTCGTCGGCATCGATCACGCGGTCGTGGAATTCCTGTCCGATCGACGCCCGGTGTCGTGCTTCGGAAAGCACCAGAGCAGGTTCGCAATCCGCGAGGGCTGCGGAGACCTCATCGCGGCCCCATCGCGTATTGATAGGCACCGGCACTGCCCCGGCCCAAAGACATCCGAGGAAAGCAACGACCCACTCAGAGCGGTTCTCCAGGGCAATCGCGACCCGATCCCCAGCCCCAACTCGATGACTTGCCAGCAATGACGCGAAGGCAGCGGCTCGCCTCTCCGCCTCGGAATAGGTCAAGCGAACGCCGCTCTCGACATCATGAAGGAATGGCGAATTCGGCCATTCGTCTGCCTGGTACAGCAGGGCCTCGACAAGCGTGCGTACCCGGTTGCGGCTCGGTGGCTCCGCCACCTTCATCGCGTGAATTCGGGCACAGGGATCAAGTTGATGATTACAGCGTGGTCGCAACGCAGAGTGGGGATGCAAGGATCACCATTTCGAATGCTCATCAGCGAAGTTGAGCAACATTCCGATCACGGTGCTTGCCGCCATTGTAGACGAGCGATCTCGGCCAGTTCGAGATGCCGGCCCACTTCCCGGCCGCTTACGCTTGAGACCGGCATGATCGTGATGGCCGGTGAAGCCCCGCTGCCAGCGAGGACCAGCACGAACGGAAGGGCCGGCTCATTTTGGGCGCCCGGCGCACTTCAAGGCTGAGACAAGCAGCCTCGTTTAGAGTATGTCCCGACATCCGATGGCTCACCCAGCCCCCGCGCAACCTCCTGCCGGACGCGATACCCGACATCGAATCCTCGAGGCGGCGGCGCTCCTGTTTCGCGATCGGGGCTACGACGTAACCACCATGCGTGCGATTGCGCTCCGGGTGGGAATCACATCCGGAGCTCTGTACTGGCACTTTCCATCGAAGGCCGACATCCTGTTCGCGTTTCTGGAACAGTCGGTCACCGAAGCGCTGGCTGAGGTCGAGAAAGCCATCGGTGAGTCGACGCCGACAGAACAGCTGGCATACCTTGTCAGAACCCACGTGCGCCTCCAGCTGGCGGAACTGGAGCTGAGCCGGGCTTATGGAGCGCTGCACGGCATGAGTCAGCTCGCAAGCCGACTCCCCAACCATCAGCTCCGACAGCACAAGGCGGTCCAGCGTCGCTGGCTGGACTTCGTGCGCGGCATTCTTAGGGCGGGAGTTGAGTCAGGTGAATTCCGAGCACTGGACATTACGCCCACCGCCTTTGTGATCATCACCCTTTGCGATTACGCGGTGACTTGGTTTCGTCCCGAAGCTCGCCTGGGCGGGTCCGCCGTGGCAGATCTGTACGCGGATCTGGTGCTCCGCATGGTTCGCGCCACTGAGACGGTGGGTGGTTTGACAGCTCGGGAGTAGTGCGTGCCTTCCCCACTGGTCGGCGCTATGGCAGTTGGGATGGTTCCCGTGTCCGGGCACTCCCCGGATCGGTTCGAAGGAAGTGCCAGCGCCAGGCACGCTTCCCCTATTGACACTTCTTCGCGGACCTGCTTCCATGTTCGGGGCCTAATCAAGCGTTTAATCAACTGAGGTGGTGGAGATCGTTCCCGGCGAGCCGCGGAGGTGACGCGAATGCCTGATACAGGCACATCGGTGGAGGCAAGCTCGGGTCAGCACTTGACTGCGGAGCAGATGAGCATTCGCGAGCTGGCCCGCCGGCTCGCCCGCGAAGTCATCCGGCCGAGCTCTGCGGAATACGACCGCAGTCGCGCCGTCCCCAAAGACGTGCTCGAGCGGCTGCATCAGACCGGCCTCACCACTCTCGCGATTCCTGAATCTCTCGGAGGCGGAGGCGTCACCGGCGCGCTTGAGTCGGCGCTGGTGGCCGAGGAACTCGCTTGGGGATGCGCCGGGATCTACTCGTACCTGTCAGGGACGAACATGTACGTCGCCACGGTCGCCGATTCCGGGACCGAGGATCAAAAGGCGCGCTGGCTACGTCCTCTATGTGCCGAGAAGTTCGCAGCCGCAGCCTTCGCGTGCACCGAACCAGAGGCGGGCTCGGATGTGTCCGGTATCAAGACCGTTGCCAAGGCGACCGAGGGTGGCTACCTGCTCAGGGGGCAGAAGACCTTCATCACGAATGCTGGACTGGCCTCCGCAATGGCCGTACTTGCGTCGACGGCGCCAGAACTCGGCAGCTCCGGGCTGACCATGTTCCTGATCAGGGGTGATGTTCCAGGGCTCAGTTGTGGACCACCGATTCGCATGATGGGGTGGCGAGCCGCCGTCAACAGCGACGTGTTCTTCGACGATGTGTTTGTGCCGACCGAGGACATTTTGGGAACGATCGGTGCTGGCAATGAGATAGCCACCAGGGTCTTCGAGAGAAGTCGGATCGATGTGGCGGCGGCGTCTCTGGGGATCACCCGCGCCGCGCTCGAGTACGCGGTCGATTACGCGAACACCCGCGTGGCGTTTGGGAAGAAGATCCGCTCCTATCAGGGCCTCAGCTTTCCGCTAGCGGATGTCGCCACGAGCTTGCGCGCGGCCCGTCTCCTCACCTGGGACTCTGCCCGCGCCTGCGACCGGGGTGAGGATTTCGGCGTCCTAGCGTCGATGGCGAAGTTGTTCGCTTCAGAAACCGCGATTCGCGCAACCTACCAGGCCATCCAGGTGTTGGGTGGCCACGGCTACACAGAGGAGCACCCGGTCGAAAAGTGGTATCGGGATGCGCGACTTGAGACGATTGAGGAAGGGACAAGCGAGATTCAGAGGCTGATAATCTCTCGCGCTCTCCATCGGGGAGAGCTGGACCTCAGCTGACCCTCGGGCAAGCAACATGAAGAATGTGGGAACGGTCGAAATAGATCGTGAATTGTGCAAAGGGTGCGAACTCTGCGTGCCGGCCTGTCCCGAAGGGGTATTGGCCATGAGCCAGGAATTGAACGCGAAGGGCTGGCCTGTCGTGGATCTCGCCCGGCCGGGTTGCACGGGATGCACGATCTGCGCCCGCGTCTGCCCAGATGGTGTCTTCACTGTGTGGCGCGACCAGCCCTTCAGGGAGTCGCCGCAGTGATCAGGAAGATCGGATCCGGGAATGAGGCCGTGGTCGATGCCGCCTTGGCGGTCGGGTGCAAGTTGTTTGCGGCTTACCCGGTGACTCCCGCGAGTGAGATTCTTGAGCATGCCAGCCAACAGTTCGCTCTGCACGGCCGGATCTGCATTCCGACCGAAGGGGAGATCACGGCGATCCACCTCGTTGCCGGCGCCAGTCTAGGTGGCTTCCGCTCCATGACCGCGACCACCGGTCTGGGTTTCAGCCTGATGACCGAGGCGCTCTCCTTCTTCTCGGGGATGTCGGAGCTGGCGGGAGTCGTGGTCTTGCAGCAGCGGTGGGGGCCTGGCGACGGATCTTTAGGTCCAGGGCAAGACTGCTACTGGCAGGCGACCAAGGGTGGTGGGCACGGTGATTTTCGGATGATCGTGCTGGCGCCGAGCAGCGCTCAGGAGACGGTTGAGCACACCATGTTGGCTTTCGAACTCGCAGAACGTTACCGGCTCTTCGTCGTTGTTCTGGGGGATCAGCTGGTGGCCCTTACGAGCGAGATCTACGAGGTACCGGATCCAACGCCACCAATCGAGCGCGAAACGGAGTTCGGGCGAAATGGAACGTTGGTGATGCCGGAATTGGTGGCGATCGATGAAAAGGCGGGTGACTTCGAGGCGCTTGAGACGCTGGCCAGGCGTTGGGAGGCGAAGTACGCCGAAATAGCTCGGTCCGAAACGCGCTGTGACTACCTGGGCCCCGAGGATGCGGGCGTGTTGCTGGTCGCCTACGGGTCACTAGCCAGGATCGCCGCCGATGCGCTCACCGACTTGGAGGCCCAGGGTATTGTCGCCGCCGTCTTTCGACCCGTCACCCTGTGGCCATTCCCAGAGCAGGAGTTGTCGGCCTGGAGCGCGGGTAGGCAAGTCGTGGTTCTCGAGCTGAGCATGGGTCAGATGCTGGACGACGTTCGCCTGGCAATAGGGCGCCGGCCCGATGCGTTCGTCAACTGGCTCGGTGGGAACGCACCTACACCTGGACAGATGGCAAGACGTGTGACTCAAGCTCTGGAGGAGGTTCGCCATGCAAGTCGTATATAGGCCGCCTGAGCCGGCCTTGCGCGAATCGGGCTTCGACTTCTGTCCAGGATGCGGCTACGGGTCGATTCTGCTCGCGCTGACCGAATCCGTCGCAAACTTACCCGAGCCCCCGGTATTCATGTTGGACATCGGATGCGTCGACTTCATGATCGCGCACATGCCGGGCGACGTGATGATGGGCACGCATGGCCGGACCAGCGCTTTCGCCAGCGGATACAAGCGCGTCCACCCCGAGCGAATCGTCATTGCGATTCAGGGAGACGGCGGCTTCATGGGGCTCGGCGCCACCGAATCGCTACATACGGCGAACCGCGGGGAACCGATCACCGTGATCGTTCTGAACAACGGCGTCCTCGCCGACACCGGAGGTCAGCTTGCGCCCACTACCCTGGCCGGCCAGTCGACCGCCAGCTCGCCCGGCGGCAGGGCGGCAGACACCGGCGCGCCGTTGGCGTTCCTAGAGATCTTATCCCGACTTCCTGGCGTCGGCTACGCGGAACGCGTCGCCATCGACTCGGTTCCGAGCATGGGAAGGCTGAAGAAGTCGTTTCGCAAGGCGATCGACGCTCAGTCGACAGGGAAGTACTCGGTCGTGGAAGTACTTAGCCCGTGCCCGACTCACTGGCGCATCGACCCGGTCGAGGCGTGGAAGCGGGTGCGGACCGAGGTCTCCAATGTCTATCCGGTCGGGATCCTCGAGCGGCCCCAGCTGTGATGACCGGACCCCCGGAAATCGCGGAGCTGGACATCATCATCACGGGCCGCGGAGGGCAGGGAACCAAGCTCGCCGCGCAACTGTTGGCGAGCGCCGCAGCAGTCGACGGCTATTTCCCTTTGCACTACAGCGTTTACGGTGCGCTGATTCGCGGTGGGGACATCGCCAGCACGATCGTCATCGGGTCCGCGCCTCCCCGGTGCGCACTGCGGGACTCATTCGCCATCATGGTTGCTGCTCATAACAACTGGTTCGTGAGGTACTACGAATTCATCCGGCCGGGAGGCATCCTCGTCTACGATCCGGATAGTGTCCCGGAGCGGTTGCTGACACGATCCGACCTCCGCCATTGGCCGATCGGAACTGGCGCATTGGCCGCTGAGGCGGGCGACCACCGGGCCGGCAACATGGTGGTAGCAGGGGCTTGCGCACGCATCGCGGGGGTGCCCTCACTGGAGGGGCTGGATGACGCCATGGCCTCGGTCGTCCCGGCGCACCGACAGGATCGGATCCGCCGGAACCTCGCGGCAGTGAGAAGCGGCTGGAATTGGGGCGAGAAGGTCACCTCCGAACTCGGCGAAACAGGCCGCAGCTGAGATCCAAAGGGAGAAAGACGAGTTGGACGAGATCGGGGAGCGTGGCCGTCGGAAGGAGGGTCGGAGAGAGGGCCGAACTGAATCAGGGAGGGTCGCAGTCGCATGAAGCCAGCAGTCAGGGAATACCAGAACTTCGTCGGGGGCGAATGGGTCGATGCGATCAACGGCGAATGGATGGAGATTCTCGATCCGGCGACCGAGGAACCGGTGGCCAGGGTGCCGAGATGCACGGGCGATGACGTCGGGCGCGCTGTCAATGCGGCCAAGGCCGCGCTGCCCCGGTGGCTCGAGACGACGCCAAAGGAGCGTGCCGAGGTCCTGCTCCACCTGGCTGACCTCATCGATGACAACACCGACGAACTGGGTCAGCTCGAGTCTCGGAATGTCGGCAAGCCACTCCCGTACGCACGGGACGAGATGTCGATATGCGCCGACACGTTCCGCTTCTTCGCTGGTGCCGCCCGCTGTCTCGAAGGCCGCTCCACCGGTGAGTACCTGCGGGGATACACGTCTATGGTTCGCCGCGAACCGATCGGGATCGTCGGCGGCATCGTCCCCTGGAACTACCCCCTGCTGATGGCTACGTGGAAGATGGCGCCCGCGCTGGCCGCGGGAAACGTTCAGGTGCTGAAGTCTGCGGAGCAGACGCCGCTATCTGTCCTGCGGTTGTGCCAGTTGGCAGGCGACCTGCTTCCGCGCGGCGTGCTCAACGTGGTCACCGGTGACGGAGTGCCTGTTGGCGACGCGATCGTGCGCCATCCCGACGTACGCTTCGTGTCCCTGACCGGGGACGTCGAGACCGGCAAGTTGGTGGCCCAGAATGCAGCATCCACGCTCACCCGTGTGCATCTGGAGCTCGGGGGCAAGGCGCCGGTGATCGTATTCGACGACGCAGACCCTGCCGCCGCGGCCCTGGGCATTCGAGCTGCCGGCTATTGGAATTCAGGGCAGGACTGTACGGCGGCCTCCCGTGTGATAGCAGGCCCCAAGATCTATGACCGTCTACTGGAAGAGCTCGTGAGGGGCGTGGAGTCATTGCGAGTTGGGAATCCCCGCCAGGACGAAACAATCGAAATGGGGCCCGTCATCTCAAAGGCCCAGCAAGAGCGGGTCCTTGGCTTCATCGAGCGAGCTCGAGCCTCGCGAGCAACGGTCCTCACCGGTGGCGAGGCGGGTTCCCGGAAGGGCTTCTTCGTTCAGCCCACGGTTGTCAGCGAAATCAGCCAGAAATCCGAGATCGTCCAGAAGGAAGTATTCGGCCCGGTGGTCACGGTGCAGAGATTTGGCGACGATGCCGAGGCGATCCGGTGGGCGAATGACGTCCGCTACGGACTGGCCGCGTCGGTTTGGACTCGTGATGTCGGCCGCGCCTTGAACGCCGCGCGCCAGCTTCAGTTCGGAACCGTCTGGGTGAACGATCATCTTCCTACCGCGGCCGAGATGCCTCACGGTGGCTTCAAGGAATCAGGCTATGGCAAGGATCTCTCCATATACTGCCTTGAGGAATACACGCAGATCAAGCACGTGATGATCAACCTTGCTTAAGCGCCTCGCGCGATCCGCGTCGACGAGCGTGGTGGTATCGGACGGAACTCACGGCGTGGATTCGCCAACGGAGGCTCAGATATGACTGAGGAACGGGTCGGTTCGACTGCACCACAAGCGCAGGCCGAGGCGCAGTTGCTGGGCTGGCAGATCCTGGAAGAGGCTCTCCGCGACCATCATCTCGACCTGGTCGTCGGAGTCGCGGGCAAACCGGTCACGCTGACTATGGCCGCACTTTATCAATCGGGCGATGGCATCTGGGCAAACCATGAGGCGGTGGCCTTCCAAATGGCATTCGGAGTGGCTGGGTGTGGCGGACGTAGCGCGGCGCTCGTCAAGCAGGTCGGAATGAACGCGGGCCTGGATGTGCTCGCCTGTGCCGCACCACATCGCTCAGGAGGTTCGATGGTTGTGATCGTGGGCGATGATCCCGGGGGGGCTTACTCATCGAACGAGGGCGACGCCAGGATGCTTGCCGCCGCCATCGATCTTCCTTGTCTAGAGCCGGCCGGCGCAGCCGACATTCAGGCCGCGCTGTTCGACGCGCTTGCCCTCTCCACCAGCCTCCACGTACCAACCGTGCTTCGCGTGACGTCCGCGATGATGCTCGATCGGCGCGCCGCCAGGCAGGACGAACACCGAGTACTGCCCCCTACCAAACCATTCGATCCCGAGTTCTGGCACACCGATGCAGAAGGACAACGCCGAAGTCTGCTCCAGGCCATGCAGGCCTTGGACGAAGATGGCGCCACAACGCGTCGCGACGGTGGCGGCGGGATCCGGATCATCGGATGTGGCGAGCCCGGCGCAGCGGCACTGGCTCAGACCAGTTTCGACCTGCTCCTGGTTCGACGCGTACTGCCACTACCTCGGCACACAATTGCCGACTTCCTGTCCGTCGATGATCGGCCTGTCCTGGTGCTTGAGGATGGCGGACCGATGCTTGAAGAAGCGGCTCGGCAGGTGAGTCGTCAACCCGTCCTCGGGCGGCATAGCGGCCAAGTGCCCTGGACGGGGATAATCGACGTGAATGCATCCGTCGAGGCTGCACTCCGGTCCATGCCCGTTGTGGGTGCACCAGCTCAGGTCGTCGACGGCAATCCAGCGGCTGATCTGCGCCCCTACGGAACCCTATGGGATGATGCAGCGGCGCTCGGCCTCACGCCGATCGCGGTAGATGCGGGTCACGCTTCGGCGGCCGTTTGGCACAAGGGGGACCCGTCGCCGTTTTGCGTGGGACTTGGTAGCGCTGTTGGAGTCGCCGCCGGCGTGGCGATTCAGAGCCGGCATCCGGTGCTTGCCGTTACCGGAGACATGGCGGCATTCCACTCCGGCATACTCGGGTTGCTCCAGGTCGTACGTGAGCAGCTCCCCGTCATCACCGTCGTCTGTGACGATGGGGCTGCCAGCTACACCGGTGGGCAGCCGCACCCGGGGTCGGTTCCCAAGTCGGGTCAGCGGCGGGTCGACCTCAGGGAGGTCGTGGAGGGGATCGGCATCGATATCGTCGAGGAGATTCCCCAGAAGCTCATGACAAGCGAGGTTCTACAGCCTCTCCTCCGACGACTGGCAGCGGCCGGCAGGCCAAGCGTGGTGATCATCGATGCGCGTTAAAGGCGCCAGGTTAGCGCGACAGACCGGACTGAATGAAGCGGGTGAAACATGGCAGCTCTAAGCCTCGACAAGGTTTACCAGGTGATAGACGCGGGGCTGGCCAGCGCCAGAGAACTGAAGGTGGCGGCCTGCATAGCCATCGTTGACGCTTCGGGATATCTGATGATGAAGGTCCGCATGGACGGCGCGACGTTCATCACCGTGCAACTGTCAGAAGACAAGGCATATACCGCCGCAGCGATCAACATGGCGACTCACGAGTTCCAGGACCTGGTTCAGCCATCCCAGGAACTCTACGGGCTGGTCCCAGATGCGACTGGCCGGCTCGTGCCCCTTCCAGGCGGCCTGCCCCTCCGTTTGAATGACCGTCTTGTCGGTGCCGTTGGCGTGAGCGGTGGTTCTGTTCAGCAGGACCTGCAGATCGCCGAGGCGGTTGCGCACAGTCTGGGACACGGACTCGAGCCGAGCCGACCTTGACCGCTACGGCCGGTGGCCCGGCGTGCGCTGATGAAAGCCGGACGTGATGTCGACAAGACTCTTGAGAGACCTCACCAAGGACGTCGTCATCGTTGGTGCCGGGATCGCCGGTCTCGTGGCTGCCTGGTCGCTGCGCGATCGTGACGCGGTTCTCTTAGAAGCCGAGGGTAGAGTCGGTGGCCGCATAAGGTCGGAACCCAGGGGCGCCTACTGGCTGAATCTCGGAGCCCACCTGTTCCCGCCGGCCGAGAGTTGTCTTGGCCGGATTGTGTCCGAACTCGGGCTGGAAACCATTCCCGTTCAGGCGGGTTTGACGGGACTGGCGTCGAACGGCAGAGTCCTCTCAAGGGGAAGGGTCGAAACCTATCCGTTTCGGTTGCCCATGCCGATGGGCGCCCGGGTTTCGTTCTTGAGGGCCGGTTTGAGAATTCACGCCGGTGTCCGCGAATACCTTGCCGTCGCCCGACCGATGGAAACGGAAAGCTCCGGTCAAATGCGGGCAAGGCTGCTCGCCTATCGGGATGATCAGACGTTTGCCGAGTACCTCGGACCTGTTCACCCGGAGGTGTCCTCGATCCTCCGGGCTGCGGTGAATCGCGTATCGGCTGAACCGGAAGAGCTCGCCGCGGGCGCGGGTCTTGCACTGTTCCAGTTCGCTGGCATCTTCAGCCGTGGCCGGGAGGCTTCGCAGCACGGGAACGTGAGCGGTGGCTCCTCGAATGTTCCGGATCGGCTGGCGAGGACTCTGGGAGACAGGGTCGTCCTCGGCGCAGAGGTGACAAGGGTTGCGCAAGAGGACCATCTGGTGCGGGTTGAGTTCAACCAGGGCGGAAGCAGCCAAAACGTCCTGGCCCGTGCTGTAATCGTCGCTACTCCGGCACCGGTCGCGCATCGCATCGTCACAGGGCTTCCCCCCGGACTTGCGGACGCATTGGCTGCAATCACCTATGGCCCGTATGTGGTCGGCGCCATCCTGACCAAGGAAGTCGGGCCCATGCCATGGGATCGCATCTACGCGATGGTGGCCGTCGGCAAGTCATTCAACCTGCTCGTGAACACGGCCAGCATTCTGCGTTCGGGAGCCGCCCGCGAGCCCGGGGGGACTCTGATGGTGTATGGATCCGCCGACCGCGGCCGGGTGCTGCTCGAGAAGACCGACCAGGAGATACGGGATTGTTTCCTCCGTGACCTGCAGGACGTCTATCCGGAGTCCAGGGGAATCGTGGATGAAGTGGTCATCCAGAGATGGGCTCTTGGCGTGCCCTATGCGCGCCCCGGTCGACATCGCATACAGGCGGTACTCGAGCAACCGGTGGGCAACATCCTGCTGGCCGGTGATTACACCGCCCCCTTTGCCGAAATGGAAACCGCAGCTGAGTCCGGGGCAGACGCGGCAATGAAGGTGGAGCTGATACTGGGCGACCAGGGGCGGGTCGGGAAGCGGCCGTCAGAGGGACGATCCAAGAAGTAGCGGCAGGCGGGGCGTACGCCACCCCGCCCGAACCCGGTGCTGCAACCAACCAGGGTTCACAAGCGCTGAGTCAGAGGTCGAAACCGCTGCCGGCAGACTCGCGTCGTGCGGCCTCGTACACCAGGCCCGCCGCGGCCACGTCTTCGATTGCATGACCCATCGACTTGTACGCGGTCAGCTCATCCCGGCTCTGGCGACCGGCGGCCTTGCCCAGCAGCAGTTCCCCGATCTCGCTTGCGCTCTCCGGCGCCATCCCGACAAGCTCCATGCAACCAACCGGCGGGGGCTGGAAGGCGGCGGCTCGCGACTCGACGTAAAGACGGGCCTCCTCGGCGATCCTGCGGTCGAGCTCGCCTTTAGGCGAGAGCCCGACTGAGGTCACGTGCGTTCCCGGCGCCAGCCACTCGCGGCGGACGATCGTTTCATCCGCCTGCGTGCAGAGCGCCACGACGTCGGCATCGCGCACTGCCTCCAGGTAGCTGCCGACCGCCCGGGCCCGCCCATCCGAGCTGGCCAGGGCGGTCGCGTGCTCAAAGGTCCGCGACGCGATGCGGATCTCGGCGAAGTCGCGGACGCGGGGCAGCATCTCCAGGTGAGCAGCCCCCTGGACACCGGCGCCGATGATCGCGAGGACACGGGCGTCGCCCCGGGCCAGGTGGCGGACTGATACCGCGGAAGCGCCCGCCGTCCGGATGGCGGTGATGCGTATCCCGTCCATCACCGCCAGGGGGGCGCCCGTCGCCGGGTCGAAGAGGCAGATGAGCGCCTGGTGAAGGGGAATCCCGCGGTCCTGGCCGCCGGGAAACACGGACACCAGTTTTGTCGCCAGCCCCAGGTTCCGCCCGTAGCCGAGCATCGCCCACAGTGACCCGTCCGGCGTATTCGCGGCAACGCGCGGGGGCACGTCGACCGCTCCACTGCTGATCGCCCGGAAGCCCTCCTCGAGGGCATCCAGCAGCCGGTCGGGGTCGAGCAGTCGGCGGACGTCGGCCTGGCTGAGCATCAGAACTTCCATCTCCTCCTCCTGGGCGGCCCGTCAACGGAATCGCACCCAATACTATGGTTGGCGCCCTCGCCCGGCCGCGCCAGGGTCGCCATCCCCGGGCGCGGGCGGCATACTTGGCTCATGACTCGGGGGCGGCGGCGGCTGCTGCTGCTTGCCTTCCCACTCGGGGTGATCGCGGCGATCCTCCTCTGGATCGGGGACATGCACCTCGCGCACCGCGACTGGTTGGTCGGAGCGCCGGTGTTCGGCCTCGGCATGGTCCCGGCCTTCTTCGCCGTACGCGAACTCAGGCGTGCAGGGTTGGTCAAGTGAGGTGGCGCAGACAGGGCTGGTCCGGCGGCACGTCCTCGGAGCGGCCGTCGCCTGCGTGCTGATCGGGTTCGGCCTGCTCCCATCGGTGGCCTTTCTCTCCGATCTTGCCCCACGTCCCGCCGTGATCGTCAACGACACCTCGACCCGGTCCTGCTGGCCCATTGCGCCGACTCCTGCCCAGCGACCGGAGGTGAGGCGCTGGAACCGGGCCACGAGCTGCGGGCTGGACCGCCGAGCGGGTCGTGGGTAGTCCGGAGCGTGACGGACGCGGGCATCGGCTGCCTTACGCCGACCTCAGCCGGCCAGCGCCGGGTGGTGTCAGAGTCCGTACCCCGCAGCCCCTGACGGGTCAGCGCCCGACGATGGCGTCGACCAGCGGCTGGTCGGCGTCCACGATCCACTGCTCGGTGATCCTACCCGCAGAGGCATGGAACACGACCACCCGGTGCCAGTGGATTCGCTGGCGATCGAGCTCGGCCGAGGCGGCGAGGAGGGCGACCGCGTGCTCGTCATCGGCGAGGACGTCATGCACCTCCAGGCGCTGGGTTCCGTGGAAAGCCTCCCGGCTCAGCCGGAAGAGATCGAGCACGGCATCGACGCCCCGATGATCGCCCGACAGCCGGTGCGTGCCGGAGTAGTGGAGGGTGGCGCCGGGATGGTACAGCTCAGCCGTCTCGGACGGATCGCGGTGGACCGCCTCGAAATAGCGCCTCACCAGCTGGGCGTTGTCGTGCTCGGCCACCGCCGGGAACGCTAGCCGGTCCCTGCTGGTGCTGCAACCGGCCGGTTACGATGGCCGCGCCGAAGCCGCCCCGGATGCGGCGAGCGGAAGAGGAGGTAATCGATGCCCAAGCCATACGTCCACTTCTCGCGCGAGGAGTTCGCCGACCGGCAGCATCGCGTCCGGCAAGCACTCGAGGAGCGCGGGCTCGACGGCCTGCTGGTCTCTCGCGTCGAGGACCAGTACTGGCTCTGCGGGCTGGACACCGAGGGCTTCGTGATCTTCCACGCGATGTTCATCGGCACCGGCGGCCAGCTGACTCATGTCACCCGGACCGCCGACCTCGCCAGCATCGAGTACTCCTCCCTCTGCACCGACGTGCGGGTCTGGGAGGACGCCGAGGGCAACCCCAAGTCGAAGGCGATCAAGGACATGCTGGCCAGCCATGGCATGCAGGGGAAGCGGATCGGCGTCCAGCTCGACACCTTCGGGATGTCGCCGAGCCTCTACCTGGAGCTGCGCGACGCCCTCGAGGGGTGGTGCGAGCTGGCGGACGCCTCCGACCTGATCCGGCTGATGCGCCTCGTCAAGAGCCCGGCCGAACTCGCCTACCACCGCCGGGCGGGCGAGGTGCTCGACCAGGCCTGCGCCAGGGCGGTCGAGCTGACCCGCGCCGGGGCCGACGAGGGCCATGTCTTCGGCCAAGTCTACCAGGTGATGTGGGAGAGCGGCGCCGACATCCCGGCACACCGGCTGCCCATGGGTCACGGCGAGAAGGCGATGAACGTTCGCTATGGCTCCGGCCGCGGCCGGATCGACGAGAACGACCAGGTCACCTTCGAGATGGGCGTCGGCTGGCGCCATTACCACGTCGCCGACATGTTCACGGTCCTGACCGGGCCCAAGGTCGATGAGCGGCACCTCCGGATGCACGAGGCTGCGGCGGCCGCGCTGGAGGCGGTCCAGGACGGGCTCCGGCCGGGCGGGACGCTGGGCGAGATCTTCGAGACCCACCAGCGGACGCTCGACGCCCATGGCTACGGCCACGCCGCGCTCAAGGCCTGCGGCTACACGATGGGCGCCACCTTCCCGCCCTCCTGGATGGAGATGCCGATGATCTACCGGGGCAATCCCGTCGTCCTCGAGGAGAACATGGTCTTCTTCACCCACATGATCCTGAGCGACTTCGGGACCGGGCTGACGATGTCGATCGGTGAGACCTCGATCATCACCGCGGGAGGGCCCGAGGTCATCACCCACGTGCCGCGGGAGCCGATCATCCGCTGACGGGCCGGGCCATCGCCGCCCGGCTCAGCGGTTCTTGAAGACCGGGTCGCGGCGCTCCGCGAAGGCCCGTGTCCCCTCGACCAGGTCCTCCGACGCGTCGATCACCCGTGCCAGCGCCTGGTAGTAGCGCACCCCGTCGGCGAGGGTCATGTCCCGGGAACGGAGCACCAGCTCCTTGGTGATGCGCACCGCCATGGGTCCGTTGCGGCAGATCTCATCCGCCACTTCGCGGGAGCGGGCCAGCACCTGCTCGTGGGGGACGACCTCCTGGACCAGCCCGATCCGGTGCGCCTCTTTGGCATCGATGAAGCGGCCGGTGAGGAGCAGGTTGAGTGCGTTGGAGAGGCCGACGATGCCCGGCAGCAACTGGGCGCCGTAGCCGTGGAGGATGTTCCACTTCACCTCGGGCGTGCCGAACTGCGCCCGCTCCGACGCGATCCGGATGTCGCAGACCAGCGCCAACTCCAGCCCGCCCGCCAGGCAGTAGCCGTTGACGGCGGCGATCAGGGGCTTTTGGACCTCGAGGCCGAGATCGAAGCGGTTGGCGCGCACCGCGCTCCAGCCGGACCGCTCCTGCTCGGGGTCGTGGACCGTCAGCAGGTCGGCCCCGGCGGTGAAGGCCCGGTCGCCCGCGCCGGTGACGATGCCCGCCCAGATCCGGTCGTCCCGATCGATCTCGGCCAGGCGTTCGGAGATTTCGCCGTACATCTCCATGTTCATGGCGTTGAGCTTCTCCGGCCGGTCCAGCGTCAGGATGGCCACCTTTCCGTCGCGCTCGAATTTCACAGCCACGCTTGGTTTTCCTCCCGCTTGAAACGTGAATGGCCTGGTTAGAGGCCGAGGAGTCGTGCCGCGTTGCCGCCCAGCCACTTCCCCAGGACCTCGGGCTTGATCGGGAGCTCGCGGGCCTCGGCCAGCGAGCGTGCGAAGGGCAGCATGCTGTCGGTCGCCCAGAGCACTCTGTCCTGGAGCAGCGACTGCCCGTAGACGACCAGCGGCTCCCAGCCCGTGCCCGGCTTCGCGATGTAGCGAGGGGAGATGGCGCCGATCTCGATGTACACGGTCGGGTGCTTCCAGGCCACCGCGACCAGCTCGGTCACCCACGGCCAGCCGCCGTGGTTGGCGACCAGCACCAGGCCCGGGAAGTCGCAGGCGACCTCGTCCAGGTAGACCGGCCGGCCGAAGTCGATGGACCGGTCGCTGGTGAAGTTGACCGAGCAGTGCACCGTCACCGGGATGCCGAGTTCGCGGCACTTCGCGTAGAGCGGGTAGTAGCGCTTGTCGTTGCAGCGCAGCCGGTAGGCGTAGGGCTGGAGGTTCACCCCGCGCGCGCCGCGCTCACGGACCTCGCGCTCGACCACGGCGGCCATGTCGTCGGGCGCCGCCGGGTTGACGGTGACGTAGGGGACGAAGCGGTCTGGGTGCCGATGGCAGACCCGGAAGACCGCGTCGTTCATCTTCCGGTAGTCGCCGAAGCCCCATTCCGCCTGCATCACGGCCAGGTCGACCCCGGACTCGTCCATGGCGGCGACCATCGCGTCGATGGTGTCCGAGCCGCGTTCGCCGCTGTAGACGCGCTCGTAGTTGCCGAGGTAACCGGACTCGCCGGTGGTTCCGGCGGGCGCCTCGCCGTACTCCTCGGGGGGCAGGGTGACCCGAAAGTCGATGACTCGTGCCATCAGCGCAGCAGGTGCTTTTGGATCTTGCCGGTCGGGGTCTTGGGCAGCTCCTCCACCGACTCGACGATGTCGGGGACCATGAACTTGGGGGCCCGGGCCCGCAGGTATTCGCGCAGCGCGGCGGGGTCGACGGTCATCCCCGGCTTGGGGACGACGACGACCTTCAGGTCATCCTCGGTGTGGGGCGAGGGCACCGCCACCGCCGCCGACTCGAGCACCGCCGGGAAGGTGTTCACCTCCCTCTCGACCTCGAAGGAGGAGATGTTCTCTCCTCGCCGCCGGATGTAGTCCTTCATCCGATCGACGAAGTAGTAGTTGCCCGCGGCGTCCCGGCGGAAGCCGTCGCCCGAATGGAACCAGAGGTTGCGGAAGGCCGCGAGGGTGGCCTCGTGGTTGTTGTGGTAGCCGGTCGCGATGACCCAGGGCTCGTCGGTCCGGACCAGCAGCTCACCGACGCTGCCGACCGGGACCTCCTGGTCGTGCTCGTCGACGATCCGGAGCTGGAAACCCGGAACGACGCGGCCGGCGACCGCGGGGTCGGTGACTCCGAAGCCGGCCGCCAGGGGGATGTTCACCTCGGTCGACCCGAAGCAGGTAGCGACCCGCACCCCGAAGCGGCGACTGAAGGCCTCGAGGTCCGGGACCAGGGGCACCAGCAGCATCCGGTCGAGGGGGTTGTCGGCGTCGTCCGGCCGCAGCTCCTGGCGGGCCAAAAAGTTGGCCATCGCCCCGAGCAGGAAGGTGACGGTGGCGCCGGTCTCCCGGACCACCGACCAGAACTCGCCGGCGCTGAACCGTCGGCGCACGACGGCCGTCGCCCCGGCCTGGAGGGATGCGTAGACGAGCGCCCACTGCCCGGCGATGTGGAAGAGCGGCAGCGGCGCGTAGTAGACGTCGCCTGGACCCAGCTCGATGATCTGCGAGGCGAGGTTCGCGTACATGTAGGCGTGGGCCTGGGCGACCCGCACCCCCTTCGAGGGCCCGGTGGTCCCCGACGTGTACATAATCGCCACGATGTCGTGCTCCTGGGGGTCGGCCAGCTCCGCCACCGCCAGCTCGGCGGCGGCCTCGAAGGCGGCGTCCCAGGATCCCGAGTCGATCCGGGTCGTCGCCGAGCCCTCGCAGACCAGCACGCGCTGGAGGTGGCCGCGGTCGTCGCCCAGCGCCTCCAGCCGGTCCACGAAGGGGCTGGCCGCCACCATCAGGCGGGCGCCCGAGTTGGCCACCTGGTGGCGAAGGATCTCGCCCCGGTACTCGGTGTTGACCGGGACCTGGATCGCGCCCAGCAGGGCGATCCCGAAGCAGGCGTCGAGGAACTGGATGCTGTTCTCCGCCATCACCAGCACCGCGTCGCCCTCCCGCACCCCCTCGGTGCGGAGGACGGCGGCGGCGCGCCGGGCGCGCGACCAGAGCTCGCCGCAGCTGTAGCCGCGATCTTCGAAGAGCACCCCGACCCGGTCCGGATACGCGGCCGCGCGGTCGCGCAGGACCCGGCCCAGGACCCGGTTGCCGGTCTCCGCGACGACGGCGGTCGCTGCCACTGCGGTCGAAATATAGGTCAGCCGGCGGCGCCGGCTTCACGCCGCCGGAGCTCGGCGCGGTCGACCTTGCCCGTCGTCGTCATCGGCAGCTCGGCCAGGAACTCGATGACACGCGGCACCTGGTAGCCGGCCAGGGAACCCTTGAGGTGCTCGCGCAGCAGCGCCGAGAGCTGCTCGCCGGGCTCGACCCCAAGAGCTGGCTGCACCAGCGCCTTCACGGCCTGGCCGCGGACGGGGTCGGGCACCCCGATCACGGCCGCCCCGGCGACGGACGGGTGGCGGAGCAGGCAATCCTCGACCTCGCCGGGCCCGACCCGGTAGCCGCCGGACTTGATGACGTCGTCCGTCCGCTGCTTGAACCAGAGGTTGCCGTCGCCGTCGGCCACGACCTCGTCGGCGGTCCAGAGCCGGCCGTCGTGGATCCTCTCCCCGGTCGCCTCCGGCCGTCCCCAGTAGGCGAGCATCGCGGCCGCGTCGGGGACCCGCAGCACGAGCTCACCCGGTGTGCCCGGTGGTACGGCACTCCCGTCCGGCGACACGACCTCCAGCCGGTGCGTCGGATAGGGCCGGCCCATGGCGTTCGGTGGCACCGCCCAGCGGCGCGGACGGTGACCGACCAGGAGGTCGGCCTCGGTCTGGCCATAGAGGCCGACCAGCTCCGCCCCCAGGCCATCGCGGCACCGGTTCACGAGCTCTTCGCCGGTCGGCTCGCCGCCGCTCAGCACCAGGCGCAGCCCAGCAGCTGGGTCGCGGCGTGCCTGCGCGAGCATCCGGACCGCGGTCGGCGTCATGAAGGTCACCCGGACCGGGTGGCGACCGAGCAGCGACCAGGCCCACTCCGGATCGAAGCGGCGGTGCGGCGCGGCCAGGACCGGCCGGCCCTGGTACCAGCTGACCAGCAGGGTGATTACGATCCACGGCCAGTCGGACGGTGTCCAGAACAGCTCGCCCGGCGGTGACAGCTCGCAGGCGGCCGCCAGGCCGGGCGCCTGGCCGAGGACGGCCCGGTGGGCGTGGAGCACCCCCTTCGCCTTCCCGGTGCTGCCCGAGGTGTACATGATGAGGGCCGGGCTCTCGCCGCCCGCCGAGCGCGCGGCCGTCCCCGCCCCGCTGCCGTTTGCGAGCTCGCCGGCAGGGACGGCCGCAGGCGCTCGATCAAGCCGGTCGCGAACGGCGGCCAGCTTCTCCAGGCCCTCGCCGTCTGCGACCAGGATCGAGGAGCCCGAGTCGGCCAGACGGTAGGCGAGGCCGTCGGGCCCGAACTGGGTCGAGATCGGGACCGCGACCAGCCCGGCCCGCAGCGCGCCCAGCAGCGCGACCGCGAACTCCAC